>Ga0265320_10002633_pt1 | contig 12459 bp, 15 predicted proteins | sample 4827metaG_FD_202087 | JGI IMG/M metagenome (GOLD analysis project Ga0265320, IMG submission 202087) | Rhizosphere microbial communities from Carex aquatilis grown in University of Washington, Seatle, WA, United States - 4-8-27 metaG | ecosystem: Host-associated > Plants > Roots > Rhizosphere >...
CATCTCATCGAGTCGATGGCGGGCGTCGAACCGCGCGTCTCGAAGGTGGACGACGCGATGTCGACCAACGTCTACTCGGTCGCCCCGGAAACGCCCCTCGACGAGGTCGTGGCCGCGATGGGCGAGCGGAAATACGGATCCGCGGTCGTGATGCAGAACGGCAAGACGGTGGGCATCTTCACGACGGTCGACCTTTGCCGGGCTTTCGCCGAGCTTCTGCACACTCGCCTCGGGAACTGACTCACGCGCGCGGCGGGCCGAGGCGGGGGCCGCGATTGTCTGCCGTCGCGGCGCACGCGAAGCGCGGCACGTGAGATGCAGGTGGAGCGAACGGAGCACACGAACATGGAAACGACAGACCATCTGCGCGACTCGTTCATTCGTCCGGCGCCGTTGAGCACGAACGCAGAAGACCATCGACGCGCTCGGATCACATCGATCGTGATCGGAATTCTCCTGGCCATCGGCCTCCTGTTCTGGTGGCAGACCGCTCGCTGAGCCGGCGACCGCCGGCCGCCGTCGTCGCGACGTTTCCACTCGCGGGTTTGATCGCCGCCGCCTCGTTGGCCGGGATCTTCGTGCGGTCAACGTACGCCAGCGAGACGGCCGATTGGGCGGCGCAAGGAATTGGCCAGGATTGGTTCGACCTGATGTTCGCCGTTCCGTGGCTCACCGTGACCGCGGCGCTGTCGCTGCGCGGTTCGGAGCGCGCCCGGCTGCTGCTCGCTGGCGGAATCGCCTATGCATTCTACGAGCTCGTCATCTACGCCTTCGCGATCCACTTCAACGCGATGTTTCTGGTCTACTGCGCAGCGCTCGGGTTCTCGTTCTTCTCACTTTTGGGCATCGGCTGGTTGATCGTCCGAAAGCCGCCGAGCATCCCATCGCCGCCGGACCGCGATCGTGAAATGGCCGGTGCGCTCTTGATATTGATCGCCACGCTTTTTTCGATGGCGTGGCTCGGCGAAATCATTCCCGCACTCGCCAAGAGCGTCGTCCCCCCGGCGATCGTCGATGCCGGATTGCCTACGAACCCGGTCTACGTGATGGATCTTTCCGTCGTGCTCCCCGTGCATTTCATCGCGGGCGTCGCGCTGCTCCGCCGCAAGAGCTCCGGGTTCGTCCTCGCTCCGGTCGTCCTTGCGTTCGACGTGATGATGGCGCTGTCCCTCGCCGTGATGATGCTCGTGATGCGACTGCGCGGAGCCGAGGCGAGCGTCCCAGTGGCGGCCGGCATGGCGCTCGTTTCGGGCGCGAGCGCGGTGATGCTCGAACGGGTTTTGCGAAGGCCTCGACTTGCAATCGAACGGTCGCTAGAGCGTGGACGCGCGCGCTGACGCCGAATTTGCGCGTCGTCGCAAAGATTGCGCCGGATGACGGTGCGTTCCACGTCGATGCGGCGCGAGCGACCGGGGAAAGAGGGCGATCTGTGCTGATGCGTGCTGAACGCGCCGCACGGTGTTCAGGCACGTGTCGTGCAATGCGCGTTGCAGGAGCACACCGATGACCATGAACATTCAGTTGAACGACGCAGCGGGCGCGGAGCTCGCAGACCCGACCGACACCGAGCGCAGCTCTGGCCTCAATCTTCCCGAGTGGGCTCAGACTCGATGCGAACGACTTTCCGATGACGAAGTGGTCACCATCCGCCTCGGTTGCGACGCCGATCTGGCGGAGATCTTGCGTCTTGCTGCTGGCGCCCAGGTGACGCGCCGCGCGGACACGACCACGGCGGCGAGGATCCTCGACGGCTCGTCCGTTGATCCGGCACGCGAAGTGACCTTCGTCGCAACGATCACCGTGGAGGATGCCGACGAACTCATTGCCTATGTCGACTATCGGAAGCGCTCGGACGGGTTGGATGCCGAAACGCAGATCGTCGTCCGGGAAGATTGGAAATGGTTGGGCGTCGAACGCCTGCTCGAACGGCGCATCGCTGAGTTGACCGGCGCCCTGTCCATCGTCGTGCCCGCTTCTTGAGGCTGGAAGGAAGAAAGATATGGAAACCAACGAAGCACGTCCCTTCAAGCAAATCTTGGTCCCGACGGACTTCGGGGAATCGTCGGAACGCGCCGTTGCGCTGGCTGTGGATCTTGCGACGAAGTACGGCGCGGCGCTCACGTTGCTCCACACGTGCGAAATCCCGGTCACTCCCTACGCAGGTGCGTACGGGGCAGCCATGGACTTTCTGACGCCCGTGCGCGCGGCCGCTCAGACCAGGCTGGACCAAGCGCTCGCGGAGCTCCGAACACGATTCCCCAAAGCCGATGGTGTCTTGTGTGTGGGGAGTCCTTGGCAGGAGATCGAGCAAAGAATCGCCGCTACGCACGCAGATCTCGTCGTCATGGGAACCCATGGCCGCCGTGGCGTGAATCGCATGCTCCTCGGCAGCGTGGCCGAAAAGATCGTTCGAACATCGACCGTGCCCGTCCTCACGGTGCACTGAGAATCGAGGTATTTCGTGGAAAAGATGCAAGCTGCCGTATTCGTCGAAAAAGGAAAGATCGAGCTTCGGGAAGTCCCGAAGCCAGAGCCCGGACCTGGACAGGTGCTCATGAAGATCACCCTCACCACCATCTGCGGGACCGACGTGCACATCTTGAAGGGGGAATATCCCGTCAAGGCGGGGCTCATCGTCGGACACGAGCCGGTGGGTCGTATCGCGGCCGTGGGTCCGGGTGTGGTGGGTTTCGCCGTCGGCGATCGGGTGATCGCCGGCGCCATCACTCCGTGCGGACAATGCCGAGCGTGTCTATCGGGACACGGCTCCCAATGCAGCCACGGTGGCGACGGTTTCGAAGCGATGGGCGGATGGCGATTCGGCAACACCATCAACGGGTGCCAAGCCGAATACGTCGTCGTGCCGGACGCTCAAGCGAACGTCGCGAAGATCCCGAACGGGCTGAGCGATGAAGACGTCGTGCTCTGTCCGGACATCATGTCGACCGGCTTCTCCGGCGTAGAAAGCGGTCGTGTCCGCATCGGCGACTCGGTCGTCGTGTTCGCGCAGGGGCCCATCGGACTCTGTGCCACTGCCGGCGCGCGCCTCGCGGGGGCGACGCTCGTCATCGGTGTCGACAGTGTTCCCAAGCGACTCGAACAGGCAAAGAGCATGGGAGCGGACGTCGTCCTGAACTTCAAAGAGCAGGACGTCGTGGCCGAGATCAAGCGGCTCACCGGTGGAGGAGCCGACGTTGCGATCGAGGCCCTCGGCACGCCGGATACCTTCGAGGCGTGCCTGCGTAGCGTGCGCCCGGGAGGCGTCGTCTCGAGCCTCGGCGTCTATTCCGGACACCTGAGGGTGCCACTCGACGCGTTCGCCGCGGGCCTCGGCGACCACACGATCGTCACCACGCTCTGCCCGGGCGGCAAGGAGCGGATGCGCCGGCTCATGAACGTCGTTCAGGCTCATCGCGCCCCCTTCTGCGATCTCGTCACCCACTCGTTCAGGCTTTCCGAGATCGAAGCCGCGTACGATCTCTTCGCTCATCAACGAGACGGAGTGATGAAGGTCGCGATCCGGCCGTAGACGGTCGATTGCGTTGGGGTAGGCAACGCTTCCCCCGAGTTTCAAGCAAAGTCTTTGACGTCGATCTTCCGGTCGAGCAGTCCTCGGAGTACGTCCATCGGAGTCACGATACCCACGAGCGCTCCGTCGTCGCCCACGACGATGAGACGGTGGCTGCCTGTCTCGACCATTCGGCGAACGGCGAACCGAACTGAATCGGTCTCGCGCGCCGCAAAAAGCACGGGCGTCATCAAGTCGCTCGCCACCGGGGGACACCTCGGCTCGACGTGAAACTTCCGCGGATCCGTGAGGTCCGATTTCGAAAGCACACCGACGACGTTACCGTGCTCGTCTTGCACGGGCGCTCCGCTGAGCCCCTTCAGGGTCAGACTCCACGCTGCGTCTCTTGGGCTCGCATCGGCTGGAATCGTCGTCACGGTCGAGGTCATGATGTCCTTCACGGTGCACATTTGCGGCTTCTCTTTTCTGGGCCCGAAAGCGGAGCATGTTCGCAACCGATTCGAACTCTCGCCAAAGCGTATGCAGTTCGCGCGCCAAGCAGTGATTGCCGCGCCGAAGGCGCCCAGCGGGCCCGACGTCACTTCGGGTCGATGTTGGGCCGCGGGGCCGACGGAGCGGCGCTCGGTTAACCGCCGCCCGTCATTCTCGTCCAGGAGCTCCGCGTCGACGTCGCCGGCAGCCGCGGGCCTTCGCGGAGCAGCGCCGCCGGAGGGTGACGCGACGCCCTTGCCGTCGAACGCCCCGCGCGGTCGGCAGTGCTGCACGGTAACGGGCTGTTCCGGTCCGCCTGGCGACGCCTCGAAATCCTCCCGAACGATCGGCCTAAGCACAGACTGACCAGCGGCCGTCTCGGAAACTATTTGTCCTGAAACAGAACGCACTTTAGGTTGCTCTGGAGAGTCGTGACTAGCCCAACGCGGGATCATTTCCTCGAGGTCGACGGCATTCGCCTTCATTGGACCGAAGTCGGCGAAGCGTCGGCCACGACACCCGTCGTACTCCTTCACGGTCTCAACAACTCGTCCCTCTCGTGGTCACACGTGGCGCCGTTGCTGGCGACGGATCGGCGAGTGCTGATGCCGGATCTTCCGGGACACGGTCAATCCGATCGTCCGAATGCCGGCTACGAGCTCGATTGGTACGCGCAGATCATCGCTCGATGGCTCGAATTGGTCGGCATGGATCGAGCGGATATCGTCGGTCATTCGTTCGGAGGCGGCATCGCGCAGATGCTTCTTCTCGAGTGCCCGAAACGGATCCGACGACTCGTCCTCGTGGCCGCAGGAGGGCTGGGGCAGGGCGTCGGGTTGTGGCTTCGCCTGGCGTCTCTTCCGCGCGTCGTCGAGTATTTCGGCCAGCCGTTCATGGCCCTCGGAACGCACCTTGCGCTGCGCGGCGCGCACGAGGGAGTGACCAGAGAGGAGATTCGGGAGCTCAGCCGACTCAACTCGCAAGCTGGTTCCGCAAGAGCGTTCGCGCGAACCGTGCGGGACGTCATCAACTGGCGAGGCCAGCGTCGCAGCTTTCTCCAGCGCGTGAAAGAGGTCGAGACACTCCCTCCCATCCTCATACTTTGGGGCGACCACGACGCGCTCATCCCCATCGAACAGGGTCGAGCCTTCGCGGCCCTACTCCAAGGCGCCGTCTTCAAGACGTTCGCGGGAGCAGGTCACTATCTTCACAATGAATGCCCCGAGGCGTTCGTTCGAATCGTCCGGCAATTCCTCGACGACCCGTCCGTGCCGGCAGCCGCTCTTCGACCACCCGCGCCGGCCTCAACGAGTGGCTCGAAGGAAACCAGTCTCAGACGACCGACACTCGGTCGAGCTCTGACAAGGCCTCGTTGATCGCGACTTGGATGACATCGACGTCCTCCGCGACGAGTTCCTTCGAGATGCTCGCGACCACTCTGGACGCCGTCGTATGGTCCAACTCCTTGTTCAGAAGCCCTAGAAAATGCGGCTCGGCGACCAGGACGAAGCGATCGACTCGCGACTCGACCCGCCCGGTGCGCAATGTGTCCGCCAAGGTTTTCGAGAATCGCATGGCGGAATTTTCGTGAGGAGACCTTTCGCCGCTGTGGCCGCGCGCGTGGCTGTCAAAGGTCCGCCGGGATCGATTCGGGTCGATGTCCTGATCGGCGATCCTACCTTGCGGATGTTCGAGGGTTCGGACTGACGTTAGAAGGCGTCCGCGCCGCTCGAAAATGCGCGCTCTCGTACGACTCGCGAGCAATACCCAGGTGGTCATGGCTTTCGTCACCTTTTCCTTTGATTCGACTCCGCGACGACGGCGCGGGTGCTTTCCAAGAAGGCATACATGTCCGCAAAATCCTGAGTCGACAGCGGGAAACCGTTCGCCGTCGTCTTGTTGAGCCAGATCGGCATCGCGCCTTCGAGCGGAGCGCACGCGGGGTCCATTCCAACGCGAACTCCGATCGCGAACAGCGCGGGACTCCATCGGCGATCGGCCGCGAGCGCCTCCGCGTCGACGCTGGACGCGCCCGCGGTTCCACTCCCGGTGCTTGCGTGGCACGAACCGCAGTTCTTCGAGAACACGTCGCGTCCCGTTTCGGCGTTGCCGCTCGGCATTCCAGAAACGTCCAATACGCCGGAGATCTCTTGCGGGTCGCCCTCGACGCCGGAGATCGTGGCGGTCAGACGAAGCTCGCGATCTCGAGTTCCAGGGGCCACGATGCCGAGAACGGCGTCAGCCCCGAGGTCGACGAATCGCGCGGGGTTGTCCACGAACATCGCCGCAGGATCAGCACCGGCGCTTGGGATTTTCGCGTCGGGGTCGCCAACGACCGCGAGCGGCGCGCCGGACCAATTCACCTTGAGCCCGGACGGTGGCGGCACCCCGACGCCCTCCGCGGTCATCCCCAAGACGGACAGATACAAGACGTCGCCGGCAGTCGCGACGAGTGCCGTCTCCATCAACGATGCGCTCACCGCCGGGCCGGTTTGAGTTTCCGAGACAATCACGTAGTCCGCGATCCGAGGTGCCTCGCTCGAACCGCACGCGGAAACGACGAGAGCGACAGGCAGGCAAATCGCCGAGAACATCTTGCTGGACAACATCCGGGTTTCCTTCCCAAGCCGCAGGCACGACTCGCGTCGCCTCTCCAGCAACTCCAGCAACTCACGTGCCGCGCCCTCGACACGACTCCGCTCTGCGCAGCGATGCCGCTTCACTCGCTCGTTCGCCGCACTTCTCTCGGCTAGGCTCGAACGGACCGCGCAAAGCCTGCACGCGGCGCGCAGGCTCGTCGTCGGATGCCCGCGTGCTCCTGTCGCAAAATGGCCGCAGGACGTGCCGGTCGCCGCAGCTTTTGCGCGTGGGACGCGCCGCGCACGCAAGAACCGTCGATGAACTCGTGGCACGCTCACTGCAGCTCGGTCCGACGTGCCCGGAGGTGCGGTCCAAGGGCCGATGCACGGACGTCCTCGTCGGTCACCTTCACGAGCGCGTGTCCGTCGGCGTCGAAGAGAAAAGTGCCATTTTCGAGCGCGACGTACACGTCGATCTCTTGCGAGTTGCTGGCCGAAGCCGCCGTGATCCCGCGATTGCCGAACGGCCCTCGCCGCCGGTTCACTCCGCGAGCCGCGAAGAGCAAGTTGGAGAGCACCTGCGCCGAAACCTTCCGCCCGCTGATTTCGCGAACGGTCTTGCGCAAGCGAAGCGCCTCAGCGAAGGACTTGCCGCGCGATAGCTTCGGCTTCGGGAGGCGCTGTGTGAGCTTCTTCCTGGCGCTACCCGGTTTGGGTGATCCGGCGGATCTAAAATCGTCTTTCTTTCGAAGCATGGATTCTCCGTCATCGGTTGGTCGCGCGTTCCCACTCGCCCTGGCTAAGCGGCGCCGAGCTCGATTCCCACGGCGCGCGCACACCGAACGAGCTCGCCCTCGGGGTCGACGCCGGCGCGAGCGGCGCACGCTTCCGCGAGCGGAATCGAATCGACGTGTCCCGAACGAAGCGAAACCATGCGCCCGAATCGCCCTTCGGCGCACAGGCCCGCGGCATGAACACCGAACCGGGTTCCGAGCAATCGATCGAAGGCGCTCGGTGTGCCGCCGCGCTGCAGATGACCGAGGACGGTCGTGCGAACGTCGTGCTCGAGGCGTGCTTCCTGTAGCTCGTGCATGAGCCGCTCTGCAGCACCGCCGAGCCGTGCCGGTCGCTGGCGAGCGGCCGACTCGATTTGACTCGCCGTTCCTCCGATCGGACGCGCGCCTTCGCCGACGACCACGATGGAGAAACGAAGTCCGCGGCGCTCTCGATCCCTAATTTTGGCGGCCACGCGGATGACGTCGTAGGGGATCTCCGGAAGGAGAGCCACGTCCGCACCACCGGCGATCGCCGAATGCAGCGCAATGAGCCCGGCGTTTCGACCCATGACCTCGAGCACCAAGACACGTTGATGCGCCTCTGCGGTCGAGTGCAGCGCGTCGATGGCGTGCGTTGCGACCTGAACGGCCGTATCGAATCCGCAAGTGCGTTCGGTGCCACCGAGATCGCCGTCGATCGTCTTGGGAATGCCCACGCAGGCGATGCCGCTTTCCGCGAATCGCGCGGCGATTGCCATCGTTCCGTCGCCGCCGGCGAGAACGAGTGCGTCGATTTTCAGCTCGTGCAGACGCCGCGACACCGTACTGAAAGCGGCCTTTCGAGTTTCATCCGTCTCCGAGACTGCGAGAGGATTGCTCCGCGTCGAGCAACCCAGAATGCTCCCTCCTCTCGGAAGAATGCCGCCGACGTCATGCAAGCCCAAGGGGACGACTTCGTCCCGCCCGAGAAGGCCCTCCAAGCCGTAGCGACTCCCGAAAACCGTGAGCTCGCTCTGCGTCGCACGATGGACGAAGCCGCGCACGACCGCGTTGAGTCCGGGAGCATCACCGCCGCCGGTGAGCAGACAAACGCGTCGAGGGATATTTCGAGCAGTCATGGTCTTCGATTTCCTTCCGGGGCCTCACACGAGCGGTAGTCGTCAGTGTCGCGAGCTCGAGCAGAGGACGCGCAGCGCGTTCTTAAAAAAAATGCGGTTCACCGCGTCGTCCGTGAACCCGGACGCGAGAAGCGCACGAGCGAGATCGGGGAACTTGGACGCATCTTCCAATCCGTCCGCCGGTCGAATTCCGGTACCGAATCCGGACGCGATCGCTACGTGATCGATTCCGGAGATCTTGGCTACGTGTTGGATGTGGCGCACGACGTCGTGGATCCCCGCTGTGTGGCCGCGCACCACCAGGTGCTCGTCGAACCCGATGCCCACGACGCCGCCGCTCGCTCCGATGCTGTAGAGCTCGGCGTCGCTCAGATTCCGTGGATCGTCGGCGAGCGCGCGCGCGTTCGCCGACAGAGCAACGACCGGGGCGTGAAATTGGCTCGCAAGTTGAAACACGTCGTCTCGAGTCGCGTCCGAGCTCTCACCGACGTCCAAGAGACCACCGCTTTGGAAGACGCGCCGCGCCACGCCGCGGCCCTGATCGGTCAACCCGACCAGCGCCGCTCCGTTGGTCCACGACGTCGCGAGTGAATTGTCTTCGCCGCTCGTGAGGCCGAACGCGCGAACGCCGCGAAGCGTCCAGAGGCCCGTCTTGGCGGGTTCCGCGCCGAGCTCTGCGGCGCCCCGGAAGGCGAACCAAGTTTCGATGCGTTCGGACGACGTGAGGCAGCCCGGGGATGCAAAATCGTCGGGTCGTGCGAGCCACCGATCCATCGAAAGAAACGCCGATTCGAGCGGTGGATCGCTCGGTACCCCCCGGCGCGGCTCCCGGAGGGGAAGCACGACGCCCGCCACTCTGCCTTTGCGCAACGCGAGCGCGCTCGCTTGATGAAGCGCGGCTCCGGGAGGCGCTTCGTCACCGAGCGGCGCGTCGGCGACGGCAACCCGCAGATCGACGACGGGAAAACCGCCCGTCGCGACACCACGAGCGGCGACCGGCACGAGCACGATGGCGCACCCGAGAAAGAGGGCGATAGTGAGGCTTCTGGCGCGATGGAGCATCGGGTTACTCCACCTCATGCGAGGTACGCGTTCGTCACGTACTGCTGCACGACGCGATGCGTGTTGAAGTACGATGCGTTCAGCGCGATCGCGTGCTTCATGGTCGCGATCCATCGATCGCGATCGGTGAAAAATATCGGTAAGACCTCACGCTCGAGTTTCTCGTAGAGGCTCGTTGCATCTTCCGTCAGGGCACGATCGACGGGTGCAACCTCCTCCGTTCCGATCGACCAGCCCGTGACGCCTTCGACGCAGCCTTCGAGCCACCAGCCGTCGAGGATGCTCAGACTCGGCACGCCGTTGTGCGCGGCTTTCATGCCGGACGTTCCGGACGCTTCGAGCGGGCGGAGCGGCGTGTTGAGCCAGAGATCGACTCCCGCGACGATCGTCTGGGCGAGCGCCGCGTCGTAGTCGGCGAGGTAGACGACGGGAATATCAGTACCGAATTCTTTGCCGACTCGAACGACGTGCTGAATGAGAGCTTTGCCGGCTTCGTCCGCGGGATGCGCCTTGCCGGCGAAGACGAACTGAAGGCGTCCCTTTCCGAGCCGTAGCAGGCGCTGTCGATCCGCGAACACCAGGTCCGCGCGCTTGTACGCCGCGCTACGACGCGCGAACCCGATCGTGAGGCGCGCGGGATCGAGTGCGATCCCCGTGCGGTCGCGAACGACCGAGAACAAGCTTGCCTTTGCCTCCTCGTGCGCCGTCCAGATAGTCGCGGGCGGAACGCTCAGCGCTTTTCTGAGCATCGCAGGGTCGTCGCGCCACTCGGGAATATGCTCGTCGAACAAACGGCGAAACGCGTCGCAGGTCCAGGTGACGGAGTGGACGCCGTTGGTCACGTGACGGATGTCACGACCTGGAAACAGTTGCTCCGCGACTTGCTGATGGCGGCGAGCGACGCCGTTCACGAAGTGACTCGTGTTGGACGCGAGCAAGGTCATGTTCAGCTGCTCGACGCCGCCGAGCGAGCGCAGCGTCGCCGGATCGATGACGTCTCCGACGACTCGGCGTACGAGATCGTAGTCGAAGCGATCGTGCCCCGCCGGCACCGGCGTGTGGGTAGTGAAGATGCACCGCTCACGAACCGCCTTCAGCCGATCGGAGGAATCGCCGCTGGCTTCGCGAAATAGCTCGACCGCGGCGAAGCTCGCATGCCCTTCGTTCAGGTGGAACGCGCGGACGCCGTCGTAACCCGCGGCGCGAAGCGCTCGCACTCCCCCAAAGCCCAAGACCACCTCTTGCGACAAGCGGTACTTCGCGTCGCCGCCGTACAGGACGTTCGTGAGCGCTCGGTGTTCGGGCGAGTTTTCGGCGACGTCGGAGTCGAGGAGCAGGACCGGCACGACATATCCAGACGACCCGATGATTTCGTGCCTCCACACTCGGATTGCCACGGTCCGTCCCTCGACCTCGACGGAGACGCGCACCGGCAGCTCCACGAGCAGCGCCTCGGGACGCCAACGCTCCGGAGTTTCTGACTGAACGCCATCGTCATTCAGCCGCTGAGTAAAGGAACCCTCGCGATAGAGAAGCGTTACCCCGACGATGGGAACGCTCAGATCTGCGCAAGAACGCAGCATGTCCCCCGCGAGGACTCCGAGTCCGCCGGAGTACGTCGGCATGCGTTCGTCCATCGCCACCTCCATCGAGAAAAAGGCGATGCGACGGCTTCCTTGTGCTTCGTGAATGACGGCGCGCTGGTTCGCTGGGCGTCGAAAGAACTCGTATCGGCAGATGTTCGAGCAAAAGTACGTGACGTGACCGTCCAGCCGAGCGCTCACTGCGGTACTTGGATCGACCACCATTCCGCAAACGGGATCGACGATGGCTTCCGTCATGAATGGTAAGCAAGGTCTGCAACGCGCGTACCGTTCGGCGGGGAGCGAACATTTACCGCTCGCGATACGAGCCGCCGTCCGAGATCGTGCGAGAAGTGAAGGCGAAACGGCGAAAATTTTGCGCTGACCGGCAAGCAGTGCGCGCCGGTGAGGCCGCTCGTCGTCACCGACCGGCGTCCTTACCGCCGAAAAAGTCTCGGGAGATCTGGTCAGAGTCTTGCTTTGGGCAACCGACATGGACCACACCCACCAAAAGCACGCTCCAGCGAAGACACACGCCGCCACGCCCGTCGAGGCCCGGATGCACGCGAACCCTCGTTGCGTCGAAAGGGACCAGCCGCTCCAGGGCGCCCGCGATCTGATGAAGCAACACGACCTGCGCCATCTGCCGGTCCTCGATCACGGCAAGCTCGTCGGCGTCCTATCGGAGCGCGACCTCTACTACCTGGAAAGCGTCATGCGCGTTGATACGGACGTGGATACCGTCCGAGAAGCAATGAATCCCCGCGTGTACACCGTACCCGTCGGGACGCCGATCACGTCCGTCTTGAGCGAAATGGCTCATCAAAAGTACGGCTGCGCCATCGTGATGAACGGAACGGAAGTCGCCGGCATCTTCACGACGACCGACGCGCTCCACCTTCTCGTCGAGTGCTTTCGCAAGCACCCTGCTCTCTAGACCGCAAGCGGCGTCTCGTCGCGCGGGCAGCTCGGAACATCCGCCGGCGGAACGTCTTATGCTTTGAAAAACTTTCGGAGGCTTTACGCCATGTCCAACAATGTTGGGATCATCGATCGCGTCGTTCGCATCATCGCCGGGCTCGTTCTGCTCGCACTCGTGGTTGTCGGCCCGAAGACGGCCTGGGGCTTCGTCGGCCTCGTGCCGCTTCTCACGGGTCTCGTCGGCAACTGCCCGCTGTACCGAGTCTTCGGGCTCTCGACGTGCTCGCGCGCGTCGAAGCAGAGCTCGAACGCTCACACGTGAGCCCCGACAAGCTGAGGAGAAGGCAAACGGTATTCGCCGATCGGGCGGAGAGCCTTTTTTTAGGAAGTCCATGTCAATACTGCTGCCCGAAGAAGTGG
>Ga0265320_10002635_pt1 | contig 12455 bp, 11 predicted proteins | sample 4827metaG_FD_202087 | JGI IMG/M metagenome (GOLD analysis project Ga0265320, IMG submission 202087) | Rhizosphere microbial communities from Carex aquatilis grown in University of Washington, Seatle, WA, United States - 4-8-27 metaG | ecosystem: Host-associated > Plants > Roots > Rhizosphere >...
GGAAGCGGGTACGCCTGTGCCATGACCACGGCCGGCAAGGTCGATTGCTGGGGCTACAATGCCGCGGGTCAGCTCGGCGACACGACGACGAAGAAAACCGACGTTCCGAAAACGGTCGCGGGGCTTTGAGTGGCTCTCGAGAAGCACCGATACCCGGCGCACTGACCCGTTAGCGAGGCGGGATCGAATAGGTGACCGTCGCGTGCGATACGGGTCCCTCGACGCTTTCGCTTCGAATCGTCACCTCGCCCACTGCGAGGCGCTTGCCGAGCTTCATGAGCCTCGCTTCGACGGTCAGCTCACCCGCGCTCGGCTTGCGCAGAAAATTGATGTTGAGGCTCGTCGTCACCGCGAGCGCGACGGGCCCGATCATCGCGAGCACGGCGAGGTACATCGCGGTGTCCGAGAGCGCCATCAACGTCGGGCCCGAGACGGTGTTGCCGGGACGGAGATCGTCGGCCGTGGCCACGTAGCGAAGACGGACCGCATCGTCGGTCACGGCGTCGATCGAGAAGCGCTCCGGATGACCCTGCGGAAATGCTTCGCGGAAGAATTTCGAAAGTTCAGCGGCTCCGAGTACGGGCATCGGCGAAGTGTACCCTCGGGCGCGTACGCTGGCTTGTGGGCGACCCCGCGCACGTCATCCGGGCAGATAGACGTTGGCGACCGCGCCCGAAGGGAACATCGTACTGCTGATTAGCTTGAGAGGCTTCTTCTCGGAGAACACCGAGAACAGCGGGAGGCCGCGGCCGAGCACGACGGGGTGAATGAGAAGTCGGTACTCGTCGATGAGGCCGAGCTTGATCAAGCTCCGCGCGAACGAGGCTCCTCCATGGGCCACGAGATCCTTTCCCTGCTCTTTTTTTCGCCGCTCGATTTCGCCGGCGAGATCGGTTGCGACGACCGGATCTTTCCAGGTTTCGAGGTTCGCCTTCACTTCGGCGTCGGAGAGCTTGCGCTCCTCCTTCCGCGCTGCGCTCGCGGTCTCGAAGGCCTTCGTGCGCTCCGCAGTGCCGAGCTCCTGCCGAGTGAACACGAGCTTCGGAATGGCGTTCATCGGCGCCGCGAACGGCTCGGATGAGTACGGCCAAAAGGCCGCCATGTCGTGGAACGTCTTGCGACCCATGACGTGAAACCCGGCCATCCACACGCTCTCGAGCGTCCAGAGCGTCGCGCCCTTGTCCATGCTGGGGAAAATCCAATCGACCTCGCCGTTGGGTCCGCCGACGAAGCCATCGAGCGACATCGACATTTTCAGGATCAGCTTTCTCATGTGGCACCTCGCGATTCCCTCCGTTGCAAAACCAGGACCAATCGCGCTGAATGAGGCACGCCGCCCGAGGCGAAATGGATCCCGTCACACATGTCACTCCCCCGGCGGCATTTTCCGGCACTAATCATCTCCGTGCCTCGAGATCGGGCCGCGTCGCATTCGGCGCGACCGGATGACCACACGACATCGAAGGGAGACGAAGACCATGACGACACACCAGACGGCAACACGGGACGAGTGGCTGGCGGCGCGGCTCGAGCTGTTGAAGGCGGAGAAGGAGCTGACGCATCGGAGTGACGCGGTGGCGCGGCAGCGGCAGGAGCTGCCCTGGGTCCGCGTGGAGAAGCAGTATCGATTCGAGACGGACGATGGGAACGCTGCGCTTTCGGATCTGTTTCGGGGCCGCTCGCAATTGCTCGTGTACCACTTCATGTTCGGGCCGGACTATTCGGCGGGTTGTCCGTCTTGTTCCGCGATCGCGGACGGGTTCAACGGGATCGCGGTGCATCTGGCGAATCACGACGTGATGCTCTGGGCGGTGTCGCGCGCGCCGCTCGAGAAGCTGCGAGCGTTCAAGCAGCGGATGGGGTGGACGTTTCCCTGGGCGTCGTCGTTCGGCGGCGATTTCAACACCGACTTCCACATCGGGTTCACCGAGCAAGAGCAGCGCGACGGCATCGAATACAACTATCGGCGCGAGAAGCCGGCGCCCGCGGCGCCCGCGGCGAAGCCGGGCGCCGATGACCAGCGGCCTGTCGCGCTCTTCGCGGCCTCCGTCGGAACCGATGTCCCGACGTACGTGCGCGAGCGACCAGGCGTGAGCGCGTTCGTGCTCGATAGCGGCGTCGTCCATCACACCTACTCCGCGTACGCGCGCGGGCTCGACGGGCTCTGGGGCATGTATCAGTGGCTCGACCGCGCCCCCTTCGGTCGCAACGAGAAAGGCGCCTGGTGGCGCCACCACGACAAGTACTGAGTCGCGGGCTGAATGCGAGGACCGAACAACGCATCTCGACGGCGCTCATGCGCACGCTCGTGCACGCGGTGAGCAAGAATATGCACGCACACTTCTTTCGATTGCCGAAAGCGCATAGACTGATGAAAGGAGGAGCCTTGCATGACTTACGATCATCGGAAGATTTTCGTCTTCGTCGCACTCGGCGTCGCCGCGTGTTCGAGCTCGGGGTCGAAGGGCAGTGGGGCGGCCGACGCCGGTGGATGCACCGGGACGCAATGCACGGCCAGCGGCGGTTCGACGACGGTCGGCTCGGGCGGTGCGCTCTCAGGGAGCGGCGGCGCACCCGCGACCGGCGGCGTCGCGGAAACCGGCGGGGAGAGTTCATCGACGGGGGGCCAATCCAGCGGCGGATGCGACGTGCTGTCGCTCACCGCGGGCATGACGGGTCCGAATGGCATCCTCGCCCTGCACGATCCCGGTGGGATCTTCGGCGATCCCTACGGCAACGACATCGCGGTCGACGGGAGCTTCGTCTACTTCACGTTCAATTCGGAGTTCACGCGCGTGCCGATCGGCGGCGGGGCAGCGCAATCCATTCAACCCCTGAAGGGCCTCGGCTTGAAGTTCTTCGTGATCGGGGGGGACGTGGTGTGGATCGAGCAGGACCAGACCAGCTTGGTCTCCGACATTCTGAAGGTCCCCGTGACGGCGTCGGATTCGACGACGCCGACGGTCGTTGCGAACATGATCGACGAGCCCGACGTCATCACCTCGGACGCGACGGCGATCTATTTCTCGAATCGCGACAAGAAGATCGTGTATCGCGCGCCGCTCGACGGTTCGGGCGTCACCCAACTCGCCACGAACGCCGAACCCCTCGGCGCCGTCGTCGCGAACGGCACCTACTACTGGATCGACTTCTCCGACGAGATCATGAGCGTGGCGACGTCGGGGGGAACGCCGAATTCTCTCGCCGCCGCGATGTTCGGCGGTCCAATGGCGGCCGAGGGCTCATCGCTCTACTGGACCGATACGAGCGACGAAACGGTCGACCGCTTTGCACCCGGTGACAAGAACCCGACCGTGCTCGCGACGTTCGGGGCGCTCGACGGCGCGGGCGCCATCTCCGTCGAAAACGGCGACGTGTACTTCACGCCGCAGGGGTTCGGGTGCGGAGGCGTCCAGAAAATTCCGAAAGACGGCTCGGCCGTCTCGGTCGTCGTGAACGGCCTCGACTCACCGAGCGACGTCGCCGTCGACGGCACGAACGGCTACGTCGTCGCGTCGAACGGCGTGTTCCAGTTCCCGCTGTAGACGTCGTTGGGCGGCCCAAGTTCGCGCCGCGCCGCCAGCTCCGCGAGCACTGGCACCGAACGTGGGATGCTCGGGGGAAGTCGGCGCGGCGAAGCCGCGACGGATGGGGGCATCCCCGCCAAGATCGCCCAAGCCGATTCCGCGGCCCGGCACTACAATGAGCTCGTGTTGACGAGCGATGATCGTCGAACGATCCGGTTCTGGCGGCCCGATACGGATTCGGTGACGGGGATGCTGCGCGTGGAGAACGAGGATCGCACGAAGATCACGTACGCCGAGCATTTCACGGTGGTGGCGGTGTACGAGGGCGCGTTCGACGGGTGGTATCGCGGCGCGGTGCGGACGCACGTCGCGGGGTCGCTCAAGTTGAAGGAGCCGGGCGAGGTGCATCGCGATTTGCGAGTGCATGCGCCGTTCACGCTGCAGGGCGCGGGGTTTGCGCCGGAGCTCGTGGCGGCGGCGGCCGATGCGATGGGACGGCGCGGGCCGTTGCATTTCAAGGCGTCGGGGTTTGCACCGGGCGAGCGCGCGACGGAGCTCGCGTTCGCGATGCACGACGCGCTCGTTCGCGATGACGCCACCGAGATCGAGCGCGCCACGCTCGTCACCGAGACGCTGAGTGAGATCGTCGGCACGGGACCTCCTTCGAACGGACGAGCGCCGCTCGCGGTGCGCCGGGCGCGTGCGTTCCTGCACGACACGCTCGCCGCGCGCATCACCCTCGACGATCTCGCGGCGCACGCAGCGCTCGACAAGTTCCATCTCGTGCGCGCTTTTCGCGCGGAGGTCGGGTTGCCCCCCTACGAATATCTGACTCACCTGCGGGTTTCTCGCGCGCAGCAACTGCTCCGGCGCGGGGCGCGCGTCGCCGAGGCCGCACAGGCCGTCGGGTTCTTCGACGAGAGCCAGATCCATCGGCATTTCCGGCGCATCGTCGGCGTCACGCCCGGCGTCTACGCGCGAAGCTTCGTCCCCGAACGAACCCGCCAACATCGCCCAAGGCGCGCCGCCCGGCGCGACGCATCTTCGACGCATGAACACACCCACTCGCACTGAAGGCTTCGCACACCCTCCCGCAACCCTTCGCCTCGGCGATCTGGAGGTGCAGCGGATGGGCTTCGGCGCCATGCGCTTGCCGGGCAAGGACGTCTGGGGCGAGCCCGACGATCCGGCGCGCGCGCGCAAGGTGCTCCGCCGTGCCGTCGAACTCGGCATCAACTTCATCGACACCGCCTGGTTCTACGGCCCCCTCGTCGCCAACCGACTGATCGCCGAAGCGCTCTACCCCTACCCGCGCGACCTCGTGATCGCCACCAAGCTCGGCGGCAAGCGCCTCCCCGACAAGAGCTGGGCCCCCGCGCTCCGCCCCGAAGAGTTGCGAATGGGCGCAGAGGAAGATCTGCGCACCCTCCGTCTCGAGCGTCTCGACGTCGTGCACCTTCGCAACAGGCCCGCCGCCGGCGTCCCCTTTCTGGAATCGCTCGACGCGCTCCTCGCCCTACAAACCGAGGGCAAGATCCGTCACCTCGCCCTCAGCAACGTCAACGCCCGCGAGATCGACCAAGCCCTCGCGCGCACCCCCATCGTCGCCGTCCAGAACATGTTCAACGTCTCCGGCGGCAGCGGCGCGATCGCCAAGTACACCCACTCCGAAGTCGACGACCCCGAAGGCGTCCTCGACCTCTGCACCCAAAAGAACATCGCCTACCTGCCGTTCTTCCCCCTCGCCGTGGGTAACGTCGCGCAGGAAAAATCGGTGCTCGTGACGATCGCGGAAAAACACGGTGCGTCGCCGGCGCAGATTGCGCTCGCGTGGCTCCTGGCGCGATCGCCGATCATGCTGCCGATTCCGGGGACGGGATCGGTGGAGCACCTGGAAGAGAATTGGGGGGCGCGGGGGATTGGGTTGACGGCGGAAGAGTGCGCGGCGATTGCGAAGCAGGGATAGGGAGCCCTTCAATGCGCCGGAATGCTCGCCTCGGTGACCGTCGCCGGCTGTCCACATGTGCCGCCAGAGGGAACATCGTAGGCGTAGATGAATTCGTTCCTCGTTGCGTTGTACTTCATGTCGTTGTAGTCGCCAGCAGGGCAGTTTGCATTGGTGAACTGTGTCAATGCATGCGGCGGATCCGAAGCTCTCGGATAGCGCGACGTTCCATCGCCGGACAGCGTCTGGTAAGCGACCCCTAGTTGGCTCGCATCCGCCCAAGTGCTCAGATAGGCAACTTTCCACGTACCGTTGGCATACGAAACGGCTGGAAATAGTTCGTCGTGCGCGCCGTGGGGTGAACTGGACGCGCCGGTGTCCCAGGTGGGGACTCTGGTGCACGTCGTTCCGCCACAGCTCACGTACTGGATATGATAGTGACTGCCGTCGTATTGGGTATACGCTATACGGGCCTCCGGGTTGCCACTTTCGTTGATTCCCGCGGCTATCGAGTAAAAACCAGCCTGCTTCGCGTTCACGACCGAGTGGGTCTTCGGAACCGTGAATGACGCGCCGTGATTCAAGTGCGCCTCGATCGTTTGCGGCGTCGATGGGAACCCCGCGTACGTCGCCGCGTTGTAGACGAGCTTACCGCCGTCGAGCTCCTCGATGACGTAAACGAATCCGTAGGGATCGATACTGATGCGAGGGTGTCCTGTGCAAACCTGTCCGGGAAACGGCACCCACACCCCGGTGCCCTTCACGAACGGCATTGAAGGTCCGCACGTGTTGGTCGAAAAATCGCACGTGTACCAGAGATCGACTTGGTCGTCCGTTTGATTGACGCTCGGGTTCGCCCCAACGTCGTGATATCCGAGGACGACCATTCCATTCGCGGGGCTGGCGGCCATGCCGGAACCGTCGAGGAGATGCCCTGGTACGCCGTCGCCTGGCGGATTGCCGGTGCTCTTGTGGCACTCGAGCGGGGGCGGATAGGTTCTACCTCGATCGGTCCACCTGGCCACGCAAAAGGAGTCGAGATCCGAGGTTTGCACGACGTCCTTCGACGACGCCATATTGTACGCATACACGTAGTTCTTGTCGAACGGGTTGCCAATGGCCGCAGGGTCACCCCAAAGCTGAATCCAACAAGGACTCGTGCCACACTTCGTGGTCGGCAGCGGAACTTTGTGGTTGACCCAGGAGGTCGAGTTCGCCGGGTCGAAAATCGCGTACCCGAAGATATCGAACCCGTTGACGCCGTCCACACCGGACTTGTCGTTGTAAGCCACGAGCTGGATCGAATCCGCGCTGCTCGCGTAACTGAATGCGAGGGCAGTCTCCGCCTGGTCGCCCTGAGTGGCCACCGCGGTCGGAAAGGCGACGGCCCGATCCGCCGCATATCCAATGTCGAACAGGCAATCCGTGTTCAGACCGGTACACGCGCCGTTCAATTTGATCGTCGTTCCGGGCGCCGCTCCGCCGAAGGCGTTGGCCGCGAGGATCTGTTGGGCCAGGAGCGCGCTCCAGGAAAATACCTCTCCCTGCGACGCAAACCAGGAGCAATTCGCATTGCTCGGCGAACAGCTGCCGGTCAAGTCCATCACAGCACCGGAATTGGCACCCCCGACAGGCGCGACGCGTAGTGCCGAATTCGTGTCACTCGCGATTTGACCTTTCGTGAAAGTCCACGTGCAGTCCGTGTTGCTGGACGGGCAATTGGAATAGAGCTTCAATGCGGTACCTTCGCGAGCGCCGCCGGTTGCGTTGATTCCGAGAGTCGAGTCCGTTTCGCTCGAAATGGGGGCGTTCGGAATGGTCCAGGTGCAGTCCGGATTGGTGAGCGTGCAGGCCGTATTTACCTTGAGCTGCCCCTTGTGCGCCGCGCCGCCGTAGGCGTTGATCATCAACGTATTGTCGCGAGCGCTGTAGAATCCACCCTGACTCCAGGTCCATTCGCAATCTTGGTCCGTTGGAGTGCAAGTGTTGCTCAGAGTCAACGTGGTAAGATTCGGTCCACCGCGAATCGCGAGACTCGGGTTGGAAGCGCTCAAGATCATTCCTTTTCGATAGATCCACGTGCAATCCGGATTGGATTTCGGGCAGTTTTGCCACAATCGCACCTCCGCTCCGGCGTGCGCGCCACCATAGGCGTTCATGGACAGCGATGTGTTCGTGTCTGATTGTATAAGCACTCCGCCGCTGGTCAGGAGAGGACTCGTTACCTTTCCAATAGCTTCCGTCCCAGGCGTCCCAGGCGTGGAACTGCAACTCCAAGCGGCGGATGCCATGACTATAGTCATGCATGTCAGCTTGTATATGGGATCCATTTGTTCCTCGCTCGTCTTGCAAGCGGCTACCGAGACGTGCCTTGCACTCGTCGACTCACAAGCTCGTCCCACCGAACGAAACGACCGCCGTCCACCCTACGTTCGAACTGGTGAGACCCATAGTCGATGGCCCGGCGGTCAACGAACCGAAGAATTCCCCGAGTGCAAGAAGACCTTGAGCACCGGCCGCAAAGTCCCACGTACGACCGTTCGGCAAGTAGCGCGGACCGGCCGCGCGCACGCGGGCTTGGCTATCTACTCCTAGGCGGAAGAGTTCTCCAAGACTCCTACCTAACCGAAGTCTTCCTTCCACATCGGTCTCGCCGTCGTCACCCGTGCCCCGTCCTGCGATGCCGTTTGCATCGAGGTACCAGCCCCGCCGGACGAAGGAGACCAGTGCGCCCAGTTCGATTTCGCTCTCGACCTCGTCGTGGCTCGGGCCAGCTGCGAATCCGTCGATCTTGAACTTCCCGAGCGCACCGAGCGACCAACCTTCGATGGGGTCGCCGAGAACTCGGAAAACCACGGCCGCCGACGGCGAGAAATTTCCGTACATGTTGCGTTGCGCGTCGCCAACGAGAGTAAGGCGGTCGACCGGCGCTGCCCAGATGCTGCCACCGCCACCGGCGGTGGCGTTCTGCCCACGAGCAAAGAGACCTAGACCATATCCCTGGACGCCAACGGCATGCGCCGGGGCTCCGGAAGCCGAATACGTGTAAGCCACGATTGGGATTGCGCCTCGCACGTCCGGCGAAGGCTTTGCACCCGGCGTCGTTTCGCTCCTCGGACCGTCTCCGTCACTGCCTTCACCGCTGGTGGGTTCCGAGGTCTCCGCAGGCGCGGCCGAGCCGACGGGTGTCGTCTCGGCGAACGCAACTCTCGCGATCAGTACCCATGAAACCCCCAAACAAATGGCCAACGGGGCAACGGCCCTATCTCGATGGACGTTCATCAGTTCCCTCGGTTCGGGATCCACCGACCCCTGCGTCGCCGATGGTGCATGTAACGTACCAGTCCCGGAACCTCAGCCCCGTTCAGGAACGCCGCGCTATCCGTCGCTCGTCAAGACCAGGCCACTCTAAGGCGTGCCAGGAATGGCATTCACGAGTGCCAATTCCGGCGTTCTCTGCCACGGATGGCACCCATAGCCGTCTATCGTCGACTAATTTGTCGGTCCCTAGTACTTCACCAACAGCGGGCTCTTCGAACTGGAGCGCCGAGCCGCTAGAAATTGCCGAAGCTCGTCGTCGGGATCAGCGGACCCCAGTAGTTGCCCGAGTAGGGAATGTTGCCGAAGCGCTGCTGGAAGATGGTCTGAGCATCTCCACGCAGGTGCGCGTCCTCGTTCAGGTTCGAGTCCCAGTAGCCGAGGTAGACGACGGCGTTGGACTTGCCCGGCGTGACGAGCACCTTGTCGAAGGCCCAGTCGGCGACGGCGCTGATGAAGACGCCGTCGCCATAGTCGTCACCGAACTCGGGCAGCGCCATGGTCTTGCCGAGCTGCTGCGCGATCTTGGTCCAGTAGCCGATCGAACCGCCATTGTCGGAGTTGAACTTGTCCCCGGTGCACTTCGTCGAGCCGCCCGTGCACCACATCGGGTTGTTGTAGAAATCCGGACCGACGACGTCTGCGCTGTCCGGTACGTAGTCCGCGCCGAGCCCGGAACCGCCGTTTGGATTGAAGATGTACTTCACGCGAGCAGGTAGGTGCTTCTTCGCGATCGACACGATGCGGTCGAACGAGCCCTTGAAGTCGGCCGCCGGGGGTTGGGGATAGAATTCGACGTCGATGCGAACTCCGTAGATGGTGCTCGCTTTCGACTCGAGGCCCGAAAACAGCGTCTCGTAGCAATCGTCGTGCTGTCCCGCCGCGGTCCCCGAGTAGTCCTTGTTGTACGTGAAGACGGAGATGATGACCGGGTAATCGTTGATGTCGTTCAGCCCCGAGATCGGCTGGCCGCACGTCGCGTGGTGATCGTCCTGGTAGCTGCTGTTGTAGGTAACCTCGGGGTGATAACCGAGATACGTGAGGTAGCTCGAAATCGTGCTTCCGCTGCTGAACATGCCGAGCAGAAAATTTCGCCCGTTCCCGGTGGGCGCTCCGCCGCCGGTACTGGTGGTCCCGCCGGTGCTCGTCGTGCCACCGCTACCGGTCGTGCCGCCACTGCCGGACGATTGATCGATCGTGAGCGGGACGTCGATGTTCGCGCTATGCGAGGGGGTCTGGCCGGGAGCGGAATCCCAGGCCCAGACCGTCCATGTCGTCGATCCGCTCGCGAGAGCCGTCGTGTCCACGGTCGTCGTGAAGGTCCCGTCCGTCGCCGGCGCGACCCGCGCGAGTGGCGGCGATTGGTGGGTGGGATCCCAGACCTCGACGTTCAAGAAACCGGGCGCGAGCCCCCGGACGGTCACGACACCGCTCACCGTCGCGCCGCTCTGCGGGGCATCGACACGCAGCGTGTACGTCGGTATCGACGCGACGCCGCCGGTGTTCATGACTCCGCCGCTCGCGCCTGTCGTCCCTCCAGACGATGCGCCGCCCGCATCTGTCGTCCCTCCCGACATCGCGCCGCCCGCGCCTGTCGTCCCTCCAGACATCGCACCGCCCGTGCCAGTCGTCTCACCGCCGGTTCCCCCGACGATCGTTCCACCGACGCCCGCGATTCCACCGGTCCCGGTAACTCCCTCGCCACCAGTGCCGCCGAACGTCGTGCCCCCGGCACCGTTCACTTGTGGGTTGCTCTCGCTCGCGCAGGCGAGCAGCAGCAAACCCGCGCCAAGCAACGCCACTGAACCCTTACGTGGAGAGTGCGGAATTCGTCGAGTCGACTGGCGCATCGAGAGTAACGGCGCACCGAGCGTCGGGCGTGGCTCAGAAATCGTCGCTCGCCAACGCGCCCTGCGACGCCGACTTCTTCTTGAGCCACTGGCGAAGGTGGTCGCGCCTACCCGTTCTCGATGGCTATCCATTCCACACGCTCGCTCCGTCTCTTCTTCGCTCTCCCGGCGCTCGGCTACTTCCTGACCGTCTCCGGTTGCAGCGCTGGCGGCGACGCGCCGCCCGCGCCTCCCACTGGCACGGGCGGCGCCTACAGCTCGAGCGGCGACGCGTCCCCGAGCACAGGCGGCTTTCCGAGCAGCGGCGGCAGCGCGTCAACCGGTGGCACCGCGTCAGCCGGCGGCAGTGCATCCGGCGGCGTTCCGAGTTCGGGCGGCAGCGTCGGAACCGGCGGTGTTTCGACGGGCTCGGGTGGCACCGCGACCGGGGGACAGACCGGAACCTCTCCCGTCCCCGACTTCACGCTGCAAGTCGACACACCGGGGGCGGGGTCGACCGTATCGGGCACCGTCGTCGTCAGTGGATGGGCACCGGGATTCAAGAACGTCGAGGCGTGGGACCCGACGCACCAGAATCCTCCGCTTGGTTGAGGGACGCCCGCGACGAACGGCGCGTTCTCGTTCACCGTCGACGTGTCGAGCCTCGCTCAGGGCTCGACGACGTGGACGATCTGGGCGTGGGACACGCCGCCGGGGCAGACGCCGACCCAGGATGCAAATCAGGATATCGCGTTGACGATCGGCACCGCTACCACGGGCAGCGGCGGCACGACGGGCACCGGCGGCACGACGAGCACCGGCGGCACGACGAGCACCGGCGGCAGCACGACCACCGGCGGAAGTGAGACGATCGGCTCGGGCGACATCAACGCGCCGGCCCAGGGCCCCGCGCCGACGGAAGCGGGGACGATAGGCGGCGCTCCGTTCAAGCTCGTCAAGAACTGGGACTTCGGCACCAACGGCACCATCGGGGACATCGGCACCTTGAGCTCCGAGTTCCAATATCACGATCACTGGGGCACGACGGACAACGGCGGCAACTACGGCGCCGTCACCGTGGCGCCGAATCAAAGCACCGCCATCAGCGGGCAGCCCGTCGAAGATCCTTCACGTCCCTACCGCGAGTTCACGTCGGATTCGATGAAGGCCTACGTGCGGCCGCTGTCTGCGTCGCAAAGCACCGTCACCGTGAGTTCCCACGACGCAGGCAACGGCAGCATCACCGCGAAGTGGTCGCTCCCCTCCGGCGGCAAGATCCTCGGCAAGGACCTCTTGTGGGAAGCGCGCCTGCGCATGCCGCAAGTGCAGAAGGCGTTCTGGCTCGCCATGTGGACCGCCGGCAAGCAGTGGAACAACGGCGCCGAGATGGACGTGCTCGAATCCTTCGGCACGCCGAACGTCAGCCCGCTCGGGACTGCGTTTCACGTCGACTCCGTCGGCGGAAGCGATAGCATCAACTACTCGAGCTGGCCCCAGGGTCTGGACAGCGCGGGCGTTCCGAGCGGCGCCGAGCGCGACCCCGCGACGTATCACACGTACACCTGGCTCTACAAAACCGACGACTCGTACATCGTTTACTACGACGGCTACGTCGTCCAGAAGGGCTCGATCCATTGGACGGACGGCGGCACCGCCGGAGGCCAGAGCATCGACATGTGGTTCCTCTTCGACTTCGGATGGGGTCACACGCAGATCTCGGACGTGAACATCTCGCTCCCCGCCTCGGGGTTCCAGATCACGTACGAGGTCGACTACAGCCGGGTGTACCTCCGCTGAACGCATGAGTGCTGGCGCGACAGCATGCAGCACCTGATG
>Ga0265320_10002638_pt1 | contig 12450 bp, 9 predicted proteins | sample 4827metaG_FD_202087 | JGI IMG/M metagenome (GOLD analysis project Ga0265320, IMG submission 202087) | Rhizosphere microbial communities from Carex aquatilis grown in University of Washington, Seatle, WA, United States - 4-8-27 metaG | ecosystem: Host-associated > Plants > Roots > Rhizosphere >...
AAATGTTCCACGTGGAACATCGGACAAAATCGGAAGGGATGATATGAAAACGGCGTTGCAATTCACAAACGGTGATGAATGGGGACCTTTCTGGCCGCCACGCGGCCCTGCGCTTGCGGTCATTTCCTGGTGCTTTTGCAATATACTCCCGACGAATATTATTTGCCCTTGGCCGCAGATGTTTTAGAAAGGAAGGCATGAGCAACACCTTTGAAGGAGGATCCATTGGTTTTATCGGCGTCGGCGTCATGGGCCGCAGCCTCGTGGGGCATTTGTTGAAGGCTGGGTATCCCGTCGTGGTTTACACCCGCTCCAAAGCCAAAGCCGACCCCGCGCTGGCTGCCGGCGCGCACTGGGCCGATTCTCCAGCCGTGCTGGCGCCGCAATGCCAATTGATCTTCTCCATGGTCGGCATGCCGGGAGATGTGGAGGAGGTGTATCTTGGGCCGCAGGGGTTGTTGGCGAAGGCCCCGGTCGGGGCGGTGCTCGTGGATTTGACGACCTCGACCCCGTCGTTGGCCAAACGCCTCGCTTTGGTGGCCCAAGCCCGCGGCATCGCATCCCTGGATGCCCCGGTGACGGGTGGCGATGTCGGCGCGCAGAAGGCCACCTTATCCATCATGGTCGGCGGCGACGCCGCCGCGTTTGCCCGGGCCGAGCCGGTGCTGAAACTCTTTGGTCCGACGGTGGTTTTCCATGGGCCGGCGGGCAGCGGCCAGCACGCCAAAATGTGCAACCAAATCATGATCGCCTGCACGATGATGGGGATGTGCGAGGCGTTGGCCTACGCGCGCGGCGCGGGCTTGGATGCGCAGGCGATGTTGCAGAGCACCAGTGGGGGCGGGGCGGCCAGTTGGTCACTCCAAAATCTCGCTCCCCGGATTCTGGCGGGCAATTTCGCTCCGGGTTTTTACGTCAAACACTTTTGCAAGGACCTCGCCATCGCCCTTGCGGCCGCCAGGGAAATGGGCCTCGATTTGCCCGGGTTGACGCTGGGCGAAAGATTGTATCGCGAGCTGGCCGCAGCGGGCCACGCGGACGACGGGACCCAGGCGCTCTGGAAATTATATGAGGCGAAGTTGCCGAAACGGTAGAGATTCTGTTGTTGTATTGCTTTATTGTTATATTGATGAATTGCTCGATGGCTGAATAGCTCGATTGCTGCGTGCTGGCTTCTCCAACAATACAGCAATTAAACAATACAACAATATGGCTGCCTTTAGTCTCCCAGTTCCTGCCAGTCCCGTCTCGCGGCTTGCGGGGCGCCTAGAAGCTTTACGCCGCGATGAATTTTCCAGGCGCCAATGAAGAGGAAATCAATCATGGCGAAGGCAAATACCACCCCGAGGAAGTGGTTGAGATCCCAGGAGGATGAAACTGGCCAAATGCTGATCGTCACGAGGCCGGCGCCAATCAATCCCAGGCCCATGACCAGATGATTGATCCCCGCCGATTGGACCGCCGATTGAACCGCCGAGTGAACCGGCCTGAATTTCTCCTCCTCGAGATTGGTCACCAGCGCCGCCGCCTGTTTTTCCCCGATGCCATTATTCCGCAAGTTTTGCAGTATCCGTTCCCGCGGCTCGCCCCAAATCAATTGGGCGCGGGCGTCAGCCACCAGTTTTTCCAAGTCCATGACAAAGGTGAGTCTGGGAGGTTTTTGCCCGCAAGGCAAGATTTGACGTGGGATTCCTCTTGGACGGGGCCGGCTGTTAAAACAATACAGCAATAGAACAATATAACAATTATGCGCGGGATTATCGGAAAACAAAACGCCGCCGGTTTCACGGGGAAACCGGCGGCGGATTTAAACGGATTATGGATTCAAGCGCTTACTTGGTCGAGCCGGCGGGCGGCTGCGAGAGCTGCTTGAGCAATTCGGGCGAGAGCCCGAGCGGGCTCGATCCGCCCTGGGGGGCGGCTTGAGCCTTAAAGTCCACGATTTCGACTTCGAAGGTCAGCGTCGCGCCGGGGGGCAGGGGATTGCGGGGATCCGGTTCGTCGCCATAGCCGAGCTTGGAGGGAATGTAGAGCTTGATTTTGCCGCCCTTGCCGATGAGTTGGAGGCCTTCGGTCATGCCCGGAACAACGCCGTCCACGTCAAAGTCGCGCGTGGGGCCTTCGGGATTCTTCGGGTCGGTCTTGTCGAACACCGTGCCATCCAACAGCGTGCCGGTGTATTTGACGGTGACGTTGTCGGTGGTCTTGGGCTTGGGATCGGTGCCGGGGGTGAGAATTTCGTAATAAAGGCCACTGGCGGTCTTCTTGATTTCGGGCTTCTTGTCGAGGTCGGCGAAGAATGCGGCGCTCGCGGCTTTTTGCTTGGCGAGTTCGTCACTCTGGGCCTTGTCGAAACGGGCCTCGAGATATTGTTGGGCTTTCGAGGCAACGGCATCGCCGCCGGGAATTTCATCCGGGCCGGTGGTGAGCGTCTTCTTGAGGCCGTCGGCGAGAATGTCAATTTCTGCGGCGGTGAGGCCGAGTTGCTTGAGATGAATGCGCTGGCCGACGACCCAGCCGTAAGCGGTCAAATAAGCTTTCTTGTCATCGTCCGTGACCTTGGACAAATCCATGGGCGCGGGCTGGGCCGGCGTGAGGCCGGAAGGCAGTGCCGCGCTGGGCGCTCCGGCAGGGGCGGTTTGCGCCATCATCGGCGCAAAAACGGCCGCAAATACGGCCAGCGAGGCGGCCGCGCAGGCGGCGCGGGTGAGTTTTTGCTTGGTCATCGGAGGAGTGGATTAAGGGACAACAGGGCGGATGAGGTTAGGCCGGATGCCGGAAGGCAGGGGCGCAGAGTTGGCCACCTTGTCATAACGGTCAGCCCTTGCCAAGTGCAAATGCAGCCGCCGCCGTTGGGGACCACTTTCGACCTGTGGCGGAACCAAAAGTTTCCGGGGTTGTCATGAGGGCATGCACATTCCCCGGGGCGGATTCCAGACGCTCGCCTTGGCGTCCGTCCTGCTGCTTTTGGGCCTTGGCGGCTGCGCCGGAGAAGAACCATGGATAATCAGCCACGAGCCGATAACCAGCATCGAGGCGCAGCGGCTCGACAATTTGATGAGGGAGGAAGCCGGAGCGACGTTCCGCAGCCAGCATTATCTCGACCTGGCGGCGGGGCTCCAAGCCCTGCCCCAAGCGGAGGCGGAAAACCTGCTGCGTACCTGGTCCACCAACGAGAAATTTGAGTATGGCACCATCATTCTTTGCCGCATGCTGTTCGTGGATAAAGACGGCGGGCCGATGAAGAGGGCACCGTACTTGGGACTCTTCATTGAAACCTCCAAGACCAGACCCTACGAAGACATGTATGGTATCGGTTCGACCAATGGATACGACTGGCCGGACTTTCCTGTGGCAATGCTTAATGGCATCCCATTTTTGATCGAGGCTGATTACGAAGGTCCCATAACGGGAACGTGGTTCGGCCCGGAGGGCCCGCCGCCGCTCGCGCCCATGTACGTCAAATATTGCCTGACCGAGGGGCGATGGACCCAACAGCGTTTTACGGCCGAAGATCCCGCCGCCCGGCAGCTGGCCTTGGCCGCGCTTTTGCAATCGCCAAAGTGGAAGCGACCATTGCTGGAGAATGAAATCCAATACTTAAACTACGAAATCGCCAGTGAGGCCGGGGTGAACGCGCCACAGATGCCCGTTTACCGGCGTGAGCAGGAGATGGACGGACTGACTAAATTTAATGCCAACAAAACTACGGTGGGAATCTTCGATCTCGAGCACGTGCCGTTCGCGCAGGCAATCAAATTACTGAACGTGGCCAGGAAGGCGGGCGGGCTTCCCGGCGTCACGGTGGAATTTGACGAGGCGCTGGTAAGGGACTTCTCCCGGAATCCAGAGCGGGATTTGTCAGCGATGAAGAACGCCCCCGTGACGATCCACCAGACCTCGGGCATTTTGACGGATATGATCAACCAAATGATGGAACAAGCCAAAGATGCCGGGGGTTTGAATTGCGGCTGCTATTATTCAGGGGATAAAATCGAAATTTACCCGGGCCGATTCACGGATTTGGTCAAACGGCTGCAAATATCGAGACGTGGAATTGCCGCTTACCAGTCGAGGGAAAATGAAACCATGACCGTGGAAAAACTGTTGACGGCCATGAACGGTGGCCTGCGGGATTCACGATTCTCCCCGGTACTCATAAACGGCAAGATTGTCATGCACGATGCCGGCAAGGGAAACCCTCCGCCCAAAACGCAGATCCATTTGAATGCCGGAGACCCAACCCAAACGGCGGCAATGCTCAAACGCCAAATTTCCATTCCACCGGGGGTGACCCGGCTTCGTCCGGTGATTGAGGTACTCAAGCGCCAGCTAAACCTGAATTGCTTTCTGGATGACGACGGCAACTTGAGCCTGGAGCCGAAGCTTGGGGCGGAATAAAACTAAACCACCACCGCCGGCTTGCAGCCCCACAGGCCGCGGTTCTTGATGATGGCGGCTGGCAGACAAGAGAGACAGAGAACACGCTTGCCCCGGAACCTGCACTAAGCTAGTTTTGCCACGTGAGCACATTGGAACTTATCGTCTCCGAATTGAAGACGCTGCCGCCTCCAAAACTGGAGGAAGCGGCGGCGCTCATTCATGGCCTGAAGGAGTCCAGCCGGGCTGAGCGCGCTGAGGCCTTGCGGCGCGCAGCCGGGGTGTGGGGTGGTCCGCGGGGCGAGGCCATTGAGAAAGCCATCGAGGAGGGATGCGAAAGGATTGATCCGCATGGTTGGTGACTTGATTTTGGACACCAGCGCCGCAGTGGCGCACCTGCGCGGGATTGCTCCAGTAACCGCGCAGATGCAAGCCTGCCTCGACGCGGGAAAGACACTTTATCCTGCCGACGGAACTGCCGATGCCTATGCCCGAATAAAACAATCGTTGGCAGCGGTTGGAATGATGATACCCGAAAACGATCTTTGGATCGCCGCTTTTGCCCTGGAGCACAGTTTGCCGCTCGCCACCCGCGACGAACATTTTACCCGCATCCCCGGCTTGAGCATGCTCGACTGGCGCTGAGCATCCTTTTAAGTTGACTATGCCCCAAACCGGATCACTCAACCGCGGAACTATTTGTTTCGCCAGGTGTCGTGCGCGAGTATGAAATTCCCTGTGGAGCTGTCGCGAACTAGTTTGGCGGCCACCTGCGCCTTGCTCTTGGGCTTGAGCGGCTGCGCGGAGGTTCGCCCGTGGGCGACGCAATCAAATGATCAATACCGCGCCCAGATAATCGCGGAACGCCCGGGCGAACTTATGGCGAAACTGGCGGGCCAGACTTTTCGCTGTCAGGCCTATTTGGAATTGGCGGAGGCAATCCAGGCTCTGCCCAAGAAAGACGCGGAAAAACAACTGCGCGAATGGGCCGGGTCGGGGAAATACAGTGACGAAATCGTCATTCTTTGTTCGATGCTGTTTGTGGGTCGGGACGGCGCGGCGATACCGACGGCGACCAAAGTCGGGCATTTTCAAGGTGATTCGCCGGGAAATTTTAGTAGCTGGCGCGGAATTGGGACATCGAATGGCCCGGATTGGCCAGACTGGCCGGTGGCATTGGTGGATGGAATACCCTTTTTGATTGCCGCTGATTACAACCCTTTCCTTTTTGAGTGGGGCGGTGCCTGGAGTGCGGAGCCCGGGCCGCAGTTGGCTGCAGTTTATCTCGAATTTTGTCTCACCCAGGCGCAGTGGACTACTCACCGCTACGAGCCGGCGGATTCGGCCTCCCGCCAGCGGGCCCTTGGCACTCTGTTGAAATCGCCGAATTGGACGCGCCGTTTGGTCGATGGGGAAATCAAGTACCTGAGTTACCAAATCACCGACGACCCGCCGTCCGCGCCCGTTTACCTGGACGAGCGCAATCTTCGAGAAATGACCAGTTCTGACGCAAACACGACCATGCTGGAGGGGATGGATCTCGATAACGTTTCGTTGGCGGAGGCAGTGACGGCGCTCAATGGCGCCAAAAAACTCTCGGGCAATCCGGACATCGTGGTCGAATTTGATGAACCGTTAAGTCAAAATTTTGCCCGGGACCAGGAAAAGGAATTGGCGGAAATGAAAAGCGTCCGGCTTACCTTGCATGCGGCAGCGGGAAGTTTGGCCGCATTGGCAAGTCAGTTGCTGGCGGGAATAAAGGACGGCGGCAATGGTTCCTATGGCAGTCGTTTCACTTACGGACGGATTGAAATCTTCCCCGGCAGGTATGCCGAGTTGGTGCGGAAGTTTGAGAGCGTACAAATCGGCCTGCGGGGTTCCGATATTAACCCGGGCAGGCAACCTTCAGCGGACGAAATCATTTCGCGGATAAACCATGGGCTGCGGGATCCGCAATACGCGCCAAAGGTAATTGACGGCAAAGTAACGTGGCGCGATGTTGGCAACGGAAACCCACCCCCAAAAACGCAAATCCGATTGACCATGGATGATGCAGGAAAAAGAAGCGAGTTGCTAAAGCGCGAAATCACCCTGTCGCCAACCTCCACGCACATTGACCAGTTGATCGTGGAACTCAAGCGCCAGCTCAACTTGAACTGCTTCCTGGATGACGATGGCAACTTGAGCCTGGAGCCGAAGCTTGGGGCGGAATGAACCTAAACCACCACCGCCGGCTTGCAGCCCCACAGGCCGCGGCCTTTGATGATGGCGGCGGCGGCGGGCGGAACCATCTTTTCCCAACTCGGATCGCCGTCGGTGATGCGCTTGAGAACGTCACGCGAAAAGATGCCAAGGTTCTCGGTGTGGAAACCGAGAAGCGGCTCGATGAAGTGGTTCTCGATCAGGTACGCGTAAAGATTGCGCAGGTGGATTTTGACCTGGAGATTCTGGGCCGTAATGAGCCAGTCGCCGGGGATGGGCATGCCCGGGGGTGGGGCGGCGGCGCCGGCGCCCGCGGCTTTGCCGGCCTGTTCCGCGATGTAGCGGTTGTAGCCCGAGCCCTTCATCGGATAAACATACATCTTCGTGCCTTCCTTGAACAGGCGCCCGCAGGCTTCGAGAATGCCGCCGGGCAGATTGTCGTAATATTGTTCGTTAAAGACTTCGAGCAGGTTATTGATGCCCAGCGTAATACCCACCATCTTCTTGGTGTAGCGGCGGAAATAGTCCGTCAGGCGGAAAAATTCCGAGTAATTGGAGATGAGGACGTGATAGCCGAGGGCAGCGAGGGTATCCACGCGGGCCAGAAAATCAGGGAGGTTGAGTTCGCCGCCCGCGAGGAGGTTGTGCATGGTGATTTCGAGCAGCACCAGGACTTCCTCGCCGCGATTCTTTTCCTCCTGGACAAATTGGGCGCCAGCGGCCTCGAGCATGTCAATGTTCACATGCGTTACCGGGCGGAACGACCCGCGTTCAACAAGCAGCGCCTTTTTGTACAGAACTTCGGAGGGCTGAAGGACATGGCGGTCCGGCGAATACATCACCGCATTGGTCAGGCCGTGTTGGACAAGGTGCAGGCAGATGGAGCGGTTTTCGATGTGGGCAAAGTCGGGGCCGTTGAATTCCAGCATGTCCACTTCAATGCGCTGGATGCCCAGATTGTCAGCGAGGGAGAGAATGAACTGCTCGGTGTCGGTGTGCAGCAAGGCGGCCCCATAGACGAGATTGACGCCGATGACCCCGAGGGCGTCCTGCTGGGAGAGCGCCGTCTTGTCCCACATGCGGACGTGAATGATGATGTCATTGGGCGGCCCGTGAGGGCGCAGTTGGAAGCGCATGCCCATCCAACCGTGGCAGTCGCCCGTGCCCTTGAAACTGGCGGCGGCGACGGTGTTGGCGTAAACAAAAAACGTGCTGCGGTCTCCCCGGTGTTTGTCGAGCCGCTCAGTCAAGAGCTGGAATTCGTGGTCGAGCATCTGGAGCAGGCGCTCGCGGGAGACGTAGCGGCCGGCCTTGCCGTAAATGTCGTCACTGAACTTCATGTCATAGGCGGACATGCTCTTGGCGATGGTGCCCGCCGCGCCGCCGGCCTGGAAAAAGTGGCGCGCCACTTCTTGGCCGGCGCCGATTTCGGCAAACGTGCCGTAAATCTCGTCATCCAGATTGATGGCGAGGGCTTTCTGGTTGGTCGAAAGTTTTTCGCGTTGGGCAGGTTCGGACATGGAGGGAAAAAGCTGGGAGCGGTGAGCAGGGAGCGCGGAGTTAAGCCACAATACAGGAAACAAATCAAAAATACAGCAAACAGAATGCCCCTTAAGCGTAAACCGTTCCGGGCCGGGGATTTCAACGAAATTCGATGTCAAATTCTTGTGTCCCGCTCCCTGCTCCCCGCTCTTGGCTTCCTCGGCCCCTCCAAAAACTGGAACTTGGAACAATCCGTGTTCCGGGATTCTACCTCCTGCCTTCCCGCTCCATCTCTCCCCTTGCACTTCCTCCCGAACCCCTTACACTGCCGACATGCGCTTTTTCTGGAAAACCGTGCTGGCCAACATCGTGGCCACCTTGATCACCCTGCTGGTTTTGGGCATGATCTGCGTCGTAGTGTTCCTCGTTTTTGTGCGGGTGATGATGGGGGCGGCGGCAGCTACCGCGCGCAGCGAGCGGGTCCACGACCATTCCGTGCTGGTGTTCGACATGGACACTGCCATCACCGACGCTCCCAACCATGCCGGGCCGCGGGAAATTTTCAGCGGCGGGGGCGGTTCCCGGATTTCGTTGTATGACTTGGTGGAAGCGATCAACCATGCCGCGAAGGATGCGAACATCTCCGCATTGTTTTTGAGCGGCAGCCTGGATACGGCCAACGCCGCGTCCGGCTATGCCCCGTTGCGCGAAGTGCGCCAGGCGATTGAGAAATTCAAAGCCAGCGGCAAAAAGGTCTATGCCTATTTGGAGCAACCGACGGTGAAGGATTATTACCTGGCCAGCGCGGCGAACGAGATATCCCTCAATCCGTCCGGCTACCTGAGCATTAACGGCCTGGCCGCGCAATCCCTGTTTGTGCGCGATGCGTTGCAAAAGTATGGCGTCGGCGTGCAGGTCACGAAAGTCGGCAAATACAAGTCCGCCACCGAAATTTTCACGGAAACCCACATGAGCGATGCCGACCGCGAGCAATTGACTAAATTGCTTGAGGGTATTTGGGGCACGGTAACGGCGGATCTGGCCTCCAGCCGCAAAATTGACCCCGCGGCATTACGGCAGATGACTAACGAGCCGGGCTTGTTCCTCGCGCCGGATGCCTTCAAAAACAAACTCGTGGACCGCCTCGCCTATCTCGATGAGATTATTGTCGAACTGGAAAAAGCCGGCGCCAAGGACGAAGACAACGACACTTTTTACCAGGTGTCCATGGCCACTTATGCCAAACGCCTCGCCGACCATCGGGAAAGTGGGGACGGCGACCGCATTGCCGTGGTCTATGCCGAGGGTGATATTGTGGATGGTGCCGGAAGCAACGGCTCGATCGGCGGCGACCAACTGGCCAACGAATTGCGCTCGCTGCGTGGAAACAAGCAGATCAAGGCTGTCGTGCTGCGCGTCAACAGCCCGGGCGGCAGCGCTTATGCCAGCGAAGTCATCCAGCGCGAGATGCGCGAACTGCTCGCGAAAAAAATTCCGGTCGTGGTATCCATGGGCACTTACGCCGCCAGCGGCGGTTACTGGATTTCCGCCTACAGCGATTACATTTATGCCGAGCCGACCACGGTGACCGGCTCCATTGGCGTCTTTGGTCTCAAGCTTAACTTCAAGGACATCGCCAGCGACCATGGCGTGGCGTTTGACACGGTAAAAACGGCGCAGTTTGCCGACATGGACACCGTAACCCGGCCGTGGTCGCCCGACGAGTTGAAGCTGGCGCAATCGCTGGTGGACAATATTTACGACCAGTTCATCAGCAAGGTTGCCGAGGGCCGGGGCATCAAGGCGGACGACGTGCGCACCATCGCCCAAGGCCGGGTGTGGACGGGGGCCGACGCAAAAGATCTGCACCTCGTCAACGAACTCGGTGGCTTGTATGACGCCATCGCCAAGGCGGAGGAATTGGCGAACCTCAAGGGCAAGAGTTGGACGCTGGAGCAATTGCCCGAGGAACGCACGGCCATCCAGGCATTTTTGCAATCGTTGAAGAATGATGACAATTCCTCGCCGGTTTCCAAAGCGGCGGGAGTTTCGGCGCCAGTGCTGCCCGCCGGGCACGACCCGCTGTCCACCGCCTTGCGCGAGGTCGAGGCGCAATGGGGCTTTGTGCGCTCTTTTAACGACCGCCAGGGGGTTTACGCGCGGCTCCCGTATTTGTTGGAGTTTTGAAGGCGTGGATGGAGTACCTGCAAACTTGCTGCGGGACGATTTGTTTGGCAGCGTCTGGGGCATGCCCCAACCAACAGCCCCACTGCCCCAGTGGGTGACGCAGCCAATTCGTACACCCTGGTGGCTGGCCCAGTCGGTTCGACGATTCCTGCAGGTGACCGCAGCGCCAGTCTTGCTGCTGCTGGCGCTTTATGGCTGGGAGAAAGAATTCGGACTCGGCGGGAACCTGCTGGCGATTTTTTTTCAAGGCGCATTTTGGGGTTTCCCGGTTTTGATAATCCTTTACCGCCGGGCGGCTTGCCTGGACCATCCACCGGCCCTGGCCCGTTCGCGGTGGCGGGGTGAAGGGGATGTCCTGTTTCATGCGGTGATCCATACGCTGGGCGCCTATGGTGTTTGTTCGGTTGTCATTTGGTGGCTGTTTTCGGGTACTTTTTTGGCCACCTTTGCCGCGCCGGCACATCCGGAAAACAAAATCATCTTCGAAGTGGACGTTCTGCGCGATTTCCCGGTCGGGCGATTCTTTGCCCAGCGCGTCGGGCAGGCGAAGATGCAACTGGGGGCAAACCTGTTCGAGCGGGTGCCGGATCTGGTCTTGGGCCACGCCCAGTGGTCGAAGGATGGCCAGCTTTTTGTATGTACGGCAGCCGTGGAAGATCAACTCCCGGTTCCGGCGATGGCCTTTGATTTTAGCACGAACCAGGCCTTACGGCCGGAATGGAAGGAATCCCCGCCGGACGCAACCGGCCGGCAGGGAACGCGGGGCTGGAACATGCCGGCTGCGGAAATACAAAAGCTCATCACGGAACATGGCGGCTTGGTCGGTCCCATCATTGACCGGCGCCAGATTGAACAGGCGGAAAAAAAGTATTGGGGCGTGGTGAAATTCGACGTGCGAACGTAGGAACGCAGGTCTGCTGACGGAGGGGGGGCGTGCGCCGGGTGGAATGGTTTGCGGGAGTTTAAGAAAAGAGAGAAAAGGGCAGGGTGGGTTTTCGAAAACGTCCGGGGAAATGGGGGTCATTTTTGCGACGAACTTTCCTGGGCTCCCATGCCTTTGACTTTAAAATGGGACTTCGAGCTTCACATTTTGGTTTTACTCTTCACGCTTCACTCTTCACACTGCGCCAATTCCCATGAGCAAAAAACGACTCAAAGCCGACGGCAACCGCGGCAAGGTAATTATCATCGGCGCGGGCGGCGTCGGCGGCGTGGTGGCCCACAAGGTGGCGCAGGCGGCCGACCATTTCCCGGAGGTCATTCTGGCTTCGCGCACCGTGTCCAAGTGCGAGGCCATTGCCAAGCAGCTTCCGCGGCGCATCCAGACGGCGGCGATTGACGCCGATAATGTGCCGGCGTTGACGGCCTTCCTGAAGAAGGAAAAGCCGTTCATGGTGATCAACGTCGCGCTGCCCTACCAGGATTTGCCGATCATGGACGCATGTTTGAATGCCGGGGTGCATTATCTCGACACCGCGAACTATGAGCCACCCGACGTCGCCAAGTTCGAGTACAAGTGGCAGTGGGCGTACAAAGAGCGCTTCGAGAAGGCCGGCCTCATGGCGCTGCTGGGTTCGGGCTTTGATCCGGGCGTGACCAATGTCTTCTGCGCCTATGCGCAAAAAAAGTTGTTCGACCGCATCGAGCAAATTGACATTCTCGACGCCAACGCCGGCGACCACGGCCTGCCGTTTGCCACGAATTTCAATCCGGAAATAAACCTGCGGGAGGTTTCGGCGCGCGGTCGCTATTTCGAGCACGGCGAATGGGTGGAGACGGAGCCCCTGTCGTGGGGCCGCACCTTTGACTTCCCGGCCATCGGGCCGAAGAAGCTCTACCTGCTCTACCACGAGGAATTGGAATCGTTGGCGAAAAACATTCCGGGCATCAAACGCCTGCGGTTTTGGATGACTTTCTCGGATAACTACCTCAACCACATGCGGGCGTTGCAGAACGTGGGCATGCTCGGGATCGCCCCGGTCGAACACCAGGGACAGAAGATTATTCCGATACAATTTCTCAAGACTCTCCTGCCGGACCCGGCCTCGCTGGGACCCAAGACCAAGGGCAAGACAAACATCGGCTGCCTGGTGGAAGGCTTCAAGAATGGCAAAAAGCGCCGCGTGTACATCTACAATGTCTGCGACCATCAGGAGTGTTACCGCGAAGTGAAGTCGCAAGCCATCAGCTACACCACGG
>Ga0265320_10002641_pt1 | contig 12421 bp, 9 predicted proteins | sample 4827metaG_FD_202087 | JGI IMG/M metagenome (GOLD analysis project Ga0265320, IMG submission 202087) | Rhizosphere microbial communities from Carex aquatilis grown in University of Washington, Seatle, WA, United States - 4-8-27 metaG | ecosystem: Host-associated > Plants > Roots > Rhizosphere >...
GGGCACGAAGACGGAGAGCGTGATGATCTCCTGGAGGATTTTGAGCTGCGCGAGCGAGACGCCCGCGGCGTTGCCGATGCGGTTCGCGGGCACCTGCAGCAGGTATTCAAAGAGCGCGATGCCCCAGCTGATGAGCGCGGCAACGACCCAGGGCTTGGCGGTGAGGTGCTTCAGGTGCCCATACCACGCGAAGGTCATGAAGACATTCGAGCAGACGAGCAGCCCGGCGGTTTGCCAGAAGGCAAGGTTGGTAAAGATAGGGTTCATGGGCGCGGGAGTGTATCCTGCCCCATTCCTAGCCCTCGCGGTGGATTTTTTCAATCCCTGCCCGCTTTATATTCCTACTTCTTCCCCTTTTCCTCGGTTTCATCCTCTTCCTTGTCGCCGCCCTCGGCGATGGCGTCGCCGCCGGCCACGGTGACTTTTTCCATGATGGCGGCCTTGACCTCGGCGGCGATTTTCGGGTTGTCGTCCAAATATTTCTTCGCCGCCTCGCGGCCCTGGCCGATGAGGTTGCCCTGGTAGGCGATCCACGCGCCCTTCTTTTCCAGTATCTTGTGCTCGATGCCCAGATCGAGGAGCGAACCGGAGCGCGAGATACCCTCGTCGAACATGATGTCGAACTCGCATTCGGTGAACGGCGGCGCGACCTTGTTTTTCACGACTTTGACCTTCGTGCGGTTGCCGATGACCTTGCCGGTCGGGTCCTTTAGTTGCGCGACGCGGCGGATGTCGAGCCGGCACGAGGAGAAGAACTTGAGCGCGCGGCCGCCGGGCGTCGTTTCGGGGTTGCCATACATGACGCCGATTTTTTCGCGGATTTGGTTGGTGAAGATGCAGACGCACTGGCTCTTGCTGATGCAGGCGGTGAGGCGGCGCATGGCCTGGCTCATCATGCGGGCCTGGACGCCGACGGTCGCGTCGCCCATCTGGCCTTCGAGTTCGACTTTGGAAACGAGCGCGGCCACCGAGTCGAGCACCACGACATCAATCGCGTTGGAGCGAATCAGCGTCTCGACGATGTTCAAGGCGTCTTCGCCGGATTCCGGTTGCGAGACCATGAGGTTGCCGAGGTCCACGCCGACGGTCTTGGCGTATTTCGGGTCGAGGGCGTGCTCGACGTCGATGAACACCGCGTTGCCGCCCTGGCGCTGGGCCTCGGCGATGACAGACAGGCACAAGGTCGTTTTGCCCGAGGATTCCGGCCCGAAAATCTCGACGATGCGCCCGCGCGGCAGGCCGCCGCAGCCGAGGGCGAGGTCAATCGCCACCGAGCCGGTGGAGATGCTGGAGACGCGCATCTTCGTCGCCTCGCCGAGGCGCATGATTGTGCCCTCGCCAAATTGCTTGTTGATGGCGGAGAGGGCCAGCTCGATGGGGCGGGCGGCCTTCGGGGCCGGGGTTTCGATGGGGGCGGCTTTGGCCATGGGAGGAGGAGGGTTGGGAGTTAAGCGTTATGAATTAAGAATTAGGAAAAGGAAGTAGCAAGCCCAGGCCGACTACGGAACTAAAAAATAGCCGGGGATTCGCCCGGTGCAAGCCTAAACATGCTATTTTGTTCACTATTATATAAGTGCTGGTTTTAACGCGCAATTGTCGCTTTTGCGGGGTTGCCTTGCGCGGAAATTCGGCGTTGGGTGGGCGCATGAATCTGACCATTGCCGAAGTGGACGCGCGGGCCTGGGCGAAGCAGGCGCGCAAACCGGAACTCGTGGTCGGCGTGCACGAAAGCCCGTGGGGCTGGGTCGTGCTTGGCTTCGTCGGGCAAGACCTCGCGGCGCTCAACCTCGTCGAGCGCGGCCCATCCGTCGCGGCGGCGATGGACCAATTTGCCGCGGCCTGGCCCGGCGCGACGGTGCGCTGTGATAACCAAGGCACGGCGGCGGCGTTGAAGAAAGCGGTCGCGGCCTGGCGTGGCGGCCGGGGCGCGGCGCTGCGCGTGTTGCTCAAGGGCACGACCTTCCAGCGTCGCGTGTGGCGCGAACTTTTGCAGATCCCGCGCGGGGCGACCGCCACCTACGGCGAAATCGCGCGACGCGTGCGCCGGCCCGGCGCGGCCCGGGCGGTCGGCGGGGCCATCGGCGCGAACCCCGTCGGCGTCCTCGTGCCCTGCCATCGCGTCCTCGCCGCCGCCGGCAAACTCGGCGGCTACGCCTGGGGCCCGAAGAAAAAGCGGGCGTTGTTGAAGGCGGAGGGTGTGGGGATGCCCAGATTCGAGCCTGATTTCGCCGCGCTCGCCAAACCCTGTCTCGGCATGTTCGCTGGCCCGGGCGATCTTTCGTCCCGCGAGGGTTATCGACGTAAGTCCTGAATTTTAGCCCGGCAGGGTGAAAGAAAATAGCCCAGCGTTTTAACGCTGGGAGAGCGTGAGCCAAAACAAAGTTAAGTCCCCGCAGGGACGACAGAAGTTTATTTTCTTTCGTCCTGACGGGGCTTGGTTCATTTGTTATCCGCGACCCCCCAATGAATTGGGGGGCTATTTTCGGTCGTCCCCTGCGGGGACTTGAAATTGAAGCGTGTCTCTTTGGTCTCGGGGAGCGCGACCGTCCCGGTCGCCCGGCGGTGCGTCTCGCGCCGCCGATTTTTGGGCAGAAGCGGTAGGCGAGACGCCTACCGCAGCGGGCGAGACGCCCGCGCTCCACGAGACTGTCCAATCCCACTTCCAAAAACAATTCGGCAACCCTACATCACCGACACCTCGACCGAAAATTTTTCGGTGGCGTAGGGGGCGACCCAGTGCAGGCCTTTTTCGTTCTCGGGGGAATTGGGCAGGCCCATCCAGGGTTCGACGCAGTAGAAGGGCGCGATGTCGCTCTCCGTCCAGGTGACGAGGCTGGCCCAGGGCGCGGGGACGGGGTCGGGGCCGTGACGCAGGGTGATGTTTTCCTCGTCGTTTTTCGGGCCGAAGGTGATGAGGTTCGATTTCAATTTGCAGCGGATGAGGTCCACGTTGCCGGGATCGGCGAAGGTGCTTTCGGGCGCGACATTTTTCTCGGGTTCAAGGTGGCCGTCGGCGGCGTGGCGAAACGCTTTTTTGGCGGGCACGCGCAGGGCGTAGTCCGCGCGCCGCAATTTCGCGTGCCAGGGGAGGTGAAAATAAAAATGGTGGCCGGCGCACCAGGGTATCGGCGTCGCGGAACGGTTTTCCAATTCGAGATGCACCCAAAAGGAAAGTTCCGCAAAAACATAAGTGACCGAGAATTGATAGTCGAACGGGTAGGCCTCGCGCGCGGCGGCGGACGGCTCCAAAACCGCGGTGAAGCCCATGTGGTCATCGCGTATCACGGAAAATTTTCCATCACGCGCGAAGCCATGCATCGGCATGGGTCGGCGCTGGCCGGCGGGGTCGCGCCAGAAGCCGAGGTCGCCGCGGTCAAACGTGCGCGCAACAAAGGGAAAAAGTATCGGATTGCCACCGCGAATTTTCGCTGGTTTGGCGAGGTCTGCCTGGTCGGGCCAGTGCAGCACGGCGCGGGGGGGCTGGCCGGCCAGGGCAATCCGCCAGTCCATCAGACGCGCACCGACCTCCGGCCAGGCCCGAAAGGTCGAAGGGCCAATACGCCATTGTTTAATTTCAATACCTTGGTAATCAATGGCTTCCATGGAGATTGGCGGCGGCAGGGGCTATCGGCGGGGCAGTGCCCGCCTCCCCCTGCAAATCAGAGGTCGAGGCTGCTGGCAAGCCTGGCCGTTCAGTGTCGATTTCGGGCCCAAAATATATGCGTTTTTCGCCACTTTTTTGTGGCATTTGGCCCCCCGGTTGTTACCTTGATTCTTTACCCACATGCCCGAGCAAAAACCCGCCCCGAAACGCGCAGAAAACGAAAGCTACGACGCTTCCAAAATCGAGAAGCTGGAGGGCTTGGAGGGGGTTCGCAAGCGGCCCGACATGTATATCGGCGACACCGGTGAGCGCGGCCTGCACCACTGTGTGTTCGAGATCATGGACAACTCGATTGACGAGCACATGGCGCTCGACCGCGACGGCAAGCCCTATTGCAGCAACATCCGGGTCGCCATCCACCTCGACGGCTCCTGCTCGATTGAGGACGACGGCCGCGGCATTCCGGTGGACATGTCGGTGAAATACAAAATGCCGGCCATCGAGCTGGTGCTGACGAACCTGCACGCGGGCGGAAAATTCGGCAAGGGCGCGTATGTCGTCTCCGGCGGCCTGCACGGCGTCGGCGCCAAGTGCGTGAACGCGGTCTCGGAATGGTTCGAAGCCGAAGTCTCGCGCGACGGCGCGGTGCACCACATCGCGTTTGCGCGTGGCGTCAAAACCGAAAACCTGAAGGTCATCGGCAAGAGCAAAAAAACCGGCACCAAAATCACGTTCCTGCCCGACCCGGAAATTTTCCTCGTCACCCGCGAATTCAAATGGGAAATCCTGGCCAAGCGCCTGCGCGAGCTCGCGTTTTTGAACCCCGGCATCCGCATCGAGCTGGTGGATGAGCGCGGCACGCCGAAGAGCGAGATTTTCCAATTCAAGGACGGCATCGAGGAATACGTGCAGTTCCTGAACCGCAACAAATCCTCCGTGCACCCGAAGGTCATTGTATTTCACGACGAGGCCGCGCCGGATGAATCCAAGCCCGAGAAAAAAATCGTGGTCGATGCCGCGCTCCAGTTCAACGATGGCTTCGCCGAGCAAATTTACGCCTATGCGAACTCGATTTTCAACCTCGAGGGTGGCACGCACCTCTCCGGCTTCCGCACCGCGCTCACGCGCGTCATCAACAATTACGCCAAGGCCAACAACCTGCTCAAGGAAAAGGATCCGCCCATCCAGGGCGAGGACACGCGCGAGGGCCTGACCGCCGTCATCTCCGTCAAGGTGCCGGAGCCGCGCTTCGAGGGCCAGACAAAGACGAAGCTCTCCAACAGCGAAGTGGACGGTATTGTGCAGAAAGTCGTCGGCGATAAATTGAAATTCTTTTTTGAGACGAATCCGCCCGTGGCCCGCCGCATCATCGAAAAAGTGCTCAGCGCCGCGCGCGCGCGCGAAGCCGCCCGCAAGGCGCGGGACACCGTGCGCAAGGGTGCGCTCACCGGCGGCGGCCTGCCCGGCAAACTCGCCGACTGCTCGGAGAATGACCCGGCGTTGTGCGAAATCTTCATCGTCGAGGGCGATTCCGCCGGCGGTTCAGCCAAACAGGGCCGCGACCGGCGTTTCCAGGCCATCCTGCCCATCCGCGGCAAGCTCCTCAACGTCGAGAAGGCCCGGCTGGACAAGGTGCTCAACAACCAGGAAATTCTCACCCTCATCACCGCGCTCGGCACCGGCATCGGCACGGAAGGCGACGGCGGCTTCAACATCGGCAAGGCCCGCTACCATAAAGTCATCCTCATGACTGACGCCGACGTCGACGGCTCGCACATTCGCACGCTGCTGCTGACCTTCTTCTTCCGCCAGATGAAGGGGCTGATCGACACGGGCTATATCTACATCGCCCAGCCGCCGCTTTATAAAATCAAACGCAAGAAGCGCGAGCAATACGTGGACAACGATCCCGAGCTGAACCGCATCCTGCTCGAACTTGGCAGCGAGGAAGTCACCCTCCACCGTCTGCGCGACAAACATGATTTCCCGCCGCAAAAGGTGGACAAAATTGTCGAAGCCCTCGCGCGGCTCGAAGCTCTCGGCGCGGGCGTCACCCGCTACGGCTGCGCGCTCCACCAGTATCTCGACGAGCGCGATGCGCAAACCCATGCGCTGCCAAAATACGTCGCCCGCGTGCGCACCGGCAACCAGGAGGTCTTTAATTTCCTCAAGGACGACGACGCCCGCAGCCGCTTCTTCGTCGAACACGATTTGCAGGGCGATATCTTTACCGCCTCCGGCATTGTGCGCGAAGCCGAGGTCAAGGGCCAGATGGTGCAGCAGCGCTTCAACACCTACGAAATTTACGAGAGCGCCGAAATGTCGAAAAGCCTCAAGGAAATCGCCAAAATCGGCCTCGAAATCAAACAATTCACCCCGACCGCGGAGCCGCGCTACCACCTGACGGAAAACGCCGGGGAAAAGAAGGACGCCCCGCCCGTGCCGCTGCACACCATCCTCGAACTCGTCCCGAAAATCCGCGAACTCGGCCGCCGCGGGCTGACCATCCAGCGCTACAAGGGACTCGGCGAAATGAACCCCAAGCAACTCTTCGACACCACGATGGACCCCGCCGGGCGCCGCCTGCTCAAGGTGGACATCAAGGACGCCGCCGAGGCCGACAACATCTTCACCATGCTCATGGGCGAGGACGTGCCCAACCGCCGCGCCTTCATTGAGGACAATGCGCTCAACACCAGCTATCTCGACGTCTAAAGTATGTGCTCCAGTTCCTGGTGCTTGGTTCTTCGTTGAAAAAAGCACTGGGACTTCTGGGACAAAAACTAAGCACTAAGCACTCAAGCACCAAGCACTAGAAAACTCTTTTCATGTATACCGAGAAAGAAAAACTTCAGCCGACGAGCATCACCGACATCATGCAGACGGCCTACATCGATTATTCGATGTCGGTCATCATCTCGCGCGCGCTGCCGGATGCCCGCGACGGCCTCAAGCCCGTCCAGCGCCGCGTCCTCTACGCCATGCTGCGCGAGGGCCTGCTGCACAACCGCGCCACCACGAAGTGCGCCGGCGTGGTCGGCGAGGTGCTGAAGACCTACCACCCGCATGGCGACAGCTCGGTTTACGACACGCTCGTGCGCATGGCCCAGCCGTGGGTGATGGCCTACCCGCTGGTGGACCCGCAGGGCAATTTCGGCTCGGTCGACGGCGACCCGCCCGCCGCCTACCGTTACACCGAGTGCCGCCTGACTGAAATTGCCGAAGAACTTTTGCGCGGCATTGACGAGGACACCGTCGAGTTCGGCCCCAATTACGACGAAAAGTCCACCGAGCCGAGCGTCCTGCCCGCCGGCCTACCCAATTTGCTGATGAATGGCTCGACGGGCATCGCCGTCGGCATGACGACCAACATCCCGCCGCACAACCTCGGCGAGTTGATTGACGCCATCTGCGCCATCATGGACAACCCGCGCCTGTCCATGGACGAGCTGATTAAAATCGTCCCCGGACCGGACTTCCCCACCGGCGGCATGATCGCCGGGCGCGACGGCATTGAAAGTTATTTGCGCACCGGCCGCGGCATCGTCCACATGCGCGGCGAATGCCACACCGAGGAAATCAAAAACGGCAAGGAGCAGATTGTCATCACCGAGATACCCTACAACGTCAACCGCGCCACGCTCACGCAGAACATCGCGTCGCTCGTGCAGGACAAGACCTTCGACGAGGTTTCCGACTTACGCGATGAATCGGACGAAAAGACGCGCATCGTCCTCGAGTTGAAACGCGGCGAATCCGCCCGCGTCGTCGTCAACAAGCTCTACAAGCATACGCAGTTCGAGGCCTCCTTCGGCGTCATTCTGCTGGCGCTCGACAAGCGCCGCCCGAAGCAGATGAACCTCCGCGAGATGATGGACTGCTACGTCGAGCACCGCCGCGATGTCGTCACCCGCCGCACGAAATTTTTGCTCCGCAAGGTCGAAGACCGCGCCCATATCCTCGAAGGCTACCAGGTCGCGCTCAGCCACCTCGACGACTTTGTCAAAATCATCCGCAGCGCGCCCGACCGCGACGAGGCCCGCGTGCGCCTCATGGCGAAATATCCCCTCTCCGAACGGCAGACCAACGCCATCCTCGACTTGCGCCTGTATCAACTGACCGGCCTCGAGCGCGACAAAATCAAGGAGGAGTATAAGCTGCTCATGGAGCAGGCCGAGGAATACCGCGAAATCCTCCGCAGCGAGAAAAAACTTCTGGGCGTCATCAAGACGGAACTGCGCGAGCTGAAGGAAAAATTCCCGTCGCCGCGCCGCACCAAGCTCGTCGCCGCCGAGGGCGAGTTCCGCATGGAGGATGTCGTCGCCAACGAGGGCTGCATCGTCACCGTTTCGCACCTGGGCTTCATCAAGCGCACCGCCGTCAGCGCCTACCGCTCGCAAAAGCGCGGCGGCAAGGGCGTCATCGGTACCGGCCAGCACGAGGAGGACTTTGTCGAGCACCTCTTCACCGCCAGCACGCACGACTACATGATGTTCTTCACCAGCAACGGGCGCGTGTACGTCGAAAAGGTTTACGAAATTCCCGAGGGCACGCGCACCTCGAAGGGCCGCGCCATCGCCAACGTGGTGCAGATGCAGAAAGACGAAAAAATGACCGCGATGCTCTGCGTGAAGTCGCTCGAGGAGCCGGGCAAGAGCCTCATGTTCTGCACCCAGCTGGGCGTCATCAAAAAGACCGCGCTCAAGGAATACGCCAACGTGCGCAAGGGCGGCATCATCGCCATCAACATCGAGCAGGGCGACACGCTCATCGCCGTCAAGGAAATCATTGTCGGCAACCAGGTCGTCATCATTTCCGCCGAAGGCATGTCCATCCGCTTCCCCGAGGAGGATGTGCGCGAGATGGGCCGCCCCGCCACCGGCGTCATCGGCATGCGCCTCGACAAAGGCGACAGCGTCAAGGCCATGGAGGTTGTGGATGCAGCCTGCACGCTCCTCGTCGCCGGCGTCAACGGCATCGGCAAGCGCACGCCGTTCGACGACGAGGACGGCCCCGTGTTCCGCCTCCAGTCGCGCGGCGGCAAGGGCGTCATCGCCATCAAGACCGAAAGCGGGGTCGCGGGCGCGCTGAGTGTGCGCGAGAATGACGAGGTCATGATGCTCACCGCCTCCGGCCAGGCCGTGCGCTCGCCGGTGAAGGACATCCGCACCACTGGCCGCGTCGCGCAAGGGGTCCGCCTCGTCCGTCTCGAAACCGGCGACAAACTCGTCGGCCTCTGCAAGGTCATCGAGACCGAGGACGCGGGCGAGGAAGAAGCCAAGGCGTAAACGTTCACCGCCAAGCAGCGAAGGGCGCAAAGGTGAAACTTCGCGCTCTTTGCTTCTGTGTGGTTAAAGCACCTCTTTAATCTTCGCCGCCAGCCGGTGCGCCGACGCTCACGAAGGCTGGGCCAGAGGATGAAGGCTGGGCGAGGGGATAAATGGCCGCGAAGCGGCCTATCAAACTTAGCCGTGGGCTTCAGCCCACGGTATCGGGCAATAAGATCGAAGGCGTCGCGTAGCGACGCTTGAGCCACGCCGTCATTCAAGCGTCACTACGCGACGCGGGTACGGATTATGCGATTTGTACCGTGGACTGAAGCCCACACTTACGGCCACGTCTTGAATTTGCATCTTACTGTTAATAAGCGGGTTGGGAATTTGACGCAAAATTCAGAAAGAGCGTCGCTGTATGTTTTGCGTCGCACCGTGGCACCGCTGCTTCCCGGAGACTAAAGTGACAAGTCCGTTCAAACTATGAGCGCAAGGCGGCGCGGCGGGAGAGGCGGCACTTGCCCTTGTCGTCGATGCCGATGCACTTGACCATGATTTCGTCACCCAGTTTGCAAACGTCCTCGACGCGGTTGACGCGGAAGTCCGCCAGTTCGGAGATATGAACCAGGCCCTCCTTGCCCGGCACGCACTCGACGAACGCGCCGAATTCCTTGATCGAACGGACAATGCCCTTGTAGGTCTTGCCGAGCTCGATTTGCGCGGTACTTAACCTGACCTCGACCGTCGCACCAGCGGCGGTGAGCTTCTTTTTGATGTCCTCGGCGTCCGCCTTGGACACACATTCCTTGACGATCTTGGACGCGCCGTGGACCAATTCCATGGCTTCTTTGAGGTCGAGGTTGGTGATCGCACGGACCTCCTTGATAACGCCAACCTTGTTTGCGCCACCTTCTATGAGAATGACCGTGAACACCGTCTTTACCTCGGCTGGGGCCGCCGCAGCGGCACCGTCACCAGCGGCCAGTAGAGCTTTCAGTAGGCAATGGCGAATATTGTCCTTTTGGCGCTCGATCTTTTCAGCCACATTACTTTCGTGAGTGCAAGCTTCACGCACTTCGGATTCGCTTTTAGCGATCCGATCACGTTTATCCGCATTGTCGTGTTGTGCGGTATCTAATTTGCGTTTTGGCAACCATCGCAGGAAAATCCATATCATGGAAGAGACCGGGATTATGCACTTCACAAAGGCTACGCTCTGACGGCCTAAGCTGGCCGATTCCCTGATTTTGGGCGGCTATTTCTTGCGGGCCTTGGCCTTCGCCTTGTAAGGCGGGATGGCTTCTGGCTTCACTTGCACAACCCGGCGCATCAGGTCTCCAAACTTGACGGGCGGATGGCGCAATTCTTGGGATTGCTGTTTCATGGGACAGATGGCATCTAAGCAAAATGGCAGGATTAGGACAACGCCAAAAAAACATCGGGGCGACCGTGACCCCAGATATAGATAAGGCATTAAAGAGAAAAACCCGCGAATATGGCTTTAAGTCACAAGCGGGATTGCTCCGTGCCATAGTTAGGCAATGGATAAAAGACCATTGCATAAACCCGCCCAAGACTAAGGGGGAGGAGCGCAAGACACCTTACCAAACTCGTAATGATATTTAATAATATCTATATAGAATTTAACAGCCATTCTTAGGTATGACCTTGAAATCTCGGGTATGTTCTATTGAATACCTAAGTATGAGCGGCAAAGACGCCTTCCCTGACCCTCGCGAATATATTGCCCACCTCAGGCAATCGGCGGAAAAACACGCCCTGGTGGCAGCACACTATCGGCGAATGGCGGGCGCAATGGAATTTGAGTTGGGAAGTGCAGAATTTACGGTTCAGGTGAGGCTCCCGGCCTCTCCTTCTATGACGGCTAACATTGCCACTTACGCTCAAGCCCCCATGGAGCATATTTCTGCGGCAGATTTGTCGTCAACGAGGAAGGCAATCTCGGCGACGGAAATTAGGGAAAAAATCAAAACAAAAAAAATGAGGCTGAAGGACTTGGCCGCGTCTCTAAACACCAACAAGGAAACGATCAAAAATCTTTCTAAAGACCCTACTTGTGGCTTTGTAATTAAGTCACACTCGTGGGTTGCGCTTTCCCCTCAAACGGAGCAACCAAAATGACAATATACATTCAGGCGCGAGCGGGCTTAGTTCGGCCTCCAGCGCGACCTTAGCAAAGAAATACCCCGTCACGGCCTAGCTTTTGCACGGCAAACCGGGACAGGGCGGTGAACTCGGGGAGCGATGGATTGCTCTGTCGCTCCCCTTTCCTTTTCGCCTAGGTGGTTGGAATTGGAATACACTCCGGGGTTTGGCCCCCGGAAGCCTGCTCCGCTCCGCTAAGATTGGTTCAGGTTGTGGGTTCGAGTCCCACCCTAGGCACTTGGCTAAAACAGGTCAAGCTTGTTTTGGCGTGGCATACGTCAACCGCTTGCCCTCCATATTTTGGAGTCCGGCAATCGTGCGCTCACCGTCGGTCATCTTGCGCGTGTTGTAACGATGGTCAAACTCCGCGAGGTAGAGCGGCAAATGCTTGTGGCTGACATGGTGGAACGTGCCATTGATGCCCCTTTTGAGCATGGAGAAAAAGCCTTCGACTGTGTTGGTATGCACGTTGCCGCGAGCGTATTCTTTGGCGGAATGGTTCACTGACTCATGCGCCGCAAAGTCTGGCGTCGCCTTGCGGTAGGCCGGGAAATCGTCAGTCATAATCGTGGCCGACGGCTTCACGTTCTCACGCAAAACGCTTTTGAGGTTATGCGCCGTGACGCACGCCATGACCCGCGAGCGGGCCTTCCCATCGCGCTGCACAAGCGCAACCACGGGCATCTTGTTACGCTTATAGCCGCGACCGCGACCCGTAGCCCGACCGCCGATATACGTCTCATCCACTTCCACGATGCCCCCAAACTTCGACCCGTCAAACACTGGGCTTTTCAGGGAGTGGCGGATTCTATGCGCCATAAACAAAGCCGAGCGATAGCTGCCAAGGCCAAGCACGCGTTGTAGCTCTAGCGCAGCAATGCCCTTTTTGGCCGACGCGAATAAATACCAGCCGATAAACCACTTGGACAGGGGGATATGGCTATCCTCAAAAATTGTGCCGACGGTGACGGTGAATTGCTTATTGCACGCGCCGCACTGAATCAGGCCAGCGCGAACCTTCTTGGCAGGGTTCGCGGCAATGCGCCACAAGCTGTCTTGCTTGGCGTTGCGGCAATGGGGGCAAACCGGGCCGCTGGGCCACCGGATTGCTTCGAGGTAGGCGCGGGCCTTGTCCTCACTGTCGAAGTGCCGCATGATTTCCGGCAGCGTGAGCTTCTCTGGCACTGGATTGAGTTGCTTGTTCATGCCCTCAATATAGCATAGCTCTAACCTTTGTCAAGTGCATAATCCCGGAAGAGACGACCAGGCCGACAATCAATCCAGGATACATTTCAGCGCGCCCACTGGGATTAAAAAGCAAGAAAAACATTGGCCAAACCAGTGGTGCCACAAAAACTCCTAAGAAAACTGCTAAGTC
>Ga0265320_10002644_pt1 | contig 12416 bp, 7 predicted proteins | sample 4827metaG_FD_202087 | JGI IMG/M metagenome (GOLD analysis project Ga0265320, IMG submission 202087) | Rhizosphere microbial communities from Carex aquatilis grown in University of Washington, Seatle, WA, United States - 4-8-27 metaG | ecosystem: Host-associated > Plants > Roots > Rhizosphere >...
TTCTCGAAGTCCCAGGTGTTCCCGGGAACCACGCGGAAGGTCACGGTCTACGTGCCGCGCCAGTACACCCCCGCGAAGCCCGCCTGCGTCTACGTCGACCAGGACGGCGTGCAGTTCAGCGCCCCGACCGTCCTGGACAACCTGATCGCGCGCGGGGAGCTGCCCGTCATGATCGGCGTCTTCGTGACGCCGGGCGTCGTGAACCCCATCGACCCCAAGGCGGCGCTCGCCCGCTTCAACCGCAGCTTCGAATACGACGGCCTCGGGGACGGGTACTGCCGGATGCTTCTGGACGAGGTTCTGCCCGAGGTGGAGACGAAGTCGACCGCGGACGGGAGGCCGGTGCGCCTCTCCCACTCCGGCAACGACCGCGCGATCGCCGGCTCAAGCAGCGGCGCGATCGCGGCGTTCAACGCGGCGTGGGAGCACCCCGAGGCCTTCAGCCGGGTCATAAGCGCCATCGGGACCTACGTCGGCCTGCGCGGCGGCGACAGGTTCCCGACGCTCATCCGCAAGTACGAGCCCAAGCCCATCCGCGTATTCCTGCAGGACGGTTCGGGGGACCTGAACATCTACGCCGGCGACTGGTGGATGGCCAACCAGACGATGGAGCGGGCGCTGGAGTTCTCGGGATACGAGGTGAACCACGCGTGGGGCGACGGCCACCACAGCGGCAAGCACATCACGTCGATCCTTCCCGATGCGCTGCGCTGGGTGTGGAAGGACTGGCCGAAGGCGGTCGGGAACGGGCCGACGCAGAACGGCGCGCTGAAGGCCCTCCTCGTCCCGGGGGAGGGATGGCAGGTGGAGGACCGGGGCAGGGCCTATTTCGGGGGACCGGTCTTCGACGCAAGGGGCGGCATGCGGGTCGCCCTCGACCCCCGGGTAAAATTGGCGGCGGGCCTTTCAAATGCCGGCACCCCGCCCTGGGAGAGACCGGGAAGCACCCACATGGGTCCCGACCAGAGGTATTACTGCACGGACGGGGACCGGATCCTGGCCTATGATGGCGAGGGAAAGGCCTCGACGATCGCCGAGGGGATTTCAGCCCGTGAACTCGTCGTGGCCCATGACGGCAGCGTCTACGCGACGGAACCCGGTCACGGGGACACCGAGAGCAGGGTCTGGCTCATCGCCAAGGACGGAGGGAAAAAGGTCGTGGACACCGGCCTTCGCTCGGCGACGGGAGTCACCGTCTCGCCCGACCAGTCGCTTCTTTATGTCGCCGACGGGGCGTCCCACTGGATCTACAGCTACCAGATCCAGCCGGACGGCACGCTCGCCGACAAGCAGCGCTACTACTGGCTCCATGTGGCGGACACCGAGGACGCGAGCCATGCGGTTGGCCTCTGCTGCGACCAGGCGGGCTGGCTTTATGTGGCGACGGATCTGGGAGTCCAAGTCTGCGACCAGGCCGGGCGGGTCAATGCGATCCTTCCCCTGCCGAACGGTCCCGTCACCTCGGTGGCCTTTGGAGGTGAGCATTTTGACACGTTGTACGCGACCAGCGGGTCTACCCTCTATAGGAGAAGGCTGAACGCCATCGGCGCCAACCCGTGGGCCCCTCCCATCCTTCCGCCCGCGCCGAAGCTCTGAGGAACCTGCCCCGCTCCCCGACCGGATGAACGACGAACTGATCCAGCTCCTGGGGCGGGCGAACGTCCTGATCGAGAGGGAGGACCTGATCCCCTACTCCTTCGACGCGACCGCGGTGCTGAAGCAGATCCCGCAGGTGGTGGTCTTTCCCCGAACGGCCGCCGAGGTCTCCGGCGTGCTGAAGATCGCCGGCAGGCACGGGGCCCCCGTGGTCGCCAGGGGAAGCGGGACGGGCTTAAGCGGCGGGAGCGTCCCCACGCCGGGCTCCGTCGTCCTCTGCCTCGTCAAGATGGACCGGATCGTCGAGCTCGACGCCCGGAACTTCACGGTTCGCGCCCAGGCCGGGGTCCTGACCCAGGCTGTCTACGACGCCGCCGACGCTGCCGGCCTCTTCTATCCCCCCGACCCCGGCTCGATGAAGGTGTCGACCGTCGGCGGGAACGTCGCCGAGAATTCCGGGGGGCTGCGCGGGCTCAAGTACGGCGTCACCCGCGACTACGTGATGGGCCTCGAGGTCGTCCTGGCCGACGGCGAGATCTGCACGCTCGGCAACAAGTGCGTGAAGGACGTCGCCGGCTACAGCCTGAAGGACCTCTTCATCGGCAGCGAGGGCACGCTCGGGATTGTCACGGAGGTGCTCCTCAAGCTGCTGCCGAAACCGGCGGCGCGCCAGACGCTGCTCGCGACCTACGGGCGCATGGACGCCGCGGCCGAGACCGTCTCGGCGATCATCGCGGCGAGGATCGTCCCCTGCACCCTCGAGTTCCTTGACCGGAAGACGATCCACTGCGTCGAGGACTTCACCCACGTGGGCCTGCCGCGCGACGCGGAGGCGCTCCTCCTGATCGAGGTCGACGGGCACCCCGCGGCCGTCGCCGACGAGGCCGCGCACATCCAGAAGCTCTGCACGCAGAACGGCGCGACCTCGGTCCGGCTCGCCGCCGACGCCGCCGAGGCGACCCGCCTGGCGTCCGCGAGGCGCAGCGCCTTCAGTGCGCTCGCCCGCGTGAAGCCGACGACGATCCTCGAGGACGCCACGGTCCCAAGGACGGAGCTCGCGGCGATGATACGGTTCATCCAGGAGACAGCCGCAAGGCACCGCCTCGACATCGCCACCTTCGGGCACTTCGGGGACGGAAACCTCCACCCGACATTCCTGACCAACGAGAGGGACGCGGACGAGATGCACCGGGTCGAGCTCGCGATGGGGGAGATCTTCACGAAGGCCCTCGCGCTCGGGGGCACCATCACGGGCGAGCACGGGGTCGGCCTCGCGAAGAAGGCGTTCCTGAGGGACCAGGTCGGCGACGCCAGCTACGCCCTCCTGAGGCGGGTCAAGCGGACGCTCGACCCGGGCAACCTCCTGAACCCCGGGAAGATCTTCGACCTGTGAGCGCCGCCCCGAGCCTCCTCAAGTCGCTGGATTATTCGGTCCTGCAGCAATGCATGCACTGCGGGCTCTGCCTCCCCTCCTGCCCGACGTACCTGGAGACGGGGCGGGAGCGCAATTCCCCGCGGGGCAGGATATCCCTCATGAGGGCGATCGCCGACGACGAGCTGGGGGCCACGAAGGCCTTCGCGGACGAGATGGCCTACTGCCTTGGCTGCCTCGCGTGCGCGACGGCCTGCCCCGCCGGCGTCGACTATGGGACGCTCTTTGAGACGGCACGCGCCGAGGCCGAGCGCAGCGGCGCCTCGTCGACGCCCATGCGCTCGTTCATCCGGTACTTCTCGCTCCGGGTTCTCCTCTATCGCCCGTGGGCGCTGCAACTCCAGGCCCGGCTCCTGAGGTTCTACGAGACGTCGGGCCTGCGCAGGCTGGTCAGAAAGGCCGGGATCTTCGCCCTGCTTCCGAGGAGAGTCGGGGAAATCGAGCGGCAGGCGCTTCCCATACGGGCGAAATTCTCGGACGAGGTAATCGGCCTACTCGAGAAGCCCGTCGGAGAGGCGAGGCACCGGGTCGCGGTGCTGACCGGATGCATCCAGGACATTGCCTTCTCGGACGTGAACCGCGCGACTGTGGACGTGCTCCTGGCGAACGGGTGCGAGGTGGCCACACCCCGGGCGCAGTCCTGCTGCGGCTCGCTGCACGTCCACAACGGGGACCTCGAGACGGCCCGGGCGCTCGCGCGCCGCCAGGTCGACGCGCTCGACCCCTCCGGATTCGACGCGATCATCTCGAATTCGGCGGGATGCGGCTCGCATGTGAAGCGCTACGGCCACCTTCTATCCGACGATCCCGCCTATGCTGCGCGGGCGGCAGCCTGGTCGTCCAAGGTCAGGGATATCTCGGAATGGCTGGTGGAGATCGGGTTTCGGAGGCCGACCGCGCCAGGACCGGGCGCGACGCCAACCTCGGTCACCTACCACGAGGCCTGCCACCTGTGCCACGGGCAGAAGATATCGTCCCAGCCCCGGGAGGTCCTGAGGTCGATCCCGGGCGTCGAGCTCCGCGAGTGCGCCGAGGCGACGATGTGCTGCGGGAGCGCCGGGGTGTACTCGCTCACCCAGCCCGGGACGGCAATGTGGCTGCGCGACCGCAAGGTCGCGCATATCCGGGAGACGGGAGCGGCGGTGGTTGCCACGGCGAATCCAGGCTGCCAGCTTCAAATCCAGCAAGGACTCGGCGATAGCGCGGGTGGCGCCGTGAGGGTGGCCCATCCCGTCGTCCTGCTCGCCGAGGCGTACCGTTCGGAGGGGTGACCGCACGGAGGCGGCCTCGGGCAGGGCTCAATAGCCTTGATTACCCCTGCTCCGTGGGGCACAAAGCTCGTCCCCCTTTTGGGACGCTTAGCTCAGTTGGTTAGAGCACGTGCTTCACACGCACGGGGTCACTGGTTCGAGTCCAGTAGCGTCCACCATCTCAAGTAATTTTCCATCGCGCGATACGATACGAAAAGCGGACGGGTCTGGAACAAGCGGAGGGTAACAACAGCGGGTTATTGTTAGTATGGATTTTGGGCACGCAGATCGCCAGGATGTTGAGCCGGGCGCTCCCGTTGGATGGCGGATCGTCAGAACATCCGGCACAACGGCCGCAGCCGGCCCGTCAATCCAATGAAAGGTCGAATTCGTGGGCTGCTATTGCGGGCTGATCAATCCTTGACCGAGGCACAAATGGGACTAGATTGAGCACATGGCAAAGACTACTCTTCTTCGGGCTCGCGTAGACATTGGACGAAAAAATCGCGCCGAAAAGATACTTGGACGTTATGGCCTGACACCCGCCCAGGCCATCAATGTCTTTTATGCGAAGGTATCCGAGACCAACGGCCTGCCCTTCGATTTGCGACCGAGCGAAACAGCGGATTTGCTGGCTGACCCCGAGTTTAGGACCTACTTGGCGCGTTTGAAGACGGGCCAGGTTGCCTACCACGAATCAGAAGAAGTTCCGGCTTGAGGTTCTCAGATCAGGTCGTCGATGCCTTCAAGGCGCCGCATCCCGGTGTCAGGAGGGACATCCGGCGCGCCCTTGACGAGGTAAACGCCGGGAAGAAACGTGACGTTGCCGCGCTGACCGGAGAACTTACCGGTTTCTGGCGCCTGCGTGTTGGCAAACATAGAATTGTCTTTCGCTACGACGAGGTGGGCAAATTGACGGCCGAATTTTTGGGGCCGCGAAGCACCATATATCGCAACTTCAGGCCACCGAGGTGATTCTGTCCCGACTGGCTCACTGTTTCGATTCCGGTAGCATCATCCACCACCTTATTCCAAGTCATCGTGCCGTTATCCATTTTCCATATCGGGCTTACGCTGGATCATCCATTGATCCCGGTGGAAGAGCGCGCACTTATCGAGGAAAGGTTGCGCGATCTGCGCCAACGGATGACACGCGCTGGCTACAGGTACGAAATCATCCAGGCATCGCCCGAGACCGGCCTCGATGGCTTCAGACATCAATTGGAGACCCAACCTTGCGACGGCGTGCTAATCGGGGGTGGACTGGCGGGCAACGAGTCGATGTCATACTTCATGGAACAGATCATCGACGTAACTCATGAACTGGCCCCAAGAGCGAAAATAATGTTCCACAACCACTCAGTCGACGTAAGGGCGACTGTAGAGCGCTGGCTGGGGTCCCAGTCAGTCTAGAGGCCCGTTGTTTCTCAAACGGCCATTTTCACAATTCTGCCCGGACGACCCCACTGTCTCGAGTCCAGCGGCGTCCTCCACCCAGACATGAACGAAAGCCCAAGGACGGGACTGAGCAAGGTCCCCGAGGTCACGCTCGTCTTCTGGGTCACAAAGGTGGCCGCCACCACGCTCGGGGAGACCGCGGGCGACGCGCTTTCCATGTCGATGAACCTGGGATACCTGATCAGCACCTGCATCTTCGCAGGCCTCTTCGCGGTCATGGTCGCGTCGCAGATCTCGGCGAAGGGGTTCCGAGCGTGGCTCTATTGGGCCACGATCATCGCAACCACGACCTTGGGTACGACCCTGGCCGACTTTGCCGACCGCTCCCTTGGGATCGGATACACGGGGGGCTCGTCGGTGCTCCTGGCGCTGCTCCTGGGATCACTCTGGATCTGGCACCGCACGCTCGGGACCATCGCGATCGCCTCGGTCCGCTCTCCCAAGGCCGAGATGTTCTACTGGGTCACGATCATGTTCTCCCAGACCCTCGGGACCGCCCTGGGCGACTGGACGGCCGACTCCGCGGGCCTCGGCTACCTTGGGGGCGCCGCCATTTTCGGATCGCTCCTGGCTCTGGTCACGGCGGCTTTCCTCTGGACCCGGATCTCGCGGACGGCGCTCTTCTGGACGGCCTTCGTCCTCACGCGGCCCCTCGGGGCGGTGCTCGGCGACTTCCTGGACAAGCCCACCGGCGCCGGCGGGCTGGACCTGAGCCGTTTTTCCGCCTCGGCCGCCCTCCTTGCGATCATGGTGGGATGCATCTTGTTTTTTCCCCAGCGCGCGGCAAGGAGCGCGCACTGACGCCGTGGGCCCTCCGGTGGATTCTCCAGCTGCGAAGGGACACGGGCTCTCGCCCTCGCGTCTCGCACGGATGCCGCAGGGTTCGTGCCGGCGCCTGCTGCGTCGCCTTGCATCCTATCTCCTCGTCGCTTGCGTGGTGTCCGCGAGCGGTCGCGCGGGTGAGCCTCCGCCTCCCGCGGCCACGGCGCAGGGCCTCTGCGACGCCCTGATTACCGTCATGAAGCAGGGCGGTGCGACGACCTTCGAGGGACGGGAGGCCGCCCTTTCGCCCGAGGTGCGCCAGGATTTCGACCTGGCGGCGATGACCCGCATCATCGTGGGCCCGCCCTGGAAGGGCCTCTCCCCCGCCGACAGGAAGGACGTGACCGACGCCTTCAGCGACTACAGCGTCGCCAACTACGCGCAGCGGTTCAAGAGCTACTCCGGCGAGCGCTTCGAGGTGGACCCGGTGCCGGCCACCCTGCCAAGCGGCGACTGCGTCGTGCACACCAAGCTGCACACGGGCGACCCCGAGCCCGTGCAGCTCGACTACATGATGCGCCTCCGGGACGGGCGCTGGCGGATCATCGACGTCTTCCTGAGCGGCACGATAAGCGAGCTGGCCGCAAGGCGGTCCGAGTATTCGCTGGTCCTTCGCACCGGAGGAGCGCAGGCGCTGGTCGACCTGCTGAAAAGGAAGACCGCCGAGCTCAGCCGGTAGTCAGCGCCCCGGATCCTCGTAGAAGTCGGGCGAGGGCAGCTGCGAGGGACGGTTCGAGCCCGTGAGCTCGGCGGCGCGGTGCTGGCGGAAGAGGCTTCGGAAAGAGGCATAGTAGTCGATCGCCTCCTTCTCCATCTCGTCCAGCGCCTCGATGCTGCGCGAGCGCTTGTCGACCCCGTCCAGCACCGCGCGCCCGCCGGTCACATAGGTGCTGAAGTGGTCGGTGTTCGTCAGGTATCGAAACGGGTCGATGTAGGCGTCGACTCCGGACCCGACGCCGTCGCGCGGATTCGTGGGCCCGAGGACGGGCAGGATGATGTAGGGCCCCTCGGGAAAACCCCAGGCCCAGAATGTCTGGCCAAAGTCCCCCATCTTCTTCGGGAGGTGGTTGCGGCCCGCCACGTCCCTGAATCCCGCTATCCCCGCGGTGCTGTTGATCAGGAAACGCACGGCCGTGGCGCCCGCGTCCCGGACCCGTCCCTGCAGCAGCGTGTTCGCGAAGACGATCGGCTCGTTCAGGTTGTCCAGAAAGTGGCGCAGGCCGTCCCGGACGGTGCCCGGGAGCGCCGCGCGGTACCCCTTGGCGACCGGCTTGATCAGGTCGCGGTCGAACGCCTGGTTGAAGGCGAAGGTCTTTCTGTTGAGAGGCTCCAGGGGATCGTGGTTCGCCCTGAACTGCGCGCGGGCCTCCGGATCCACGGGCTCGGTGGCGCAGCCGCAAAGGCAGAGCACGGCGAAGGCCGCACCGGCGAGCCGGAGACGCAGCCTCACGGGAACGGGCCCTTCCTGGGCGGGGGACGCAGCCCGAGGAGCGCGGGCAGCACAAACAGGGTGCAGAACAGCGTGAAGAAGAGGGCCAGGCTCAGGAATTTTCCCATCTCGGACATGCCCGGCGACCTCGAGAACACGAGGCTGCCAAACGCCGTCCCCGTGGTGAGCGCGCTGAACACGATCCCTCGCGCCGTGGGCGAGCCGAGCATTCCGGGCTCGCCCGACCTGCGCCGCATCACGAAGTAGATCGCGAAGGCGACCCCGATCCCGAGCATCATCGGCAGCGTTATGATATTGGCGAAGTTGATCGAGAAACCCAGGAGCGAGGCCGCGCCGAGGGTCAGGGCGCCGGCCATGAGGAGGGGCGCGAGGACGAGCACGACGTCCAGCAGGCTGCGAAGGACGGAGAAAAGCAGGACCGAGATCGCGACGACGGCCAGGATCCCGGCCTCGGCGAAGGCGCGGGGTGCCAGGCGCGTCCACTCGTCGACCTCGACGGCCGAGCCCACGGCCTGCGGAAACACGGCCCTGACCGTCCGCGCGAATCCCCGGAGGGCCTCGTTGCTTCGCATGTCCCCCCGCGGGAACACCTGGAGCCGCCATCGGCCGTCGGGCGCCACCCAGTCCCGCCGGAAGTCGGCCGGCAGCGTGTCCAGGGTCACCGGCCCCGCGCGGAGTATCTCGCGCAGGTCGTCCAGGCGACGCCCTATCCCGCCGGCGAGGTTGTCCGCGAGGAGCGGCACCGCGGACGGGCCCCGCGAGACCAGGGCGCGGAAGGTCGCCGCCAGGGAGGCGGCCGTCTCGTCGCCCCGCGCACCCAGCTCCGCCAGGTCCCCGGCGCACCTGCCCAGTGCCGCAAGGACCTGCGGCGGCTCGGGCGCCGGCTTGGCCGCCGCCGGGGAGAGCGTGGGCCCCAGGAGGGAGGCGGCGTCGGAAAGCAGGTCGAGCTTCGGCTGCTGGTCGGCGGGAACGAAGCTCGCGACGCTCAGGACCCGGGCGACGCCGGGAAGCGCCTCGAGCCTCTTGCCGGCGGCCGGGGCCTCGTCGCGGGGCGCGAGGAGCTCTATCGTGTAGGGTGACGTATCGGGGTCCGCCATGAGGTCGAAGAGCGTCCTCACGGATTCGGCGCGCGGGTTCTGCAGGTCCACCGGGTTGAAGTCCAACCGAAGCCGGGGAATCGCGGCCGCCGCGAGGCCGAAAAGAACAAGGGCGGCCGCGAGGACGGCGCGCGGGCGCTTCCCGAGGTATGCGTCCAGGCGACGGCCCAGCTGGGTCCCCGGGTCCTCCGCCCGGGCGCCGGGTGCCAGGAGCGTGAGGAGCGCCGGCAGCAGGGTCAGGTTGAGCGCCAGCGCGAGGATCATCCCCACCCCGGCGATGATCCCGAGGTCCCTCACCCCGAGATAGGCCGTCGGGGCGAAGGCGAGGAACCCGACGGCGGTCGCGGCCGCCGCGACGGCCAGGGGCGGACCCACGCCCAACGCGGTACGACCCAAGGCCTCGCCTGCAGCCGCGGCGGTGCGCTCGGCGGCGAAGCGGACGCTGAACTGGATCCCGAAGTCGATCGCGATTCCCACGAAGAGCGGCACGAAGGCGATCGAGACGGGGTTGAAGGGACCTACGACGCCGACGGCGAAGGCCAGGCACCCCACCAGCCCGACCGCGAGGGTCGCAAGGACCGCAAGGATCGTGCGCAGCGAACGCAGACCAAGCGCGAGCCAGAAGAGAAAGAGCCCCAGGGCGAGCGCCGTCGTGAAGGCGACGCCCTCCGACAGGACCGCCAGTTGGTCGTTGTCGAGCGCCACGGGCCCGGTGACGCGGACCGTTGCGCCCGTTCCCGGGCCGGCGCCCGCGGCTGCCGCGGCCTCCCTAATCCCGGCCAGCGCCTGGGACGCGGCCTCCACCTGCCCGAAATTCAGGGTCGCGGAGGCCAGGACGAAGTGGCGCCGGCTTCCCGGCGACGCCTTCCTGCCGCTGAGCATCGATTCCCAGGATAGGGGGGCACGGCGCCCCTCAAGCGCGTCGCGGGCGGCCTTGCCGACCGTCGCAAACGCGGGGTCGATCTTCCCGGGGTCCACCGCGGCGTGGAGGCCTCCCTGGGCCAGCAGGTCGACGGCATCCAGGACGCCCCTCACGCTAGGGTCCGAGGCCAGGGTTCCCAGGAACGGCTGGGCGGCGACCAGGTGGTCCGTCAGGTCCTGGACCTCGTTTTCAGGGAGAAAAAGCATGCCATACCGCCTGAAATAGGGGTTGGCGTCGGGCTGCCTCACGTACCTGAAGAGATCGGGACGCCCCGCCATGCGCTGCGCCAGGGAGGCGGCGACGTCGGAGGCCTCCTCGGGGGTGTCGCCGTCGACCACCGCCAGCAGCAGGTGGTCGTCCTGGGGAAACTGCCGGGCAATGTCGGCCGAGGCCCTCTGCCAGGGGAGGCTGGGGTCGACCAGCTTGCCGGTGTCGCTGTCGATGCTCATCCGGCGGGCCACGAATGCCCCGCCGCCCAGTGCGAGCAGTGCCGCCAGCCCGGCTACCGCAGGGGCATTTCGGCGGCTAAAGTCGACAATACGGCTTATGATTTCTTGCATTATCCCCCCGATCCTATGGAAGAATTACCCGTGCATCTGCAAGACACGCAATAGCGTATGGTTGCGGAAACCCCAATTTGCCCATGATCCAAAAGACCAAGCTCGCCGCGCTCGCGTTGGGACTCGCGTCCGGGGCCTTTGCCCAGGCCACCGATCCCACGCCGCCTGCGCAACCGCAGACCCTGGCCCCGGTCGTCGTGACCGGCTCCTACATACCGTCGCCGGCGAACGAGGCCACAAAGCCCGTCGACATCATCGGCTCGGTTGAGATGGCCGAAAGCGGAGAGGCGACCAACCTCGCCGAGATCCTCCGAAAGACGTCCACGGAGTTTTCCGGGAACGGCAGCCTGGGCCTCGAGAACGCAAACTCGGAGGCGTTCGTGACGCAGGGCGGCTCCTACCTCCAGATACACAACCTCGCCACGCTGGTGCTGATCAACGGGCGCCGGGTTGCCTTCGACCCCGCCGAGGCAGGGCTGGGCGCCGAATTCGTCGACCTTAACATGATTCCCCCGGCGGCCATCGACCGGGTCGAGGTGGTTTCCGACGGCGCCTCCGCGATCTACGGGTCCGATGCGGTGGGAGGAGTCATCAACGTCATCCTGAAATCGAGGTTCAACGGCTGGGAGGCCGGGGTCCACTGGGGGGAGAGCACCGACAAGGGAAGCTACACCGAGCGCTCGGCCTACCTCTCCGGGGGGGCCAGCAACGGCACGACCTCGGTCATGCTCTCGGTCGAGGCCGCTGAGACGAGCCCGATCTACATGAGCCAGCGCCCCTACTCCAACCCCATCTACGGCGCCACGAGCTATCCGGGCATCATCACCATCAACCCCATCAACCTGGGGACGGGGCAGTCGGGGCCCGTCTCGTACTACGCCCTCAGCCCCGGGCTCAACGCGCCCCCGGGCTACCTCCAGTACTCGATCGACCAGCTGGTCGCGATGGGCGTCTACACCCCCGAGACGCAGCAGCAGGTCGTGGCGGGCGACAACCTGGCGAATTCCCAGACCCTCCTCGCGAGCATGAGGAGAAGGAGCGCGGTCCTCGACTTTGAGCACAAGTTCTTCGGCGACCACCTGGTCGCGTTCGGCGATGCGATCTACAGCTGGGACCACACGGTCTCGTCCGTCGCCGGCGAGTCCATCTCGCCCTACCTGTCGGCCCCGTTCACCGACCCTGTCGTCTACGGGACCTCGCCGCCCCCGCCTGGCGCCTATGCCTTCATCCCCTACGAGCCCTTCACGAACCTGAACAGCCCCTTCTCGCCCGCTTACCTCTACCAGAACGGGGTCGTCAACCTCGTGAACGTCGGCAACCAGTTCTCGTCGTATCCCAGCCAGAGCCTCGACACGTCGGACTTCTTCCGGTTTGCGGGCGGCCTGCGGGGACAGGTCAGCCCGAATTTCTCGTGGGAGGCCGCCGTCGACATGAACCGCTATCACCTGGGCTACAGCGGCACGGGCCAGATCGACACTCAGAACCTCAACACCGCCCTGGCGGACGGGACGATCAACCCCTTTGCCCTGACCCAGGCCCCGGGATCGCTGCCCGGGAACATCATCGGGACCAAGAGCAACAGCATGATAAGCACGCTGGTCTCCGAGGATGTGCTCCTGCGCGGGACGCCCTTCGAGCTGCCGGCCGGGCCGGTGAGCCTCGCGGTCGGGGCCAGCCACACGTACGAGCATCTGAGCGCCTCCCCGGACGCGACGAGCCAGTCCATAGCGCCGGGGCTTTCCATCGCCGGCTGGCTGGACTCGCAGTCGCTCTCCCCATTCGACGCGCACAGGGACTTCACGTCGGTCTACGCCGAGGTTAAGGTCCCT
>Ga0265320_10002646_pt1 | contig 12414 bp, 9 predicted proteins | sample 4827metaG_FD_202087 | JGI IMG/M metagenome (GOLD analysis project Ga0265320, IMG submission 202087) | Rhizosphere microbial communities from Carex aquatilis grown in University of Washington, Seatle, WA, United States - 4-8-27 metaG | ecosystem: Host-associated > Plants > Roots > Rhizosphere >...
CTTCATCGAGGTCAACCCGCGTGTCCAGGTGGAGCATACGGTGACCGAGGTGGTCACCGGCATCGACATCGTCAAGGCGCAGATCCGCATCGCCGGCGGGGCGCCCATCGGCGGTCCGGGGTCCGACGTGCCCAGGCAGGCCGATATCCCGCTCAACGGCCATGCCATTCAATGCCGCATCACCACCGAGGACCCGGCCAACAACTTCATCCCCGATTACGGCCGCATCACCGCCTATCGCGGCGCCAACGGCTTCGGTATCCGCCTGGACGGCGGCACCGCCTTTTCCGGGGCGCTGATCACGCGGCATTACGATTCGCTGCTGGAGAAGGTCACCGCCTGGGCGCCGACGCCCGAGGAGGCCATCGCCCGCATGGATCGGGCGCTGCGCGAGTTCCGCATCCGTGGCGTCGCCACCAACCTGACCTTCCTGGAAGCGGTGATCGAGCATCCCAAGTTCGTGGGCTGCGCCTACACCACCCGTTTCATCGACGAGACGCCCGAGCTGTTCGCCCGTCAGGACCGCCGCGACCGCGCCACCAAGGTGCTGTCCTTCGTGGGCGACGTCATGGTCAACGGCAATCCGGAAGTGGCGGGCATGAAGCGCCCGGCCATCGGCCACCTGCCGGACCTGCCGCCCTTTCCCGCCACCGAGCCGCCCTCCGGGTCCAGGCAATTGCTGGACCGGCTGGGGGCCGGGGGACTGGCCCAGTGGATGCTTGAGCAGAAACGGGTTCTGGTCACCGACACCACCTTCCGCGACGCCCACCAGTCGCTGATCGCCACCCGCATGCGCTCGTACGACCTGCTGGCGGCGGCCCCGGCCTATGCCCGCCTGCTGCCCGGTCTGTTCTCGGCCGAATGCTGGGGCGGCGCCACCTTCGACGTGGCCATGCGCTTCCTCAAGGAAGACCCGTGGGAGCGTCTGCGCGCCTTCCGCGCCGCCATGCCCAATGTGCTGCTGCAGATGCTGCTGCGCTCGGCCAACGCGGTGGGCTACACCAATTACCCCGACAACGTGGTCCGGCATTTCGTCGCCCAGGCGGCGGAAAACGGGGTCGACCTGTTCCGCGTCTTCGACTCGCTCAACTGGGTCGACAACATGCACGTGGCCATCGACGCGGTGCGCGATTCGGGCAAGGTCTGCGAGGCGGCCATCTGCTACACCGGCGACATCTTCGACGCCGCCCGGCCCAAATACGACCTCAAATACTACGTGAGCATGGCCAAGGCCCTGGAAAAGGCCGGCGCCCACATCCTGGGCATCAAGGACATGGCCGGTCTGGCCCGTCCGCGCGCCATCGCCGCCCTGGTCAAGGCGCTGAAGCAGGAGGTGGGCCTGCCCATCCACTTCCACACCCACGACACCTCGGGCCTGTCGGCCGCCTCGGTGCTGGCGGCGGTGGATGCCGGGGTGGATGCGGTGGATGCCGCCATGGATTCCATGAGCGGCCTGACCAGCCAGCCGCCGCTGGGCTCCATCTGCGCGGCACTGGCCGGGCACGAGCGCGACCCCGGCCTCGACCAGGGGGCGCTCAACGCCCTGTCCCGCTACTGGGAAGGCGTGCGCGCCCTTTACGCCCCTTTCGAGGCCGACATCCGCTCGGGGACGGCCGAGGTCTACGGGCACGAGATGCCGGGCGGCCAGTACACCAATCTGCGCGCCCAGGCCCGCTCGCTCGGCGTCGAACAGCACTGGGACTGGGTGGCCAAGGCCTATGCCGACGTGAATGCCATGTTCGGCGACGTGGTCAAGGTCACCCCCACCAGCAAGGTGGTGGGCGACATGGCCCTGATGATGGTGACCAGCAACCTGACCCCCGACGACGTTCTGGACCCCGACAAGGAAATCGCCTTCCCCGAATCGGTGGTGTCGTTCTTCAAGGGCGACCTGGGCCAGCCGGCGGGCGGCTTCCCCGCCGCGCTGCAAAAGAAGGTGTTGGGCGGCGTCCAGCCCATTACCGTGCGTCCCGGCGCCGTCCTGCCGCCCGCCGACCTCGTCGCCGTGCGGGACGAGGCGGAGAAGAAGGCCGGCCGCAAGCTCTCCGAGGCGGAACTGGCCTCCTACCTGATGTATCCCAAGGTGTTCTCGGACTTCGCCGCCCATCAGCGGCAGTACGGCGATGTTTCGACCCTGCCCACCGAGGTGTTCTTCTGGGGCATGCAGCCCGGCCAGGAGATCGCCATCGACCTGGAGAAGGGCAAAAGCCTGATCGTCCGCTACCTCGCCACCGCCGAGCCCGAGGAGGACGGCAGCCGCAAGGTGTTCTTCGAGTTGAACGGCCAGCCGCGCACCGTCAAGGTCTTCGACCGCAAGGTGGCCCCGGCCCGCGTGGCGCGGCCCAAGGCGGAGGCCGGCAATGCCGACCATGTGGGCGCCCCCATGCCGGGTCTGGTGGTCAGCGTCGCGATCCATGCCGGGCAGACGGTGGAGAAGGGGGACCTGCTGGTTTCCATCGAGGCCATGAAGATGGAGACGGCGGTGCGTGCCGAGCGGGCGGGAACCATCGCCTCGGTGGCGGTCACTCCCGGCACCCAGGTGGAGGCCAAGGACCTGCTGGTGGTCCTGGAGGGTTAGCTTGACCTTGCCATGTCCCCACGGATGTGGCACTCCGGCTTCCGAGGGCGAATCCGTTGGGAGCGGGGGAGCGATTTGCGGGTGAGTGATCTGGACGGGGACGCGGAGCGGTCCTACCGGTTGACGGTTCGCGCCCTGGCGGGGCTGGCGGTGGTGCTGCTGGCCTATCCGCTGGCGCGCATCTTCTGGGATTTCGAGATCGACAATACCGAGGGCTGGAACGCGTTCCTTCAGGTGCGCGCCATCGCCGGATTGCCGCTCTACGACACCGGGTCACCCTATTTCTTCAACAACTACCCGCCGCTGTCGTTCTATCTGGTCGGCGCCCTGTCCAAGGTGGTGGGCGACGTCAATCTGGCCGGCCGACTGGTCTCCCTCGCGGCCATGATGGTCGTCTGCCTGGCGGTGCGCTCCGTCGTCCGCTCGGCGGGGGCGTCGCGGCTGGACGGATGGTTCGCCGCCGTCACCTGCGCCCTGTTCTTCGGCTGCCTGCTGGCCGATCATGTGGGCAAGAACAATCCGCAATTGCTGGCCCATGCCTTCGTGCTGAGCGGTCTGGCCGTGTATCTGAGGGGCGAGGCCGACGCCCGGCGCGCCGCCCTGGCCGCCCTGCTGTTCTCGGCCGGCGTGCTGGTCAAGCACAACCTGATCTGCCTGCCCCTGCTGGTGGCGGTGGACGTTCTGGTGCGCGGTCCGGCCCGTGTCCGGCTGGCTTATGTAGCGACCGGCATCGCCGTGGCGGCGGTCAGCGGCGGCTTGCTGTGGCTGCTGAGCGGTCCGGGGTTCTTCACCCAGTTGCTGGCGTCGCGCACCTGGGACATCACGCGGGCCTTCCTGTTCACCACCGAAATCCTCAGCCAGTTCCAGGCCCCCCTGGCGGTGGTCGGGCTGGGCCTGCTGGCGGCGCGGCGTATCCGGCCGGCCGGTTTGATCCTGGCCTATGTGGCCGTGGCCCTGGCCCTGGGCGCCGTGTTCTCCGGCGGGGCGGGGGTGGACGTCAACGTCTACTTCGACGCCTATATCGCCCTGGCCATCGGCGCCGGGCTGGTGCTGCACCTGGCCCCCTTTCCCATGGCGCGGCCGGTGATGGCGTTGGTCGTCAATGCCGGCGTGCTGTTCTACGCTCCGGCCGCCCTGGGGCGATTCGGGGTGGAGATGCTGGGCGAGATGGCCGGCCGCGAGGCCATGTTCCACGATGACATCGCCTATCTGAAGGGGATCGAGGGCACGGCGCTGTGCCAGTCGCATCTGTTGTGCCTGCGGGCCGGCAAGCCGGCTTTCTATGATCCCATCAACGCCCTGCAGGCCATGATCATGGGCCGGCTGCCGGCCGATGCGCTGACCGGCATGCTGCGCCGTCACGAGATCGCCGTGGTGGAACTGATCGACCCGCCCAAGCATGCCGAGGACGATAATCCCGGCGCCCTGGTGCCGCCGCCCCGCTGGATGGATTTTCAGGACGAGGTGTTCACCGTGCTGCGCGAGGAATACGTGCTGGACCGGGTCAGCCTGTCGGGCCGCTTCTATCGCCCGAAAGGGGATAGCTGACCCCGGTGAGGCAGAGCCCGGCCGACGGCGCCGTCGGGCCGCCCTTGGTGCGGTCGCGGGCCGCGAGCGCCCGGCTCATGTCGTCGGGACTCCACTTGCCCTCGCCCACCAGCTTCAAGGTGCCGACCATGTTGCGCACCTGATGGTGCAGGAACGAGCGGGCCTCGGCGACGATGCGGATTTCCTCGCCCGTCCGCGTCACGTCCAGCACGTCCAGGGTCTTCATGGGGCTTTTCGCCTGGCATTCCGAGGCGCGGAAGGTGGTGAAGTCGTGATGGCCGAGCAGGCGCCTGGCGCCCTCGGCCATGGAATCGGCATCGAGCGCCACCGGCACCCACCAGGCTCGGCGCTGGTCGAGCGCCAGCGGCGCCCGCCGGTTGACGATGCGGTAAAGATAGGCCCGGCCGATGGCCGAGAAGCGGGCGTGAAAGTCGTCGCCCACCTTTTCGGCGGCGATTACCGCCACCGGCCTGGGCTTCATATGGTAGTTGAGCGCGTCGCGCACCGTGTCGGCGGGATAATCGCGGGCCAGGTCCACGTGGGCCACCTGACCGGTGGCGTGGACGCCGGTATCGGTCCGTCCCGCCGCGAAGACGGTGCAGGGGCCGCCGCAAAGCTTTTCCGCCGCCGTCTCCAGCACGCCCTGGACCGACAGGCCCTTGTCCTGGCGCTGCCAGCCGATGAAGGGGGAGCCGTCGTATTCGACGAGGAGGCGGTAGCGGGGCATCAGCCCAGCACCGTGCCCTTGGGAATGGAATGGCCGCGCAGCATTTCCGTGGCGGTCATGGCCGCCTTGCCGGCCCGCTGGACCCTGAGCGGACGCAGGGCGAACTTGCCGCAGGCCACACTGAGCTGATCGTCGAGCACGGTTCCCGGCACGCCGGAACCGGGCATCACCGCCGCCTCGATGACCTTGATGCGTTCGCCCGCCATCTCGAACCACACGCCGGGCCAGGGATTGAGCGCGCGCACCTTGCGGTCCAGTTCCACCGCCGTCTGGCGCCAGTCCAGCAGCCCTTCCTCCTTGGCCAGCTTGTGGGCGTAGGTCACGCCCTCGGCCGGCTGGGGCGTGGCGGGCAGGGGGATTTCGTCCTCCAGCTTGCCCAGGGCCTCGACGATCATGCGCGCCCCCATGGCGGCCAGCATGTCGTGCAGCCAGGAAGCGGTGGCGTCGGGCAGCAGCAGGATGCTCTCCTTCAGCAGCATGGCCCCGGTATCCAGCCCGGCATCCATCTGCATGATGGTGACGCCCGTCTCGGGGTCGCCGGCCAGGATGGCCCGCTGGATGGGAGCCGCGCCGCGCCAGCGCGGCAGCAGCGAGGCATGGACGTTGAGGCAGCCGAGGCGCGGCGCGTCCAGCACCGCCTGGGGCAGGATCAGGCCGTAGGCGGCGACCACCGCCACGTCGGCGTCCAGCGCGGCGAACTCGGCCTGGGCCTCGGGCGATTTCAGGCTTTTCGGGGTGCGGACCGGGATGCCCCGCTGATGGGCGAAGGCGTGGACGGGAGTCAGCTGCTCCTTGTGGCCGCGCCCGGCGGGCCGCGGCGGCTGGGAGTAGACGCAGACCACCTGATGCCCGGCCTCGATCAGCGAGTCCAGGATGGGGACCGAGAAGTCGGGCGTCCCCATGAACACCAGCTTCATTCCGCGTCCTTCCGGGCCTTGAGCAGCTTGCGCAGGATCATGTTGCGCTTCAAGGACGACAGGTGGTCGATGAACAAGATGCCGTCCAGATGGTCCATCTCGTGCTGGACCACGGTGGCCAGCAGGCCATCGGCGTGGATTTCCTGCCGGGCGCCGTTCTCGTCGAGATAGCGGACCTTGATTTCCTTGGGGCGCACCACGTTGGAGTAGTGCTCGGGCACCGACAGGCAGCCCTCCTCGTAGGTGTTGTCCTCGTCCGACGCCCAGACGATTTCGGGATTGATCATGCTGATGGGGTCCCGGTCCTCTTCCTTGCGGCCGATATCCATGACGATCACCCGTTCCAGCACGCCGATCTGGGGGGCGGCCAGTCCGATGCCCGGCGCGTGGTACATGGTGTCCAGCATGTCGGCCAGCAGGGCGCGGATGCGGTCATCCACGGCGGCGACGGGCTTGGACTTGGACTTCAGCACCGGATCGGGCGCGGTCAGAATGGGCAGCAAGGCCATGATGAAACCTTCGACGATATCTCTCCCGTCCGACATAGGCCCGGTCGCGGGCGAGGTCAAGCGTCGCGCCGCGGCCGCCTTTAGCGCCAATGGCATAAATTGCGCATTTTATGTTATCCTGGGCGCCGGACTTGTCGGGAGTGCGCGGTGATGAACGTGTCCATCGGTGAACGTTGGGAAAATTTCGTCGAGCGGGCGGTTCGGACCGGACGCTACGGCTCGGCCAGCGAGGTGGTGCGTGAAGGCCTGCGTTTGGTCGAGGAGCGCGAGACGAAGCTGGCGGCGCTGCGGTCTCATCTGGACGCCTCCATCGCGGCGGGCGGCGAGGTGAGCGATTTCGAACTGGACGAGGCCTTGGCCCGGCGGGCCGAGGAACTGCGGAGCAAGGAAACGCCTGAGTGAGGCGGCTGGTCCTGCTGGAAGCCGTGCGGGGCGACTTGCTCCATATCCTCGGTCATGTGTCGGAAGCCAGCGGCAGTGTCGCGCGGGCCATGGATTTTATCGGCAGGCTGCGCGGAAGGTGCCGTGACCTTGCCGACCTTCCCGGCACCCTGGGGCGGCCCCGCGCCGAGTTGCGGCCGGACTTGCGCAGCATTGCCTTTCGCGGTTACGTCATCTTTTTCCGCTATGTGGAGGATCGCGTCGAGGTGGTGAATATCCTGGAAGGCCATCGCGACATCGACGCTCATTTCGACGACAGGCCATGACCGACACCGCTCCCCGTCCCCGCTTCCGCCTGTTCGTCGAGGCGCCGCTTGCCGCCGGAACCGCCGTGGCGCTTGGCCGCGATCAGACCCATTACCTGGCCTCGGTGATGCGGGCCGACATCGGCGAAATGGCCTTGCTGTTCAACGGAGCCGATGGCGAGTGGCTGGCCCGCATCGCCTCGCTGGCCAAGGCCGGCGCCGCCCTGGTCCCGGAGCATCAGACCCGGCCCCAGGTGTCCGAGCCCGACCTCTGGCTGCTGGCCGCCCCCTTGAAGAAGGACCGCACCGATCTGGTGGTGGAGAAGGCCGCCGAACTGGGGGTCTCGCGCCTTTGGCCGGTGTTCACCCGGCGCACCAATGCCGGGCGGGTCAATGCCGACCGCCTGCGCGCCCATCTGGTCGAGGCCGCCGAGCAGTGCGAGCGCCTGACCGTTCCCCGACTGGCCGAGCCCGCCGCCCTGGACAAGGTGCTGGCCGAGTGGCCCGCCGAGCGGGTGCTGCTGTTCCTCGACGAAAGCGGCGGCGGACCGCCCCTGGCCGAGGTGCTGAACGGGCTGCCGACCGGCCCTCTCGCCCTGCTGGTCGGGCCGGAAGGCGGTTTCGACGCCGAGGAACGCCGGCTGATCACGTCCAAGCCCTTCGCCCGTCCCGTGGGTCTGGGGCCGCGCATTCTGCGGGCCGAGACCGCCGCCATCGCCGCCCTGGCGGTGGTGCAGGCCCTGAAGGGCGACTGGCGAAGCCCGCCTAGGGCGCCTTCCTGAGCCACTCGCCCAGTTCGGAGGCGGGAAGCGGCGGACTGAAGTAATAGCCCTGGATCTGGCCGCAGCCGGCTTGGCGCAGGAACTCCAACTGCTCGATGGTCTCCACGCCCTCGGCGACCACGTCCAGGTTGAGGGCGCGGGCCAGATCGAGAATGGCCCGGACGATGGCCGCGTCCTCGGTATCGTCGGGCAGGTCCATGACGAACGAGCGGTCGATCTTCACGGCATTGATGGGGAAGCGCTTGAGATAGGCCAGGCTGGAATAGCCGGTGCCGAAATCGTCGACGGAAATTCTGAGGCCCAGGGCGCGCAGCCGCTGCAAGATGACGATGGCCCGGCGGGGATCGTCCATGACGGCGCCCTCGGTGAGTTCGATCTCCAGGGCGCTGCCCGGAACCTTGGTGCGCTCCAAGATGGCCTCGATGCGCTGGGGCAGCTTCTCGTCGTGGAACTGGCGGGCCGACAGGTTGATGGCCACCTTGATGTCTGCCCCGCCCTTGCGCCATTTGGCCAGCCTCCGGCAGGTCTCCTCGATCACCCAATAGCTCAGCGGGATGATCAGCCCGGTTTCCTCGGCCAGAGGAATGAATTCCATGGGCGGAACCTGTCCGTGCTCGGGATGGTTCCAGCGCAGCAGCGCCTCGAACCCGGCCAGACCGCCGGTCTCGACCAGGACCTTGGGCTGGTAGTGGAGTTCCAGCTGGTTGTCGTCCATGGCCTGGCGCAACTGCGCCTCCAGCTCCAGGCGGCGCACCGCCAGCTCGTTCATGGAGCGGTCGAAGAAGCGGAAACAACTCCGTCCCGCCGCCTTGGCCTGGTACATGGCGGTGTCGGCGTTCTTCAGCAGGGCGGCGGCATCCTCGCCGTCCTGGGGAAAGACGGCGATGCCGATGCTGGTGCCCGAATGCACCGCCTTGCCCGCCAGCCGCAGGGGTCGGGCCAGGGTGGCGATGATCTTCTCCGCCACCAGCGCCACTTCGGTGGTATCGCTGAAGGTGCCCAGCACCACCACGAACTCGTCGCCGCCCAGGCGCGAGACGGTGTCGCTCTTGCGCACCGTCTGGCCGATGCGCCGGGCCACCTCCACCAGCAGCTTGTCGCCCTCGTGGTGGCCCAGGCTGTCGTTGATCACCTTGAAGCGGTCGAGGTCAAGGAACAGCACCGCCACCTGGGACTGGGTCCGGCGCGAGACCTCCAGCGCATGGTCCAGGCGGTCGGCCAGCAGGAAACGGTTGGGCAGGCCGGTCAGGGCGTCGTGATAGGCCTGATGGCGGATCTGGTCGTCCTTGCGCCGCAACTCGGTGACGTCGGAAAACACCGCCACATAGCGGGCCGGCTTGCCGTCCTGGCCGGCCACGGCGCTGATGGTCAGCCATTCCAGATAGGCCTCGCCGTCCTTGCGCCGGTTCCACAGCTCGCCCCGCCATTCGCCCTTGGACCGCAGCTCGGCCCACATGAGGCGGTAGAAATTCTGGTCCTGGTGGTGGGATTTCAGGATGGCGGGGGTCTTGCCGATCACCTCGCAACCGGCATAGCCGGTGATCCGGGTGAAGGCGGGATTGACCGACAGGATGGCGCCGTTGATGTCGGTGACGACGATACCTTCCTGGGTGGAGTCGAACACGCCGGCGGCCAGCCGCATCTGCGCCTCGGCCTGATGGCGTTGGGTGATGTCGCGCCAGGTGCAGTGGATGGACGGCTTGCCCTGCAGTTGGATGGCCGACAGGGTGACCTCGGCGGGAAACAGGCTGCCGTCGCGGCGCTTGTGCGTCCACTCGAAGCGGTGCAGCCCGTTGGCCATGGTCAGGCCCATCAGCCGCTCGGCCTTGGCGAACGAGGATTCGCCGTCGGGCTGGACTTCCGGCGACAGCTCGGAAGGATGGACGTTCTTCAGCGAGTCCTCGTCGGGATAGCCCAGGAAGCTTAGCGCCGCCTGATTGCACTCGATGAAGCGGTTGTCCTGGATGATCCAGGTGGGATCGGGGGACATCTTGAACAGATTGCGGAAGCGCGCTTCGCTCTCCACCAGATGCCGCTTGGCCGCCATGGCCTCGGAGATATCGCGCAGCACCGCCACGTAGAACCGCTCGTCGCCCACCTGGAAGGTCGACGCGCCGATTTCCAGGTCGAAGCGGCTGCCGTCGCGCCGCAGGCCGGTGGCGGTGTAGCTGGAGGCCACCTCCTCGCCGCTGGCGCGGCGGCGGATGATCTCGCCCACCCGGTCGCGCTCCTCCGGGGCCAGGGTCTCGATGACCGCCCGCCCCATCATGTCGTCGGCCGAATCATAGCCGAACAGGCGGGCGAAGGCCGGATTGGCGACGATGATCCGCCCGTCGCGATGGGCGCAGATGGCGTCGATCGCGGTATCGAACAATCCCTTGATGGTCTGGTTCACATCCATGGAAACCGGCCGCCTCTCGCCCACCGTGCATTCTGCCAGTCTACGGATAATGCCGGGCGGACGGGCCGTCCAGTCTCATTCGCCGGGACGAATGCCACACTCAATATCAGGGTTTTATAAGAAGCCCGGCTTTACGCCAATAAATAATCGTGTAATCCCCCTGCATGTTAATAGGATGCAAACATCATTCATGTGAGTCGCGATTATTATTACAAATTTATTTTACATGAGCGTTCCCTCGATTTCGGCATGGGCCCATGCATATTTTTTAGTATCAGTATTTCGACCTATTCCTTAAGTTCTATCCAGTGCTGAAATGCTGGGTGCCGGCAGGCCCCGAAAAATTTGTGTCCGGAGGCCTGGAATGCCAAATATCTCGACCATCAGAGGCAAGCTGACCGCCCTTGCCGCGGCGGTTGCCGCCGTCCTCGTGGTGATTTCCCTGGGTTGGGGCGTCGTGCTCGGCGAGCTCAAGGTCAACGGACCGGTCTATGGCCGTATCGTCCAGGCCAAGGATCTGGTCGCCGACATCCTGCCGCCGCCGGAATACATCATCGAATCCTATCTGGTCGCGTCGCAGGCCCTGACCGCCGAGCCGTCGGAACTGGCTACGCTGAAGGCGGCCATGACCCGGCTGCGCAAGGATTACGACGACCGCCACCAGTATTGGCAGGGCCAGGACCTGGACGCCTCGGTGAAGGACGGGCTGCTGGTGGAGTCCTACAAGCCGGCGGTGCAATTCTACAGCCACGTCTTCTCCACTTATTTTCCGGCCCTGGAGAAGGGAGACCAGGAGGCGGCCCATGCCTCCTTCGCGGTCCTGGGGGGGCTTTACGCCCGCCATCGCGCCGCCATCGATACCCTGGTGACCCACTCGGACGCCCTGTCCAAGACGGTGGAGCAGCAGGCCGCCGATGCCGAGTCCACCTATAAGCTGCTGGCCGTGGGGTTCACCATTGTCGCTGCCCTGGCCGCCCTGGCGCTGGTGATCGGCATCTCGCGGGGGATCATCCTTCCCATGGCGCGGCTGGGCGAGGCGGTCGGCCGTCTGGGCGGCGGCGTGCTGGACGCCACGGTGCCGGAGACCGGCCGGACCGACGAGATCGGCCCCCTGGCCCGCGCCCTGGACGGCTGGCGCCACGGCCTGATCGAGGCGGAGGCCCGCCGCCGGGCCGAGCAGGAGGAACAGGTCCGCCTGCTGGCCCGCCAGCAGCGGGTCGAAGCCGCCACCCGGCGCTTCGACGCCGCGGTGGTCGCCATGCTGGGGGGGATCAAGGTTTCGGCCGAGCGCCTGCACTCCGCCTCCAACAGCCTGTCGGCCAATGCCGAACAGACCCACGCCCAGGGCGCCGCCGTGTCGGCCGCCACCGAGCAATCGGCGACCAATGTGGAAAGCGTCGCCTCGGCCGGCAACCAACTGACCGCTTCCATCGACGAGATTTCCTCGCAGGTCCGCCAGTCCGGCTCCATCGTCGAGGCGGCATCGCGGGAAGCCGAATCCGCCAACGGCCGCATCGCCGGCCTGACCGAGGCCGTGGCCCGCATCGCCCAGGTACTGAATCTGATCAACGACATCGCGTCCCAGACCAATCTGCTGGCGCTCAACGCCACCATCGAATCGGCCCGTGCCGGCGAGGCGGGCAAGGGCTTCGCCGTGGTGGCCCACGAGGTGAAGAATCTGGCTGGCCAGACCTCGCGCGCCACCGGGGACATCGCCCGCCAGATCGCCGCCGTGCAGGACGAGACCAATTCCGCGGTGGCCGCCCTGGCTGGCATTGCCCAGACCATCGGCCGCATCAATGAGATGTCGGCCTCCATCGCCGGAGCGGTGGAGCAGCAAGGCGCCGCCGCCGCCGAGATCTCGCGCAATGTCCAGGAGGCCGCCTCGGGCTCGCGCGAGGTGGTGCACAATATCGCCGGCGTGGTGGGCGCCGCCGAGGAGACCGGCGCCATGGCCCGCACGGTGTTCGCGGCCGCCAATCAGCTTTTGGGCCAGAGCGCCGACCTGGAGCGTGAGGTCGCCGCCTTCCTGAAGGAAGTGGCGGCCTGAGCGGGGCCGATACGGTCATACTTGGAATCCGGGGGCGGCTGATGCCATGATGCCGCCCCCTTGTTCCTTGGACTCGATGCCCATGCCGCCCCGCGCCAATCCGCTCAAGCTCAATCCGCTGCAGTTGAAGACCCTGGTCCTGTTCCAGGAACTGGCCCGCCATCCCGAGACCTCCACCCGCATGGACAGCGGCGAGGTGTTCCTGTCGGCCCTGCC
>Ga0265320_10002647_pt1 | contig 12413 bp, 12 predicted proteins | sample 4827metaG_FD_202087 | JGI IMG/M metagenome (GOLD analysis project Ga0265320, IMG submission 202087) | Rhizosphere microbial communities from Carex aquatilis grown in University of Washington, Seatle, WA, United States - 4-8-27 metaG | ecosystem: Host-associated > Plants > Roots > Rhizosphere >...
CCAAGGCTCTTGCCAACCGCCCCGAGGTGCCGCAGTCGAAGCTCAACATCGAGAGCACCCGAATCGGGCTGAAGGGCGACCGCAGCCAGATGTTGCCTGCCCTCGACCTCATTGGCAATTTGACCAATAACGGCCTGGCAGGTCAGGTTAACCCGCTCAATCCCTCCTACGGGCCCAACTGCGGGACCTCCTCATTTGGCTGTGCGACCCCGATTCAGTATTACGTTGGTGGGGCCGGCACTGCGCTCAGACAGGAATTCGCGCGGAACTTTCCGAGCTACTCTTTGCAGGCTCAGCTCAGCATTCCCCTGCGCAACCGATCCGCCCAGGCGGACTACATCCTGGACGCCCTCACGCTGAGGACGCAGGAACTCCAGCACCAGCGCCTGGTCAACAGCATCGGCGTGGACGTGCGCAACGCGCTGATCGCGGTGCAGCAGGCCGGCGCCTCGTACCACGCCGCCGTTCAGGCACGCGTGCTGCAGGAACAGACGCTGGACGCGGAGAACAAGAAGTACACGCTGGGCGCCTCCACGATTTTCCTGGTCATCCAGGCCCAGCGCGATCTGGCGCAGGCGCGGTCCAACGAAGTGACGGCCATCAGCGCCTATGCCAAGTCCAAGGTGCAGCTCGATAACTCTCTGGGCACGGTGTTCGACACCTATCAGATCTCGGTCGATGAGGCCGTGAACGGCCGCGTGTCCCGTGGGCCCAGCCCGTTGCCGCCGGCGAAATAATGAGATCTATTATCGGGGCGGTCGCCTTTGTGGCGCTCGTCCCCTGTCTCGTTGCCGCCCAGGACTCGCCGAAGTTTCGGGCGTGCAACGCGAAGGCGGTGGCACAGCCGGAGTTGAACGCTTGCGCCGCGGACGAGGCCAAGCGAGTCGACGCGGAGCTGAACCGGATCTATCGCGAGCTGCTGTCGAAGAACACGGACGACGCGGCCGCGGCTGAGAAGATCAAGAAAGCGCAGAGGGCCTGGGTGGCCTTTCGCGACGCCTACATCGAGGCGATGTTCCCCGCCGACGATAAGCAGGCCGAGTACGGGTCCATGTACCAGATGGAAGTGGACCAGGCCCTCGCCACGCTGACGCGCCGCCAGATTGACGCGCTGAAAGACCTGATCCGCGGCCAATGACTCCCGTACCCGCCGAATCCCGGCTCGAGATCGGCCTGCTGCTCTATCCCAAGCTGACCCAGCTTGACCTCACCGGCCCGCTCGAGGTCTTCTGGCGGATGTCCAATACCGGGGTCCACCTGTTGTGGAAGACCAGGGATCCGGTCTCGAGCGACCGCGGCCTCACCCTGTGCCCCACCATGACCCTGGCGGAATGCCCCGCCCTGGACGTGGTCGTGGTGCCGGGCGGCGCAGGCCAAGTGGCGCTGATGGACGACGCTGACGTCCTGGGCTTTCTGGTGAAGCAGGCCGCCACCGCGCGCTACGTCGCGTCGGTCTGCACGGGCTCTCTGGTGCTCGGAGCGGCCGGATTGCTGAAGGGCCGCCGCGCCACGTGCCATTGGATGGCGCTCGATCAATTGGCGATGCTGGGCGCGATGCCGGTGGCGGAGCGCGTCGTCATCGACGGGCCGATCGTCACCGGGGGCGGAGTCACCGCCGGGATCGACTTCGGTCTCACGCTCGTCGCGAACCTTCGTGGAATCGCGGAGGCCGAGCGAATCGAGCTCGAGATCGAATATAGTCCCCAGCCGCCATTCCACACTGGCTCGCCCGAGTCAGCAGGGCCGGAACGGGTGGCTGCCGTCCGGAAGCGCTACGGGCCGTTCCTGGAGGCGCGGCGCGAAGCCACGCTGCGGGCCAAGGCCAGGCTCGAGGGGCTACCTCCACGCTGATTCTGCGCTTCGCGCCCCCCTTTTTGCATGGCAGAATGGCAAAGGGTGCAATTCTGGCGTGACCGCCCCTGGGCGCCCGTAGCAGAGGCTTCGGTTTTCCATTCAGTTTGTGTGATTTGCCGCTTTGGACCGGAGATTGCTTAGCTTTCATGCGTGATGTCACCGAAGCAGAGGCTCAGGGAACCGTGCTTTAGACCCCGGTTATCCCACCAAGACGCATCAGCATCACGGAGTCAGCGCAGAGTCCCGCCTGGCAACCCCGCACCCACGTCTCTGGGCCTTTAGCCTTTTGAGGAGAGCCACGCGCCCCGCAACCGCGCAAGGCGCGTGTCTCCCCGAGAGGTTTCCACTGACCTCCTCGCGTTCCATCCCGGGACGGCCCCCGCTTTGCTATATTCAGAGCAACTGGGCGAGCGGTTCATCGCCAGGTTCTTAATCACAACAACAGCAACACAACGCAAGGAGGGACTACGTGAGTTCAACCAAGCACTCTGGTTTCTCGCGGCGCGGCTTCATGCGCGGAGTTGGGTTAGGCGGCGCGGTGGGGACGGGCCTGCTGGAAGGCGCTGCCGAAGCCCAGCAGACCGCAACCAAGTTGGCCGGGCCCGGGGCCGTTCCCATCACGCTCCAGGTCAACGGGAAGCCGTACCAGCTCACGGTCGAGCCGCGCGTGACGCTGCTCGACGTTCTGCGCGACCACCTGGACCTGACCGGCGCCAAGAAGGTCTGCGACCGCGGCGCCTGCGGTTCCTGCACCGTGATGGTGGCGGGCAAGGCGGTCTATAGCTGCAACGTGCTCGCGATCGAGGCGCAGGGCAAGGATATAGAGACCATCGAGAGCCTCAGCGCCGAAGGCAAACGGGACCCGCTTATCGCGGCCTTCGTGGATAACGACGCTCAACAGTGCGGCTTCTGCACCCCCGGCTTCGTGATGGCGACCAAGGCCTTCCTGGCCGAGCATCCGCACCCTACCGAGGAGCAGGTGAAGGAGGGTTTGGGCGGCAACATCTGCCGCTGCGGCACCTACGTGGGCATGCGCAAAGCCGTGCTGCAGGCCGCCCGGCAAGGAGGCTCCCATGCCTGATACGCCGGATTACAGTTGGCCCGCTCCCGAGAAGCGGCGCGTCATCGGAAAGCGGCAGAGCCGCCTGGATGGCGCGGAGAAAGCTTCCGGCCGCGCGAAGTATTCGTACGATCTGAACCGGCCCGGCATGCTGTACGCGGTCATTCTCACCTGCCCGCACGCCCACGCGCGGCTCACCACGCTCGACACCAGCGCCGCCGAGAAGTCCAAAGGCGTCGCCTCCATCGAGCTCATGGCGAAACCGGGCGAGGAAATACAGTACGCCGGTTACGAAATGGTCGCGGTCGCGGCCGAGACCGAAGACCAGGCCCGCGACGCCATCCGCAAGATCAAAGTGGAATACGAGGTGTTGCCGCACTTCGTCAACGAGGCCGATCTGAAGAGCGCCGGCACCAACGCCAAACCCTCCGGCGAACAGACCGCCGGCGATCCCGACCAGGCATTCAAGGACGCCGATGCGGTCTCCGAGGGGACTTACGGCGTCCCGATCATCAACCACTCGTGCCTGGAAGCTCACGGCCAGGTCATCGAGTGGAAAGGCGAAGCCCTGCACTATTGGCCTTCCACACAGGGAGTCTCGGTGCTGGGCGGCGACCTCGCCAAGATGCTCTCCATCCCCGCCACGAGCGTCCACACGCACATGGACTATGTGGGCGGCGGCTTCGGCAGCAAATTCTCGCCGGACCGTTGGGGGCCCGCCTGCGCCAACCTCTCGAAGAAAGCCGGCGGCCGGCCCGTGAAACTGTTCCTGGACCGGGCTACCGAGCTGATCATTGCCGGCAACCGCCCCTCCTACTTCGCCAAGATCAAGCTCGGAGCCAAGAAGGACGGGACGCTGACCGTCTGGCAATCCGACTCCTGGGGCACCGGCGGGTTCGGGGGCGTCACAATGCCGCCGCTCCCCTATGTCTATCGGAACGTGCCCAACCGGCGGCTGACGCACACGTCCGTCTCGACCAACAGCGCTCAGCAGAAGGCTTGGCGCGCGCCCAACAATCCGCAGGCCTCCTACCTGACCTGCTGCGCCATGGAGGACATGGCGGCGAAGCTCAACATGGACCCGGTGGAGTTCTTCACCAAGAACGCCAACTACACCAACACGCCGGAAGTTTACAGCGGCCAACTGGCCAAGGCGGCCGAGCTGGCCGAGTGGAAGAGGAATTGGCATCCGCGCGGGCAATCCGGTAACGGCACCGTGAAACGCGGATTGGGCCTGGGAGTGTGCACCTGGTTCGGCCTCGGCCATGCGAGCAACTGCCGCACGATCATCCATCCCGATGGATCGGTGGCGGTGGAGCTGGGCAGCCAGGATTTGGGAACGGGCACGCGCACCGTGATCGCCATGGTAGCCGCCGAGACGCTGGGTCTTCCGGTGCGCGCCATCACGCTCAACATCGGCGACAACAAGTATCCGGAGTCGGGCCCCTCCGGTGGCTCGACCACGGTGGGCGGCGTCTCCGCCTCCACTCGCAAGTCGACCATGAATGCGTTGTTGAAGCTGTACGAAGTGGCCGCAACCGCTTTGGGGACGACGCCCGATCAGCTCGAGGCGGCGGATGGCAAGATTCAGGTTAAAGGCACGCCCGCCAGGAGCCTGACCTGGGCCGCGGCCTGCCGCAAGCTCGGAACGAAGACCATCACCGAGATGGGCGTCAATAACCAGCGCGGACCGGGCGGCCTGATCGGCGGCGGTGTCGGCGGTGTCCAGATGGCCGATGTTTCGGTCGATACCGAGACCGGCATCGTCCGCATGAACCGCATGGTTGCCGTGCAGGACTGCGGCCTGGTCATCAATCCCAAGACCGCCGAAAGCCAGGTTTTCGGCGCCTGCATCATGAGCATCTGCGCCGCTCTGACGGAAGAGAAGATCTACGACTCCCAGACCGGCCGCGTGCTCAACCCCGATATGGAGTTCTACAAACTGGCCGGAATCGGCGACATCGGGGATGTCGTGGTCTACCTCAACACGGAGCCCGAGTTTGACAAACGCGGCGTCATCGGACTGGGCGAGCCGCCGACGGTGGGCGGACTGGCGGCCATCGGAAACGCCGTAGCGAACGCCATCGGAGTGCGGGTTCCCATGATTCCGATGACGTCGAACCGGGTGCTGGCGGCCCTGGAAGGGAGGAGCGCCTAAATGCAAGCCTTCGAATACGCAAGTCCCGAGACGGTTCGGGAGGTTGTCGGACTGCTCGGCAAGAACTGGGCGGACGCGGCTGTTTTGGCGGGCGGCACCGACCTTCTCTCCCTCATGAAAGACAACATCGAGACGCCGCGGCGGGTGGTGAGTCTGAAGGGCGTCAAGGAAATGGACGGCATCACGAAGACCGCCGCGGGTCTGCGGATCGGCGCGCTGGTCACGCTCGACGAGCTGTCCAAGTCCCCGGAGGTTCGAGCCGCGTATCCGTCGCTCGCGACTGCTGCCCGCGGTGTCGCGAGCCCGCAGGTTCGGAACATGGGCACGCTGGGAGGCGACCTCTGTCAGCGTCCCCGTTGCTGGTACTTCCGCCTGGGATACGGCCTGCTCGCCAAGGACGAGAAGGGGCAGAGCCTGGTGCCTGGCGGCGACAACCGCTACCACGCCATCTTCGGCAACGGAGGGCCGGCCTACTTCGTCAGCGCGTCCAGCTTCGGCCCGCCGCTGGTGGCGCTCGGGGCCAAGGTCAAGCTGGTTTCTCCCAAAGGCAGCCGCGAGCTTCCGGTCGAGAAGTTTTTCGTCATCCCGGGCGGCGATGGCACGCGGGAGACGGCGGCCGGTCCGAACGAGGTACTGACGGAGATCCTGGTGCCGGCGGCCGGGCACAACGCGACCTATGAAATTCGTCAGAAGACGGCGCTCGATTGGCCGCTGGCCACGGCTTCGGTGGCGCTGCGAATGCAGGGCAGCACGGTGGCCTCCGCCAGCATCGTGCTGGGACACGTCGCGCCGGCGCCGTGGCGCGCCTCCGCGGCCGAGAAGGCGATCGTGGGCCAATCGCTGACACCCGAGGTCGCCGACGCTGTCGGAAAAGCCGCCGGCGAGGGCGCGACGCCGCTCAGCGGCAACGCGTACAAGGTTCAACTGGTGCGCATCGCGGTAAAGCGCGCGCTTCTCGAAGCCGCGCGCGGGAGGGCGTAGCAGATGGAACCGACACCCGATCTCAGCGCCTCCGCCGGGGGCTCGCGCTGCGAGAACCTCCGCTGGAAAGGCGTCTTCCTGGGCGACGAAGCGCCGCAGGCGGACTCCATCTGCTGGTGCCTGACGACTCAGATCGGCATCGGCCCGGACGGGAAGCTGGTGGACCGCTGGGAGTGCAATCCCGGCAGGCCGTGCTACAGGGGCTTGTAAGCCGGAAAACAATTTTGGCCACGAATGAACACGAATGGACACGAATGGAAAACATTCGCAGCAGGAATTGTCTGCCTGCTGCTTATCGCGCCCGTTCTACGCTCTCAGAGCATCAATCCGCGGGATCAGGATTACTGGAACGGTAAGTTCAGCGATCCCAAGACCGCGTTCAATCGCGCACCCAACCAATTGCTCGTGGACGCCGTTCGCGGTCGGAAACCTGGATTAGCCGTCGACCTCGGGATGGGCGAAGGGAGGAATGCAATCTATCTCGCCCAACAGGGCTGGCAAGTAACTGGCGTCGATCAGGCTGACGTTGCGGTTGCTCAGGCAAAGAAGCGGGCGACGGAAGTTGGGGCCAAGCTGGACGCCGTGGTGGATGATCTGGATCATTTCAACCTCGGGCGTGGCAAGTGGGATCTCGTGGTGCTGATGTACGTGCACGCGTGGTATCGCGGCGCGAAGCCTGGCAGCGTGCAGCGGATCCTCGAGGCTCTAAAGCCCGGCGGCCTGGTGGTGATCGAGGGGTTTGCCGGCAATGAGACGTACGCGTTTCACTCCAACGAGCTGCTGCGGGACTTCGGCGACCTCAGAATCCTACGGTACGAGGATCTCGAGGGACAGGCGGACTGGGCGCCCGGCCACAAGAGTCATATTATCCGCCTCGTCGCGGAGAAGTAACTACGATAGCCCGGCGGCGCTATACTAATAAGTAGAAGAAGTAGTCGTTCTCAGAGGAGGTAATTGGATGCGAATTACTGCATTTCTTGTGTGCGCCTTACTTGCTGTCCCTCTCTTATCCGGCGCGGAGCTCACTAAGTCAGATTTGCGCGGCCAGTATATCGAGGCGCGCAATGCGGACGTATACACCGGCCCGTGCTTCGCCAACGGCGAGGCGGGACAGGTGGGCGATCTCGCGGTGCTTGGCTGGAGCGTCGAGCAGGGGAGTTGGGAGGGCGTCCCTCTGGACGGCCTTTCGGTTGTGGGCATCATACGCGCCGGCAATACGCTGGGCGCCGGCATCGACGTCGATCCGGTCCGCGCCGTGCTGATCATCGACCAGCGTGCCAACCTGCAGCAACGCGCGGCGCTGCGGGATCTCGCTCAGCACATGAGCGGCGCGCTACTCGATGACGTGGTCCGCGTGGAGTATGCGCCCATCACGCTGACCATCAAGGACAACAGCATTCACACCGCCACCGCGACTCTCGAAGCCGGCCGCCTGGCCCGAATCGAGACGCGCGCGCTACGCTCCGCCGACGATATCTGTCACAACGAGGAAACCTTCTATCCTCCGCTCACGCATGTGGACCATGCCATGCCCGCCTACACCGTGGCCGACCGGTTCGATGGCCAGGGTCTGGGCGAAACCTGGAGCGCTCCGGGCAAACGGAGCTCATTCGTCGGCAGCTTCCACTACGCGGACTGAGGGGCCCGCTCCCTTGCGGTCGCGGCTCGGTAGCGCCGCGGCTCGGTGCTGGCGCCGAACTACGGCTTGCGCACAGGCGCCGGCGGGGCGCTGTACTTGGCGGTGAGAATCTGCTTGCAGAAGGAGAAATCGCGATCCACCACGGCCGTCGGGTCGGGCCCCTGGGAATCGTAGTCGATCACGACGGGGAAAGTGGCCCGCCGGCCTTGGACCTGCCTGAGCACGGTGGCGGCCAGGGCGTTGCTCTGTCCGAACGCAACCTTCTCTCCGTGGTCCCGGAGGCCCACCGTGACGGTCCGGTCGAGGTGGCTGACCAGGAACTTCGCTACATCGTTGCCCGCTGCGGCGAAGGCAACCGCGTCCAGACAGATCCCAATGTTGGGGTTGCCCCTGAGCGCCGCTACCAACTCGTCTGGATTCGACAGGTCTCCGGACTGCTTCCCGTCGCCGTTACGCAGCCCGACGAACACGCCGGCCTTGACCGCGGCGGCATTCAAAGCCTTTACCATGGCCGGTGAGGGAGAGGCGGTGATGAGACCGGCTCCCAGCGCCTTCGCCATCTCGAACCCGCGCTGGATCTCCAGATCGCTGAAGTCGTCGGCGAATTCGTAGTTGTAGGCATGGATCTTCACGCCCGCCTTGCTGGCGGTCGAGGCCACCATTTGGAACTGCTCGATGGCGATGGTTTCCCTCCACTCGCGCAGCCCCTTGCGGCTCAAGCTGAGTGGCGCTACGTGGCCCTCCCACAACTCGCAGGTGCCGACGCCCACCCTGGCAATCGCGGCCAGAGCATCCTCCAGCGTGGTGTCGCGAAAGCTGCGGGTGTGGACGCCAAGCGTCACGCCGCGAATCGTCGAACTCGGTTTACCCAGCAGGCGCCCCGCCGAGAACGCTCCAAGAGCGATCTTCGCCAGATCCCGTCTCGAATACATACGGTCCTCCAAAGCCAGATCCTCCGGAACGGACCGGAGGGCACACTAGTACCGTCGAGAATCATAGCATCGAGTCCGGCTTCTTGCTACGAAAATCTTTGGCAGGCGAAAGTGCCTGCCGGACGAGTGCCTCAGAACTGTTTCGACCAGCCGTCAAGGGCCTGCGTCAGAGCCTCGCGAACGTTCAAAAACTGCGCGCCGGCGTACTGGTTGACCTTCTCTCCGGCGTCGTGAAGCACGTCGTACAGTTCGTTCGGCCCGCCCTCGCGCAGTACCATTTTGTAGGTGCGGTCGCGTACCATACGTACTGTGCCGAACTCGCCGAAGGCCAAGCCGGTCCACGGACGCTTCTTCGGAAACGGCTCGTTGACGATGGCGGGGAGGTAGCTCCGGCCGGGCAGGTTCGAGGCTGCGGCGGGCGCCGCGCTCCCGGTCATTTCGCAAATGGCGGGAAACAGGTCGAACGAGCGCACCAGCTCGGGCCGCACAGACTCCGGCGGGATGCTGCGCCCCCACTGCCAGAGTGCCGGGACGTGAACCACCTCGTCGAACATGTTGGGCGGATCGGAGGCGCGCCCGTCGCCCCACAGGCCATGCCGGCCGAGCATCGAGCCGCAGGTGGCGGTGAAAACGATCAGCGTGTCGTCGCGCAGCCCGCGCTCATCCAGCTTCTTGACCAGGCGCTGGACCTCGTCGTCCAGGGCGGTGACGGAGGCCGCCGTGCCGCGAATGGCGCCCACCATGTCCTTGAGGAGGGCTTTACTCGCGGTGGCGTTGGAGGCCGCCGGCTCCCAGCCGATGGCGTCGAAGCTGACGCTGCGGTACATGTCGGTGTACTTCGGAGCGACCGTGGCCGGGAGCTGATAGCTCGCCGTCAGGAAGAATGGCTGGCCGGGCTTCCGGGAGTCCAGGAACTCGAGCGCCTTGGCGCTGACGGCGCCCGCCTCCGCGGATTTCTCCCAGAACTTGATGCCGTGCTGGGAGCTCTCCTCGGATTCCCACATTCCGCAATAACCGCACTCATAACCGCCGCCGGCCAGCGTGTCGGATAGCAGCGCCTGGTTCCCGAACGCGATGGGGCCGTCCCCGTGGATTCCGAGCTGGTGTGGCGTCCGTCCGGAGAGCAGGGTGGCGCGGCTGGGCGCGGCCGCGGGACTGGCGACGAAAGCGCGCACGAAGCGCGCACCGCTGCGGCTCAGGACGTCGATGTTGGGCGTTTTGATCTCGCGGTTGCCGTAGCAGCCGAGCATGTGGGCGCCCAGGCCGTCCACCAGAATCAGCAGGACGCTCGGACGGCGCGGTGTCTTCTCGGCCCCAAGAAGCGGGAGGGCGGCGGTGCTCAGGAGTAGTTCACGACGGGTTAGACGCACGGATACCATCCTACAACGGCTGGCGGGTCTGGAGACCCACCGCAGGCGTGGACGCCTGCCCCACCACTACGGAGCGGGGGGTGGTGCGGCAGTCGAGGAGGGGGGTCACGGAATAGTAGTTCAGGCCGTAGCGCGAGGCTCGGTCGACCTCTTCGACACAGACCTGGCTGCGGCGGGCCTCGATCTGGCGCCATGTGGCGCGGGCCGAGACAATGCGATCCAGGACGGGAAACGCCTGCCTCTCGATCCAGACGACTCCCAGGATCGTGGCTGCGACGAGCGCGCCGATGGCCAGCTTACGGCGCCCGGCGCGGGCCATCAGCCATACAGCGGCGGCCAGCACGATTGCGGCGGCGACACCCCAGCCCACGATCCCGGTCCAGGCGCGCGTGGCGCCCTTCGCCAGCGCATCGGGCAGGCCCGCGGCGATAGTCGGGACCAGGCCCAGCAGCAGTGCGCAGGCGGCCAGCAACTGGGGCGCCCAGGGGGACTCCGCGAGGGCCAGCCCGGCCAGGGCAGCCGCCGCCGGAACGAGCGGCACCAGGTATCCCGGAAGCTTGTTGGCAGAGGCCGAGAGGAACACCAACCCGAAGACCAGCCACAGGAGGAGCAGCGTGCGCCGCCGGTCTTTGTAGAGGCTCTTTCGAAACAGCAGCGCCAGGAGCGGAGACCAGGGGAACAGCGCCGCCACCAGGATAGGTCCGAAGAACCAGAACGGCTGCGGGTGCGAGACGGCGCCTCCGGTGAACCGTCCCAGGTGCTGCTTCCAGAAGAACTCGTCGACGAAGCGGCTGCCGTAGCGCGCGATGATGAGGGCGTACCAGGGCACGGCCACCACCAGGAACGCCGCGATGGGCGCGGGCCGCAGCAGGTCGCGAAGGCGCGAACGGCCCATCCACAGCAGAGGCAGCGCCAGTGCCAGCGGCAGCAGCCCCTTGGCCAGCACGGCTACGCCAAGCAGGACGGCGGCGGGAACCAGGCCGCGCCTCTCCCCGCGCTCGACCCAGCCGAGCGAGAGCAGCAGCGCGGCGGAGAATGCAGCGGCGACGGGCAGGTCTGTCACCCCGACGTGGCTGTATCCGAGCCAGGCGGCGCAGGTGGCGAGAATCGCGGTGGAGTAGAACGCCGGCGCTTCGCCGAACTCGCGGCGCAGCGTGCGCCAGTAGAAAAACAGAAAGCCCGCTGCGAGCAGCGCTACGCCAAGGCGGGGCGCGAGGTCTTCGCTCACTCCCATGCGGAAGGCGGCGGCTGTCATCCAGTAAAGCAGCGGCGGCTTCTCGAACCAGGGCTGGCCCCAGAGGCGGGGCGTGATCCAATCGCCCGAGCGCGCCATCTCGCGGCCGATGGCGGCGTAGCGCGGCTCATCCGGGCCGAGCATTCCGACGCCGGTGAGGTTCGAGAAGAACAGGAGGTAGCAGGCGACGGCGAGAGCGGCTGCGGCCGCAACCCGTCGCGGCGCGATCGGCACTCAACAAGTATAGCGGCGGCGAACTATACTGGTGGGCCGTGGACGGACCGCAAAGGGACGTGCGCCTGCGCTTGGGTCTCTCCCTCGCCATGGGGACCGTGCTGGCTTGGAGTCTCGCTCTCTGGGGACACGGCCCCGCGGGCAGGTTCGTTGTCGCGGCTGCGATTCTCCTGTGGCTGCCGGCGCTCTGGACCGCACCCCGGCCGCTCAGTCCTAAGAGGCTTAGTGCCCTCGTCACTTCTTTGGCTCTCGGCGGCGCACTGTGCCTCGTGGCCACTGCATGGGGCTGCGTAATCTTAGCAATCCTCGCCGCGATGGGCGGGATCCTCAAGGCTCGCAGCAAGTGGCTTCGGAGGCCCGCAATCGTCGAGGCCTCTAGCCTGACTGGCACAATCGAGTACGGCTCCACCAACGTCTCCGCGACTCTCGTACAGGAGTTCACGGAGGGTTGGAAGTCCGAGATTTCCCGGGTGATGAGCGACCGCACCGGGCGCTTCGAGTTGCCGCAGGTTTCCCCGGGGCCGTTCCACCGGCTGATCTTCTCTCGCCCGGGAACAGAAACGCTGCGCCTCGTGGTGAAGATCGCGCCGGAGGCCCCTACCCTCTCGGTGCGCCTACGCACGTGGTCCGGCTGACCCGGCACGCTACAATGAACGCAGAATGCGGAGATGGGTCGCACTGCTCGTGCTGGCGGCCGCTGTCGCGCTGGGCGCGGAGATGGACCGCTGCGCGTGCGACCTGTGGCGCGCCGAGGCCATGGCCGCGCGCGACTGCTCGCTCTGCCGCGAGGCCGAGAAGCAGCCGTCCGCAGAGGCGTATTTCTTCCTGAAAGACAACAGCCCGTTCAAACCGCACGAGTGGCTGATCCTGCCGCGCACTCACGCCACCGATGGGCGCCTGCCGCTCTCGAAGCTCACCGCGGCGGAGCGCACCGCGTTCTGGACGGCCGCT
>Ga0265320_10002648_pt1 | contig 12407 bp, 10 predicted proteins | sample 4827metaG_FD_202087 | JGI IMG/M metagenome (GOLD analysis project Ga0265320, IMG submission 202087) | Rhizosphere microbial communities from Carex aquatilis grown in University of Washington, Seatle, WA, United States - 4-8-27 metaG | ecosystem: Host-associated > Plants > Roots > Rhizosphere >...
CGTCTCCCCCGGTTACACCTTTGGGCAATGGTTACGAAGAAGTGGCCCACCCCGTGCACGGTACCGCCGGTAAACCCGCCGATGAGCGGGTCTCGCTCCAGCATCGGGGGCCGGACGGCAAAACCACCACGATCTGGCCTTCGTTGTATGGTGTCGACGAAGTCATCCATGGCGATGTGGCGATCTTTGTCGGCGACCAGGCCTATGTGTCGCCGGACCCGGACGATTCCAAGGGCATGAAGCCGCGATTGTTTGCGGTGCAATCACCGGCCCTGCCACTGGACATCACCGACGAGGTTTTGTGGCGCTGGTCGAAGGCGTCGGAAAAGGACTTCGAGAAAGCCACGCAATTGTTCAGCCTGGTGACCCCGGCGGAGAGGAACGGCCACCTGGAACTGCAACTGGAGTTTTATACGCAGGAACGGGACTGGCCGGACAAGGTCACGATGCAACTGGACTGGAACCAGGTATCGGACATGATGCGCGCCGTGAAGGCCAAAGGCACCTTGCGAAGAGATCTGCGCTGGGGCGCTCCCTACATTGAAAAATAAACCCGCCGGCCCTTGTTGTAGTGTGCGCTGTCCTCAGCGTCCCTCATTGCGGGATCGGTTGAGACAACCGACGCTACAGTTCAAACGGCCCCGCCGGGCTCCAAACCGGGGTTGACACCGGGCCGGCCCATGCGAACTTGGCGGCACTATGGATCTTCAATTGACGGACCAGCTGGCGCTCATTTCCGGCTCAACCAAGGGCTTCGGCCTGGCCATCGCCACCGGCCTCGCGCGCGAAGGCGCCAAAGTCATCATCAACGGCCGATCCGAGAAATCGGTCACCGACGCGCTCGCGAAAATCCGCTCGGCCGTCCCCAACGCAAAACCGGAGGGCTTTGCCGGTGATTTGTCCGACGCCGCCACCACCGCTGCGCTCGTAAAGCGATTCCCCGCCGTGGACATTCTCGTCAACAATCTCGGTATTTTTGAACCGAAACCGTTCGAGCAAATCCCTGACGACGACTGGCGCCGGTTCTTCGAGGTGAACGTGTTGAGCGGTGTCCGCCTGAGCCGCGCGTACCTGCCGGCGATGAAACAGAAAAACCGGGGACGCATCGTGTTCATCAGCAGCGAGAGTGGTGTCCAGATTCCCGCCGAAATGGTCCATTACGGCATGACCAAGACCGCTCAACTGGCCGTCTCCCGCGGCATCGCCGAGACCTGCGCCGGCACGGGCGTAACGGTGAACGCCGTCCTGCCCGGCCCGACGCATTCCGACGGCGTGGATGAATTCGTCAAGCAACTGAGCGGCGGCAAGCCGTTTGCGGACTTCGAGAGGGAATTTTTTAACAGCGTGCGGCCCAGCTCGCTCATCAAACGCTTCGCCACCACGGAAGAAGTGGCCAACCTGGTCGTTTACGTCTGCAGCCCGCGGTCCTCGGCCACCAACGGCGCCGCCCTGCGCGTGGATGGCGGCGTAGTCCGGGCCTGCTTCTAGTCCATGCGCCGAGCATTTGTATCCGTCCGGCCAATAATATCCTTGTCACGCAATTTCCGCCTCCCCAAGCCGCGAGGCCGGTCTCCCGCCCTGGAAATTTGCGGAACCGGTGAAAGGCTCAACACCGCGATCCGGCGGTGGAATTCAGTTTGAATGGTTCGCCCCGCCCGACGGAAGAATGTTTCGCAGCACGGCGGTTGTACTGAAAACCGTGTCACCGCGTTTCAAAGTAAATTCGACCTTGGTTTTGGCTGGCTGCATAAAAGCCGGCACTTGAGGCGGCGGGTTCGTATCCGTGCGCCATTTCGTTACATCGTGGCCGTTGATTTTCAACAACACATCGCCGTCGCGAATCCCCGCTTCGTGCGCCGGGCTGCCAGCTGCAACATGAGCGACCAGGTCATCGTTCTTTGAATCATTGTTCGGTGCGAAGTCAGCACCAAGCCGATTGTGTTGGTAAGGCGAAGCTGGCGTCCTTTTGAGATGCAAGTAAGCAATGCCGTTTTTGCCGTCAATGATATTGTCCAACCGATTCAACGCCGCAAGTCCGAGCGTTGCTTCATATTGCGATTGTGCTGATGAGCCCACGATAACATCGGTTGCATCAGCCTCCATAACGGGAACATCGGTCAAAACCAACGGGCCCAGTGCAATTTCACGCGCTCAGGCCTCTTCGGCGATCACGGCTCCCAAACTCGGCGTATAATAAGCTTCGATGGTAGTTGGCTGGTTGGTATGAGCCCGTTTCCATTCCTGCCATTTTTGCGGACTCAATTTGATCCCAAAAGCTATGCCGGTATCGACCAGGATGTTCGCCCGGTTGCCATTTTGATCGACCACCTCGAAACCAAGAATATTCAGATTGGTCTGTACGCAGAGTCTTGTCCACGCAATGGCTTTTTTCGGGACGGCGGCGAAGCCTCTGATTTTATCTCTGGTCGCATCCAGAAACAAAATATCGGATCTCAACGCCGGCCATCCCAAGATTCCATCTTCAGGCGACTTCAGATATTCTGGCATCTGACCAACACTGAGAGAAGTTCGAACATTGGTGTTTCCCAGGTTTAAATCACACATCTCGGTCGTTCCAAAAGCGAATCGTCCCGGATCAGGTTGATAATCCGGCGGTGTGACTTTCAAGCCCAACCGCTGGGCGACGGTTGAATAAAGCACTACGGGAACGCTCGTACCCGTATCAAAACACAAGCGGACAGGCTGGCCATTGATTTTTGCTTTCGGCCACCAAATGCGCTCGTCCGCAGCGTCAGCGGTGTTGAAACAGAAATACATCAGAACGATTGTAAAAAATGCCTTCATTCGGTGTATATCCCCTGACCGGTTTATATTCTTTGGCTAAACAGGCTGCTGCTAAAAGGGAAGTTATCAATTGTACCGCATTGGCACCAAATAATTTATGACGCGGTTTATCTGCACTTGCTTTTTCGTCGACTCTGGCGCAATTTGCGGTCAAAGAAGTTTAACGAAACGAAAGGATTAAAAATTATGGCACACGAACTACCTCCCCTGCCCTATCCCATGGAAGCCTTGGAACCCCATATCGACGCGTTGACGATGGAAATCCATCACGACCGCCATCACAAGGCGTACGTGGATAATCTCAACAAGGCCATCGCCGGCAACGCCGCGCTCGAGGCCAAGCCGCTCGACGCCCTGATCAAGGACCTGGCGACCGTGCCGGACAACATCCGCGGCCCGGTGCGCAACAACGGCGGCGGCCATTGGAATCATTCATTTTTCTGGAAGCTGCTCGCGCCCAAGGCCGGCGGCGCCCCCACCGGCAAACTCGCCGACACCATCAATGCCTCGTTCGGGTCCTTCGCCGATTTCCAGGCAAAGTTTGAAGCGGCCGGCATCGGCCGGTTCGGCAGCGGCTGGGCCTGGCTCGTTTCCCACGGCGGCAAACTGGAAATTGTCTCCACCGCCAACCAGGACAATCCGCTCATGGGCAAGTCCCTCTCCGGCTGTGAAGGCAAGCCGCTGCTCGGTGTGGATGTCTGGGAACATGCCTACTACCTGAAATACCAGAACAAGCGCGCGGATTATTTGAAGGCCGTCTGGAATGTGATCAACTGGAACGAAGTGGCCAAGGGTTTGTAAACCACGAAGTCTATTTTCGTGAGCCAGCACGCCGGTGAAAACCGGCGTGTTGTTTTTTGGTAGGGCGCGTCACTCCGTGCGCGCCGTTCTGGTGGTTGCGTGCGAGCGGCGGGCAAAGGACTGCCCGCCCTAGCCTTTTGGAATCAGATTCCCCGTTCGCTCACGATCTTGTTTCCCTTGCCGAGGACGATGACGCGGGGCTTCCATTTCGCGGCCTGTTTTTTGTCCACGACGGCGAAATTCATGATGGTGAGCAGGTCGCCCTTTTTGCCGAGGTGCGCCACCGCGCCGTTCATGATGATCTGGCCGGAGCCGCGTTTGCCGCGGATGGCGTAGGTCTCAAACCGGTTGCCGTTGGCCATGTTGCCGCACAGGATGCGCTCGTACTCCTGCAACCCCGCCTTGGCCATCAGGTCAGCGGCAATGGTCAGGCTGCCCTCATATTTCACGTTGCCGCCGGTGACGGTGGCGCGGTGAATCTTCGATTTCAGCAAATGAACCTGCATGAGCTTTTGAGTATAGCGTACTTTGCGGTTACTTCAACTTGAGAAAATTTTTCATGATCTGCCGGCCGCTCTCCGTCAGGATGCTCTCCGGATGGAATTGCACGCCCCAGATCGGCAGTTCCTTGTGCCGCACCCCCATGATCTCGCCTTCGTCGGTCTCGGCGGTGACTTCCAGGCAGGCCGGCAGCGTGTCGCGCTTGATGACCAGGGAATGATAACGCGTGGCCAGGAACGGATTCGGCATGCCCTCGAACAGGTCCTTGCCGTGGTGTTTGATGGGCGAGGTCTTGCCGTGCATCATGCGGTAATTCACCACCACCTCCGCGCCGAACGTGTGCCCGATGCATTGGTGTCCCAGGCAGACGCCGAACACGGGAATGCGCTGGCTGCCGAAATTGCGGATGACCTCGTTGGACAGGCCGGATTCCCGCGGCGAGCACGGCCCGGGCGATACCAGGATCCGCTCCGGCTTCAGCTCGCGGATGGCGTCGAGCGTAATGTCGTCGTTCCGCCGCACCTGCAGGTCCACCTTCAACTCGCCCAGGTATTGGACGAGGTTGTAGGTGAATGAATCGTAATTGTCGATGACCAGAACCATGAGCGGACAAGCTACCTCAAGCCCTCCACTTTGCAAATCAGGAATCGTCCCGGTGATGATGAGCATCGCGCATCCGAATTTTTTGGTGATCCTGATCCTGGTCCTGTCCCTGCCCCGGCTGTTCTTTCTGTTCCGGCGCAAATCAGAGGCGGAACTCCGCTGCTTTGAGGTGGCACCCGGGCAACCCTGGACCATGGCCGCGATGTACTTCAGCCTCATTGCCCTGTTGTTGTGGGGAATGGAAACCACCTATACCTCGCCCGATAGCTTGCAGTAACACCCCCGCCGGAAACCACCCGACCCGGCCCATCCGGCACCCGCTGTCACCGGCCAATCCACCCGGATTTCCACTAGATAAAAATAATAGTTGACCGGTTGGATAACATACCCTATTTTGGCATCGCTGACGCAATTAATGGCCAGCACAGTTAAAGCGGTTTGAGAAAAGGATTTATGGGAAGAGTCAGTGACGCGAAGGAGAAGCTGCTGCAGGTGGCTTTTGACCTCATTTACGATAGCAGTTACGGCACGGTGAGCGTGGACCAGATCTGCAAGCGCGCCCGGGTCAATAAAGGCAGCTTTTACTATTTTTTCCGGACCAAGACCGACCTGGTGATCGCCGCCTACGAGGAGCATTGGCGGCTGAAACAGCCGGACTATGACCGTATCTTTTCCACCCAGGTGCCGCCCCTGAAACGGCTGGCGCTCTGGTGCGATTATATCTGTGAAGTCCAGCGAAAACGATTTGAAAAGTACGAGCACGTCTGTGGCTGTCCCTATACCAGTGTCGGCAGCGAGTTGGCCACCCACGATGAAAAAGTCCGGCGCAAGGCGATGGATCTGATTGGTCGCACGGTCAAATACGTCGAAGGCGCCATTGCCGATGCCAAACGGGCGGGGCTGGTGCAGGTGGAAGATCCCGCGGTCGCCGCGCTACAGATTCATGCCTGCATTTTGGGGTTGGTACAACGGGCCAAGATTCTCAATGACCTCAAGGTCCTGCAGCACATCAAGCCGACCGTTAAAAAATTGATCGGGGCCAGGGCCGTGATGGCCTAGGGGGAATTTGTTGGAGAACAAACAGTTTCACCGGGAAGGATCACCCCCGTTTTGTTGACCAGTTGGATAATTATGAATAAAAACAGCGCCAAGGAGGGTTTCGTTTCGTAACGCGGCGAAACGACCGAATTTCTATGTGGATTGTCAAACTCGCCCTGCGCCGGCCTTACACGTTTGTGGTGGCCGCCCTGCTCCTCGTCCTGATCACGCCGTTCATCTTGCTGCGTACACCCACGGACATCTTCCCGGCCATCAACATCCCGGTCGTCAGCATCATCTGGCAATATTCCGGCCTGGATGCCCCGCAGCTCGAACAACGCATCACCTATACGCACGAGCGCATCCTTACAGTCACCGTAAACAACATCCAGCACATCGAGTCCACCTCCTACAACGGTATCAGCGTCGTCAAGGTCTTCCTTCAGCCCGGCGCCAGCGTGGATGCCGCCGTGGCCCAGATCACCGCCTCGGCCCAGACGGTCCTGCGGTTGATGCCGCCCGGGATGCAGCCGCCGCTGGTCATCCAGTACAACGCCTCGTCTGTCCCGATTCTGCAGTACAGCTTCAGCAGTGACAAAATGTCCGAGCAGGAATTGTTCGACGTGACTGCAAACCAGGTGCGGGTCGGCATGTCCAATGTCCGCGGCGCAATGATCCCCTGGCCTTACGGCGGCAAAAACCGCGTGGTGTCGGTGGACCTGAGCCTGCCCGCGCTCAAAGCCAAAAACCTCCTGGCCCAGGATGTCGTCAGCGCCATCAACGCCCAGAACATCATCCTGCCCAGCGGCACCACCAAGATCGGCGCGACCGAATACGACGTGGCGGTGGATTCCAATCCCCGCCTGATCGATGACTTGAATCATCTGCCCATCAAGGTCGTCAACGGGGCGACCATTTATCTGAGCGACGTGGCGCAGGTGCACGACGGCTACACGCCCCAGCAAAATGCCGTCCGGCAGGACGGTGTGCGCGGGGCCCTGCTCACCATCATGAAAGCCGGCTCGGCTTCGACGCTCGACGTGGTGCGCAACGTCAAAGCCGTCCTGCCCCGCGTGATGGCCACCGTGTCGCCGGATTTGCACGTCAGCGAATTTGCCGACCAGTCGCTGTTCGTGCGCGCGGCCATCAACGGGGTCTTGCGCGAAGGTGTCATCGCCGCCGCCCTGACGGCCCTGATGATCCTGCTGTTCCTCGGTTCGTGGCGCAGCACACTCATCATCGCCCTGTCCATCCCGCTTTCCGTGCTTTGTTCCATCGCCACCCTGAGTGCGCTGGGCGAAACCATCAATTTGATGACCCTCGGCGGCCTGGCCCTGGCGGTGGGCATCCTGGTGGATGATGCCACCGTGGCCATTGAAAACATCCATCGCCACCTCGCGGAAGGGAAGCCGCTGGAGGACTCCATTCTCATTGGCTCACAGGAAATCGCGCTGCCGGCATTCGTTTCCACCCTGTGCATCTGCATCGTGTTCGTCCCGATGTTTTTCCTGACCGGGGTGGCCAAATTTCTATTTATTCCCCTGGCCGAAGCCGTGGTGTTCGCCATGCTCGCCAGTTACATCCTTTCCCGGACGCTGGTGCCGACGCTGGTGATGTGGTTCTACCGGAACGTTCAATTGCCTGGCGAGCATCACGGTGAATCCCGGGCCCCGCGATGGCTGAAGCCACTCATCGGATTTCAACGCGCCTTTGAATCCGGCTTCGAACGTTTCCGCGCCGGTTATCGGGCCTTGCTCGCCAGCTGTTTTGAGCATCGCAAACCGTTTGCCATCTGCTTCCTCGCCTTTTGCACCGCCTCCTGGCTGCTCACTCAGGTGTTGGGCCGGGACTTTTTCCCGGCGGTGGACGCCGGCCAGTTCCTGCTGCACCTCCGCGCGCGCACCGGCACCCGCATCGAAGAAACCGAGCGGCTCACCGACCAGGTCAATCAGGTCATTCATAACGAGATCCCGGCGCCGGAACTCGGCGGCATCCTCGATAATATCGGCATCCCGAATTCCTACATCAATTTGAGTTACAACACGAGCGGGGTCATTGGACCCGGCGACGCGGATATTCTTGTGTCGCTCAAGCCCGGCCATGCGCCCACGGCAGGTTATGTGCAACGCTTGCGCGAGCGCTTGAACCGCGAGTTTCCCGGAACGATGTTCTACTTTTTGCCGGCGGACATCGTCAGCCAGACCTTGAATTTCGGACTGCCAGCGCCGTTTGACGTGCAAATCGTCGGGCGCAACCTGGCCGGGAATCGCGCCTTGGCCGCGCGCCTGGCCGACCAGATCCGGAACATTCCCGGCGCCGCCGACGTGCGGGTGCAACAGCCTGATAACTGGCCGCAGTTCCTCATTTCCGTTGACCGTTCCAAGGCCGCCGAACTCGGGCTGACCGAACAAAACGTGGCCAATTCCGTCCTGCTCGCCCTGAGCGGCAGCAGCCAGGTGCAGCCGGCCTACTGGCTTGACCCCAAAGTCGGCATTCAATATCTCATCAACGTCCGCGCCCCGGAATACGCCATGGATTCGCTGGCACAATTGAAGGCCATGCCCATCAGTTCCAGCCAGCCGGGTGCGAATAATGCCGAGATCCTGGCCAACCTCGCCAGCGTCTCACGGGTGAATATTTCACCGGTTATTTCACATTACAACGTGATACCGGTCATCGATGTTTACGGCAACGTGGATGGCCGCGACCTCGGCGGCGTATTGAATGACCTCCAGCCGCTGGTCGAGAAGGCCGGCAAAGACCTGCCGCGCGGCAGCAGCATCGTCATCCGTGGCCAGGCGGAAACCATGCGCTCCAGCTACTTCGGCCTGGGCGTCGGCCTGGTCGGCGCCATCGTCCTCATCTATTTCCTGCTCGTCGTCAATTTCCAGAACTGGCTCGACCCGTTCATCATCATCACCGCCCTGCCCGGCGCGCTCGCCGGCGTGGTCTGGGGCATGTTCCTGTCCCAAACCACCCTGAGCGTCCCGGCCTTGATGGGCGCCATCATGAGCCTGGGCGTGGCCACAGCCAATTCCGTGCTCGTGGTGACCTTCGCCCGGGATAACCTGCTGCGCGGGCTCGACCCCGTCACCGCCGCGCTCGAGGCGGGCGTCGGACGCATCCGCCCGGTCCTGATGACCGCGCTGGCCATGATTATCGGCATGCTGCCGATGAGCCTGGGCCTCGGTGAAGGCGGCGAGCAAAATGCGCCGTTGGGCCGCGCCGTGATCGGCGGACTGGTGTTCGCCACCATCGCCACGTTGTTTTTTGTGCCTGTTGTTTTCAGTTTCATGCACCGGCACCGCCAGCCGGGCAATCCATCTCCCCGACCATGAACTCAAATGCTCCCACTCCCACACCGCCCGCACCGGTCAGTTTGACCCGGATCGGACAGATCGTCATCGCGCTGGTTCTCGCCGGCCTGCTCATTGGTTTCGTGCCGCGCTGGTTTTCCCGCCACCGGTTGCTGGCAACCACCCACGCCGATTCAGTCATCACCGTCGATGTCGTGTCTCCGACGGTGTCGAAACCCGATCTGGGCACGCCGTTGCCGGCGGAAGTGGTGGCCTTCGTCGAGGCTTCCGTCCATGCCCGCGCCAGCGGCTATTTGAAGTATTGGTTCGTGGATATCGGCGAGTCGGTCACCAACGGCCAGCTCCTCGCTGAAATCGACACGCCCGAACTCGACCAGCAGCTGGCCCAAGCCCGGGCGGAACTGGCCCAGGCCGACGCTGCCCTGGACCTCGCCCGGATTACCGCCGATCGCTGGACGGAACTGCTCAAGACCGCCAGCGTGAGCGAACAGGAAACGGCGGAGAAAACGGCGGATTACACCCTGAAACAGGCCAACGTCGCGGCCGCGAGCGCCAATGTGCAGCGATTGGTGGACCTGAAGGGTTTTGACCGCGTCACCGCACCGTTCGACGGCACCATCACGGTCCGCAACACGGACATCGGCCAGCTGATCGCGTCGGGCAGCGGGCCAGAATTGTTCCGCGAAGCGCAAATGGACCCGCTCCGCGTCTATGTCCGCGTGCCCCAGCCGCTCGTCCATGCCATCGCCCCCGGCCAGAAAGCCGAGCTGATTTTCCAGGAATCCCAGGGCCGGACTTTCACCGCCACAGTGACCCGCACGGCGGGTGCGGTGGACCCGGTTTCCCGCACCTTGCAGGTGGAATTGCAGGTGGCCAACCCGCACGGCGAGATCCTGGCCGGCAGCTATGCCCAGGCGCGTTTCAACGAGGCCGACGATGGGAACGTGCTGACGCTCACCGACAATGCGCTGATTTTTCGGGCCCAAGGCATGCAGGTCGCCGCGGTGGGCAGCGATAACAAGGTGCAATTGCGCTCCATCCGCCTCGGCCGCGACTTCGGCAATACCGTTGAAGTCCTGAGCGGGCTTCAAGCCGGCGAACGTGTCATTGTCAATCCGCCGGATTCCATCGCCGACGGCATGACGGTACGAGTGACAGCGCCCGTGAAGGCCAGTTTACCCAAATGAAAACGGCTGTTTTTATCGGCAGCGTTATTCTGGCGACGGGTCTGGCCGGTTGTGCCGTGGGGCCCGATTACCATCGACCGGCGGCGTTGCCAACGCAACCGCTGCCCGGAACGTTCACCACCAACGGCCCGGCCGGCACCAATTCCCTGGTCTGGAAAATTGCCGAGCCCTCCGACCGCATGTCCCGGGGCGACTGGTGGCGGCTGTTTGCCGATGCGGAATTGAACCGGCTGGAAAAGTTGGCCGTCACCAACAACCAAACGTTGGCCGGGGCTGCCGACCAGTTTGAGCAGGCCCGTCAACTGGCCGCGGAAGCGCGCGCGAATTTCTTCCCGCAAATCTCCGCCGGCGGCAGCCCGAACGGCGAGCTGATCCGCCAGCGCACCAGCTTCAACGCGCCATCCTTTGGCCACGCGGCCAATGAATCATCCATTTACAACACCTTCACCGCGCCGGTTTATCTCGGTTGGGAAGTGGATCTTTGGGGGCGCGTGCGACACCAATCCGAAGCCGCCCGGGCACGCTACGTGGCCGCCGCCGATGACCTGGAATCGGCCCGGCTGGCCGTCACCGCCGAGGTGGCCGACGATTATTTCACCCTGCGCGCTCTCGACGACCAGCACACCCTGGTCGTCAATACGATCGAAACCTATCACCGCTCGCTGGACCTCACTCAAAACCGGCGCCGGGGCGGCATCGTTTCCGACCTCGACGTGGCCCAGGCCGCCACGCAGCTTCACAACGCCGAGGCCCAACTGCCCGTCATCGAATTGAATCGCGCTCAGCTGCTCCATGCGCTCGCCACGCTGTGCGGCCAGTCCCCGGTGGATTTTACCATCGCAACTACTAACAGTGCGCTCGCCACCGTTCCCGAGGTCCCGGCCAGTCTCCCCGGTGAATTGCTCGAACACCGGCCGGACATTGCCGCCGCCGAACGTCGCATGGCCGCCGCCAACGCCGATGTGGGTGTCGCTAAAACCGCCTTCTTTCCGGCCGTCCGCATCAACGGCGTTGCCGGTTACCAATCCGTGGATTTCAGCAGTTGGTTCGATTGGCCGAGCCGTTTGTGGGCCGTCGGACCATCCATCCAATTGCCCTTGTTCACCGGCGGGTTCAATCGCGCCCAGCTGGCCGCCGCCCGGGCTGCTTACAATGGAACCGTGGCCGGCTATCGCCAGACCGTGTTGAATGCCTTTACCGAGGTCGAAGATGCTCTGGCCGCGCAACGATTGCTCGCCGAGGAATGGGACGCCGAGAAGGAAGCGCTGACCGCCGCCCGCCGGACCCTGGAAATTGCCAACAACCGTTACCAGGCCGGGTTGGTGACCTACCTGGACGTCGCCACCGCCCAGACCACCGCGCTGAACAATGAAAGTGCCGTCGTCCAATTGGAAGGCAGCCGGCTGGTCACCACCGTCAACCTCGTCAAGGCACTCGGCGGCGGCTGGCAGGCAACCAATGGAATCCCGGGCGAAAAACCATCACGGTAGGGCGCGTCACTCCGTGCGCGCCACTGCAGACTGATTTTTCGACGTTCACTTCCCAAACCAAATCTAACTTCGAACGCCGGATTGCTGCGCGAACTGGTTTGGTGTCCACGCTTCAGCGTGCCCAGGCTTGCCAGGACTTCTCGCTTCGAACCGCTGTAGCGTCGAGCCTCCCGGCTCGATTCCATTCGGTACTTCAACGTTCAGTCCCGCACTGCGGGATTGGAAGTTCGATGTTCTCCTTCCGCCGGTAGGGCGTGTCACTCCGTGCGCGCCGCTTTTGATGTTCGAACGGGCGGCGCGCAGGGGACTGACGCGCCCTGCCTGCACTGCCGGATCAGATCGCCTGCCGGACCAATTCTTCGCTCACGCGCTGCCCCCAGATCACCCGGCCGATTTTTTTGGCCAGGACAAACTTGATTTCACCGCCGCTGACCTTTTTGTCCAGCTTCATCGCCCCAAAAAGTTTCCTCCGTTGCGCGGCGCTTAATTGGATCGCCACCGGCAAGCCAACCCCCTTGAACAAACTCGCGATCCGTTCCACGTCGCGTTCCGGAAACCCGAGCACCGCGGCGGAAAGCGTGGCCGCGGCTACCTGGCCGATGGCAATCGCCTCGCCGTGCAGATACTTGCCGTAGCCGGAACTGTTCTCGATGGCATGGCCGATG
>Ga0265320_10002650_pt1 | contig 12405 bp, 9 predicted proteins | sample 4827metaG_FD_202087 | JGI IMG/M metagenome (GOLD analysis project Ga0265320, IMG submission 202087) | Rhizosphere microbial communities from Carex aquatilis grown in University of Washington, Seatle, WA, United States - 4-8-27 metaG | ecosystem: Host-associated > Plants > Roots > Rhizosphere >...
ACGGGACCGTCTCAACCGTCACGCTCGGTGGCAGCAACACCTACAGCGGGGGAACCACATTGAACAGCGGGATATTGTACGTCACCAATCCGAGCTCCCTGGGGACGGGTGCGTTGACGGTGCAGAACTCCAGCACCCTGGCCGCATCGGGCGCTTCCGTGACGCTCGGCAATGATATCACACTTAACGCCTGGCCGATCCTTGGACAGAGCGGGAGCCTGAACCTCTTGACGTTGAATGGGATCATTAGCGGGTATGGCGGCCTGACCATCGAAAGCGATGTCGTCCTGAACGGGGCGAACACCTTTTTGGGGGGCTCCTATATTTACGCCGCGAACGTGATACTGGGAAACGCAAGCGCTCTGGGAACCGGCCCGGTGCAGCTTGGGTATGGATCCACCGTTGACGAAGCCATTTCAAATCCGACGTTCGTGGATTTGACCGGTTATTACAGCGGCGAAAGCGCGCCCGCGATCAATCTCGCTCCAAGTTCAACACTCACCCTGTACACGGATTCGAACTATACCGCCGCCAACTGGGCGGTCTATTCGGGTGGGATCAATGGGGACGCCAACAGCCAGGTGATCAAGACGGGCCCTGGAACCGAGTACCTCTACGGGACATCGACCTACGGCGGAGGCACCACGGTGAGCGGGGGCGTCTTGATCGCCGCGGGCAGCGAATCGCTGGGCACGGGCGCAGTCTCGGTTGCGAGCGGGGCCCAGCTGGATGTGTACACGGGCGTCGCGCTCCCCAATGGCCTGACGCTCGCCGCGGGATCCATATTGGGCGGCACGGGCACGTTCTCCTCGGCGGGAGGCGCGACATTTGCGGGCGGTGCCGCCGTGGCGCCCGGCTATGGATACGCCGGGCAGTATTTGGGCGCACTTTCCTTCGCAAATGTGACCTTCGGAACCGGAGGAATCTTCGACTTCAATGTCCAGAATGCCGGGGGCACCGCCGGCGCGGATTACTCCGCGCTTTACGTGTCCGGATCGCTGACCATCAGCGCGACACCGGGTTCCCCCTTCCAGATCTCGGTCATGTCGATAAACCCTTCTACCGGGGTTCCGGGCATGGCCACCTTCAATCCGAACCAGGCCTATTCGTGGACACTGGTCAGCGCAGGGTCGATCTCGGGATTCGATCCGCTTGATTTCTCCGTCAACACGAGCGGCTTCCAGAATCTTCTTGGCGGAGGAAGCTTCTTCGTTTCGGAGAACGGGAGCGCGCTCGACCTCAACTTCACGCCTGTTCCCGAGCCGTCGACCTGGATCCTCATGATCGCGGGCCTTGCGACCATGGGTGCGCTCATCCGCAGGTCCAGGCGAACCCATCCGTCGGGGACGCCCTCGAGGGCTGTCGCGGCACCGCACTCACGTTCGATTTCGGGCTGACCGGTTTCTCCCCTCGGGCCTCTTCGGGACCGTACCGCTGCCATCCAGACGTGGCGCCGAGTCACCGCCTGCGGCGGATCCGCTTCCACGGATGACGACCCGTTTGCTCGCGCCAACTTCAGGCTCCGCCCCCACCCGCCTTGGGCCGAACTTGCCAGCGCGGAGCGCGTACGCCAGGTTCCCGGCGTGTCTTGTCGGATACCTGAAACCCTCGCGCTCGGCTGCGCCCTCACCCTGTGCGCGCTCCATGGCGGGGGCGGGCCGGCGCCGGAAGCCAGGGCCCCGGGAGCCTTGCCCGACCTCGGCGGGCGCGTCGTCGTCGTCGCGGTCGAGGACGACTATCCGCCGTTCGACTACATCGTGCCCGGCACGGCAAAGCCCGGAGGCTGGGACTATGACGCGGTCCGCGAGATCGGCCGCAGGCTCAATTTCCGGCCCGAGTTCCGGGAGATCGCCTGGGACAGCATGATCCAGGGGATCGCGACCGGGCAGTTCGACATGGCCGCGAACGGGATCACGGTGACGCCCGAGCGGGCCCGCGTCGTGGACTACTCGACCAGCTACGCGCAGGTCCGCCAGCGCCTCATGGTGCGCACGGGCGAGACGCGCTTCGCCTCGCTCGAGGAATTCGCGCGCGCCGCGGGAGCCAGGCTCGGCGCACAGAAGGGCAACACCAACTACACGAGGGCGGAGGAGCTCGTCGGCCGGTCGCGAACCGTCGCCTACGACGGCTTCGGCGACCTGGTGCAGGCCCTGGTCAACGGCGACCTTGACGCCGTCATAATCGACGACGTCGGGGGCCAGGGGTACGTGGGCGCCAGCGCCGGGCGCCTGCGCCTGCTGGACGGCGCCCTGGCCGGCCAGGACCTGGCGATGGTCTTCACGCGCGGATCGGCGCTGCGGCCGGCCGTCGACGCAGCGCTGGCGGCGATGAGGGTCGACGGCTCCCTCGCCCGGCTGAACTCCGTTTGGTTCTCGCCCGGACTCAAAGCCGAGGGAGCGGGCCCGCCATGAGGCCCCGGGACGCATGATCGGACCGGACGGCCAGCTCTCGCCCGGCAACGTCGGGCGCCTCGCGCGGGCGCCTTGGTGGCTGCTCGCGGTCGCGCTCGGGGCGACCCTCTTCGCGTGGAGGGCGGCGACGTCGGCCGTCTACGCGGAGATATTCCGGATGATCCTCTCCGGCCTCGGTGTCACGCTCGCCGTCACCCTGGTCGCATTCCCGCTTGCGATTGCGCTCGGGCTCGCGACGGCCCTGGGGCTCGTCTCGCCCCACCCGGTCCGCAGGAACGTCGCCATGCTCTACGTCCAGGTCGTGCGCGGCGTGCCGATACTCGTGCAGATCTTCATCGTCGCGTTTGTCCTGGTGCCGCTCGGCGTCGACCTGCTCCGCTGGGTCGGGGGCGGCTCCGGGTTTGCCGCCGGCCTGCGCGCCTCGGACGTCCCGATGGGCGTCCGGGTCGTCGCGGCGCTCGTCTGCGCCTACGGCGCCTTCGAGGCCGAGACCGTGCGGGGAGGCCTCACCTCCCTCGCCCGGGGGCAGGCCGAGGCGGCCCGGGCCCTCGGCCTGACGCAGCGCCAGGCCCTGCGGCACGTGCTGCTGCCGCAGACCTTCCGGCGGATCCTGCCGACGCTCGGCAATGACCTGATCTCGCTGCTGAAGGACTCGTCGCTCGTCTCGGTGCTCGGCGTCCGCGACATCACGCAGGAGGCGCGCCTCTACGCCAGCGCCACGTTCCGCTACACGGAGAGCCTGACCCTCCTCGCCCTCCTCTACTTGGCGCTGACCCTCCTCCTCGCCCTGGGAGTCAAGGCCCTCGAGCACCGCTACCGCCGCCATGCAGCCTGACGCAAAGCACCCGCCGGACCCGAAGCGCTGCGTCCTCGAGGCCCGGGGCATCGTCAAGCGTTTCGGCCCGGTGACGGCGGTTGGCGGGATCTCGCTCGAGGTCCGCGCCGGCCGGGTCATGGCCATCCTTGGACCGAGCGGCTCGGGCAAGTCGACCCTCCTGCGCTGCCTCAACTTCCTCGAGGTTCCAGACATGGGCGAGGTCAGGTTTGAGGGCAGGCCCGTCCGCGCGAGGGACAGGGACCTGGACGCCCTCCGGTCGCGCGTCGGGATGGTCTTCCAGCAGTTCAACCTGTTCCCGCACCTGCGGGTGTGGGAGAACGTCGCCCTTGCGCCGCGGGTCGTCCGCGGGCTTTCCAAGTCGACGGCCCGCGGGTTTGCTCGCGACCTCCTCGACCGCGTGGGGCTAACTGACAAGGCCGACGCGCACCCCTCGCAGCTCTCGGGCGGCCAGCAGCAGCGCGCCGCGATCGCGCGGGCGCTCGCCATGGAGCCGGCGGCACTCCTCTTCGACGAGCCCACCTCGGCCCTCGACCCGGAGCTCACCGGGGAGGTGCTGGCCGTCATGCGCTCCCTCGCTGCCGAGGGACGGACGATGGTGGTCGTCACGCACGAGGTCGGATTCGCGAGGGCGGTGGCGCACGAGGTCGTCTTCATGGACGGGGGACTGGTGATCGAGAGGGGCCCCCCGGAGCAGGTCATCGACGCCCCGGTCAACGAGAGGACCCTCCGGTTCTTCAGGCGCTAGGAGCCCGGCACTTGCCCCGGAGGCGCCCGCGACGCAGACTTCAACCCCATGTCCAAGGAGCGCTACATCCAGGCGAAGCAGAAATGGGCCGAGAAGCAGAGGGCCCGCGGCGCCGCCGCGAGGCCGGTCGCCTCCGCGGACCGGCTGCCGCCCGGCCAGAAGCTTACGGCGGGATTCCCGGTCCTGGACCTCGGGGTCCAGCCGGACATCCCGCTCTCGGAGTGGACGCTCACCCTGGACGGACTCGTCGACAACCCGGTCAGGCTGGACTGGTCCCAGTTCGGCGCCCTTCCGCAGGTGAGCGACGTGAGCGACTTCCACTGCGTGACGACCTGGAGCAAGTACGACTGCCAGTGGGGCGGCGTCGCGCTCACCACCCTCTACGAGCTGGCGCGCCCCAGGCCCGAGGCGCGGTTCGTGTACTTCGCAAGCTACGACGGCTACTCGACCAACGTCGCGCTCGAGCGGTGCATGGACGACGACACGCTCGTCGCCACGTCGTTCGGCGGCGCCCCCATCGCCCGCGAGCACGGCGGCCCCGCGCGCGTGATCATCCCCAAGCTCTACGCCTGGAAGGGCGCGAAGTTCGTGAAGGCGATGACGTTCCTGGCAGAGGACAAGCTCGGCTTCTGGGAGGTCCGGGGGTATTCCAACACCGCCGACCCCTGGACCGAGGACCGTTACGCCTAGGCCGGGTCGAGCCGCTTCACTTCCTTGATCGACCACTTGGTGACGGTGAGGCCCTTCGCCGCACGGCCGCTCAGCGACACCTCTCCGATGCCGAAGTCGAATTCCCGCACGCGGGCCCTGCTGCGCCCGTCGAGCGACACGTGGACCCTCTTCGGCATCGCCTTCTCGGCGGGGCTGACGTCCAGGTAGACCACCCGCGAGCCGTCGGACTTGACCAGCGGGTAGAGCTTGTCGCGCGTCAGGCCGCCGATCTGGAAGCGCTTCGCAAAGGCCTTCCCGCTCGCCCCGTCCTGGTAGATCATCGTGTAGAACGACGCGTCGCCGTCCTTCGGGAACACCGTGCAGTGGATGATGCCGAGCCCCATGAAGACCTTGTCGCCGACCTTCGAGACCTTGAGCGAGCCGTCGGCCATGATGCACAGGACGCTGTCCAGGATGGTGCATTCCTGGACGAACTCGTGCTGGCGCCAGTTGAGCCCTATGAACCCCTCCTCGCGGTTCACGTAGAGCCTCTGGTTCGCGGACACGACCTCGGCCGCGCTGATCTGCTCGATCTCGTCGTACTCGGTCTTCCTCTTGATGCCCTTGCCGTACTTCTCCTGAAGCATCTCGAACCACTTTACCGCGTGGGCCGTGAGGTTCTTCAGGTCGTGCCTCACGCCCTTCATGTCCTCCTCGACCTTCTTGAGCCTCTCGTCGGCCTCGAACCGGTTGTAGGCCGAGATCCTCTTGATCCGGATCTCCGTCAGCCGTGCGATGTCATCGTCCACGATCTCCCGCCGCAGGCTCTTCACGAAGGGCTTCAGGCCGTCCCGGATCTCCTTGAGGACGCTCTCCCATGTCCTCGACTTCTCGATCCTCCTGTAGATGCGCTCCTCGATGAAGATGCGCTCGAGGGAATCCCAGTGCCACTGCTGCTCGAGCTCTCCCTGACGGATCTGAAGCTCCCTCTTGAGGAGCTCGACCGTGCGGTCGACGCTGCGCCTGAGGATCTCGCGGACGCCGAGGAAGGCCGGCTTGTCGTCCTCGATGACGCAGGCCGACGGCGAGATCGCCACCTGGCAGCCCGTGAAGACGCAGAGCTGCTGGATCACCTTCTCCGGCTCGGCGCCCTGCGGCAGGTGCACGAGGATCTCGACCTGGTCGGCTGTGTTGTCGTCCACCCTCTTCACCTTGATCTTGCCCTTCGCGTTCGCGGCCAGGATCGACTCGATGACGGATTCCGTCGTCGTCGCGTAGGGGAGCTCCGTGATGGCGAGGAGCACCTTGCTTCTCTGCTCGATCCTGGCGCGGATCTTCACCTTCCCGCCGCGCTCGCCGTCGTTGTACTCCTTGAAGTCCGCTATGCCCCCGGTCGGGAAGTCCGGGTAGATACGGAAGGTCTTCCCCTGCAGGTGGTTGATGGCCGCGCGGCACAGGTCGTTGAAGTTGTGCGGCAGGATCTTCGTCGAAAGCCCGACGGCGATCCCCTCGGCCCCCTCGAGGAGCACGATCGGGAACTTGGCCGGGAGGGTCACCGGCTCCCGGTTGCGGCCGTCGTAGCTCAGCTGCCACTGGGTCGTCTTCGGGTTGAAGAGGACCTCGCGCGCGAAGGGAGTGAGGCGCGCCTCGATGTAGCGCGGCGCGGCCGCCTCGTCGCCCGTGAGCACGTTCCCGAAGTTCCCCTGGGGCTCGACGAGCCATCCCCTCTGGCCCATGCCGACCAGCGCCGCGCCGATGGACGCGTCGCCGTGCGGGTGGAACCGCATGGTCGCCCCGACGACGTTGGCCACCTTGTGGAACCGGCCGTCGTCCATCTCCCAGAGGGTGTGGAGGACCCGGCGCAGCACCGGCTTCAGCCCGTCGTCTATGTGGGGGACGGCGCGGTCCAGGATGACGTAGCTCGCGTAGTCGAGGAACCAGTCCCTGTAGCTGCGCTCGAGCGGGGCCTCGGGGCCTTTCCTCGAACCGGGGACCTTGGTTTCCTTCGCCATTGCTCGCCTCCCCCGGCTCAGGCCTCGACGACGTCCTTCTCGACCCTGAGGTTCTCGATGATGAAGTCCTGCCTCTCCGGCGTATTCTTGCCCATGAAGAACGAGAGGAGCAGGTCGCTGTCGTGGACGTGGGCCAGCGAAAGCGGCTCAAGCCGGATGTCGTCCCCTATGAACGCCTTGAACTCGCCGGCCGAGATCTCGCCCAGGCCCTTGAATCGGGTGATCTCCGCGGCCGCGCCCAGCTTGCCGACCGCGGACTGCTTCTCGGCCTCCGTGTAGCAGTAGTGGGTCTCCTTCTTGTTGCGGACCCGGAAGAGCGGCGTCTCGAGGATGAAGAGGTGGCCGTGGGCGATCAGCTCCGGGAAGAACTGCAGGAAGAAGGAGATCAGGAGGAGGCGGATGTGCATCCCGTCCACGTCGGCGTCGGTCGCGATGATGACCTTGGCGTACCGCAGGCCGTCGAGGCCCTCCTCGATGTTGAGGGCGGACTGCAGGAGGTGGAACTCCTCGTTCTCGTAGATGACCTTCTTCGATAGGCCGTAGGTGTTGAGGGGCTTGCCCTTCAGCGCGAACACCGCCTGCGTCTGGACGTCCCTGCAGGCCGTCAGGGAGCCCGCCGCCGAGTCGCCCTCGACGATGAAGATCGCGCTGTCCTCGGACCGCTCGTCCTTGTCGCCCAGGTGCAGGCGGCAGTCGCGCAGCTTGCGGTTGTGGAGCGACGCCTTCTTGGCGCGCTCGCGCGCCAGGTTGCGGATACCGGCCAGCTCCTTGCGCTCGTGCTCGCTTTCCTGGATCCGCTTGATCAGGGCGTCGGCCGTCTCCGGATTCTTGTGGAGGTAGACATCCAGCGTCTGCTGGACGAACTTGCCGATGAAGTCCTTTATCGTGGGCCCGTCGGGCGCGATGACGCTCGAGCCGAGCTTCGTCTTCGTCTGCGACTCGAATATGGGCTCCATCACGCGCACCGAGATCGCCGCCACGACCGACTGGCGGATGTCGGCCGCGTCGAGGTCGCGCTTGTAGAAGTTCCTGATCGTGTCGACAAAGGCCTCCCTGAAGGCCTGCAGGTGGGTGCCCCCCATCGTCGTGTGCTGGCCGTTCACGAACGAGAAGTACTCCTCGCCGTAGTGGGAGCCGTGGGTGATCGCGATCTCGATGTCCTCCCCCTCCAGGTGGATGACCGGGTACAGGGGCTCGCCTATCAGGTTCTTCTCGAGGAGGTCCTTGAGCCCGTTCTCCGACTTGAAGGGCTTGCCGTTCAGGAGGAGCGTGAGCCCCCGGTTCAGGAAGGCGTAGTTCCAGAGCATGTCCTCCACGAACTCGGTCCTGAACCTGAGGTTCGCGCCGAAGAGCTCCCCGTCCGGGGCGAACTCGATCATCGTTCCGTTCCGTTCGGCGGTCTTCGCCACCCGGTGGTCCTTCCTGAGCTTCCCCTTCGAGAATTCGACGACCTTCGACTCGCCGTCCCGGACGGCCTGCGCCCGGTACTCGGCCGAGAGGGCGTTCACCGCCTTCTGGCCCACGCCGTTCAGGCCCACCGCCTTCTTGAAGGTCTCGCTGTCGTACTTGGCGCCCGTGTTGATGACCGAGACGCACTCGAGGAGCTTGCCTAAGGGTATCCCCCGGCCGTAGTCGCGGACCTTCGCGCGGCGCTCGTCGAGGTCGATCTCGATCTTCTTCCCGCATCCCATCGCGAACTCGTCCACGGAGTTGTCGATCGTCTCCTTCAGGAGCACGTAGATCCCGTCCTCCGCGTGCGCGCCGCTTCCCAGCCGGCCGATGTACATGCCCGGGCGAAGCCGGATGTGCTCGGTCGACGAGAGGGTCTTGATGCTTGCTTCGGTGTAGCCGGACGCCATGCCTCCAGATCGTTCAGTTTTTCGCCAGCAAGTCCAACGCGGCCGCGGTCATCGCCGCAACACCCGTCTTTATCGTGGGCTCGGGCACGGGCGCAAACTTGCTCGAGTGGAGCGTCGGCACGGGCACGCCGGTGCGCCTGCTCTCGGCGAGCCTGCCGGGGTCCGTGGCCCCGAGCATGAAGAAGCAGAGCGGCACCTTCTCGACCGTGCGCCCGTACTGGCTGAAATCCTCGCTGCCCATGATCGGCTCCGCCGACACCACGTGGTCGGCGCCGAGGCGGTCCGCCACGGCGGCCCGCACCCGCCGCGTCAGCGCGGGGTCGTTGTAGATGGCCTCCGCCGAGGAGCCGACGACCGCGACGACCGGCATCAGGTCCTCCGGGATCCCCGCGGCGATCGCCTCGCCGCGGCAGATGCGCCGGATCGAGGCGACCAGGTGCTCGCGGACATCGTCCGAGTACGAACGCAGGGTCAGCTGGAGCTTAACGTCGTCGGGGATGATGTTGTTCTTGGTCCCCCCGTGGATGGTGCCCACCGTGACGACCGCGCGCTCGCCGGGGTGGATCTCCCTGCTCACGATCGTCTGGAGGGCCAGCACGATCTGCGACGCGAGGACGATGGGGTCCTTCGTGTTCTCGGGCCGCGACCCGTGGCCCCCGATGCCGCGGACCGTGATGTCGACCGAGTCCGCGTTGGCCGTGAAGTAACCCTCCGCAAAGCCGACCGTGCCGGTCGCAAGGGAAGGCTCATCGTGAAGGCCGATGGCGAAGTCCGGCTTCGGGAACTGGCGGTAGAGGCCGGCCGTCAGCATGTTGCGGGCCCCGACGACCATCTCCTCGGCGGGCTGGCCGACGAGGACGAGCGTCCCGGCCCACTTGTCCCTCATGCCGGCGAGCACGCGGGCCGTGCCAACGAAGACCGTCATGTGGATGTCGTGGCCGCAGGCGTGCATGACGGGCACCTCCGTGCCGGAAAGGTTCAGGGTGCGGACCGTGCTCGCATAGGGAAGCCCGGTATCCTCCTTGACGGGGAGGGCGTCCATGTCGGTACGGATGAGAAGCGTGGGGCCGGGGCCGTTCCTGAGCACCCCCACGACGCCCGTCCCCCCGAACTTCTCGGTGACCTCGAAACCCGCGGAGCGCAGCTCCGCGGCGACCTTCGCCGACGTCTTCTCCTCCATGAGCGAAAGCTCGGGGTGCGTGTGGAGATCCGTGTAGAGCGCGCTGAGCGAAGGGTACTCCGCATCTATGCGGGACCCGGTGTCGGGTGCGACGGGGGCCGAGCGCAGCTGCGGGCCGAGGCAGGTGAGAGCGGCGAGGAGCGCGGGGCGAAGGGTGCGGTTCGTCATTCCCCAGACACAATCCCAACGGCCCGCCAGTTCAAGAACAACGCCTCGCCCGCTTGGAAGGGCCCGCCGGCGGGCGGGTTCGAGGCATAAGACGTTTCCAGTTGATAAGCCCGGGTGTGTGCGTACGTTCTCCGCATCCTCGTTTAGGAGAGCCCGGGGGCCCGGGCTGAGATGGCGGCAATTCTCCGCTGCCAAATCCTTCGAACCTGATGCGTCTCACAGCGCCGTAGGGAAAACAGGGCCGTCCGCGGCAAGCGGAGGGATCTGTGGACCGACCTGCGCTGCGGGCCGCGGCCTTAAAGCATCCCTCCCATGTCCCAATCGAACGACCTCTCCCGCGCCGGACACCGGCTCTTCCCGGCTTCGCGCCGGGTCTACCTGGACGGCTCACGCGACGGCCTGCGCGTCCCCATGCGCGAGATCGTGCTCTCCCCCACCCGCCTTCCCAACGGCACCGAGGTGCCGAACGAGCCCGTGCGCGTGTACGACACCTCGGGTCCGTGGGGCGATCCCGCGTTCCACGGGGACGCGGGCCTCGGGCTCCCGGCGCTGCGCGCCGGCTGGATCAGGGATCGCGGCGACGTCGAGGAGATCGAGGGCCGCCACGTGAGGCCGATCGACGACGGCTACCTCTCGGAGACGCACCGGCAGCTGGCCGAGGCGGAGGGCAAGCGCAACCCGATCAAGTTCTTCGACAGGAGCTCAAGGAAGATACTGCGCGCCAGGAATGGGGCGCGCGTCTCCCAGCTCGCGTACGCCCGCAGGGGCATCGTGACCCCGGAGATGGAGTTTGTCGCCATCCGCGAGAACTCGAAGCTCCAGCGGGCGGCGGACCTGATGGAGCTGACCGCCGCCGGGCCCCGGAACTCCCTCTGGCGCCAGCACCCCGGGCAGGGCCTCGGCGCCTCGATCCCGGGGGAGATCACGCCGGAGTTCGTCCGGGACGAGGTCGCCCGCGGCCGCGCGATCATCCCAGCGAACATCAACCATCCCGAGCTTGAGCCGATGGTGATCGGCCGGAACTTCCTGGTGAAGATCAACACGAACATCGGCAACTCCGCGGTCGCCTCGTCCATAGACGAGGAGGTCGAGAAGATGCGCTGGTCCGTCAAATGGGGCGGGGACACCCTGATGGACCTCTCCACGGGGCGGAACATCCACCAGACCCGCGAGTGGATCCTGCGCAACTGCCCCGTCCCCGTCGGGACCGTGCCGATCTACCAGGCGCTCGAGAAGGCCGGCGGGCGGCCCGAGGACCTGAGCTGGGAGATCTTCCGCGACACCCTGGTCGAGCAGGCCGAGCAGGGAGTGGACTATTTCACGATCCACGCCGGTGTCAGGCTCCGGGCGATTCCCTCGACCGCCCGGCGCATGACCGGCATCGTGAGCCGCGGGGGCTCGATCATGGCCAAGTGGTGCCTGTCGCACCACGAGGAGAACTTCCTCTACACGCGCTGGGACGACATCTGCGACATCATGTCGGCCTACGACGTCTCCTTCTCGATCGGCGACGGCCTTCGGCCCGGCTCGATCGCCGACGCGAACGACGAGGCCCAGTTCGCGGAGCTGAAGACCCAGGGCGAGCTCACCGTGCGGGCCTGGGAGCTGGGCGTCCAGGTGATGTGCGAGGGTCCGGGCCACGTCCCGATGCACATGATCCCCGAGAACATGGAGAAGCAGCTCGATTGGTGCCGGGAGGCTCCGTTCTACACCCTCGGGCCGCTGACGACCGACATCGCCCCGGGATACGACCACATCACGAGCGCCATCGGCGCCGCGATGATCGGCTGGCACGGGACGGCGATGCTCTGCTACGTCACCCCCAAGGAACACCTCGGCCTCCCCGACAAGGACGATGTCAGGGCGGGGGTCATCGCCTACAAGATAGCCGCGCACGCGGCCGACCTGGCGAAGGGCCACCCGGCCGCGCAGTACCGCGACAACGCCCTCTCGAAGGCCCGCTTTGAATTCCGGTGGGAGGACCAGTTCAACCTCTCCCTGGACCCCGAGAAGGCCCGGGAGTACCACGACGCCACCCTGCCCCAGGAGAGCGCGAAGACGGCGCACTTCTGCTCGATGTGCGGGCCCCAGTTCTGCTCGATGAAGATCACGGACGACGTTCGCCGCTACGCCGAGGAGCAGGGCCTGACGACCGAGGCCGCGCTCGAGGCCGGGATGCGGGCCAAGTCCGAGGAATTCATGGAGAACGGCGGCGAGATCTACGTGCCCGCGTCAAAGTGAACGCGACGACGGAGACCCTCGGGATTACGCTCAACGACCGGCCCCATGCGCTGGCCGCCCCGGCGACGCTCATGGGGCTTCTCGCAGGCATGGGCCTGGCGGAGAGCCGGGGCGTCGCAGCCGCCGTCAACGGCGAGGTCGTCCCGCGCGCCGCCTGGGCGTCGCGGGCGCTCGCGGAGAACGACCGGGTCCTGGTGATCCGGGCCACGCAGGGCGGGTGAATCCGGGAGGAAGGAACATCATGAGGATCGTCGTCATCTCCCCGGAATCGGCGGATCCGCGAGAGGCCGCCGCCATGGA
>Ga0265320_10002654_pt1 | contig 12370 bp, 6 predicted proteins | sample 4827metaG_FD_202087 | JGI IMG/M metagenome (GOLD analysis project Ga0265320, IMG submission 202087) | Rhizosphere microbial communities from Carex aquatilis grown in University of Washington, Seatle, WA, United States - 4-8-27 metaG | ecosystem: Host-associated > Plants > Roots > Rhizosphere >...
GGCGGGCCAAAAAGGGCGTGAGACCGGCTGGCATCACTCAACCAAGCGGTCTTCTCTTCCGTGCCAGTGATACGCACCTGTCGGCTGAATAATTCTCCAAAACGCAACGCCAACATTCGGACGGAAAGGATCTCGGCGCCGGTGATATTAATGGGCGTGCTGGATGCCGCGGCCAAATCCGCCGCCTGAATACAGTGAGCAACCGCGTCGCTCTGCCAGATGGCATTGACATACCCCGTAGTTACGTCGATGCGTTCGCCGCGAAGGACTTTTTCGGCAATGTCGACGAGCAAGCCATAGCGAAACTCGACGGAATAATTCAGGCGTACCAATGCCGTGGCCGTTCCGTTTATGCGTGAGGCTTCGGTGAAGGCCCGTTCCCGGTCTACACAGGAAGTGGCGTAATCACCTAAAGGTGCGACGGGCGTAGCTTCGGTGGCGCCCCCGGAACCAGCGGACACGAAGGGGTAGACGCACCCTGTGGAGAAGGCGACGATACGACTGCGCGCGAAGCGGTTGGCCACAAGGCGCGGCAGCTCCACGTTAATCATTCGGAGCTTCTCTGGGGATTCCGCAGTTCCGAATTTTACTCCCGCCAAAAAAAAGACGGTCGCTTTGTCGGGCAGCGAGGCCAAATCCGCGGGGTTTGTTAGATCGCAAGTGTGGGCTGTTACCCCAAGGGTCTCGAAAGACTCGCGGCTGCGTAGTGTCTGGAAACGGGACACAGCGATGACCGAGTTTGGTTTGCCGATCATATCGAAGGCGCGACGCAACATGAGGCTGAGGTGCAGACCAATCTTACCCCCGGCCCCCAATACCAGAACTGGCCCGCTCATTCCCGCCACCACTTGGGCCACGGCGTTGCTTGGGCGGCTGAGGAATTCGTCAAGCTCCTCAGGATTGCATGGCAGTTGTCGGGAAATGGGCGAAAGGGATTGATTTGTCGACATCAGGTAACTAATCAGTTACTGAAATTTGAAGATACTCAATTCTAAATTGCAGCAACTTCTGTTTCTACCCCTTAATGTATCTTATGGTTGGGCGCCCTGCCGATCCTCGTGAGTTGCTCGCCGCATTGGTGGCGATGCCCAGCGTGAACCCGGAGGGGGATTTCGGTCACTCCTCGCCCGGTGAAGCTATGATCGCAGGTTGGGTTGCAAACTATCTTCGCCATTTGGGAGCGGGTGTTGAAACGCCTATGATGGCAGTGGGCCGGCCAAATATATTGGCGGTCTTTGAACCGGTCGCGCCTGCTGCAGCTACCATCGTGCTCTGCCCGCACCTGGACACTGTTGGGGTCATGGGGATGACAGTGCCGCCTTTCAAATTGACTCATCGTGGGGAGCGGCTCCACGGACGCGGGACGTGTGACACGAAGGGTCCGATGGCGGCACTGCTGGCCGCTTTGCGCCGATGGACGCGATCGCCTGCACGCCGAAAGAACCGGATCCGATGGGTCGTGGCAATGACCGCCGGTGAAGAACAGGGTAGCCTAGGCGCGCGATTTTTGATCGAGCGTGGGCTCCATGCCGACTTCGCGGTAGCTCTCGAGCCTACGGGATTGCGGATTGTCCACGCAGCCAAGGGAGTCTTACGGCTGTGGATCGAAACACGGGGCAGGGCCGCACACGGCTCGCGCCCAAATCGTGGGCGCAATGCAATCTATTCGATGCTTCCGCTTGCGATTGGATTACGCGACAAGACCGCGCCAGCTTTGGCCTCCAGGCGCCACTCGGTGCTAGGGGCGGCCAGTCTGAATCTCGGAGCAATTACGGGTGGGCAAGACTTGAATATCGTTCCTGACTATTGCCGGTTGGGTCTGGATATCCGGACGCATCCCGCTTGCGGCAACGACGAGGCGTTAGAAATGGTCGAACACATGCGATCGAGAAGCGCACCCGATGCGCAGCTTAAGATTCATTGTCGCGGCGAATCCTTCATTACGGCGCGGGACAATCCTTGGGCGCGCCAACTTCGCGGAGTGGCGAGAGGGTGGGCTGCCGCCGATTGGTTCTGCGATGCCAATGTTTTTGCGGCACACGGAATTCCAGCTGTCGCCTTCGGTCCTGGGAGCATAGTCCAAGCACACACGGACAACGAGTTTATTACCCATCGCGAGCTCGATCTCGGCGCGGATGCGTTCTATAGGTTGCTGGAGGGGGGCTTTCGCTGAAGGGAGAACGAAGCCCGGCACTAGCGAGGTTACATGCTAACTGAAGCGTCAAATTGAACACACCACATTGTCATCATGGCTTCCTCTGAATCACCCGCTCCCCTTCGCACAACCCTGATAGGGTTGGGGCGCATAGGCTTTGGATATCATGCTCCGGCTATCGCCAATCATCCCGGGCTGGTTTTCGTCGGGGTGGCCGATCCGCTCCCGGATAGGCGGGCTGAGGCAACCGATCAATGGAACGTGCACGGCTTTGAATCGGTTGAGGATATGTTACGGGAGACGCACCCGGATTTGGTCGTCGTTGCTTCTCCTACGTCCTTTCACCAGAAGCATGCGTGTGCGGCGTTTGCCCATGGTGCGCATGTTTTATGTGACAAGCCTGTGGCGCGCTCTGTGGCTGAATTCGACTTGATGCTGGCCGCTGCTGCAAAGACTAAGCGGCGGTTTCTCGCCTACCAACCCTATCGCCTCAAGACGGAGCTGCGAATCCTGCGCGAATTGTTGGCCCGAAACGTGATCGGGCCGATTTACGCCGTCAAACGGGCCAATTCCAGCTACGTGCGGCGCGCGGACTGGCAGGCGTTTCGCGCCAACGGTGGAGGTTTATTGAATAATTACGCGTCGCATCATCTCGATGAAATGATGGCCCTGCTGGCTCAAGATCCGATTCGTAGCGTGTTTTGCCAAACCCGTAGCGTGGCCACGATTGGCGACGCAGAAGATGTCGTAAAGATTGTCCTTGTTACGACAAACGGAGTGCTGGTCGATCTGGACATAACCCAGGCATCCGCTCAACCGATATCTCCATGGCAAGTCTTCGGGTCTCATGGTGCAGCCACGTGGGATGCCGCCGCTGGGCTCTGGCGGGTCCGATACTACATTCCCGAAGAGGCACCGGTTCTTAGCGCAGAGCGTGGATTGGCTGCAGCGAACAGGAAGTATGCCCATGAAGATCTGCCGTGGCGAGAGCTGACGGTAGAGGCTGACAGTGCCAGCGAGGTTGACTACTATGAGTTGGCTTGGCGGCACTTTGCCCTGGGTGAGGCTCCTCCTATTACGACTGATGAGATGCGTCAATTACTCCGGCTGATCGAGCGATGCCGAGAGAGTGCTAACACCGGGAAAGTGGCGTAAGGCGCGCTTTGCTTGGAAGTTCGTTTTGGCAATCAAGCCCGAGTGACCTGACTTCCTGCATGTCGCCACCATTCTGCCGCGCCGTGTCCACAGTAGATTGTCCGTCCAAGCGAGACCGACTACGCGGCGCTACTCTCATAAGTGCCTTGGGCCGAAACGCTTAGGGTGCCATGTCTCCGCGTATTTGACGGCGGCGAAGTCTCGGATAGCGGGATAATTCCATCGGCCGCTGAGACGCTTCGATGGGCGCGTCAGTTGCGCAGCAAGCACGGCTGGAAGGCCGATATGATGGTTGAAACCGATGATGGGCTTGTAACCCGTGAGGCGATTCGATGGCTCTGTTTGCAGGCAAAGGATGTCGCGATGTTGTGGGATGCGCACAGCATGTGGCGCACGATCGGCATCGATTCAGTTGCGTAGTGGCCTCGCATCGTGGAAGATGTTGTTCATATCCACGTTAAGGATGGTGTTAGTCGCGCTTCGGAACGCCCTCCTTATACCCTTGTATTACCGGGAGATGGAGAGTTTCCAATGCGGCGATTGGCTGACGCGCTCAGACGCGACGGATATGGCAGCGCGGTCAGGCTCGAATGGGATCGGCAATGGCATCCGAATTTGCGCCCGATAGAAATGGCTCTGCAAACCGCCGCCAATCGTGGATGATGGTGAATGCCAATCGCAGCAAGGTGACCTTATCGGAAAATGATCAAAATTTTCGTCGAGCACATTACTTTGAGAGTCGTTTCAGTCGAAGGCAGTGACACTGCTCGTCCACAATTTCCGATGAAATATAATGTCCTTGTCAGATTGAGTGCCCGAAAACTAGCTACCGTGCAGTGAAGAATGACTCAAATCGGCCACTTCGGCGAAATCCCATCCGGACGCGCCGCCGGCTCCTAGAAGCGGGCATTCGTTTCTTCTCGGCACAAGGCTATCACGCTGTGTCTGTGGATCAAATTGTGGAGGCCGCGCGAGTAAACAAGCGGATGGTTTATCACTTCTTCGGGAGCAAGGAGGCATTGTTTCGGGCGGCGCTCTTGGATGTTTATCAACGGATTGAGAAAATTGAATTTCATGCTATTGAACAGGGGGAATCCCCCCAAGAAAAACTGACGCGCGTCCTTGAAGGTTATTTTGAGTTTCTGGACCAGAATCCGGAGTTCGTCCGACTATTGCTGTGGGAAAATTTGGAAAAAGGACGTCATCTAGCGGTCGAGGATCACCGGCTAACCAAGGACCCTTTCATGAGCCGATTCCGACAGATTGTCGAAGAGGGCATTGCCTCGGGAGATTTTCATGCCGGCATCAACATCCAGCACCTAATGGTTCATTTCATTGGATTGTGTTTCATCTATCATTCTAACCGTTTTTCATTATCCCAAAGCTTGGGGATCGATCTTGGTGACCCGAAGGTGAAGGCGCGGGGTCTTGCTCAGGTATTACATCTTGTATTCGAGGGAATCAATGTGCGGGAGGCCCCTGTTGGTGGCAAAGGCTCGACAAAAAGAGATTAGCACTACGTTACGGAGTGGTGCTAGTCGGTCCGCTCAAGCCGTCACGGGACTGTAGATCGGACGCCGTATTAGAAGGCAGATGAAAGCGGCCAATTGGAGACAAGGCGGAGATTGAGAGGTTTAAGAACCTCGTTGCACGAAACACTGCGACATCGAAAGCGGTGCTATTTGTCGGCAGTTCCAGCATCGTCCTGCGGGAAACTGCGGCGGTGTTCCCATATTGCCCTTTTATTGATCGAGGTTTCAACGGTTCAACGCTGATTGAAGTGAATCATTTCTAGAACGAGATCGTTAAGAAAAATGCGCCCGCGATCATTGTGCTCTATTGCGATAGTGATGAGATCAAGCTGCCCAAGCTGCACTTTGCCGTGCAGAATGGAATGCTGTGGCAAGCAGCGATATAGAATGCATAACTCTGATTGATTCGGGAGGCGCACTCCAAAGCAGAATATGCCATCCGGGATTGGCGGTGGCGATATCGTGACAGGACACAGTTCACCACCGGCTCTGACTGAATCTCGATGGTTTCGTGTGGCGGTCAATTCGACAGGCAGCCGATTGTCGCGGGCTCCTCGTGCATCGCCTGCTGGCGCAGATGCCCAGGAACGGCCCGATTCCCAGATCGCGCCTGTTATGCTCTCCTAGTGTCAGTCGGCTGCATACGCCCATTTCTAAATTGACATTACTCGAAGTGCGGCCACCTATGCTGTCGCTGATCCGTACAGTCGGGATGACATAAGTAAGCCGAATGGAACCACTTGAAAAATTGACCGACGCCGAGTCCACCCGTTGGCTAACCGAAGAAGTCCGACCGTTCGATCTCCCGTTGCGTGCCTATTTAAGTCGGTCACTGCCTTCTCAGGCCGATGTGGATGACCTGGTTCAGGATACCTATGTTCGTCTGCTGAAAGCAAAGGGAAAGGGCTCGATCCGGCATATTAAGGGCCTGTTTTTCGCCATTGCGCGCAACTTGGTACATGATTTTTTTCGCCAAAAGAATGATGCTAACGTTGTTTCCATCACGGAAAATGGCGTGATTCCCGTCTTCTTAAGCAATGACGAAGGTTTGGTCGAAGGCGTCTGTCGGCGAGAGGAATTGGCGCTTCTATGCGATGCATTCAATTCCCTTCCTGAACGCTGCCGCGAGGTGATCATGCTCCGAAAGATCAAAGGCCTCTCCCAGAGAGAGATCGCCGAACTACTCGGCATTGCGGAGCATACGGTTGAGTCGCTCGCTGCAAAAGGGGTGCGCCGCTGTGCTGACTACCTGCGCGCAAATACCGATAGACAACAGCCATGATCCGGAACCCTGAGTCTACCGATTTCGGACAACCTCAGTCCACGGACCCTATCGCGCAAACTGCGGCGGCGTGGGTGGCCCGGCAGGATCGTGGCTTGACCGCAGAAGAGGTAAGAACTGTCACGGAATGGCTCAACGCGAATCCGCGCCATTCTGTAGAATTCGCGCGGATTGCCAACAGCTGGCAGAGACTCGATGTCATCGGTGCTGTGCCGGGGTTGGCCGCCATGGCCGATTCGCTCGAAGTGCGCGCCAGAGCCCGGCGACAGCGCCGTCGAACCTGGGTTGCAGCAGCGAGCGTCGCAGCGGCAATCGTGGCGGCATTCGGGCTGTGGAGATCGGTTCGTTCTCCCGGCTCAGCCGGGCCCAAGAATGGGGATTACATCGTGCTTGCTAGCACCGCGCGGCACGTGACGATGCCCGACGGTTCCATGGCGGAATTGAACGGGGACAGCCGCATCGAGATGGACTTCAATCCTGCGGAGCGCCGGGTCAAACTCGTGCACGGCGAGGCTCACTTTAGCGTAGCTAAGAATCCCGCCCGCCCATTCGTCGTTTCAGCCGGGCCGATTGCGGTGCGCGCCGTCGGCACTGCCTTTGACGTGCGTATCGCTGCAGACTCTGTTGAGGTACTCGTAACTGAGGGCAACGTGCATCTGCAGGAATCGGCGCATGCATCCGGGCAGCAGCCGCTACCGGAAGAGCTTCTCGATCCAATGTCCGCTGGGCGGGCTCTAAGCGCTGGCGAACGTGCCGTTGTACGGGCGGCGGTCGCCGGCAGGGTCAAAGTTTCCGTCGAGTTGCCGTCCAAGAGTGAGATCGACCAAACATTGGCATGGGAAGGGACACAGCTTGCGTTCGACCGCACGCCGCTGGACCAAGTGGTTGCCGCATTTAACCATTTCAATTCGCGCCAGTTGGTACTCGCAGACCCTAAGGTGCGGAGCCTCACGTTATCGGGTGTATTTCGCGCGGACAATCTTGACGCGTTTATTCATCTGTTGCGAGCTAGCGTGGATGTGGTCGCCGAACCCCAAGACGATGGCCGCATCCTCCTTCGAGCGGCGCCTTGACTGCGCCCCGGCCGCTGGAAGATGTGCGGGAACGGTCCGGGCTTGCCATTGGGCTCGGACCCGCGCAAAAGATTTTCAGCGAAAACCGTAACGGAATTTCCCAAAATCCAAGTCTTGTGGTTGTAAGGCGCGTTCCATGCGACGCCTGACACCCAAGAATGCCTGAGAATGTTCCCCAAATCGTGCGGCCCCCGGTCGCCATGGTGTTGCCGATTGCTCGGCGTTGCCATCTTGTTCATGACCGGAACCGCTTTTGGGGCGCCGACAACGGCGGCTGTCGAGAGCGCCAACCACGCGTTCGATATCCCCGCCGAGAATGCCGAAACGGCCCTCCGCACTTTTGCGGAGCAAGCCGATACGCAGTTTGTCTATTCTGCGGACAAGGTGACAGGGGTACGCACGAATGCGCTGAGAGGCAGCTATGCGCCACGAGAGGCGCTCGACCGCCTTGTGTCTGGCACGGAATTATTCGTCGTGCAAGACGACAGGACGGGCGCGCTCACGGTGGATCGGAATCGCTCCCGGGCGATTTCGCAGAACTCCCCAACACACCAAAATGAGACCAATGTGAAAACCTATACGCAAACCCGTAAGACTCTGCTCGGTTGGCTTGCCGCGCTATTCGTGGCCACCGGTTCTGCTTCAGTAAATGCTCAGGAGGTGACGCCCGTCGCTCCTCCTTCTCAGCAAAATCCCCCTGAGGAAACAACGCAAATTAGAGATGAAGCGATCATACTGTCGCCGTTTGTCGTTTCAACCGATAAGGACAACGGGTATATTGCTAGCAATACATTAGCCGGGAGCTTCCTCAATACCCCGCTGGCCGACACGCCGCTGGCCGTTTCTGTTTTAACGAAGGACTTCATTGAGGATATCGGTGCGTTGAAAATCAGCGATGCGATCGAATATGCGACGGGCGCCGGCAACGACATCGGCGGCGGCGGCTACCAGGTCGGTGCCACGACTGGCAATGGTTTGATAGAGAATGATTACAATTTCATGATTCGCGGGTATCGCCTTGTGCAGACGACGCGTGATTTTTTCCCCACGATTCTGCAGGGGGATGCCTTTAATCTCGAGCGTATCGATATTTCCCGCGGGCCGAACTCGACTTTGTTCGGCGTCGGTGGCGCGGGGGGCATCGTAAATTTCACGCCCAAAAGCGCCCAAATTGGACAAAACATCGACGAGCTGGACTTGCGAGTGGAGAGTTATGATTTCACTCGAGAGGCTCTGGATCTCAATCGCACGCTGATGGGTAATAAACTGGCCGTACGCATCAATCTGATGAACCAGAGGGCGAATGGCTTTTTCGACTTTGAGACTGACAATGAGAGAAAAGGCGCGGTAGCGGTCACTTGGAGGCCGACAAATTCATTGACGATTCGTCTCGATGGCGAATTTGGCGAAACGCACCAGAATAAGGTGCGGCCATGGGGACCCTTCGACAGCATCACTCCCTGGATCAGAGCTGGCAGCTATTTTTCTCCTTATGGCACCGGTCAGTATGCAGTCACTCCCGGGGACAACAACTACTCCCAGTCCAGTCCATATTCAGGCATCTTCGGTGAGCGCCGGGAAGGCAATGATGGAAACGAGACCACGTTTACCAATGGACCGCTTGCGGGCGAGCCAATGTGGATGGGAACGAGACCCCTCGGTCAGCGATATTTCCGGACGTCCATGGGTGTGAATATCGCCAACTTCAACACCAATGTTAATTACGATAACCCTGGTGTCTTCCCCGAAAACGGCAACGTGACCGGACCTGGTGCATATGTTGAAACAAAATATCACACCAACGGAGCCACGATTGAGCAAGCGATCGGCAAGAATATGTATCTCGCGGTGGCCGTCAATGAGTCCAAGGTGACCGCGAATATCCATAATTCAATGGGTTTCGCTTCGGATGCGATCGAGTATGATGTGACCTCCACCCTGCCGGTCTATAATAGCGATAGAAGTTGGGCCGCCACTCCAGGCAGCACCACGGAAGCCACCGGCACAATTCACTTTGGCCAGCAGATCGCTAATCCAAACATGGGCAAGCTAATGGTCGGTGACTATCAGCCTTACGGGGAATTCACCGGCACGCTTCAGGATGATGCGCGGGTGAGCTTAACCTACCACTTGGATTTGGGGCGGCTGGCGGGCGATCACCACTTCCTTGCGTTCGTCAGTCGTTCTGACCAGAAGACGGAATACAAGGATACCTTCGAAACCAACGTGGCCCCGAACCGCCCTGATCCTTCCTATTATTATAATGGGATCAACTTCAGCGGTCGCTCTACCTACATTGATCCCTTCAGCTCAAATCTAAGCCTGCACGGGGTGCCCGATCCTTGGAGAACTCCACTCCCTAGTGGCGCAATGTATGGCAGTCCCCAATTCGGATTCATTGATGGCTGGATTCAGGACAATTGGACCAGGGAGAATAACCGCATCGATTCGGTTGCCCTTGCCGTCCAAAGTTCTTTCTTCGCTAACAGCCTCTTCACGACGCTCGGTGGTCGCCGTGACCGAGCGATAGTCTACCAATCCGATTTTAACGCCACTGATGACGGGATTGCGCTTCCACCAACTCTGCACGGCACACCTGATATCGACCAATCTGCAAATACTTATACCATAGGTGCTGTCTATCGGTTCCCATTCGCCAAGTGGGTTAGTGTCTTCGCGAACAAGTCTACAAATTTCCAGCAGCAGAATGGCGCGCTGCTTTTCAATGATCAACACCAGCAAACAGAGGCCGGTCCGCTGCGTGGCCTAGGCAAGGATGCGGGTTTGAAGTTCGATCTTGTGCAAAACCGTCTTGTTGCGACCGTCGACTTCTTTCAAGTCGACCAGAACAATCTTGCATCGGGCTTTAATGGCGCGATCCCCTTTTACATTCAGTCGATTTGGGATGCCATCCTTAACAGGGGCCCAGGCGAGCTGCAGGATAGCCAGCAGCCCAACGGGCACAACCCAGGCGGTGGCGACACGGTAAGCGCGAAGTCGACAGGCGTTGAACTCGAGCTGACGGCCAATCTTACGAAGGAATGGCGCCTATCATTGAATGTAACCAAGGCAAACAACGTCACTGGGAATGTAGACAGCGTGATACAGGGTTACGTCAACACTCACTTGGCTGAGTGGAATTCCAATTCCTCGCTGCTTATCAACACCGACCGGTACGGCCTGTTAGGCGGAACGACGACACCGTCGATCGCGAACGCGATCGCAGAGATCCAGGGGGATATTGCACAAGACAAGACGCTGGATGGAGCCATGCAACCCAACCTGCGTCCTTGGAACGCCAATCTTTTCACAGCATACACTCTCAGTCATGGCGTGTTCAAGAACTTCACGGTCGGAGGTGGTGTGAATTACCGCGGCAATGAAGTCTTGTATGATGATCCGACCACTCACACCAATATTATGGGGGGGGCATACTACATGGTGAACGGAATGTTGGCCTATCAGTTTAAGCTGGGTAAGACAGGGATTAAGCTGCAATTCAACGTCGACAACCTGCTAGATAACCAGAAGAAGCAGGTGCTTGCCGGCGGGTTAACTCCAGTGGTCTCGCCTGGCGGTACCGCAATTCCTGGCACCGCCCCAACTCTTGCCGAATACACCTATTATCTCTTGCCCACATCCTATAGCCTATCGGCGCGAATTGCCTTCTGACCCGACGTAGACCCGGGCAGTTGATATACCCAAATGAGGGGAGGCGCAGGTCCCCCCTCATTTTTGTTTAGAATTGTCGGCGCGACGGCGCTATCGAATGGATGCCCATGAGCTTTAGGATTTCCATAGCCTTGATGGTTTCCCTCAGCCTCATGGCAGCAGGCCGCGCGACGGACGCTGCGCCAGCGAATCCGTCGGGCTGGTTTGTCTTCGCTCCGAGCAGCACCAGTGAACCCGGGGCCGTCGGGCTCGCCGACTGGCTAGACGCGCCGGCGGGACGGCACGGCGCGCTGGGCATGCAGAACGGTCGCTTGGTGTTCGCCGACGGCACGCTCGTCAAATTCTGGGGCACAAACCACGGTAATGGTCCGGACGACATAACGCCGATCCTTGCCCCCGACCGCGCCGAGGCGGAAGCCCGAGCCTCTTGGTATGCGAAGTTTGGCATCAACATTATCCGGTTCCACCGTTTCGCTTGGGATGACAGCGAACCCGTCGCATCTCGAACCTCCACCGTCTTGTCGGCGAAGGCCGTGGATGGGATGGATTATTACAGCGCCACGCTCAAGCGCTACGGGATCTATCTCAATTGGTCGCATATTTTCGGCCTGCAACCGCTGGCGGGCGACCGCAGCCGCTTGCTGGCCTACGACGAAGTGGTTCAACCGGGAAACAAGGATTTCCTCGGTACGTCCACCTATGGGGTCGTTAACCTCTTTGAGGATTTGCAAGCCCTGAGCGTCGAGCGCACCGTCAAAATGCTCAATCACCGCAATCCCTACACGGGTTCGCGTTACGCGGATGAGCCGGCGCTGGCGATTATCGAGCTACAAAATGAGGATAACGCATGGTGGACCGCAGAGGATTCGCTCCGTCATATGCCCACATACAGGACGAAGTTGTCGGCGATGTTCTGTGACTGGTTGCGCATCAAGTACGGCACGGAAAAAGCATTGGTAACGGCTTGGGGACGGCGTGGCCTCAATCTATGGCCTGAACTCCAAGCCGGTGAACACCTCGATCGGAACAACATCTATCCTCCTCCAGATCGGCAATACTACCAGCCAACGGCCTTTGTGGAGTCCCCGGCCCGTCAACGCCTGTTAGATTGCGCGCAATTCCTTCACGAACGGCAGGATGCCTTTTATCAGCGTTACGCAGCGGCCATTCGTGCTACGGGTTACAAGGGCATCCTGATCGGCAGTAATTGGAAGGCGGACAATGGAGTGCCGCATTACTATAATCTGCTGGCCGACTATAATGTGGGATTGGTTGACCGGCACAATTATTATGGTGCCGACGCGTATCACATGCCGATCGGAAAGCCCTTTGGAACGACCGTGAGCATGCTAAGGCGATCCGATTTTGGGTTGCTGCGTGTCGGCATGGATCAGGTGATGAACCGACCTTTTGCGATCTCAGAATGGACGAGCGTGGTGCCCAACGAATGGGTCGCCGAGGGGCCTCCGGTTATAGCCTATTACGGACTGGGACTGCAGGG
>Ga0265320_10002655_pt1 | contig 12370 bp, 11 predicted proteins | sample 4827metaG_FD_202087 | JGI IMG/M metagenome (GOLD analysis project Ga0265320, IMG submission 202087) | Rhizosphere microbial communities from Carex aquatilis grown in University of Washington, Seatle, WA, United States - 4-8-27 metaG | ecosystem: Host-associated > Plants > Roots > Rhizosphere >...
GAATATGAAGCGTTTCTTGCGTCGTGGAAGGATGCCGACCAGGATATTCCCATTCTTCGAGAAGCCAAGGACGCATACGCCGGGCTGGCCGAGCGGAAGCCGGTGACTCCGACCGATCCACCAGAGCGCCAGCGGGCGGCCATGAGGTGAAAAACTGGTCATTCGGATGAGAACGCCCGATCATCTGCCACCCGAGAAGTGACGATCAACGGAGGTGTCATGGACAAACGGGCTGAATGGCCAGTAGCTCCTTGCACAAACCCGGCAACAACTCACGCGCACTCACTACAGTTGGAATTCGGCTTCCTGAATCGAGCATCAGACTGCGGCGGCGTTGTCTGATCGTGGTGGTTATACGATCAACACGTTGCCGAGTTGAAGAAGGAGAGGAGACTTTAATGCCGATGCCTGGCGCGCCTTTCGGATTTCCTCTCAGATGACGCAGACAAAGCTGGCGAGGCGCTTGGGGTGAACCAGGGCGAGGTGTCGAAGATCGAACACCGAACCGACATCTACCTCAGCACACTGGCAGGATACGTTGGGGCGCTGGGGGGAAAGCTAGAGATCCGGTGTCTTGCGAGGTAACCGCAGTAGTCGTTTGGGCCACTCCGAGATGGGCACCCACCAGATCAGGCAACTCAGCGTAAGGCTCCACTGCTGCGGCTTCTCACCCCCGCCACTCCCGTGTCAGCTTCGACCAGGTGGTCCGCAGGTCCTCGGGCAACACACGCGTCTCGCCGATCGTCGTCATGAAATTCGCGTCCGCCGGCCAGCGCGGCAGAACGTGCATGTGGATGTGACCCGCGATCCCCGCGCCCGCGCACTCGCCGATATTCATGCCGATGTTCAGCCCCTTTGGCCGATACACCGTCGTCAGGTGCCGCTCCGCATCCCGCGTCAGCTCCATCATCTCCGCTAGCGTCTCCGCGCCCGCCGCATTGAGCGTCGCCACGTGCGCATACGGCGCAATCATGAGATGGCCGGTGGTGTAGGGATACAGATTGAGGATGACGAAATTCAGCCGCCCGCGGTGAACGACGAGGTTCTCCTCGTCATTGTGCTCGCGCGCCTTCTTACAGAAAATGCACTCGTCCTTGGGCCCGGCCGTGCTGACGTATTGGTAGCGCCAGGGGCTCCAGAGAATATCCATCGGGGAATGCCGGCTACATGGCCGGCGAAGGCTCGCTAGAAGGGGCTGCCGGAGGCGTGTCACTGGCCGCCGCGGCCGCCGCTCCGTTCACCAGGTCCTTCAGTTCCTTGCTCGGCTTGAAGAACGGGATGCGCTTGGCCGGAACTTCGACCCGCGTTCCGGTCTTCGGATTGCGGCCGATGCGCGGCTGGCGCTGCCTGGTCCGGAAGCTGCCGAACCCGCGGATCTCGATCTTCTCGCCGGTGCGCAGGGCGCGCACAATGCTGTCAAATATAGACTCGACGATGACCTCCGAGTCCTTGCGGCTCATCTCCACTACTCTGGCTACTTCGTCGATCAACTCGGCTTTCGTCATAGAACTCGTTCTCCTTGTGCCTTGAAGTACGGCCAGGAAGCCGCCGGGGGGCCTGCGCCTATTTTAGCGGGCCTCACCCTGTCCCTTCAGGTTCATGACTTCTTCAATGGTAAGCGTTGCGGCGGTGGCGCGGCGCTGGTACTCTTCCAGACGCGTGCGCTCCTCGTCCTCGCCGAGAGCCCGGATGCTCAGGCCGATCTTCTTCTCGGCCTCGCTCATCTTGATGATCTTGAAATCGTACTCGTGTCCCATCTCGAGCGGCGGCTCTTCTTTCTTGTGCTCCTGCGCCCCTGGGATCTCCGAGTTGTGGCACAGCCCTTCCACGCCCTCCGCCAGCTCGATGAACACTCCGAAATTCGCCGCGCGGCAGGCCTTGCCCTTCACCACGTCGCCCACTTGATGGGCTCGCAGGAACACCTCCCAGGCATCTGGTTGGAGTTGCTTGATGCCCAGGGACATCCGGCGCTGCGACGCATTGATGTGCAGCACCACCGCCTGCACGAGCTGCCCTTTCTTCAGTACCTCGGAGGGATGCTTGATGCGCTTGGTCCAGGACACATCGGAGACGTGTACCAGGCCGTCGATGCCTTCCTCCACCTCGATGAAGGCGCCGAAGTCGGTAAGCTTGCGCACACGCCCTTCCACCACGGAGCCCACGCTGTAGCGCTGCTCGACCGTGGTCCAGGGATCCGGCTCGAGCTGCTTGATGCCGAGCGAAATGCGGCGGTCCTTGGGCTGCACGGCCAGCACCACGGCCTCCACCTGATCGCCGGGTTTGACCACCTTCGAGGGGTGCTTCATGCGGCGCGACCACGTCATCTCGGAGATGTGAATCAGCGCCTCGACCCCCGGTTCCAGCTCAATGAAAGCGCCGTAGTCCGTCACGCTCACCACGCGGCCCACCACCTTCGAGTTTGGCGGGAAGCGCTCGGCCACCGTCTCCCAGGGATCGGGCAGCAGTTCCTTCAAACCCAGCGAGACGCGCTCTTTCTCCTTGTCGAACTTCAAAACCTTGACCGTGATCTCGTCGCCCACGTTTAGGATTTCGGCCGGATGATTCACCCGCCCGTAGGACATGTCGCTCACGTGCAGCAGTCCGTCGATTCCGCCCAGGTCGATGAAGGCGCCGTAGTCGGTCAGGTTCTTCACCACGCCGGTGACCACCGAGCCTTCTTCGAGCCCCTCGAGCGTGGTCCGCTTGCGCGCGTTGTGCTCTTCCTCGATCGCCAGCTTCCGCGACACCACTACGTTGCCACGGCGGCGATTCATCTTCACCAGTTTCACCGCGATGTCCTGGTCCATGTAGGCATCGAGGTTGTGTATGGGCCGCACATCGACCTGCGAGCTGGGCATGAAGGCCTTGACGCCCACGTCCACCGAGAGCCCGCCCTTCACCCGCCCCAGCACGCGTCCCGATACCAGCAGGCCCTCGCGATAGGCCTTCTCCAGGTTCTCCCACGCGCGCAGGCGGCTGGCCTTATCGTGCGAGAGGAGGATGTACCCTTCGACTTCCGGACCATGCCGGTCGATCATCACGTCGATGGTGTCGCCGGGCTGAACCGCAACGTGTCCGTCGGGCGCGGCGAATTGTTCGATCGGCACCAGGCCTTCGGACTTGTATCCGAAATCGACGATCACTTCCTGGTCGGTGACCTTGAGTACCCGGCCTTCGAGAACCTCACCTTCCGAGGGCGGCGCAAAATGACTGTAGTCCTCCATGAGGTGCTCGTAGTCTTCCTCGGGAAGGGAAGGCTGCGGTCTCAGGCGAGGGTCCTCGGGAAGCGCCGGCTGCGGTCTTACGCGAGGGTCATCTGGCATGCTGCCCATAGCCAAGTCTCCAGGTTCGACCTGCCGGTCGAGTGCACGGGCGAGCGGGCACACACGAAACGGGACCGCGGCCTGGTCCAACCGCGAGCCTCGGCGGCGCGGACCCGAGAATGAAATCCGTTTGTACTTCTTCTCCCGTGACCCTTAACCGACAAATCGTTGATAGATCAGTACTTTAGAAATCTTATCCGAGCGACCCGCGGTTGTCAACCAGTGTCTCTGGCGGCTTTCCGTGGCGTCCGAACAATTGCGCTCAAAATTGTTCTGGAATTCGGCCTCATCGTGCCGATAAGACCATCGAGCCAGGCCGAGGACCGCCTGGACCGATCCGCCGCCCGCATCGCGTCTTGCGACGCGCCGGCTTGCGATACGGTCGATCTGAGCGCCGAAATGGTCGACCTGCTCCAGGCCCGCACCGACTTTGAGGCCAGCGCGCGCCTGGTCCGGGTCGCCGGCGACATGAGCAAACAGCTGCTCAACCTGGTGGCCTAACTTATTGATTTAATTGTGGGGCAGGCGTCCACGCCTGCAGCGAGTCTCCAGACCCGCTTATCGTGGACTTCAGCCCGCGGTCCCAAATTGGCGAACGCATTGCCGCCGCCTCGCCTTTCCCCTTAGAATAGTACGGGGCGGAGGTGTGGCCCCGTGGTTCGGCTCCCGGGCGGGAGTAACTCAATGGTAGAGTCACAGCCCTCCAAGCTGTTGGTTGCGGGTTCGATTCCCGTCTCCCGCTCCAGTCCGACCCCGAACCTCCCGCGCAAGAAATTTGGGCTGGCGTAGCTCAGTTGGTAGAGCATCTGATTTGTAATCAGAGGGTCGTGGGTTCAATTCCCTCCGCCAGCTCCAGAACACAAAGGCCTACTTTGCCCTGACCGCGGGCTGTGGCATATAATTCCCATGTTCCGGCGACTCCAGTTCCGCGGAGGGAATCTCTTGGGCAGTCAGCATGGCAACATCGTGGCGCTCGCAGAGGACCACATACGGCGGAGCGCCGCTCTGATTGGAGGCCGCGCATCGAGATTCTCGGCGGAGCTCGAGAAGGGTCCCTGGTTCACGCTGCTTTGGTTTACGGTTCTGTATGCGATGGCCGTGATGGGGGCGGCAATCCATCGGGACTTCTGGCTGGACGAACTTGTCGCTCTGCACGTGAGCACCCTGCCTAGCGTCAGGGATATCTGGTCCGCGCTGCTACAGACCGTGGACGGCAATCCGCCGCTATATTACCTGCTCAGCCGGCCCCTGCTCCGTGGTCTGGGAGAAACCGAACTGGTCGCGCGTCTGCCCGCGATCCTGGCCTTCTGGGGTGCGGGCCTCTGCCTTTTCGCGTTTGTGCGCCGCCACACCTCCGCGGTGGCAGCGAGCATTGCGCTGGTCTGCTTCGCGCAATCGGGGGCGATTGCCTGGGCCTATGAGGCTCGGCCCTACGCGGTGGTTCTGGGTTTCGCGGGCTTGGCGCTGCTTTCGTGGCAGCGCTGCGCCGGAAGTTCACGCCACCTGCTATGGCCGGCGGCGCTCGCCCTGAGCATTGCGGGGCTTGTTTCTACGCACTTCTACGCCGTTCTGCTCATTGTGCCACTCGCGTTAGCCGAAACGGCGCGGTGCATTGGAAGACGACGCATCGAGTGGGCAACGGCGGTCGCTCTCTGCGCGGGAGTTACGCCGCTGATCTTTTGGATGCCGCTGGTGCGGAATGTGCGCGGAAAGGTCGCCGACAACGCCCTTCACGCAGACTACTTCGCTCGGCCTACCGTCGGGGCGCTCTACGACAGCTATTCCTCGCTGGTCGGTCAGCTGATTCCCGCCCTGCTTGTGAGCCTGATCTTGACTCTTTTCCTGATGGCCAGACGAAGGGAACCAGACGGACAAGAGGATGGACGTCGCTCATCCATCCCGTTTGCTGAATTGGCGCTGGCCGCCGGTCTGGCAACATTCCCGATTCTTGTGTTCCTGGTGGCTGTACTGGTTACTCACACCTACGTGCTGCGGTACGTGCTACCGGGAGCCTTGGGGTTGGCTATGCTGGCTGGTTTTGTTGCGCACCTCGCGCTCCGTAAGCGGCCGGCTATCGCGCTAGCGGTGCTTGCCATTCTATCCCTCCAGTTCTACCTCTGGGCTGTGACGTTGGCTTTCTCCTACAAGGCACGTGCCTACGACGACCATCCGCTGCTACTCGAACAAAATGCGGGGCGACTGCCCATCGTGATAACGGAAGGGCTCCTCTTCCCGACGCTTTGGCGCTACGCTCCTGCCTCCCTGAAAAGCAGGCTGTTCTATATCACCGACCTGCCGTTTGCCCGTAACACCACCGACACAACCAACGAGATCATTCTCCTCAAGATCAGACCAATGGCGCCGGATGCGATCGTCGACCTGGATCGCTTTCTGAGCGTGAATCGAACCTTCCTGATGTATCACATCGGGTACAGCGCGAATTCAAGTTTGGATGCGCTGCTGGCACGGGGCTACAGGGTTCGCTTACAGGCTAAGCGTGGACCCGAGTTGCTGTTTTCGGTGACGCCTCCGTAACCGTGCTGAAGCGGCTCAGGTGTTCTGTTGCCTGAGAAACCAGGAGTACGTTCTCGCCAGTCCGTCCCGAAGAGATGTGACAGGCTTCCAGCCGGCGCCACGCAACTTCGCGGAACTCAGAGCCTTACGCGGCATCCCATCCGGTCGGGAGAGGTCAAATCGAAAGCCGCCCCTGTACCCGACTACCTCGGCTACCAACTCGGCCAATTCTCCGATACTGACATCTTCGCCACCCGCCACGTTGATGGGGAACTCGGACGAGTACTGTTCCATCAGGAAAACCAGCGCATCGGCGGCGTCATCGACAAACAGGAACTCACGGCGGGGCTTTCCCGTTCCCCAGATCTCGACCGGACCGGCCCCCGTCGCCTTCGCGGCATGGACTTTCCGAATGATGCCGGCCACGACGTGACCCGATGTCAAATCGAAGTTGTCGCCAGGTCCATACAGGTTGGTTGGGACGGCAACGATGAAGTCCTTGCCGTACTGGCGGCGGTAGGCCTGACACAGTTTGGCCCCCGCAATCTTGGCGACAGCGTACCACTCATTGGTGGGCTCGAGCGGCCCGGAAAGCAAGGCATCCTCTGCAATCGGCTGCGCGGCAAGTTGCGGATAGAAACAGGACGATCCCAAGAACATCAACTTCGCTACTCCGGACTCGGCGGCGCCTCGGATGATATTGGCGGCGATCTGGAGATTGTCGTACAAGAAATCCACGGGCCGGGTGCGATTGGCCTCGATGCCCCCGACAGTAGCCGCGGCCAGAAAGATGGCCTCGGGCCGGAAATCCTGGAGCCAGCGCTCGACCGCAGGCTGGAGCCGCAGATCCAGGCTCGCGCGGTCCACCGTCAGCAGTAAGGCTCCGCTATCGTGAAGCCGGCGGAGCAAAGCGCTGCCGACCATGCCGTTATGGCCAGCCACCCATACTCTTCGGCCTTTCAAGTCGAAAGGGTTCCCGGCACCCGGACTCTTCTCAGACATTGCTGTAGCGGCTGTTGCGCAACATGCGGTACCCCTTGATGAGTTCGCGAATACCATCATCCAGGGAATAGCCGGGCCGGAATCCTGTCTTCTCGATCTTCTCGTTGGAGACGATGTAGTCCCGCTTGTCCGGGTCTTCGCCCACCGGCGCCTCGAGGAAGACGAACGGCGGAATGTGAGCTTTGATCTTCTGGCACAACTCCAGCTTCGAGAGATTCGCGTCAGACAGACCGACGTTGTAAGGCTGATCTCTCATGCTCTCGAAGTTATGGATGCCGTGGAGAAATACCCGCGCCACGTCTCGCACATGGATGTAGTTGCGCTTGAAATTGGGCTCGAAGAGAATCACGGCGCGGTCGGTCGCGGCGCGATAGACGAAGTCGTTCACCAGGAGGTCGATACGCATCCGGGACGACATCCCGAAGACGGTGGCCAGCCGGAAGGTGATCCCGCCGCCGCGCGCCAGTACCGCGGCCTCGGCATCCACTTTGGTGCGTCCATAGAGGGTGATGGGTTTGAGGGGCGTTTCCTCGGTACAGAATCTCCCTTTCTCGCCGATCCCATAACCGCTATTCGTCACTGGCATCAGGATCCGCTGGTCCTTGCTTGCCAGCCGCAGCAGAGTCAGAATCGCATCCCGATTGGTACTTTCGGCTCCCGTTCTATCCAAATCACAGATCCGCGCGCCGACCAGAGCTGCCAGCGGAATGATGAAGTCGGCATCCTTGAGCAACGGCTTCAGCACGTTCTCTTCCCGAGCGTCTCCCCGGCACACCTCGAACCTCGCATCGGAGCAAAGGTCGTTGAGGGGCGCCTGCCCGAAAAGGAAATTGTCCAGCACGGTCACGCGATGCCCATCGGCTATCAACGCTGGAAGCAGGATCGAACCGAGGTATCCGGCCCCACCGGTAACGAGAATGGAATAGGTCTGATGCATCACGATGCGCGTTCAACTCCTAGCCTGGGCAGCCCGAACCAAACGATCCATGATAGCGCAGCGCCCGGCAAACAGGCCTCCTCTATCGCCGAAACTCAACCGGCAACCTTGTCCAAAACCTCTCGCAAGCCCATCAGCGCGCCCGTCAGGTCGCGTGGGTAATTGCCAACAAAGAAGCCCTGGTTATGCGCGAGTCTGGCGTTGGGAAGCGGTCCTACCGTGTCGTAGTCGTAGTACTTGATCGTGTCGTGGCAAGGCAGGCAGCCACCCGTAATCATGCGGAATCCGATCCCGGCGTCCTGCAGTGCGGAAAACACACGCTCTCGCTCCAAGCCGGCTTCGGGGTTGAGAATCAAGGTGAAGGAGAAGCTCGAGCTTTTTCCGTTTTCCCGTTGCGTGATGAACCGTTCGTCGCCTTCGAAGAGGCGCTGAAAGAGCGCCAGGTTCTTGCGCCGCTGCAGCGTCATCGCGGGAAGCTTCTTCAATTGCTCACGGCTCACCGCGCCAACCATCTCGATGGGCCGGACGTTGTAGCCAGGCAGAATGAACCGGTAGGCCTCGAAGTGCTCGCTGGCGCTGCGCTCGAAGAGAGGCGAGTCTGGCGGCAGGTCGCGCGTCCAGCCGTGCGCGCGGATCGCACGCAGCAAGTGGAAGAGTTCTTCGTCATTCGTGAGAACGAGTCCGCCCTCCATGGACGAGATGTGATGAGAAAAGAAGAAACTGAACGTGCTCACATCGCCAAAGGTGCCCGTCTTCTGTCCGACCAACTCGGCGTCCATGGACTCGCAGTTGTCTTCGAGGAAGTACAGCCCGTGCCTGTTCGCGAACGCGCGCATCACATCCAGCGCGGCGGGGTTGCCGAGGACGCTTACGCCAACCAGGAGACGCGTCCGGGGCGTCAAGGCCTCCTCCAGGCGCGCGGTGTCCATGTTGAGGGTCTCGAGCTCGACATCGACGAACCGCAGCCGCAGGCCGTACTGCTGCAGCGGGCTGTAGGTTGTACTCCAACTAATGGACGGGACGATGGCCTCATCGCCGCGCTTGAGCGGGTTGTCGCGCTTGTAGAACAAAGCTGCCGTGCTGATCAAGTTGGCCGAGGAGCCCGAGTTCACCATCACGGCGTACCTCATCCCGAAGTAGTCCGCAAACTCGCGCTCGAAAGCAGCCACCTCGTCGGCCATGGTGAAGCGGTTGCTGCGGATGACCCGCTGGATCGCCTCAGTCTCTTCCTCGCCCCACGTAGAGGCCGTTAGTTCGTAGAACATGAGTCCGTCATCTCAAAATGGCCCTCGAAACTGCAATTGATAGCTCAGCTCCGCGCGCTCCGGGTCCGGCGCCCAGCCTCCGCCGTCTCCATGGACCAGAGCGTGGGCCGTAGATGCGATCTTAGCGGGATTGGGATAAAACTCGTTTTCGAGCGGGGGACTCGGCGGACAGGTGGTGGCGGCAAAGCCCATGCGCGCCATGCGCACTCCAGCTTCGGTCGCGCCGGATTCCGCAACGCGCGCGAGGATCTCCGCGGCCGCTCCGCAGTTGGTCCAGCCGTTATCCACCACCAGAAGCCTCCGGGTTCGCAGCGCGGATTCGAGCATGGTCGCCGTATCGAGCGGAGTCAGGCTGATGGGGTCGATAACCTCGGCTTCGATGCCGGCGTCGAGAAGCAACTCGCGGGCGCGCAGACACTCCAGCACCATGTTCGACACCGCCACAATTGTTATGTCGTTGCCGCGGGCCGAGACGCGTGCCCGGCCAAATTCCACCGTGAAGGGAGCCGCTGGCACAACGGCCTGTGTGGGATATAGCAGCCGGTGCTCCACAAAGATGACTGGGTTATTGTCCCGAATCGCGGATATCATGCAGCCTTTCGCGTCGTAGGCGTTCGAGGGCGCCACCACCTTGAGCCCGGGCACGTGCATGAACATCGCGTGCAGGGCCTGACTGTGTTGCGCGCCTTGCCCCCAGGATTTCCCGATCATGCTGCGTACCACCATCGGCACCTGCACCGCACCGCCGTACATAGCGTGAGCCTTGGCCGCAATGTTGACCAATTGATTCATGCACAACAACAGAAAATCCATGCGAATGTGCACATGGATCGGCCTCAATCCGGCCATGGCGGCCCCGATGGCGACACCTGTCATGGCGTCCTCGGACAATGGCGTGGCGAAGACTCTCTCCGGGCCGAACTGCTCCTGAAGTCCCGCCGTGGAGCCCTGAATCCCCTTATGGTCGTCCACGTCGAGGCCGAATAAGAATACCCGCGGATCCCGCTCCATCTCCTGAGCGATCCCTTCCCTCAGGGCGTCCACGTAACGCAGCAGGCGGCCTCCATCACTCGGCGTAGACATGATTGTAGAGCTCCTGGGGATTCGGCCACTCCGCCTGTTCCGCCGCTTCGATGGCCGCGGCGATTGCCCCTTCGATATCCGCATCGATCCGCGCTCGCTCGGCCGGGTCCAGCCACGCGCCGGCCGCCGCCACCGCGTCCTTTTCCTGCCAGGGGCGCAACTCGTCGCGGTTGCGGTAGCCGCAGTCATAATCCTCTCCGGGCCCCACGTGTTCGCGCCAGCGATAGGTAAGGCATTCGAGGAACGCGGGCCCGGCTCCAGTCCGAATCGCTGCGAGGCATTCGGCTGCTCTGGCGCGGATCTCGAGCACGTCGGACTGCGCTATCTGATGGGCCGGGATTCCGAACGTCGCAACCCTTTCACAAAGACGCCGTGTCGCCCACCTCTTCTCCAGCGGCGCGTGGATGGCGTAGGAGTTGTTCTCGCATACGAACAGCGCGGGCAAGCGGTGTAGCGCGGCGAAATTGAGACTCTCGTAGAAGACGCCCTCTTCGGTTGCCCCGTCTCCCAGGAACACTACGACCACGCGGCCCTTGCCCTCGCGCTTCAGGGCGAGCGCGTAACCCAAGGCCACGGGGATGGTGGTGCCAACCACTGCCGAGGCGCCCAGGATATTGTGGTCCAGACCGATCATATGCATCGAGCCGCCGCGGCCGTGTGCACATCCCGTCGCTTTGCCGTAAAGCTCCGCGAACATCGCTTTTAGATCGCCACCTTTGGCCAGGTATGCCGCGTGGCAACGGTAAGTCGGAGAGACAAAGTCGTCCGGCCGTAATGCGTCACAGACACCGACGGAAACGGCCTCCTGTCCTATGGACAGGTGAACCGGGCTCTTGATCTTGTCCGAGGGGTATATACGAGCGATTTCCTCCTCAGACCTGCGGATCAGGCGCAGCGCGCGGTAGAGCCTCGTTGGCTCGGGCGGCGAAGTGGCGGGCATTCAGAGTCCTCCTCACTCCCTGGCATCCGGATCATCGATCCAACGTTCCGCTTCCGAGCACTCTCTTTGGTCCAACCGGCCGGAAGAACTCCCTCAGAAACTGCATATAGCAGGCTCCGCCCCATCGAAGGACCCGCAACTTCCGTTCGCCCCCAATCCGCTGTGGCTCGGAAGCCGGGATCTCCGCGACGCGATACTTGTGCTTCAATGCCAACACCGAAAGCAGAGGTTCCCAACTCAGGCAGCCATACCCCGTTCCGAATAGCCGCTCGACAAATGTGAAATCGTCGTCTTTATCGAGTCCGAGCGCATAAATCAAATCCCTCCGGTACGCTCGGAGCATCACCATCACATCAGTGTAGTTGCCGCCGAATAACACGTTGACTGTCTTGGTGAACAGCCAGTTGCCGAAACTCGTTACCACATCGTCGTCCTCGCTCCGGGCATCCCCCAAATACCGAGACGCGATCACCATATCGTAGCCGCCTTGCATCTTTGCGATGAGCTGAGGAATCGCCTCGGCGAGGGAGTTGCCGTCCGGGCTGAACGTGATCACGCAGTCGCCCTGGATGTGCGGCCAAACCTGTTTGTAGCCGTTTCGTATACCCCTTCGGTCTTGCTCGACCACCTCCAGACCTTGTCCGCGCGCCCATTGCACCGTCCCATCGGTAGATCCGCCATCGACGACGATCATCTGATCGCACCAGCGGCGATCGATCTTTGGCAAGACGGCCTTCATGCCATCGATCTCATTCAACGTCATGAGGAGCAACGTCACCTTCACTTGTTTACTCCATCACGCAATACCCGCACAGCGGATTCAGCCGTGATCGGCGAAGGCGAATATTACGTAGACCCAAAACCTCCCGCAGCGCGACTGTTTCCCCGGGAAAGGTTTGGTGATTGATCTCATCGAAAGCCAACAGTGTGCCCTTGGTGGTGTAAGGCAGTATCGCCTGTAAACACGCAGCCGTGGGCGCGTACAAATCCATATCGAAGTACGCGAGCGCAATCACCGTTTCCGGATGACGATCCAGATAGGCCGGGACGGATTCTGCGGCGTCCCCTCTCACTAGTTCGTACCGGGTGATGTGCTCGTATGGCAAGCCTAGCTCGTGCAGCCGGAGGATTTGAGACAGGTACTGCTCGTAGGACTCGCTGACGCTGAGGGAGCCTTGCTGCGCATACCCTGACGCTCCGTCTTTGGGGGTGGGCTCGGGCAGCCCCTCAAAAGTATCGAAAGCAACAATTTTCCGGTTGTGGTTGAAGGCTTCGAAGCTGGCGCGAAAACCGGAGAACAGAGCAA
>Ga0265320_10002657_pt1 | contig 12369 bp, 9 predicted proteins | sample 4827metaG_FD_202087 | JGI IMG/M metagenome (GOLD analysis project Ga0265320, IMG submission 202087) | Rhizosphere microbial communities from Carex aquatilis grown in University of Washington, Seatle, WA, United States - 4-8-27 metaG | ecosystem: Host-associated > Plants > Roots > Rhizosphere >...
CTGGGAAATCTGCTGTCCAACGCGATCAAGTTCACCGATCGCGGCGGCCTCGTGACCGTGCGCGCGGCCAGCAACGGCGCGCAGGTCGAGATCGCCGTCGCCGACACCGGCTGCGGCATCGCAGCCGACTTCCTGCCGCAGGTCTTCCTGCCGTTCCGGCAGGGCGGCGGCCAGGTGCCGCGGGCCCAGGTGGGGCTCGGCCTGGGTCTGGCGATCGTGCGCCAGCTCGTCGAGATGCACGACGGGACGGTCCGCGCCGAGAGCCCCGGGATCGGGCGCGGCTCGACGTTCGTCATCGCGCTGCCGCAGGTCGCCGCGCGGTCGGTGGTCGATGTGTCGCGCGGCGAGGCGCTGAGCCGGCGGTCGTTACCGCGCGATGTGCGCTCGGTGCGCGGGCTGCGGATCTTGATCCTGGACGACGAGCCCGCGGTGCTGGAGGCGCTGGGGCTGATCCTGCGCGGCGAAGGCTGCGAGGTCGTGAAGTGCCGGTCGGTGCCGCGCGCGCTGGCGGCGCTGCGCCGCGGTCGCTGGGACGCGGTGGTCAGCGACATCGCCATGCCTGGCGCCGACGGCTATAGTTTCATGCGGCGTCTCCGCGACCAGGACCCGGTCGGCGGCCGGCATTTACCGGCGATCGCGCTCACCGCCCACGCCCGACCGCAGGACGAGGTGCGCGCGATCGAGGCCGGCTTCGACGTGCACCTGTCGAAACCGGTCGAGGCCGACGATCTCGTCGAGACCATCGCCGAGATCGTCGAGCGCCAGGCGACCGCCTGGCCGGCCAGTGGCCCGGCCGCGGCCGAGGGACGGCTCGCGCACGGCGCGGGAGCGGCGGCGGATCGCCAGGAGAAGCACCGCCGTCGCTAACGGCGCCGCGGTCGGCGTCGGTGACGGCGACGGCGATGGTGCTGCGCGTCCGGCCGAATCGCAGTGACATCCGGCTCCGTTCGCCGGCCCGGCGCCGGCATCGGCCGGGTGATTCGCGGCGCCCGCGTCCTGGTTTCCTGCGCCGCCGTCGGTGATCGGGCTCGCGGCGTCGGCCCCGGCGTCCCCGGTGGGCGCGCCACCGTCGGTGGCACGCGGTGCCGGCACGGCGTCGCACATGTCCGACGACCACTGGCCGAGCCCGGCGCGCAGCTGGCAGTCGTCCTGACACAGCGTCTTCACGCAGGGGGCAATGGCCTGGATCGCGTCGAAGCTCAGCAAAGGCTGCCAGCTCGTCCCCTGGTCTTCCGACACGAACGCGCCCTCGGTCTCGACCAGCGTGTCCGACGCGCCGTAGATCAGGTTCCCGCGCGCCGTCATGCCGAGGAGCGTGGGCGGCACCGGCAGCGTCGCGAACGTCGCCGCGCCGTCGGTCGATCGATACATCACCGGACCGAGGCCGATCTTGCCGGTGACCAGCATCGCGCCCGACGGCGTGCGCACGAACGCCGTCATCACGCCGCCCGGAAGCATCAGCGGCGACGCCGCGGTCACGCCGCCGTCGTCGGTGATCGCCAGTCGCTCGCCGCCGGCGTCGGCGACGCGCAGGTACACGCGCGCGGCGTTCTCGGGATCGATCGCGACCAGGCGGACGCTGCGCACGCCGGCGCCCAGCGCCGCGGTCAGGTCGCGCAGCTGCCAGGTCGCGCCGCCGTCGGCCGACTTGCCGAGCTTGGGCGTGCTGGCCGCGCCGCTGATCAGCGTCAGGTAGATCGTCGCCGGGGCCGCGCGCGCGATCTCGACGCCGGTGACGATGTCGCCGCTCGCGGCCGTGTAGCGCACCGTCGCGAACGTCGCGCCGCCGTCGGACGATTCGTAGATCCGATAGCCGACGCCGCCGTCGGCGTCGGTCGCCATCGCGACGGCCAGCATGCGGCCCGGATCTGTCGGATCGGGGAAAGCGTCGGTGATCGCGGTACCCGCCACCGCGCCGCCCGCGATGTCCCAGCCGCAAGCGCGGTCATCGGAAAAGGCCAGCGATCCTTGCGAGCGCGTGTAGATCCGATCCAGCGGCGGCGCGCTCATCTGATATTGCGTGCCGAAGGAGCTCCTGTCCTGCTCGCAGGACCAGGTCCAGGTCTGGCCGTCGTCGATTGACGTCACCACGCCGAAGTTGGTGGCCAGCACGATGTCGTGGGGCCGATCGGCGGGCGCGATGATGCCCAGCGAATCGGGGAACGCGCCGTCCGCGCGCGCCGCGCGCGCCGGCAACAAAGCGCCGCCCACGACGAGGGCGATCGCCGTCACGGCGACGGGACGGCAGCGTCGATCGCCGCCGGCCGGACGAGTCATCGGTTTCATGTCGGGCTCACATCCGATCAAGAGACGGGCTACGGCCCGATCAGGTCACAAACGCCGCCGCGATCGACGCCGGTCTCGTCGAAGTCCATGCGGCCGTCGTCGCAGTAGTTGCCGTCGAAGCCGCGTCCGCGCGGCCAGTGCCTGGCCAGGATGTGCGCGTAGAATGCCGCGAGGTCGGGGCAAGTCGCCTCGCCGCAGCTGCTGGCGTCGGGATCAATGGTGCAATCGTCGACCGATGGGAACCAGCGCGTCGGATCCGGATCGCCCCGGCCGCAGGCCGGATAGGCGCCCCCGTAGAGATCCGACGCCAGCGAGATGTCACGCCGGCTGAGCGAAACCTGGTTCAGCCAGGTGCGCAAGAACGTGGCGGCCGAGGCGCAGCGCGACGACATCGCCAGCCAGGTGTAGGTCGTCGCGCCGAGCACGCCCTGCGCCGGCCAGTTGCTGCCCTCGCATTGCTCCATCTCGGGCGCGAGGCCCGTCGTCGGATCGCCGGCGCCGGTGATCGCGAAGGTGAAGTCGGTCTCGCGATTCACGAGCGGCAGCCCCACGGCTTCCAGCGCCGGCGGCTGCAGGAACAGGCCGGTGTCGAACAGCACGAAACCGGCGTCGATCGCGGCGATGTCGTGGACGTGGATGTCGAGATCGATGTCGCCGCCGCTCGACTGGAAGACCTGGGCGCGCAGCCCGTTCAGCAGGGCGCTCGCCGCGGCGAACGTCGCGTCGTCCAGCGTCACGCGAAAACACGCGACCTGGCTGCTGCCGCCCGGGACCGTTGCCGGGTCGCCCGGCGGCACGAAGCGCAGGCCGCTGACCGCGAAGCTCGCGCGCGGTCCCGACGCGTCGGACAGGAAGAAGCACTGCGAGGGATCGGCGCCGCCGCAGGCCGTGCCCACCGCGCAGCTCGAGACCGCGCGGATCAGGAACGCGTCGACGCGCAGGTTGGCGCTGGGCGGCGCGCCCGCGTCGATGGTCTCGAGGATCGTCGCTCTCGTGTTGCCGCACCCCGCGGCGGCGACGCCGCTCACCAGCGCTGCCAGGAAAACCACGCGCAAGCGCGCGCGCGACCGCGCCAACCATCGACCGGTCATGACCCCCACCCGACCGCGACCGTGCCGGCGAGCCAGCGGCCGGCGATCGAGACCGGCGTACCGCCGTCGACGAGCCCCTCGACGGTCCGCAGCACCTGCCCGGCCTCGAGGCCGGCGGTGATCAGCACCGCGCTCGCGCGTACGCCGACGCCGGCGTAGGCGATCGCTCCGGCCCACGTTCCGGCCAGCGTTCCGCCGCGCGTGCGGCTCGGGTCGGCGGGGGTCCCGGCCAGGCGCGCGAGCCCGACCCGCGCGCCCGCGCCGAGATCCAGCGACGCGCGCCCGCGCCGGAGCGTGAACGTCCCCCGCAACGCCGCGCTCCAGGTCGACGCGCGCACCGTGCCGACGTCGCCGCCGACGTCGGCGCGCGTCTCGGTGAGCTCGAGGTCGACGCCCGGCCGCCCCGTGGTCTCGCCCCGATCGATCCAGCGGCGCGCGAACGTCCACCCGAGCCGCAGGCCCCCGCCCCAGGCCAGGCCCATGCCCGAGAACGGACCCGCCGCCTGCGCCAGCACCAGCGCGCGTCCGGCGCCGGCGTCGTGGCCGGCGCGCCGGAGGGCGCGATCCTGCGCGGCGCGCCGCAGCTCCGCCGAGGGCGCCGCCGGCAGCGACCCGGACGCGCGCCCGGGCGGTGGGCTCATGGTCAGCTCCATCCAGCTCGTGATCACCAGTTCGGCGGCGCCCAGCGCCACCGCGCGCGCCGCGACCGCGCTCGCGCTCCCTTGCGCCGCCAGGTCCATCGTGCGGGAAAGCTGCTTGCCGGTGATCGGGTCGACCACCGTGGTCTGCACCGCCGTGCCGTCGCAGGCGATCTGGATCTGGGTGACGCGGCTCTTCTCCGCCGACGACGCGGGCACGACGCGCGCGTCCAGCTCCAGCGCCGCCAGGCGCAGCACCTCGTCATGCGGCAGCGCGGGGCAGCGATCGATGTCGAGGCTGATCTCGGGCGGCGGCGCGCCCGGGGTCGCCGCCGCGCGCGCGTTCCCGGCGGCGCACGCAATGGCGATCGCCGCGGCCAGCGGCCCGCGGCGGTTCATGGCGCCGCCTGCAGCCCCCCGAATCGCGTGACCGTGCTCAGGCGATGACCGTGCGGGTAGAGGTCGCGGTAGCGGACCGCCTGCTCGTGTGCCGCCGCGTCGTCTCCGGCAGCGTGCAGCGCCTCGACCTGGCGCGCGAGCGCGTCCTCGGCCAGCGGGCCGCTCTTCGCCAGCGCGCGCGCCCGTTCGAATGCCTCGGCAGCCGGCCGTGGCCGGCCCAGCGCCTCGAGCAACAGGCGGCCCTCGGTGAACGCCGCCATCGGCGCGTGCGGATCCCGGGGATAGCGAGCGATGATCTCGCGCAGGTGCGCCACGGCCGTCTCGGGCCGCCCCTCGGCGCGCGCGCGGTCGGCGAGCACGAACAGCGCTTCGGGGCTTGCGGCGGAGCCCGCGCGCACCGGCGCGCTCGCTGGCGGCGGCGCCCGGCGCGGCGCAACCGGCGGCGGCGGCGCCGGCGCCGCGACCACGGGCTCCGCCTCGGCGTTCGCGCGCGGCGCGATCGGCTCCGGCGCTTCGCTGGCTGGCGCTGCGCTGACTGGCGCTGCGCTGACCGGCGGTCCAAGCGCGACGCTCTCGGGCGGGAAGGTCCCCTCTTCGCCGGGGCCGAGCTCACGCGAGCCGCCCCACCACGACGCCAGGACCCGCCCGCGATCGACGGCGATGCGCGTGCGCGCGCCGTCGCGCCGCACGTGAAAACGCGTGCCGATCACCTGCACCGTGACCGGGCCCGCCTGCACGCGAAAGATCCGCGCCGGCCGGCGCGCGACGTCGAAGTGCGCGCCGCCGGTCTCGAGCTGCACCACGACCTCGTCGCTCGACTCGCGCAGCGTCTTCAAGATCGCCGCCGGCCCGTCGAGCACGATGCTCGATCCATCGGCGAGCCGCGGAAGCGGCCGATCGAGCGCAAACGCGGCGTCGGCGCGCGCGCGCGCGGCCGATCGATGCGGCCATTCGTAGATGGCGAGGCTCCCGATCGCGGCGACCGCCACGATCGACGCGAGCATCACGGCCAGAGCCAGCGGCCGGCGCGGCTCGTCGAGGCGCGCCATCATCCCCCACTTGAGCTGCTGCTGCCGGCCGGTGGTCCAGGAGGGCTCGGCGCGCCGCGCGCTCGCGAGCGTTCGTTCGACACGCTCACTCTGGGCCTCGGTGTCGCGATCGCGATCAGTCATCGCGGAGCGCCTTTCTGACCACGTGATGAGCCTCGGCGATGCGCCGCTTGGCCGTCGACGTCGAGCAGCCGCACAGGCGCGCGACGTCGTCGATGCTCTCTTGCTCGAGGTAGCGGAACACCCAGGCGATGCGCGCGTTGACGCTGACCCCTTCCAGCGCGCGGTGCACGCGCCAGAGCGCGGCGCGATCCTCGCCGCTGGCGCCGGGGCTCTCCAGCTCCGGCGCCTCGACGCGATCGCGCAGGCGCAGCAGGAAACCAATGCGACGCACGCGCAGACGGCGGCGCACCATGCGCACCGTGGTGGTCTGGAGCCAGCTCCGCAACGCTTCCGTCTGGCGGATCCGATCCAGGTGGCGATAGAGAGACATGAAGACGTCCTGGACGATGTCGTCGACCTCGTCCTCGCGGCCGAGCAGCCGGTAGGCGAGGCGCGCGACGTGCGTGGAGTGCTCGCCGAACAGGTCGGTCAGCCGCCGCCGCAGCTCGGCACCGTGCTCCCCCGAGCCCGGCGCGACGCCGGCGTCCAGGGGATTTCCGGGCACCGCCTTCACGGCAGAATCAGAGCAGAGTCGCAGCGCGACCGCAACGGTTGCCATGGCTTTCCCCTACCCAGAGACACGATCCGGGCGTCGCGGGTCATTTTCTCGCTTCGCTGAACCATTGCGGGCGCGACCGGTCTCTTTCCCGATAGCGCCCCCAAACCGCGCGGAAGGAGAGAACTGCATGTCTCATGCCTCATTGGCGAGCTCGACGCGGCAGGTTTGCCGGCACGCATGGCGGGCGGTCCTGCGATGGGGCGCCGTCGCGGCCCTGGGCGCGCTCGGCTGCACCGGCGATCCCGCGACGACGGCGGGGCCCGCGTCTGCGACGCCGAGCGGCGAGGACAACGCGGCGGGCGCGCTCACCGGCGAGCTGACCGCGGTGTCGGTCCTCAACGCCGAGGGGACGCCGAGCACCCGGTACTTCCTGACCCCGGCGGGCAGCGCGAAGCCGGTGCCGTTGATCTTCTCAGCGGATCCCAACCTGACGTCGTCGACCCAGCTGCGCGTCTGGGGTCAACCGGAAGGCGACGCCTTCCGCGTCGATCGCCAGGTGGTGTTGCCCGACGCGACCGGCGATGAACCGGGGCTGATTCGCCGCGCGTTGATCGGGCAGCCGTCGACCAACGTCACCGTCGCGTGGGTGCAAATGGATGTCAACGGTGGCGGCGTGAATCAAACCACCGCCGCCGCGCAATCATTGATCTTCGCGCAAAATGCCGGACCGTTGTTTGGCACCAAGGCCGGCGACAAGTCGGTGGCGCAGTACTACGACGAGAACTCGTACGGCATGGTGAAGCTGGTCGGGCAGGTCGAGGGTCCGATTCCGTTCGCGGGCACGGCGTGCAACAACTTCGACCCGCTGGCGATGAACGTGGTCTCGCAGGTGACCGCTCTCGGCCGCACCTATCAACATTACTATCTCTACTGGGGCAGCGAGCAGGATTGCGGCCCGGGTTGGGGCGCGCAGGGAACGTCGGCGAAGCCCGGCAAATACGTCTGGCTGAACAACGACGGAACGTTCTGCACCGCCACCGGCCAGGAGCTGGGCCACAACTTCGGACTGATGCACGCGTCGACGATGAAGTGCACCGGCGCCACCATCGCCAACGACACGTCGACCTGCACCAGCAACGAGTACGGCAATCCGATGACGGTCATGGGCGGCGGTTGCCGTCACTTGATGTCGGTCGAGAAGTGGTACAGCGGATTCTTCAAGAGCTGCAACGCGGTCAAGCTCAAGACCAGCGGCACGTTCACGCTGCTGCCGATCGAAATCCCCTGCAACGGCATCCAGGCGCTGCAGATCCCGATGCCGGCCGCGGCGCCGGTGCGCACCACGACCACGTCGCAATCGAACGGCAACGTGACCGTCGGCTTTTACTACCTGGAGCTGCGCGGCGGCCAGGGCATGGACACCGGTATGAAGACCGGCGTCTACGTGCACGCGGCGGCGGACATTCCGCCCGCGACCCAGAACGGCGTGCGGACGTTCTTGCTCGACATGAACCCGGCGACGACGGCGTGGGATCCGATGACGGTCGGCCAGACGTTCACCGATCCGGCGGGCGGCGTCAGCTTCACGCTCAATTCGGCCGACACCAACTCCGCCAGCGTCACGGTCACCATCACGGGCGGCACGGGCGACAACACCTGCGTCGACGGCACGGCGCTCCAGGGTTCGGGTCCCACGACCTGCGGCACCGGACCCGACGGCGGCGCCAGCACCGACGGCGGCGTGACCGGCGCGGGCGGCGCCACCGGAACCGGAGGGAGCGCAGGGACCGGAGGCGGCAGCGGCGCCGGGGGCCGCGGCGCGGGCGGCGCGACGGGCGCGGGCGGCACCACGACCGGCGCGGGCGGCTCCACCGGTGCGGGCGGCGCGGGCGGCACGACAGGCGCCGGCGGCACCACGACGGGCGCGGGTGGAACGACGGCGGCAGGCGGAGCGCCCGGCGGCGGCCTCACCAGCACGGTCAATGGTGGTTGCGCGTGCGACCTCGAGACTCCGGCGAGCGGATCGGCGTCGATGTCGTACGACGCGCTCCTGCTCAGCGGCGTCGCGCTGGTGTTCGCTCGGCGGCGCCGGCGACCCTGAATCATGCGATAGTCACGGGTGGGCTCGCGGCCGCAATGGGCGGCTCCGGATGAGCCACGCCATTCGCCCGACCCACGTGACCTCGAGATGATCGGAGAAACGCTCGGCAGCTACCGCATCGTCGGCCGTCTCGGCGCGGGTGGCATGGGCGAGGTCTATCTCGCCGAGCACACGCGCATCGACCGGCGCGCCGCGATCAAGGTGCTGCTGCCCGAGCTGTCGCACAACCAGGAGGTCATCGACCGCTTCTTCGCCGAGGCGCGCTCGACGTCGTCGATCCATCACCCCGGCATCGTCGAGGTCCTCGATTGCGACGTTCATCCCAGCGGCCGCGCTTACATCGTGATGGAGCTGCTCGAAGGAGACAGCCTGCAGGCGCGGCTCACGCGCGAGCCCGGCTTCGGACGCAACGTCGATCGCACGCTGGCGCTGAGCGGCGAGGTCGCCGACGCCATCGCGGCCGCGCACGCCAAGGGGATCGTCCACCGCGATCTCAAGCCGGACAACGTCTTCCTGGTGAGCGCGCCGCGCGCCGCCCACGGCTTCGCGGTCAAGATCCTCGACTTCGGCATCGCCAAGCTGATCGGCGACGGCGACGGCAACCGCGGCGGCTCGATGCGCACGCGCACCGGCAGCCTGCTCGGCACGCCGGCGTACATGTCACCCGAGCAGTGCCGTGGCGCCAGCCGCGTCGACCACCGCACGGACATCTATTCGTTCGGCTGCATCGCGTACGAGATGCTCGCGGGACAGCGGCCGTTCACTTACGAAGGCTTCGGCGAGCTCATCTCGGCGCACATGACCGAGACGCCGAAGACGCTGGCGCAGCTTGGCATCAAGGTCGCGCCGGCGATCGAGGAGTGGATGGCCCGGCTGCTCGCCAAGTCGCCGAGCGATCGGTTCGCGTCGATGAACGAGGTCGCGGCCGCGATCGAGGCGCTGCGCAAGGGTGCGCCGCTCGCACCGCTCGCGGCGCGCACACCCGGCTCGGCGACCGGAACGGCGGTGCTGCCCGCGCAGGGCGGACCCGCGCACCCGGGACCGACGCCGTCGGCGAGCCCCACCGCGGTGTTGCCGGCCGTGCCGCGCGCGAGCGCGACCACCACGCTGTCGGAGAACGCGGCCGAGCGCCTGGGACGCACCGAGCCGCGGCGATCCGCCGCGCGCTGGCCCCGGACGGCGATCGCGGGCGCGGCGGCGGTGCTGGTTCTGGGGGTCGTGGGCGCGGCGTTGATGCGATCGCACCCGGCCGCGCCGCCGCCGGAAACCACGCGGGCCGAGACGCCCGCGGACAAGACGATCGCGACACCCGCGGCAGCGCCCTCGCCCGCCGCGGAGAAAGCGCCGCCATCGCCGCCGCCCGCGCCGGCCACGGTCACCGTCGAGGTGGACGACGCACCCGCGGGACTGACGCTGACGCTCGACGGAGCCGCGGCCGAGCTGCCGGCGCGCTTGCCCGCCGGCGACCAGGTGCACGAGCTTCAGTTCCGCGCGCCCGGGCGTCGCCAGCGGACGTTGCGCCTCGACGGATCGCAGAGCCGCCACGTCACGCTGGCGCTGGAGCCGATCCCCGCCGCGGCCACGGCGAGCGACCCAGTGAAAGCAACGCCGCCGGCACGCGATCGCGGCGCGGACCGGCGCCGCCGCGCGCCAACCACACCGCGCGCCACCGAGCTCACCGAAGACGCGCGCAAGCTCTGAGGCGCCCGCGCGCGCCGCGCGGGCGCTACTTCGCGATCCGCTTCACCGTGCCCGTGGCGTCCTGGATCCAGTAGACGAACGCGTCGTCGGTGACGATCGGGTGGGCGTTGAAGCCGGACGTCGTGATCGGCACCAGCCCGCTGGCCAGCATGCGCGGGCCGCCCACGCAGCCGGTGCGCGGGCAGGAGTAGATCACGGCGTCCTCGAGCCAGTACACCCCCTGCGCGTCGACGGTCAGCGCCGTGATCGGATCGCGGTTAGCGATGAAGTTCTTCGGCGTCTGCGTGTCGCAATCGACCGGGTTGCAGGTCCGGATCGCGCCGTTCAGCGTGTGCATCGCGTCGCCGAATTGCAGGTAGAGCAACCCGCCGTAGTTGACCACGCCGGTCGGGACCATCGACGTGAGCAACGTCGGCGTCGGCACCGGCGGCGTGCCGGGACAGCCGGCGTACGGGCACTTCTGCAAGCCGGCCGCGTCGACGAAGTAGAACTCCGTGCCGCCGCTGCCCGCCAGCAGGTGGGGGCCGATCGATTCGTTCAGCACGGTCACCATCGGGTCGCACTGCACGGCGCTGCCGGTGTTCGCCGGGCAGGCGCGGCGGAAGGTCTTGTTCACCTGGTCGTCCGACCAGTAGACGTCGTTGCCCGCGTTGCCGAGGTAGTCGACACCGTAGGGCATGGCGACGCCGATGATCGCCGGCGGCGAGGGACACCCGGCGAGCGGACACTCGAAGAGATCGTCGTGCTCCGTGCCGGCCTGGGTCGGCGCCGACATGAAGAACAGGTTGCCGTTGGTGACGTTCACGGCCCAGGTCGAGTAGCCGGTGGTGCCCATGTCGTCGAGCTGCGTCGGTTGCAGAACGCAGCCGCTCTTGGGACAGGCGAGGATCTTCGTGTCGGTCGTGAAGTAGATCTGCGTGGCGTCGACGGAGATGCTGGTCGCCGCCGTCACTCCGGCCAGCGTCATCGGCTGGCAAACGCCGAGCATGCACATGCCACCGCCGCACGAATGCCCACATACGCCGCAGTTGTCCGGCGACGACACGATGTTGGTGCAACTGGCGTCGGTGCCCGCGTCGCCGGGGTGGACGTCGCCGGCGCCGTTGTCGACGGGCGCGTCGCTGTTGCTGCCAGTGTCGGCCACGCGATCGGCCGGGACGTCGCTGGTGGTCGTATCGGTTCCCGCGTCGTTGCCGCCGCCCGAGATCACGCACACGCCGGCCGCGGTGTCGCATACGAAGCCGCCCGGACAGAGCGGCGGCGAGTCGGCGCACTGGGTGACGCCGCTGACGAAGCGCGGAGAGTAGCTGCAGCCGGCGGCGATCGTGAAGACGGCGCCGAGCGCCACGGCCACGATTGCGCGCGCCATCAGAACGCTCCTTCCAGCAGCACGGCGCCCGCGTGTCCGTCGAGCCAGGCCACGCCGTGCAGCCGGCGTGATCGGTCGGCCGACGCGTGCTCGCCGTCGGGCTGGCGCCCGTGCACGTAGAGCAGCACGCCGGTCGCCAGCGCCGCAGCGCCGACGCCGTAGCCGACCCATTGCAAGGTGGCGTCGCGCTTGCCCGCGCTGTCGGTTGACGAGTTGTACTTCTTGCCGACGTCGTCCGCGGCCGATTGCGCGGCGGCGCCGAATCCGATCCCGACGGCGATCAGCGCGACCCCGCCGGCGGCGGTCGCGATGCCGGCGACGCGAAACCGGTGACCCTCGCCGGCGCTCGCGGGTGGCGGCGCGGTGGAACCGCCGACTGCGCTGGAGGGCAGCGGCGCGAGCGGCTCGAACGGGGCGGCCGTGACCACCGGCAGCGGCGCGCTCGGGGCCGGCGGCGTGACGGCCGGCGCGGGCGCCGGCGGCGGCGCTTCCGAAGCCTTCAGCGCCTGCATCTCCTTGACGTAGCCCTCGATCTCCTGGCGTTCCGATTGGCTCAGGTTCTTTCCCTTGAGCAGATACTCCTGGAAGCTGTCGATGGCTTCTTGCGCGCGCTTCATCTTCTGATAGCAGCGCCCGATGTTGCGCAGGTACAGCGGATCCCCGGTGTCGGCGAATAGCTGCGCAAACGTGTCGACCGCCTTCTGGTAGCGGCCGGCCGCGAAGTCGGCTCGCGCCTCCAGCTCGCGCTTGTCGAGCGGCGCCGCCAGCGCCGGCCCGCTCGCCACGACCAGTCCCGCCGAGACGATGACGGCCAGCCCCAGCGTTGCGCGCAGCGTGAGCGCGCGCAAGAGAACGAACCTCGGCGATCGGAACGTCAGCATTCGTCGCACACGAATACTTTACCGGATCTCGCGTGCGACCGGGAGATCCCTCGATCCGTCGTCCCTCGAGATTCCGTACGCGTGATTCCGATGCCTGATTCCGATGCCTGATTCCGATGCCTGATTCCGATGCCTGATTCCGATGCCTGATTCCGATGCCTGATTCCGATGCCCTCTCCTCCACGTCCGCGTG
>Ga0265320_10002658_pt1 | contig 12368 bp, 12 predicted proteins | sample 4827metaG_FD_202087 | JGI IMG/M metagenome (GOLD analysis project Ga0265320, IMG submission 202087) | Rhizosphere microbial communities from Carex aquatilis grown in University of Washington, Seatle, WA, United States - 4-8-27 metaG | ecosystem: Host-associated > Plants > Roots > Rhizosphere >...
CCAGCGCCTCGGCCGCGCCGAAATGCTCGCCGCCATTCGCCGCATCGCCGCTGCGGTCCGCGTGCCCGTGACCGCCGACATCGAAGCCGGCTATGGAGAGACGCCCGAATCGGTGGCCGAAACGATTCGTGGCGTGGTGGAGGCCGGCGCCGTGGGAGTTAACCTCGAAGACAGTTGGGATCGCGATGGCGTCCCTGCGCTCGCCGACCTCGCCCTCCAACAGGAAAGGATCCGCGCGGCACGCGAGGCCGCCTCGATTCCGCTGGTGATCAACGCCCGTACCGACGTCTTCCTGCGCGACCTCGGTGACGAAGCCGAGGCTGTTCGCCGCCTCAACGCCTACCTCGAGGCCGGCGCGGATTGCGCGTTCCCGATCCTCGTTCGCGAGCCGCCTCTGATCGCCCGCCTCGTCGGAGCGATCGCCGGCCCGGTCAACATTCTCGCCGGCCCCGGCGCCCCGAGCGTCCCCGAACTGCAGCGCCTGGGCGTGGCCCGCGTGAGTTTCGGATCGGCCCTGGCCCGCGCCGCTCTCGGCCTGACACGCCGCATCGCCAACGAACTGAAATCGGCCGGAACCTACGCCAGCTTTCCCGAGGACCCGATTCCTTCTCCGGAAGCGAATCGGCTTTTTGGACGGCCGCGTTGACAACTCCGGCACCGTCGCGGGATACACTGAAGCCGGAGGATAGCTGTTTGCCGACTTCCTTTCCTTATGAGACCCGCCTGAACATCCTGTACCCGCCGCTCGAATCCATCGACGAGAAAGCGTTGGCGGACGCCTGCGAGTATAAGTGGTACAACCAGACTCTGTGCAAGGTCAACGACTCCGTGGTCCGCCTCGGCGTGGTCGAGGGGGAATACCACTGGCACAAGCACGATGAGGACGACGAGTTCTTCTACGTGGTGGAAGGCCGGCTGTTGATCGATCTCGAAGACCGCACCGTCGAACTGGCGCCGCGACAAGGAATGGTGGTCCCGAAAGGCGTAGTCCATCGGACCCGCGCCCTGGAGCGAACGGTCATACTGATGGTGGAGAACGCCGGGATTGTCCCGACCGGCGACTGAGGACTATGGACCCGACCGATGTAGTCCGCGCCTTCGTGAACGCCATCAACCACCAGAGCGCCGATGAGATTGCGGAGCTGATGACGGAAGATCACGTCTTCACCGACTCCATGGGAACCGCCGTCAGCGGGCGCGCCAGGATGAAGGCGGGCTGGGCGAGCTACTTCCGCATGGTGTCCGCCTACACCATCAAGGTCGAGGAGTCGTTTTCCGATGGCTCCGTCGTGATCCTGCTGGGAGTTGCCGGAGGTATCTATGCGGGCGGAGCGTGGAGCACGCCCGCGGCCTGGCGGGGGAAGGTGCGCGACAATCGCGTCGCCGAGTGGCGCGTCTACGCCGACAACGAACCCCTCCGCCAACTGATGCGCAAGAGCGACTGAACCCCTACAGAGCCGCGAACTGAACCCTTACAGAGCCGCGACCGCAAGGGAGCGGAGTCGCGGAGGCGCAAAGCTCTTACGGCTTCCACCGCAGCACCGGCTTGCGAGCCGCCGCCACCTCGTCCACGCGGCTGGTCCGTGTATTGTGCGGAGCCTTCAGCACCAGCTCCGGGTCATCCTCCACTTCCTTGGCGATCGAAATCATCGCCTCGATGAAGAGGTCCAGCTCGCGCTTACTCTCGGTCTCGGTGGGCTCGATCATCATCGCCCCGTGCACAATCAGCGGAAAGCTCACCGTGTAGGGATGGAATCCGTAGTCGATGAGCCTCTTGGCGATGTCGCCCGTGCGGACCCCGCGCGCCGCCTGCCGCGAGTCGCTGAACACGCACTCGTGCATCGACGGCGCATCGAGCGGCATATCGTACCAGGCCTCGATCCCTTTGCGGATGTAAGTCGCGTTCAGCACCGCGTCCATAGTGGCGCGCCGCAGCCCCTCGCCGCCGTGCGCCATGATGTACGCCAGCGCCCGCACCATCACGCCGAAGTTGCCGTAGAAAGCCCGTAGCCGCCCAACGGACCGCGGCCGGTTGTTGTCCAAACGCCACTGGCCGCCGATTCGCGCCAGGCGCGGCGCCGGAAGGAACGGCTCCATCTCGGCCTTCACCGCCACCGGCCCGCTGCCCGGGCCGCCGCCCCCGTGCGGCGTCGAGAACGTCTTGTGCAGGTTCAGGTGCATCACGTCCACGCCGTTGTCGCCCGGCCGCATGATGCCCGCCAGCGCGTTCATGTTCGCGCCGTCCATATAGAGCAGCGCGCCCTTGGCGTGCAGGATCTCCGCGATCGGCCGCACATTCCGCTCGAAGACCCCCAGCGTGTTGGGATTCGTGATCATCAGCGCGGCCACGTCTTCGTCCACCGTGCGAGCCAGGCTCTCGACGTCGATCATCCCCTGCGCGTTCGAGCGGATGTTGGACACCTGGTAGCCCGCGATAGCCGCCGTGGCCGGATTGGTGCCGTGCGCCGAGTCGGGGATGAGAATCTTCTTCCGCGCCGCGCCCCGCGATTCGAGCAGCGCGCGCACCAGCAGGATTCCGGTCATCTCGCCGTGTGCGCCCGCCGCCGGCTGCAGCGTCACCGCGTCCATCCCCGTGATCTCGGCCAGCGCCGCTTCCAGGCGCGCCATGATTTCGAGGGCGCCCTGCGCCAGCTGTTGCGGCTGATACGGGTGCAGCCAGGAGAGGCCGTCGATGCGCGCCACCTGCTCGTTCACGCGCGGGTTGTACTTCATGGTGCACGAGCCCAGCGGATACATGCCCAGGTCGATGGCGTAGTTCCACGTGGAGAGCCGCGTGAAATGGCGGATCGCCTCTACTTCGCTCACCTCGGGGAAGCCTTCGATGCCTGCCCGCACGTTGGCCGCGCCGAGCGCCGCCTCCGCGTCCACCGCCGGCACGTCCAGCTCCGGCAGCTGATAGCCGACCTTGCCCGGCGAGCTCAGCTCGAACAGCAGCGGCTCGTTCTGGCTGACGTGCGTACGCGCCTTGCGGTTCATTGCGCACCTACCTTGCTCAGCTCGCGCGCTTGAGCCAGCGCCGCGGCGACGGTGTCCATGTCCGCGCGCCGGCTCATCTCGGTCGCGCACAACAGCGTCGCATTCGGCAGTTCCCGGTACCAGCACTCCACCGTCAGCCCGCCGATGATCTTCTTCTCGAGCAGCGCCTCGTTCGCCGCGTCGATGCCTTCCGCGACAGCGACGAATTCGTTGAAGAACGGCCCCGTGAAGCGCGGCGGCACTTTGGACGCCAGGTAATGCGCCTTGGCCAGGTTCTGCTCCGCCAGCGCGCGCAGGCCCTGCTTTCCGTAAACCGTCATGAACACCGTGGCCATCAGCGCGATCAGCGCCTGGTTGGTGCAGATGTTCGACGTCGCCTTCTCGCGCCGTATGTGTTGCTCGCGCGTGGCCAGAGTCAGGCAATAGGCGCGATTTCCGTGGGTGTCCACCGTCTCGCCCACGAGGCGCCCCGGAATCTGCCGCACGAACTTATCCTTGGTCGCGATCACGCCGGCATACGGCCCGCCGTAGCTCGGAGGAATGGCGAACGACTGCAGTTCCCCTGCCACGATATCCGCCTCCGCCGGAGGCCTGAGCAACCCCAGCGCGACGGCTTCGGTGAATACATCGACCAGCAGCGCCCCCGCGCCGTGCGCCGCCTCGGCCGCCGCCGCCACGTCCTCGACGATGCCGAAATAGTTCGGCGATTGCAGAATCACCGCCGCCACTTCCGGCGACAGCTTCGCCGCCAGGTCCGCCTGATCGGCGCCGCCCGTCTTGCGATCGTACTCGAACTCTTCGATCGTGAGGTCCTGGTTCCTGGCATAGGTCGCCAGCACCTGCCGATACTCCGGATGGACGGTCCGGGCCACCAGCAATTTGCGCCGCCCGTTGACACGAACCGCCATCAGTGCCGCCTCCGCCATGGCCGTCGAGCCGTCGTACATGGACGCGTTGGCCACATCCATGCCGGTAAGCTGGCACATCATGGTCTGGAATTCGAAGATGCTGGTCAGCGTGCCCTGCGAGATTTCGGCCTGGTACGGCGTGTACGACGTCAGAAACTCCGCCCGCGACACCACCGCATCCACCAGCACCGGCCGGTAGTGGAAATACGATCCCGCCCCGAGAAAGCAGGCGTAGCCTTCCGCGTTCTCCGCGCCCCGCGCGCGGAAATAATCGACGATCTCGTACTCCGACTTGCCGTCTTCTATCGCCAGCGGCCGCTTCAGCCGGACTTCCTCCGGTAAGTGCGCGAACAAGTCCTCGAGAGTACTTACTCCGCACGCCGCCAGCATCTCCCGCCGCTCTGAGTCCGACTTAGGAAGATAACGCAATGAACCTCCGACGCCCTATTTCTCCGCCGCGATGTAACTCTGGTAATCGGCCGCGCTCAGCAGATCGCTCACGTCCCCCGGCGCGCTCAGGCGGATCTTCACCAGCCAGGCCGCTCCGTGCGGGTCCGTGTTGATCTTCTCGGGAGCCTCCGCCAGCGTCTCGTTGACCTCGACCACTTCGCCCGAGACCGGCGCATAAATATCCGAGACCGCCTTCACCGATTCGACCGAGCCGAGCGTCTTCCCCTTCTCCAGCTTCGTGCCCGGCTTCGGCAGCTCCACGTAGACGATGTCCCCCAGTTCCTCCTGGGCGTGATCGGTGATGCCGATCGTGGCGACATCGCCTTCGAGTCCGACCCACTCGTGTTCCTTGGTGTAGCGCAGTTGTTCCGGATACATGCTCACCTCGCTCGCTTATAGAAGGGTGTAGGGATAGTTACCGCATCGACTAACTGGCCGCGGATCAGGATCTGCACCGGCTGTCCCACCACAGCGGTCGCAACAGGCAGGTAACACAGACCGATGTTCTTGCACAGTGTCGGCGAAGGTCCCCCGCTCGTGACCCAGCCGGCCGGCGCGCCGCCGATGAATACCTCGTAGCCGTCGCGAGCGATGCCGCGCCCGCGCATCTCGAATCCAATCAGCTTCCGTGTGGTGCCCGCCTCGCGCTGCCGTTCCAGTGCCGCCCGGCCGAGGAAGCTCTCTTTCTCCATCTTCACGATCCAGTCGAGTCCGGCGTCGAAGGGCGTGATCGAAGCGTGAATCTCGTGGCCGTAGAGCGGCATCGCGGCTTCCATCCGCAGCGTGTTGCGCGCGCCCAGGCCGCACGGCTTGATCCCGAACTCCGCGCCCGCCTTGAAAATCGCATCCCACGCGCTCTCGGCCGCCGCCGGAGCGATATAGATCTCGAAGCCATCCTCGCCCGTGTAACCGGTGCGGGCGATGCGCGCCGCCGTCCCCGCCGCCTCGCCATCCACGAAACTGTAATAGCGCATGGCCGCCAGCGGCGTGCTCGTCAGCTTCTGAAGCGTGGCCAGCGCCTTCGGCCCCTGAATCGCGATCTGCGCGTAACGGTTCCCCGCGAAATCCACCTCGGCCTGCCAGCGGTTCGCGGCGCGGATGTGTTCGTAGTCCTTGTCCTGGTTGGACGCGTTCACGCAAAGGAAAAAGGAGTCCTCGGAAACCCTGTGCACCAGGATGTCGTCCACGAATCCGCCGTGATCGTACAGCAATCCGGCGTATTGAATCTTGCCCGGGGTGAGCTTCGCGGCCGAGTTCGTGCTGACGAAATCGACCAGCGCCAGCGCCTCCGGCCCGCGGATTTCGATCTCGCCCATGTGGCTGACATCGAACACCCCGACCGCCGTCCGCACGGCCTTGTGCTCATCCAGGATGCCCGAATACTGCACCGGCATGTCCCACCCGCCGAAGTCCACCATCCTGGCTCCCAGGCGGCGGTGAACGGCATTAAGCGGGGTCAGTTTGAGCGCTGTAGGGACCGGCATCAAACCTGTAGCCTATCACGTTCAGCGGGGAGGCTCCCAAAGCTCGATTTTGTTCTCGTCCGGGTCGTAGATCCAGGCGAAGCGGCCGTACTCGGAATCCTGCTTGGGGTCCATCTTCACGCCCTTGGCGGCGAGCTTCGCCAGCATCGCGTCCAGATCGTCCACGATGTAATTGATCATGAACGGCGCGGGGCTGGGATCGAAGTACTTCGATTCGCGTTTGAAGACGCACCATGTGGTCCCTCGCTCCACATCTGGTTCGCCGACGGCGCGCCACCGGAAAGCGTATCCGTCCGCTCCCGCCGCCACTCCAAGCTTCTCGGCGTACCACGCGTTCATCCCAGCCTGATCCGCGGACTTGAAGAACACCCCGCCGATGCCAATGACTCGCCCTGGTCCCTGCTCCGTAGTCGTGTCCATACAAAACAGAGTACTATGCAGAATGGCAGTCTGAATATCACACTCAAGAGGAGATGCCTTCATGCAAGGGAACCAGAACGTAATCGCCGTACTGAACGAGGGACTGAAAGAGGAACTGACCGCTATCAACGAGTACTTCCTGCACAGCGAAATGTGCGAGAACTGGGGCTATCCCCGGCTCCAGGCGGCTGCCAAGAAGCATTCGATCGATGAGATGAAGCACGCCGAAAAGCTGATCGAGCGCCTGCTCTTCCTCGACGCCTCGCCGACGATGGAGGCGACGCTGCCGCTGAAGATCGGCGCGAACGTCAAGGCGCAGCTCGAAAACGATCTCGCGCTCGAACTCGGCGCCGTAGCCATGTACAACGCCGCCATCAAGGTCTGCACCGAGGCCGGAGACGCCGCCTCGCGCGAGCTGTTCGAAGACCTGCTGGCGGTCGAAGAAGGTCACGTAGACTACCTCGAGACCCAGCTCCACCAGATCGGCGAGGTCGGCCTCGACCGCTACCTCTCCCAGCAGATCCGCAAAGAGGAGTAGTGCCCGCCTGACGTGGCGCAGGCTTCAGCCTGCCGCGCCGAGACTCGTCTCGGCGCTCGAGTGGGGCAGGCGTCCACGCCTGCAGCGGGTCTCCAGACCCGCTCAGCGAGCCTCCGCCCGCTCCCGAAGCCCAAGCATCATCCGCCTCTCCATAGTGAAGTGGATCGGCTCCAGCAGATACTTATTCAGTAAAAGGTCCCGCACCGTGGCGGGAGTCTGCGACCGCCACCGGATCAGCAGCCGCGTTTTATGGCGTGGCGCCGCTTCGATCACGAACGCCCAGGTGACCGGCGGGACCTGATCGGTTCCCGTTGCGCTGCCAAGCACCAGCGCCCGGTTCTTCTCCACCAGGATCACCGGAATCGGAGGCATCTTCGGATGCAGCCGCACCCCCTCGCCCGGCTTAACATCCTGCCACTCCGGATGAATCCGGTCGGCATTGACGATCCGGCAACCAAACAGATTCTCCAGCCAGGCGTAGCTATAGAATCCCCCGCGCCCCTGTCCGATCTGAGCCAGCCAAGGCCAAACCCGCTCGGGCGGCGCATGAATCGTGATGGCGCGCGTAGCCGCCGAAGAAGCGTTGGGCAACACCCAGTCGCCGGGCAGCGCCTTGCGTGTTTCTTGCGGAGTGGCCCCCCAACTAAGGAACCAAGGCCGTATGACCGCCGCGTAAACGAGAATCACCGCCAGCGAACCGATCACCACCCGCAGAAGCAATCTCGTCAGTCGAGGCAAGCAGTCATGATACCGCCAGAAGGTGGGGCAGGCGCGCCGGACATCACCGGCCGCCGGTGAACGCCGATGAACGCAGATAACTCATTCGCTCCCTATCCGTGTTCATCCGTGGCCAATAATCTTTTGGACGCGCCCTCAAGCCGCGGTCGCCCCAGCCGGCCGCTCCAGCCACGCAAGAATCCGCGGCAAAGCCGCCCGCGCCGCCTTCTCCCCGCGCTCGATCAGTCGCTCCGCGCTCTCGAAACCATCCCACGTCATGCCCGTCACGTCGGGCTCGATCACCACGTTCGACGCCCGCCGCCACTCGCTCTCGGTCCGCCGCTGCATGATCTGGAAGCAGCGGTTCACCACCTGCAGCATGTTGCGCGGATCGAAATCCCCGTTCATCGGCAGGACCACCGAAACCACGTGCGTCGCGCCCAGCGCACGCACCGCCGCCGCCGGCACCTCCATCGTCATCGCGCCGTCCACCAGGTGCCGGCCTTCACACCGCACCGGGCGAAAGAGTCCGGGGTACGAGCAGCTGGCGCGGATCGGCAACAGTACGTCGCCGCGATCGCGGAACACCGCCGGCCGTCCGGTCCCCAGGTCCGTTGCTACCACCGCCAGCGGAATGCGCATGTCCTCGAAGCGGTACACCTTCAGGAGGCGCTTCAGAAACTCACCCATCCGTTCGCTACCGGCCAGGCCGAGCAGGCTCAGCCCCCACCGCGCCACGTCCCTGAACCGCATCGCGCGCGCCGCGTCGGCGATCTCTTCGATGCTGGCCCCGCTGGCGTAAGCAGCCGCCACAATCGCGCCCGCGCTGACGCCGGCAATCCTGCCCAACGGAATCCGCTGCTGTTCGAAAACTCGCAGAACGCCCAGGTGCGCGATGCCGCGCGCGAATCCCCCGCCCAGCGCCAGCCCGATAGCCGGTTCGCTCGGCTGGCCTCCCGCGCGCGCCCAGTGCCGAATCCCCTCCACCCAGTTACGCATCGCGTGCGCGACTCCGGCTCTCCCGCCTAAATGTTCTACTATTAATTTGGATGCTGTCATTTCGTCCTAAGTTTCTGGTTTTGCTTCCCGTTTCTCTTGCCGCGATCGCGAAAGGCGACGATAGCTTCGCCGGGGCAGTCGAAGCCCGTCTGGCGCTCGCGCGTCTGAACGTCGTCGGAAGCGTCCTCATGATCGGCGCGCATCCCGACGACGAGCAGGCCGCCACCCTCGCCTATTTCGCCCGCGGCCGCTCCATGCGCGCCGCCTATCTCTCCGTCACCCGCGGAGAGGGCGGCCAAAACCTGATCGGTCCGGAGCAGGGCGACCAGCTCGGAATCATCCGCACCCAGGAGATGCTCGCCGCCCGCCACATCGATGGCGCCGAGCAGTTCTTCACCCGCGCCGTCGACTTCGGCTACTCCAAAACTCCCGAAGAGACGCTCTCCAAATGGGGCCGCGAGCGCATCCTCTCCGACATCGTCTGGGTCATCCGCCGCTACCGCCCCGACGTCGTCATCCTCTGCTTCTCGGGCACTTCGCGCGACGGCCACGGCCACCATCAGGCTTCCTCGATCCTGGGAAAGGAGGCCTTCTCCGCCGCCGCCGACGCCACCCGCTTCCCCGACCAGTTGCAGTGGGTCCAACCCTGGCAGGCCAAGCGCCTGGTATGGGGAGTTTGGGGCGCCACCGACGAACCGGGTCAGGTCCATATCGACACCGGAGAGTATAACCCCCTTTTGGGCTATTCGTATCTTGAACTCGCGGTAATGAGCCGCAACATGCACCGCAGCCAGGCCACCGGCGCCATCCGCCGCCGCGGGTCGTCCCCGTCATCGTTCGTCCCCCTCGCCGGCGACCCCGCCACAAAGGATCTGTTCGACGGCATCGACACCACCTGGAACCGCGTGCACGGGGGCAGGGAAGCCGGCCGCCTTCTGGCGCAAGCCGCGAAGACTTTCGACGACGAGCATCCCGACCTCATCCTCCCCCTGCTGCTCAAAGCTCGCGCCGCCATAAAGGACCTCGACGATCCCTGGGCTGCCAGGAAACTCGGCGAGCTCGGCGAGACCATCGCCCTCGTCTCCGGGCTGTGGCTCGACGCCTCTGCCGACCGCTGGGCTGTCACGCCCGGCTCCACCGTCTCCGTCCGCGTCACCGCCCTCAGCCGCTCGCACGTCCGCGTCGCCGTGGCCGGTGTTTCCGCCGGCGGCGCCGTGCTCTCCGATCGCATCCCCCTCGAGTTCAACAAGCCCGAAGTCCGCACCCTCGAAGTGACCATCCGGCCCGACCGGCCTTACTCCCAGCCCAATTGGCTGGTCAAACCTCACGGCGATTTTTACGACACCACCGCGCACGGCGAGGACCCCGAGAATCCCCCGGTCGAGACTGCCGTCTTCGTCCTCGAAATCGGGAACGAGAGCCTGACCCTGTTGCGGCCAGTCATCTACCGCTACGCGGACGGCTCGCAGGGCGAACTGGTCCGCCCCATCGAGATCGTGCCCCCGGTAGCCATGCACTTCTCCGAGCCCGTGTTGCTGTTCCCGGACGCGAAGCCCAAAAAGCTCGAAGTGCTCGCCCAAGCGAACGTCGCTAATGCGTCTGGCGAGGTGCGGCTCGAAGTGCCCGATGGATGGCGCGCCACTCCCGCCACAAGCAGCTACACGCTGGCCAACGCCGGCGACGAGGCCACGCTGTCCTTCGAGCTCGCCCCCACCGGCGGCCCCGCCCGCGGCCAGATCCGCGCCGTCACCAACATCGGAGGCCGCGATATCTCCTCCGGCATGCACGTCATCTCCTACACCCACTTCCCGCCCCAGGTCGTCTTCCCGCCCGCCGAAGCCACCCTGGTCCGCGAGAACGTCAAGGTTCTGGCCAAGCGCATCGGCTATGTGATGGGCGCCGGCGACCAGATGCCCGACGCCCTGCGCCAGCTCGGCTGCCAGGTCACCCTCCTCGGCCAGGAAGACCTCACCACCGGCGACCTCTCCGGCTTCGACGCCATCGTCACCGGCGTGCGCGCCTACAACGTGCGCGGTGACCTCGCCGCCAACCAGAACCGCCTGCTCGACTACGTCTCGAATGGCGGCACGCTGCTGGTTCAATACAACGTCCTCGAGCGCAACGCCCCGCTCGGTACGCTGGCCCGCATCGGGCCTTACCCAATCCACATCGGTCGCGAGCGCGTCTCGGTCGAGGAGGTGCCGGTCAAATTCACCAATCTCGACGATCCGATCCTGCGTTCGCCGAACGTCCTCACCTCTGCCGACTTCGACGGCTGGATCCAGGAGCGAGGCCTCTACTTCGCCAGCGATTGGGACCCGCACTACAAGACCCTGTTCGAATCGCACGATCCCGGCGAAGCGCCCCATCCCGGCGGCACCCTCTATACCCGCTACGGGAAGGGCGTCTACGTGTTCACCGCCTATTCCTGGTTCCGCGAGCTGCCCGCCGGCGTCTCCGGCGCCTATCGCGTCCTCGCCAACCTGCTCAGTGCGGGCAAGGTGGCTCAATGAGGTGTGCCGAGGCTGGCCTCCCATGAGCACCGTTCCCGATGACCCGCCGCCTTTCCTCGGAACCTGGAACCGCGTCTACGCCGCCGTCCTGATCTACCTGGCGCTTCTGATCTTCGCCTTCTACGTCTTCACGCGAGTCTTCGAGCCATGAGAGCGCTCGACTGGGTAGTGCTCAGCGGCACGATCCTCTCCATCGTTGCCTACGGCCTCTACCGCGGCCGCGGCAGCAACACCGTCAACGCCTACCTGCTCGCTGGCAAGAGCATGCCCTGGTACGCCATGGCGCTCTCCATCATGGCCACCCAGGCCAGCGCCATCACGTTCATCTCCACCACCGCCCAGGGATACGCCGACGGCATCCGCTTCCTGCAGTTCTATCTTGGCCTCCCCATCGCGATGGTGATCCTGGCCGCGACCGCCGTGCCCATCTTTCACCGCGCCAACGTCTACACCGCCTACGAGTATCTGGAAAAGCGCTTCGACTCCAAGACCCGCGCCCTGGTGAGCGCCATTTTCCTGATCGAGCGCGGCCTGGCCGATGGCGTCGCCCTCTGCGCTCCCGCCATCGTGCTCACCGTCGTCCTGGGCTGGCCCAGCCACCTCACCATCGTCATCATGGGCGCGCTCGTCGTCGCCTACACCGTGGTGGGCGGCATCAAGGCCGTCACCTGGACCGAGGTCCAGCAGATGGTCATCATCTTCGTTGGCCTGGCCGCCGCGCTCATCACCGCCCTCTGGCTCCTGCCTCGCGGAGTCGGTGTCGGCGACGCCTTCCATCTCGCCGGCGCCGTCGGCAAGCTGAAGGCCATCGACCTCACCTTCGACCTGGATAACCGCTACAACATCTGGAGCGGCATTCTGGGCGGCACGTTCCTGTTCCTCGCCTACTTCGGAACGGACCAGTCCCAGGTCCAGCGCTATCTCACCGGGAAGTCCATCGCGCAGAGCCGCCTCAGCCTGCTCTTCAACGCCGTGGCCAAGATCCCCATGCAGTTCCTGATTCTTGTCACGGGCGCCATGGTCTTCGTGTTTTTCATCTACGAGCGTCCGCCGCTGCTGTTCGATCCCGTCGAGTTGCAGCGCATCCAATCCGATCCCGCCTACGCAGGAGTGGACCAGCGCTACCGCTCCGCCTTCGAGGACCGTAGGGGGGCCGCCCGTGAGCTGGTGGAATGCCACCGCTCGCCAGACGCCGCCCAGTACGCGCGCAGCCTGGCCGCCTTCCGGGGCGCGCAGAACGAGCTGGAAGGGGCCCGCGCCGACGGCGTCCGCATGGTGGAGAAAGCCACCGGCAGAGGCTTCACCGACACCAACTACATCTTCCTCTCCTTCGTCACGCACT
>Ga0265320_10002659_pt1 | contig 12364 bp, 9 predicted proteins | sample 4827metaG_FD_202087 | JGI IMG/M metagenome (GOLD analysis project Ga0265320, IMG submission 202087) | Rhizosphere microbial communities from Carex aquatilis grown in University of Washington, Seatle, WA, United States - 4-8-27 metaG | ecosystem: Host-associated > Plants > Roots > Rhizosphere >...
GGCGCCGGGGAAAGACGGACTCATCGACCTCGACGCTCTGGACGCGGCCATCACCGAGAAGACCGTTCTGGTCAGCGTGATGTTCGCCAACAACGAGATCGGCGTCATTCAGCCCATCCGCGAAATCGGCCGGATCGCGGGCGAGCACGGCGTGCTGTTCCACACCGATGCGACGCAGGCGGTGGGCAAAGTGCCGATCAACGTCGATGAGGACAACATCGACCTGATGTCGATCAGCGCGCACAAAATGTACGGGCCGAAGGGCATCGGCGCGCTCTACGTGCGCCGCAAGAACCCGCGCGTGCAGCTCACCGCGCAGATGGATGGCGGCGGGCACGAGCGCGGCATGCGTTCCGGCACGCTGAACGTTCCCGGCATCGTGGGTCTGGGCGAGGCTTGCGCAATCTGCCAGGCGGAGATGGCGGAAGAGTCCGTGCGCCTCGCCGGCCTGCGCGACCGGCTCAAGGACCGCCTGCTCGCCGGGCTTGACGAGATCTACATCAACGGCAGCATGGAACACCGGCTGGCGGGCAATCTGAATATCAGCTTTGCCTACGCCGAAGGCGAGTCGCTGCTGATGGGCATCAGCGATATCGCCGTTTCGAGCGGTTCGGCCTGCACCTCGGCGACGCTCGAGCCCAGCTATGTACTGAAGGCGCTGGGCGTCGGCGACGCGCTGGCGCATACCTCGATCCGCTTCGGCTTGGGCCGCTTCAACACAGAGGAAGAGGTGGACTACGTGGCCGCCCGCGTCATCGAGGTGGTCAAGAAGCTGCGGGACCTCTCGCCGCTGTACGAGATGGCCAAAGAGGGCGTGGACCTCAGCCAGGTGGGATGGAACAAGGAATAAGCGATGTACTCGAATAAGGTTCTCGATCACTACGAAAACCCGCGCAATGTTGGAGCGCTCGACCGCAGCGATCCCCGCGTCGGCACGGGCATGGTTGGCGCGCCCGAATGCGGCGACGTCATGAAGCTCCAGATCAAGGTCAACGAAGAAACCGGCGTCATCGAGGACGCGAAGTTCAAGACCTTCGGCTGCGGGAGCGCGATCGCCAGCTCGTCGCTCGCCACCGAGTGGGTGAAGGGCAAGACCATCGACGAGGCGCTCACCATCCGCAACGTGGACATCGTGAACGAGCTCAGCCTGCCGCCGGTGAAGATCCACTGTTCCGTGCTGGCCGAGGACGCCATCAAGGCGGCCATCAACGACTACCGGAAGAAGAAAGGTGAAATCGGGGACAGTATACTCAATCACCAATTTCCGGGAGGTGCCGCAAGTGGCCGCTAACACGCAGGGCCGGACAGCCTGGATGAAGCCGATGGGGTCGAGAACGCTTCCGGCCTCTGCCCTGGCGTCGGCTAACATCAATGATATCAATGCCGAAAATTGGGGAATGAGTATACTGTCCCGAATTTAATCTATGATCAACGTCACACCGAAAGCGATTCAGAAGATCCGCGAGGCGTTCGTCAAGCAGGGCGTCGCCGAGGGCGGGCTGCGGCTGGGCGTGCAGGGCGGAGGGTGCTCCGGCCTCAGCTACCTGTTCCGCATCGAGACCAAGCAGCGCCCCAAGGATGAGATTTACGAATTCGAAGGCGTCAAGATCTTCGTCGATCCCAAGAGCCTGCTCTATCTTGACGGCATGACGCTCGACTACCGCGAGTCGCTGATCCACTCCGGCTTCGTCTTCGACAATCCCAACGCCAAGAAGAGCTGCGGCTGCGGGACCTCCTTTTCCGCCTGATGAGCGCCCCCGACTACTTCCAAGTCTTCGGCCTCGCGCCGAAGCTGGCCCTGGACCTGGCGGATCTGGAGCAGCGCTTCTACCGCCTCAGCCGCGAGTCGCATCCCGACCGCTTCCAACGCGCCACGCCCGCCGAGCGCGAGCGGTCGCTCGATGCCAGCGCCATCCTGAACGACGCCTACCGCACCCTGCGCGATCCCATCTTGCGCGCCGAATATGTTCTCAAGCGCCTGGGCCTTCCGGCCGATTCGAAGCAGGTTCCGCCCGAGCTCCTCGAAGAGGTCTTCGCCCTGAACGAGGCGCTCGAGGGGCACAACGCCGCCCAGCTCAAAGCCGGGCGCTCGCATTTTGAAGCTCTGCGTGCCGAGACCGATCTGGAGTTGCAGTCTCTGTTCGCCCAGTTCGATGAAGGCGACCTCGCCGCGCCCGAGCGTATCCGCGCGCTGCTCAACCGCCGCCGCTACATCATGAACCTGCTCCAAACGGCGGCCCATGTCTGACCTGCTCCAGATCGACTTCGGCGAGCACGGGGCTTCGCCTGTCATCGGCATCGACCTCGGCACCACCAACAGCCTCGCGGCCTTCATGGACCTCAGCGGCCCGGTGGTCATCCCCGGCGAGGACGGCGAGAGGCTGGTGCCGAGCGTGGTCTACCGCTCGCCCGCGGGCGAGATCGTAGTCGGCAACGCGGCGCGCCGCATGTTGATCGACGACCCGTCCCGCACCGTCTACTCGGTCAAGCGCCTGATGGGCCGCGGCGTGGCCGATGTCGCCGACGAGCTGAAGCTCTTCCCCTTCCGCATCGCGCCGGACAGCGACGCCGTGATCCGCCTCGATCTCGGCGAGCGCACCTTCACGCCGCCTGAGATCTCCGCGTTCATTCTGATCCAGCTCAAGAAGAACGCCGAAGCGTACCTGCGCCAGGCCGTCACGCAGGCCGTCATCACGGTGCCCGCGTATTTCAACGACGCCCAGCGGCAGGCCACCAAGGACGCGGGCCGCATCGCCGGACTCGAAGTGCTGCGCCTGGTGAACGAGCCCACGGCCGCCTCGCTGGCCTACGGTCTCGACAAGCGCAACGACGGCATTGTGGCCGTCTACGACCTGGGCGGCGGCACCTTCGACATCTCCATCCTCAAGCTTCACGACGGCATCTTCGAAGTGCTTGCCACCAACGGCGACACGCATCTGGGCGGAGACGACATCGACAATCGCCTGCTGCGCATCGCCCTCGAAGACGTCGCGTCGGAATGGGGCGAGGACCCATCGCGTAACGGCTCGCTGGTGCAGACGCTGCGCCGCGCCGTCATCGACGCGAAGGAGCGGCTCTCGTTCGGCCCGCGCGCCACGATCGACCTCGACTGGCAGGGCCGCAAGTACCAGCGCGAGATCGCGCGCGAGCAGTTCGAAACCCTGATCCGCAACATCGTCGACCGCACGCTCGGCCCCTGCCGCAACTGCATCGAGGACGCAGGCCTGACGCCGGAGCAGATCGACGAGGTAGTTCTGGTGGGCGGCTCGACGCGGATTCCGCTGGTGCGGCAGGCGGTCGAGAACCTGTTCCGTGCGCGGCCTCATACTGACCTGAATCCTGATGAGGTGGTCGCGCTCGGCGCCGCGGTGCAGGCCGGTATCTTGACTGGCGCGGTCGAGGACAAGCTGTTGCTCGACGTCACGCCGCTCTCGCTGGGCATCGAGACTATGGGCGGCGTGGTGTCCAAACTGATTCACCGCAACTCGACCATCCCGGCCAGCGCCACCGAGACGTTCACCACAGCCGTGGATGGTCAGAAGAACGTACTCATCCACGTCCTGCAAGGCGAGCGCGAGCTGGTCAAGGACTGCCGCAGCCTGGCGCGCTTCGACCTGAAGGACATCGACCCGCTGCCCGCCGGCGCGCCGCGCATCGAGGTGCGCTTCCTGATCGATGCCAACGGCATCCTGAGCGTCACCGCGCGCGACGAGCGCACTGCGAAGGAGCAGTCGATCGAGGTCAAGCCCTCCTACGGTCTCACCGATAACCAGGTGGAGGCCATGATCCAGGAGTCCTACGCTCACGCGGCCGAGGACATCCGCGAGCGCCAGGTGCGGGAAGCGCGCCTGGAAGCGGACCAGATCCTGGCGGCCCTCGAGAAGGCCCGCGCGCACGACGCCTGGGGCGAGATGACGCCCACCGAGCAGGTCTTGATCGAGCGCGCCCTCAACGAGCTGCTGACGGTCTACCATTCCGAGGATCACGAGCTCATCCGCGCGCACATCGAGCTACTGAACCAGACCACCATGCGGCTGGCCGAGTTGATGATGAACGCCGCGGTCCGCACCGCGCTCAAGGGGAAGACGATCTGATGCCCGCGCTCACCTGGGACGACGCCGAGGACATTGCGCTGGCCTTGGCCGCGAAGTTCCCGGCCCAGGATCCGCTGGCGGTGCGCTTCACAGACCTGCGCAGATGGGTCGCGGAGCTGGACGGCTTCGCCGACGACCCGCACGCCTCCACCGAAGGGCGCCTGGAAGCCATTCAGATGGCCTGGTTGGAGGAGCGACAAGAGAGCCAGTGAGGGCGCTGCAGCACCGACTTGAGCAGGATGCAGCCTCCAATCACGATCAGGGAGATGGCGAACAGTGGCAGGTCGACACCGAAGGCCTCTCCCAGTCCCGCAAGCAACGCTAGGATACCCAGCACCAGGCTCAAGCCCCGCATTGCGATCTGATTCAGATAACGAACGACGTTGAGGCCCAACAGAATGAGCCCCGCGGCGATCAGCCACGTACCGTGGGGAACGTGGTCCGGCACGAGGCCGATCGTGCCGATGGTAACCAGAATCGCTCCCCAGGCGATGTTCTCGAGACGCTTGTTCAACTCGTCGACCGGCATTTGAGGTGGCCTCCGCTGCCAGGACGAATCTGCCGCCTGAAAGGATACGCCTCATGACAGCACGGCCGCCGACACAAACCCTCGGATCAGCGGATGGACCAGACCTTTCAAGGACGAGCGCTCCGGCTGGAACAGCGTCGCCACAAAGAACGGATGGTGCGGCAGACGAATGATCCGGATGTCGCCGGATTCGTCCCTGCCTTCGACGTGAAGGTCGCTGCGGCCCCTAAGCAACGATACGAATTCTGGGTTGAGGTCGTAGTTGCAGTGATAAGCCTCTTCCACGCTATCCGCGCCGTAGAGTCTGTGGGCCAGCGATCCCGGAGCAATCCGGATGGTGCCGGTGACCTCCACAAGCGAGCAGGAGAGCCTGGAGATGAGAGGGTGCTCCGCATGGGGATCCAGTTCCGCGTGCGCAACGCCGGTCGCGCCCAGCACGTTTCTGAAGTACTCGATGAGAGCATGCTGGAAGCCCCCACAGGTGCCCAGGAAAGGGACTCCCTCGACGCGGGCCAGCGAGATTGCGGAGATGGTGCCCTCCGTATTCGCGTAGGGGGACGCGGGGACGCACCAGATTCCTTGATAGGCGCGCAGGGCGCGGACCGCTGCGGCGCCGGCCAGCTCGGTTGTCGGTATCCACACGGGCTCCACATCGACTTGCAGAGCCCGCGCGGCCAATTCCAGAGCCGGTGGGATGGCCACGTGTGCCGTTACGGAGGCGTTGTAGTCGCCGATGAGTGCGATTAGCCCAGGCAAGCCTTTACCTTCTCCGCCAGCCCCGGCGCGGTGTAAGGCTTCTGGATGAAGCCCGAAACCCGCTGGCCCTTCATCAGCAGCATGGTCTCGGATTCGCTGTAGCCGCTCGACATCACCACCTTGATCTCGGGCCGGAGCTTCCTGAGCTCGGGAAGCACCTCCTCGCCGTTCATGTTGGGCATGCTCTGATCGAGGACCACCAGCGCTACATCATCGCCCGGGCGGCTCCGCAGCACCTCGATGGCCGTCCGGCCGCCGTCCGCCAGCAGGACCGTATAGCCCTGCCGTTCGAGAGCCTTCTTCGCCATTTGCAGGACGATTGGTTCATCGTCGACGATGAGCACCACGCCGGCGCCTCGGGGAGTGGGCTGGCTGGCCGCAACTGCCGGCTCCTCGACCGGCCGCGCCGAAGAGGGAAACAGCACGGTGAAGCAACTGCCTTGGCCCGGCGCGCTGGTGACTACGATTGCGCCTTTGTGGCTCCGCACGATGCCGGCGACGGCCGCGAGCCCCAGGCCGCGGCCCGTGAACTTGGTCGTGAAGAAGGGATCGAAGATCCGGGCCCTGGTGGCTTCGTCCATCCCGCAGCCGTTGTCTCTGACTTCGAGGAATACGTACTTGCCCGGCTGGAGTCCCGCCGCTTCGGCGTGCCGGCGGACGTAACCGGCATTCACACTTTCAAGCCCGGTCCGGACCGCAATCGCGCCCTCCCGGCTTCCGATCGCCTCCGCCGCGTTGAGGACGAGGTTCATGAACACCTGCTGGACCTGACCACGATCGGCGAGGACGGGGGGCAGTTCCTCCTTGAGGTCGAACTGGAGCGCGGTCCGCTTGGGGATGGACGGCCGTACCAGGACACTCATGTCGGGGATGAGCGCCGAGATATTCAGCGCCTCCACCAGGAACTTCCCCTTGCCAGCGTAGGCCAGCATCTGGCGGGTGAGGTGCGCGGCCTGCTCGCCGGCTCTGAGGACCCCGGCAAGCAGTTCGCCGGCCTCGTGGCCGGGCGAGAGCATTTCCTGAGCCAGGCTGGCATTGCCGATCACGCCGACCAGCAGGTTATTGAAGTCGTGGGCCACGCCGCCCGCCAGCAGGCCGAGGCTCTCGAGCTTCTGAGCCTCGCGGAGACGCTGCTCGGCGCGCTTGAGCTCGGTGACATCGGAGAGAACCCCCACCCCGCCTCGCGAGCGTCCGCCCTCGTCCAGTAGCGGCACGGCATCGCCCAGCAGGTTGACGGTGACGCCGTCCTCGAACACGATATCCAACTCGTAACCGCGGACCGGTTGCCCCGTGAAGGCCGCTTTCTGAAGCGGCAACTCCTGGTTCGGAACCTCGACCCCGTCCTTCATGGTACGGAAGTTCATCGGTCTCTCGCCCTCGGGAGCGGACTTCGACAGGTTCTTCCCGGCCTCCCTGCGCAGCAAAGCGTGAGCCGTGGGGTTGCCGGTCATGGAGAGGCAGCCGGCGTCGTGAGCGATGAAGATGGCGGCCGGGGCCGCGTCCATGAGCGCCTCCACCTCCGCCGCTCGCGCGCGCTCCCGGCTCTCGCTTTCGCGCAAAGCCTCCGTCGCCCGCCTGGCCTCGGTGATATCGCTAAACAGGATCGCGACCTTTCGGCTGTCGCGCCCGCCAACGCGATAGGCGCTCACGTCGTACCAGCGATTCAACGCCTTCGCCTCGTTCACGAAACGCGCGGGCTGGCCCGTCAAGGCAACTCGCCCATAGATTTCGAACCAATGCGCCTCGTGATGGGGAGCCAGTTCGCGCATGAGCCGGCCTCGGGCGTTCTTCAGGCCGGTTTGGCTCTCGAAGGTCGGGTTGATCTCCAGGAAACGATAGTCGACCGGGACGTCGCCGTCGAAGATCACCTCGATAATGCAGAAGCCTTCGAGCAGCGTGTCGAACAGCATTCGGTAGCGCTCTTCCGCCAGCTTGCGCTCGCCGATATCGAGGTTGATGCCCACCCAGCAGGCGACCCGGCCCTGTTCGTCACGGACCGGAACGCCGCGAGCGAGCACCGGATGCCACTCGCCATCCACGCCGCGGAAGCGGTGTTCCATGTCCCAGCGTCCCCCGGACCGGACGCACTCCTTCCAGGCAGCGAGCGTACGCTCGGCGTCATCCGGATGCAGCATCTCTCCCCAGCCGAAACTGGAGCACTGTTCCTGCGTCAAGCCCACCATCTTCAGGAACGATTCGCTGGCATAGGTGTTGCGGCCGTCGGGGGCGCATACCCACACGCCATAGTCGATAGACTCGCCAATGGCCCGGTACATCTTCTCGCTCTCGCGCAGCGCCTCTTCGGTCCGCTTGCGCTCGGTAATGTCGAGCTCGATGCCATCCCACACAGTGGAGCCATCCGGGCAACGGGTTGGGGTCGAGCGCAGCAGCGACCAGCGCGTCTCGCCGGTCACGCGGTGCAGGTGTCGCACCTCCACCTCGTACCGCCCCAACCGCTCGCGGGACAGCGCGAGCGCGGAGCGGAGCCTATCATGGTCCTCGGGCACTATATTCCGCTCCACGGTGGCGGGATCGCGCATGTACTCGGCCGCCGGAACGCCGGTCAGCCGCTCGATGCCGGCGCTGATGAAGTCCACGTGCGGCTCGCCGTTGACGTCCTGGCGGTACCGGTAGATCGCGCCCTCCGGCAGGTTGTCGATCAAGGTGCGCAGCCGGGACTCGCTCTCCCGCAGCGCCTCTTCGGCCTGCTTGCGATCGGTGATGTCCGCGCAGATGCCGGTGAGACCGAGGAACTCGCCTCCGGGCGAAAACCTCGGCACGCCGTAGGACGAGATCCAACGCCATGCGCCATCGGCGCGCCGTACGCGTGCTTCGGCCTGGACGGGCGCACGCTCCCGCACCGCGGCCATGAGCGCCGCCACGTACTCCGCTGCATCGTCGGGATGAAGCAGTGGCTGCCACTTGCCGCCTTCCGCCTCATCGTTGGTGACGCCGAAGTACTCGCGGTAGGCGCGGTTGACGAATCGGTTGTTCCCCTCCGCATCGGTCACCAGGATGATGATGGGGCAGCTGTCCGCCATGATGCGGAAACGCTCCTCGCTCTCGCGCAGCGCCTCTTCCGCGCGCTTGCGATCGCTGAGATCGAGGATGGTGTACGCGAATCGCGGGTTGCCGGAATGCCCGATCCCCACGTAGCTGGCGGTCGCCAGCAACCAGCGGTCGCGGCCGTCGGCGCCACGGCGGGCATATTCCATCGAGACCGGCTCGCCGGTGCGCCGGCTCTTCTGGTAGAGATCGACCCACAAGCGCGCGGTCTCCTCGGAAGCGCCCGCCACGATTGCGGGCAGCCCCGCGATCGACGCCCGGTCCACGCCGTACATTTCCGCCGCGGCCGCGTTGCAGGAGACGTGGACGATGTCGCCATCGACCAGGTCGATGAATCCCCGCATCATCCCGGGGCTGTCGAAGAAACTGCGCAGGGCGGTTTCGCTTTCCCGTAGCGCCTCCTCGGCCCGCTTGCGGCGCGTCACGTCGGCACCAGCGGCCACCGATCCGCGCACGTGCCCTTCCGCATCGAACAGCGGCACGGCCCCCAGAAGCAGGTGCACGGTGCGGCCGTCGGGGAAGACCATCTCGAATTCTTCCGCCTTCACCGGCTGGCCTGTTGCGGCGGCGACTTGATTGGGCAACTCGTCGGGACGCAGTTGAATACCGCCGCGAAAGACTTTGTACGAAACAGCCTCGTCGCCGGGAAGCGCGCTCCGCGAGACGTTACCGCCTCGTTCGGTCTGCATGACAACCTGGTCCGCGTAGGCGTTGCCGGTAATCCGGAGGCACTGCGGGTCGTGGGCGATCCAGATGGCGACGGGCGCGGCGTCCAGGATGGCGGCCAGACTGCCGGCCAGACGTTGGCGTTCCTCCTCCGCGCGCTTTCGCTCGGTGATCAGCTCGCTGAAGATGACGATGCCTCCGATCTCTCCCTTCCCGTCACGCCAGGGACGGACCTCCCAACGGATCCAGTCGACGCTCCCGTCGGCGCGGAGGAAGGACTCTTCGTCGCATTTCTCGACGGCGCCGGCCAGGCAGCGCCGGTGTATCTCCTTCCAGCGTTCGTCTATTTCCGGGAACACGTCGTAGTGGCTGCGTCCCACCAGGTCCTGATCGCCGAGGAGGAAATCGCTATTCCATCTGCGGCTCGCCGCCACGTACCGCATCTGGCGGTCGAACATGGCAATCGCGGCCGGCGCATGTTCGACGAATAGCCGCAGCAGCCCCTGGCTCTCGCGCCCTTCCGCCTCCGCCCGCTTGCGTTCGGTGACGTCCACGAAGACCACGCCGAATCGGCCGGGCCCGGTCCGGAAGGCGGAGAGTTCGAACCACCGTCCCAGTGGGCCGAACCACTCCTCGAACCGCGCCGGCTCCCCGGTCAGAGCCACCCTGCAGAAACGCTCCATCAAGGCCGGCTCTGTCGCCGGGAACAACTGCATCACGGTCTTTCCGAGGATGTCCCCGGACTTGATGCCGGTTTGGCGCTCGAAGGCCGGGTTGACGGCCAGGTAGCGAAAATCGCACGGCTTTCCTGCTTCGTCAGAGAGGATCTCGCACAGGGCGAATCCCTCGGTCATGGTGTCGAACAGAGTCTTGTAGCGCTCCTCGGCCTGCTTACGTTCGGTGATGTCGCGCACCACCGAGACCGACCCTACGACGTTGCCCGCGCCGTCCCTGACCGGAGAAGCGCTGACCTGGCGATGCCGCAACTCGCCATGAACGGGGGTGCGAACGATCTCCTCCTGGTTCCGCACCGTCTCTCCCCTGAGGGCGCGTAGCGGCGGAGCCTCCTCCAGGGGGCGGGGGCTGCCATCCGGGCGAAATACTTCCAGGCTTGCAGCGAGTTCCTCCACGTTCCCCGGCGTGGGCGTGCCGATCTTGAATTCGCGCAGGGCCGCCGGATTCGCCAGGGTGAACCGGCCCTGGGCGTCGGCGAGCCAGACCTCGTCGGGAATGCTGTCGATGAGGGCCGAGAAGCGGCGCTCCGCCGATGGGCCCTGGACCCGCTCGATGAGCGCGGTGGCCACGGCGATCAGGCGCGGTTCCTCGAGCGGCGATTGCAGATACGCTTCCGCCCCGCTTAGCAACGATTCCGCGTAGTCGCCACTCTGGCCGGAGATGTGCAGGACCGGAATGAAGGCGGTGCGGGGATCGGCCTTCAGGCGCCTGGCTACCTCGAAGCCGTCGATGGCGGGCGATCCGAGGGCGACGACGACGAGTGCGGGCTGCCGTTCGAGCGCCGTTTTCAGCGCGTCCGATGCCGCGATGGCTTCGAGAATCTCAAAGCCGGCCCCGCGGAGGATTTCGTTGTGGGCACGACGAGCAGCCGAACCGGCATCGACGCAAAGGATCGTGTGGATCATGGCACCCCCACAGCGGCGACCGTCCGAGTGAATGAGGCCCGGCACCGCGGACAGTCATTCTACCTTATTGCGGTCGATGCCCGATGGGTCGAGGTGGGTCGATGGTGGAGGGTCGATGGTGAATGGTTGGGTTTCCTCGGTGGTCGATGGTGGATGGTCGATGGTGGTGGATGGCGGGGTTTCGGCGGGGGGCCCATCCTCATCAGAGTGCGGGGGTTGTGCGTCGCTGGGTTCATGGTGAAATTTTTGATTTTCGAGCGGGGCGGCGGCGCTCGTCGCCCCTGGCTCTGAGCTGGTGGATGGCGGTTGGTCGACGGTGGATGGCGGGGCTTCGGCGGCGTCCCTATCCTCCTCAGAGCGCGGGGGTTGTGCGTCGCTGGGTTCATCATGCAATTTTTGATTTTCGAGGTGCGCGTCGAGGAGCTTCAGGGTGCGGCGGAGCTCGGCGCTGAGGCGGGTTTCGTGGCGGTTGAAGCTTTCGAGAGCGCTGCCATCGTCTATCAGGTGCTGGTAGGCGATGGCGGCGCGGGTCTCGCCGTCGCAGACGTCATACTCCCTGCGGATCTCGGGTTCCTGGCGAGTGATCTGGCGATCGATGAGGGCGGTTTGGAGGGCCAGGACGCGGTTGTGGCGCCAGCGGGCGGCGACCAGTTGATCGACGAGGTCGAAGCGGGACCGGGTCTGGGGCTGGAACTCGGCCAGGTATTCTTCGCGCAGGGCGTTGAACTTCTCCTCGGATTCGCCTTCGATGAGGAGCTGGTCGGAGGCGAGTCCGTGGGTGAGGGCGGCGGCGCGGGAGCGGGCGCGGCCCTCGGGGGTGGCGGGGCCGCGGGATTTGGCGCCGTTGGCGCGGGAGGAATCGCTGCGTTTTCGGGTGGACATGGGGGCTCTCCTTGCGGGCACCGGGATTGCGGGTGCCCGAGGGGAGAGTAGCGCGAGGTGGGGCGAGCGGCGGGGGCTCACTTTTGGGAAGTTGTTGAGGGGGCAGGAGATTCAGTTGGGGAAGTGAGGCGACCGGCGTGGGCTGCGGTGCTGCGGCGACAGCTCGGCCTGGGTTTTCGGACGGGCTGGGCAACGCTCGTCTGGGATGAGTACATTGGATTTGAGGTGTCTCATGGGCCAACCTGGCGGCGGAATCGGCAATGTCACGGCGAACGCGGGGCTCGTCGAGATGGCGATGGCATACTCCCGCAGCCGCGTACTTTGCGCGGTCGCGCGTCTCGGCGTTGCCGATGCGCTCGGAGACGAAGTGCGCAGCGTCGATCACCTGGCCGAAGCTTGTGAGGCGGATGGCGATGCTCTGTATCGCCTGCTGCGCGCCCTGGCCAGCATAGGCGTCACGGAGGAAACGACGCCGAGGCATTTTCGGCTGACCCAGTTTGGAAGGCCGCTTCGGAGGGACGATGCCCAGTCGGCATGGCCCGCCGTCGTTTTCTGGGCCGATCTGCTTGCCGACGAATGGTCCCTGCTGACCGATTGCGTCCGAACGGGCAAGCCTGCCTCCCAGGTGCGTGATCCGAATGTGCCTTCCCGCTGGTCGCAGGATCCCGAAGCTTCCTCGATCTTTCGTGCCGTCATGGGCACGGCTCCCGCGGAAGATTACGCTCCCATCG
>Ga0265320_10002662_pt1 | contig 12356 bp, 4 predicted proteins | sample 4827metaG_FD_202087 | JGI IMG/M metagenome (GOLD analysis project Ga0265320, IMG submission 202087) | Rhizosphere microbial communities from Carex aquatilis grown in University of Washington, Seatle, WA, United States - 4-8-27 metaG | ecosystem: Host-associated > Plants > Roots > Rhizosphere >...
CGCTCCGCCTTTTCCTCCACCTGTCGCGCACGCTGCGGTTCTTACAGACCAGCCGCGAGTGCCACATCAGCCCGTCGGCGCTGTCGCGCGCGATCCAGCGCCTGGAGCGCGAGGTCGGCTGCCGCCTGTTCGAGCGCGACCGCCGCACGGTACGCCTGACCCCCGGGGGGACGCGCCTCGCGGCGCACGCGCGCGACGTGCTCGATCGCTGGGACGCGGTGACGCAAGAGCTGCGCGAGAGCTCCGGCGCGGACACCGGCACCCTCCGCGGGACGATCGCGCTCTTCGCGTCGGTGACCGCCTGCCAGAGCTTCCTGCCCGGCATCCTGAGCGGATTTCGCGAGCGCTTCCCCGACATCCACATCCGCCTCGAGACCGGCTACGCCGTCGACGCGCTGGAGATGCTGGCGGAAGGGCGCGTCGACGTCACCGTCGCGGCGCTGCCGGCGCGCGTGCCGGCGCCGCTGACCGCGCGCGTCCTGCTGCACACGCCGCTGGTGTTCGTCGCGCCGGCGTCGCCGTGCGAAGTCCAGCGCCAGGTCGCGCGCCGGCCGCTACCGTGGGCCGAGCTGCCGATCGTCCTGCCGGCGTCGGGCCTCGCGCGCGCGGACGCCGACCGCTGGTTCCGCCGCAAGCGCATCTCGCCGCGCATCTACGGCGAGGTGGCCGGCAGCGAGGCGATCCTGTCGCTGGTCAGCCTCGGCTGCGGCGTCGGCATCGTGCCGCGCATCGTGATGGACAAGAGCCCGCTGCGCGCCCAGGTGCGCGCGCTCGACGTCGAGCCGGCGATCGGCGAGTTCCGCGTCGGTGTCTGTACACAGCGCCGCAAGCTGCAGTCGCCGCTGGTGCGCGCGTTCTGGGACGAGATCGGCGGGGAGGTTCGGAACCCTGTGAGGGTTCTGAAGTAGATCGTCAGATCGCCGTCGACGCTGCGAGGTCCGGCTTCTTCTGGACCGGCGGGTGGCCGTAGCGGCCGTACCAGGCGATGTACAGGTAGCAGAGTACCGGGATGATGAAGCAGTGGTGGATACCGATGCGGTCGGCGAGCGCCCCCTGGATGACCGGGATCAGCGCGCCACCAACGATTGCCATGCACAGGATGCCCGAGCCCTGGCCGGTGTGCTTGCCCAGGCCCTCGATCGCGATGGTGAAGATCGTCGGGAACATGATCGAGTTGAAGAGCCCGACAGCGATCACCGACCACATCGCGACCTGGCCGGTGGCGAGCATGGTGATCACCACCAGCGCCCCCGCGCCGAGCGCGTGAATCGCGAGCAGCTTGCCGGGCTTCACCACCCGCAGGGTGAACGTACCGATGAAGCGGCCGATCATCGCGCCGCCCCAGTAGTAGGCGACGTAGTGCGCGCCGACCGCTTCGGCGAACCCGCCGATCTCCGGCTCCTTGAAGTAGTTCACGAGGAAGCTGCCGATCGCCACCTCGCCACCGACGTAGACGAAGATGCCGACCGCGCCCAGCACCAGGTGGCGGTAGCTCCAGGCGCTCTTGTGCTGATCGGAGGCGGCGTGCGCGGCGTCATCGGCACCGCCCGACGCGGCATCGATCTTGGGCAGCTTGAAGAACGCGATTGCAACCGCGAGCAGGACGAGCGCGATTGCCAGCCCCACGTAGGGCGTCTGCACCGAGCTCGCCTCGGCCAGGCGATAAGCGTCGGCGGCCGCCGGCGACAGCTGCTTGATCTCGGCCGGGCTCTTGATCACGGTCGAGAGGATGATCATCGAGCCGAAGATCGGCGCAATGGTGGTGCCCAGCGAGTTCAGTGCCTGCGTCATGGTGAGCCGGCTCGACGCGGTCTCCGGCTTGCCCAGGATCGCGACGAACGGGTTCGCGGCGACCTGCAGCAGCGTGATGCCGGAGGCGAGGATGAAGAGCGCGAGCAGGAACAGGGGGTAAGAGCGGGCGCCGGCGGCCGGATAGAACAGCAGGCAGCCAACCCCGGCGGTGACCAGCCCGATGATGATGCCGTTCTTGTACCCGAGCTTGTTGACGATCAGGCCCGACGGCAGTGACATCACGAAGTACGCCGTGAAGAAGGCGAACTGGATCAACATCGCCTGGGCGTAGTTGAGCTCGAACACCGCCTTCAGGTGGGGAATGATGATGTCATTCAGGCAGGTGATGAACCCCCACATGAAAAACAGGGTGGTCAACACGGCCAGCGGCGCCGTGTTGCTCACCCCGGTTTCAGTGGCGGATACGGTGCGGACGGCTACCGGTGCGGGGGACGCCAAAGTGAAGGCACCATAGCTTCGGAGCCTTCCCGCGGTCAATCGACCTGAATTTAACGAGTTCCGCGCGGCGTCAGGGGAGCAGCGTCTCGCCCATCAGGTACTGGTCGACGCCGCGGGCGGCGGCGCGGCCTTCCTGAATGGCCCAGACGATCAGCGATTGGCCGCGCGTCATGTCGCCGGCCACGAAGATGCCGGGAATGTTGGTCTGCTTGCTGGCGTCGGCAACCACGTTGGTGCGCTCGTCCAGCTTCACGCCCAGGTCGGCGAGCATCCCCTCTTTCTCGGGGCCGAGGAAGCCCATCGCCAGCAGCACCAGGTCGGCCGGCCAGACCTTCTCGCTGCCCGGGATCTCCTTCATGATCGTGCGCCCACCCTCGCCCTTGACCCACTCGATCTGCACGGTGTGCAGCGCCTTGAGGTTGCCCTGCGCATCACCCTCGAAGCGCTTGGTCACGATGCGGTAGCTGCGCGGGTCACCGCCGTAGAGCGCCGCGGCCTCTTCCTGGCCGTAGTCCATCTTGTAGATGCGCGGCCACTGCGGCCACGGGTTATCGGTCGCGCGCTCGTCAGGCGGGCGCGCCATGATCTCGAACTGCACCAGGCTCTTGCAGCCGTGGCGCAGCGACGTGCCGACGCAGTCGGTGCCGGTGTCACCGCCGCCGATCACGACGACATGCTTGCCCTTGGCGGAGATGTAGCGCCCGTCCTCGAAGTTGCTGTCGAGCAGGCTCTTGCAGCTCTTGAGCAGGAACTCCATGGCAAAGTGCACGCCCTTGAGCTGGCGCCCCTCGACCGGCAGGTCGCGCGCGCGCGTCGCGCCGCCGCACAGCACCGACGCGTCGAAGTCCTTGAGCAGCGACTTCGCCGGGTAGTTCTTGCCGACCTCGGTGTTGGTGACGAACTCGATCCCTTCCTCGGCCAGCAGCTTCACGCGCCGGTCGACGATCTCCTTTTCCAGCTTCATCGGCGGGATTCCGTACATCAGCAGGCCGCCGATGCGGTCGTCGCGCTCGAAGACCGTCACCTTGTGGCCGGCGCGGTTGAGCTGCGCCGCGCACGCCAGGCCCGCCGGTCCCGACCCGACGACCGCCACCTTTTTCCCGGTACGCGACAGCGGCGGCTCGGGGACGATCCAACCCTCGGCGAAGCCGCGGTCGACGATCGCGCACTCGATGCTCTTGATGGTGACCGCCGGCTCGCTGATGCCGAGCACGCACGATCCCTCGCACGGTGCCGGGCAGACACGCCCGGTCCACTCAGGGAAGTTGTTGGTCTTGTGCAGCCGCGCCAGCGCCTCGCGCCACTGCCCGCGGTAAACCAGATCGTTCCACTCGGGGATCAGGTTGTTGATCGGACAGCCCGACGCGCCGCCCTCGAGCAGCTTGCCCGTGTGGCAGAACGGAACGCCGCAATCCATGCAACGCGCGCCCTGCTCGCGCAGCGTCTTCTCCGGCAGGTGGTCGTGAAACTCCCGCCAGTTGCCGACGCGCTCCTTCGGATCGATTGAGCGGGGCAGAACCCGCTCGAACTCCATGAACCCGGTCACTTTGCCCATTGGCTCTGCTTACTTTCCTCCCAGTCGGGCGACGTCGTGCGAGTTGAGCTCGAAGGCGGCCATCTCGGCCTCCTCGGCCGACAGGCCGGTCTCGCGCATCTTCTTTTGCGCCTCGAGCACTCGCTTGTAGTCGTTCGGCATCACGCGCACGAAATACGGCACCCAGTGGCTCCAGGCCGCCAGGATCTCCTGCGCGCGCTTGCTGCCGGTGTACTGCGCGTGCCGGAAGATCATCCCGTGGACCTGGTTGATCTCGTCGGCGTCCTCGAGCTTGGCCAGGCTGACCATCTCTTTGTTGCAGTGACCGGCGAACCGCCCACCCTCGTCGAGGATGTACGCGACGCCGCCCGACATGCCGGCGGCGAAGTTGCGGCCGGTTGGCCCGAGCACGATCACGCGGCCACCGGTCATGTACTCGCAGCCGTGGTCACCCACGCCCTCGACGACCGCCGACACGCCGCTGTTGCGCACGCAGAAGCGCTCGCCCGCGGTGCCGCGGATGTAGCCCTCGCCGCCGGTCGCGCCGTAGAAGGCCACGTTGCCGATGATGACGTTCTCCTCGGCGACGAACGTCGCGGCCGCCGGCGGGTAGACGATGATCTTGCCGCCCGACAATCCCTTGCCGAGGTAGTCGTTCGAGTCACCCTCGAGCTTCAGGGTCATGCCGCGCGGCACGAACGCGCCGAAGCTCTGCCCCGCCGAGCCCTGGAAGTGCAGCTGGATCGTATCGTCGGGCAGCCCCTCGGGCCCGTACTTGCGCGTGATCTGGCTGCCGACGATCGTGCCGACGACGCGGTTGCCGTTCTTGATCGGCAGCGTCGCCTGGACCGGCTTGCGCTCTTCCAGCGCCGGCTTGCACAGCGCCAGCAGCGTGGTGTTGTCGAGCGCATCGGCCAGGCCGTGGTCCTGGCTGATCTGGCAGAAGCGGCCGACGTCCGGCCCGACGTCGGGCTGGTACAGGATCTTCGAGAAGTCGAGCCCGCGCGCCTTCCAGTGGTCGACCGCCTTGCGCATCGCGATCGCTTCGGTATGGCCGACCATCTCCGTGATGGTGCGGAAACCGAGCTCGGCCATCAACTCGCGCACCTCCTGCGCGATGAAGTGCATGAAGTTCACCACGTGCTGGGCGTCGCCCGCGAACTTCTTGCGCAGCTTCGGGTCCTGCGTCGCGATTCCGACCGGACAGGTGTTGAGGTGGCAGACACGCATCAGGATGCAGCCCACGGCGACCAGCGGCGCGGTCGCGAAGCCGAACTCCTCGGCGCCGAGCAGCGCCGCGATGATCACGTCGCGGCCGGTCTTGAGCTGTCCGTCGGTCTCGACGGCGACGCGGCTGCGCAGGTTGTTGAGCACCAGGACCTGTTGGGTCTCCGCCAGGCCGAGCTCCCAGGGGATGCCCGCGTGCTTGATGCTGGTCAGCGGCGACGCGCCGGTGCCGCCGTCGTGCCCGCTGATCAGGATGACGTCGGCGTGCGCCTTGGCGACGCCGGCAGCGATCGTGCCCACGCCGACCTCGGCCACCAGCTTGACGCTGATGCGTGCCTGCGTGTTCGCGTTCTTGAGGTCGTGGATGAGCTGCGCCAGATCCTCGATCGAGTAGATGTCGTGGTGAGGCGGCGGTGAGATGAGGCCCACGCCCGGCGTCGCGTTGCGCACCTTGGCGATCCAGGGATAGACCTTGGACCCGGGCAGCTGGCCGCCCTCGCCGGGCTTCGCGCCCTGCGCCATCTTGATCTGCAGCTCATCGGCGTGGACCAGGTAGTCGCTGGTGACGCCGAAGCGCCCCGACGCGACCTGCTTGATCGCGCTGTTGCGCGAGTCGCCGTTCGCGTCGCGCACGTAGCGCGCCGGATCCTCGCCGCCCTCGCCGGTGTTGCTCTTACCGCCGATGCGGTTCATCGCAATCGCCAGCGTCTCGTGCGCCTCGCCGCTGATCGAGCCGTACGACATCGCGCCGGTCTTGAAGCGCTTGACCAGAGCATCGACCGACTCGACCTCTTCGATCGGCACCGGCGGGCGCTTCGAATCGAGCTCCATCAGGCCGCGCAGCGTGCAAAGGTGCTTGGCCTGGTCGTCGACCAGCTTCGCGTACTCCTTGTAGACCGAGTAGTTCCCGGTGCGACAGGCGTATTGCAGCTTGTGGATGCTCTCGGGGTTGAACAGGTGGTACTCGCCCTCGCGGCGGTACTGGTACTGGCCGCCGGGATCCAGCGTGTGCGTCGGCAGCGGCCGATCCGGGAACGCGCGCTGGTGGCGCAGGCGCACCTCGGCGGCAACTTCAGACAGGCCAATACCCGCGATGCGCGACGCCGTCCAGGTGAAGTACTCGGCGATGAAGTCGCTGTTGAGCCCGATCGCCTCGAACACCTGCGCGCCGTGGTAGCTCTGGATGGTCGAGATCCCCATCTTCGAGCAGACCTTGACGATGCCCTTGCCGACGGCCTTGACGAACTTCTGCTCGGCCTTGTCGGGGTCACCGCCGGCGAGCAGCCCGCCCGCGCGGGTCAGGTCGTGGATCGTCTCGAACGCGAGATACGGGTTGATCGCGCTCGCGCCGTAGCCCAGCAGCAGGCAGAAGTGGTGCACCTCGCGCGGCTCGCCGGTCTCGACGACCAGGCCCACGCGCGTGCGCGACCCCTCGCGCAGCAGGTGGTGCTGGACCGCCGACACCGCGAGCAAGGCCGGGATCGGCGCGTTGTCGTGGTCGTGGCCGCGGTCGGAAATGATGATGATGTTGTGCCCGCTGGCGATGGCATCACTGCAACGCTTGCGCAGCTCCTCGATGGCGCGCTTGAGCCCGTCGGCCCCCTCGGCGAGCTTGAACAGCATCGGCACGGTGATGCTCTTGAAGCCGTGCGAGCCATTGACGCCGTTCAGGTGGCGCAGCTTTTCCAGCTCTGCGTTGCGCAGCACCGGCGTGGGCAACGTGATCTGCCGCGCCGAGGCCGGCGTCGGCTCGAGCAGGTTACCCTCGGGGCCAATCGCCGTATCGACGGCCATGATCAGCTCTTCGCGGATGGCGTCGACCGGCGGGTTGGTCACCTGCGCGAACAGTTGCTTGAAGTAGTTGTAGAGCAACTGCGGCCGCTCCGACAGCACGGCGAGCGGAGCATCATTGCCCATCGAGCCGGTCGGCTCGACGCCGTCGACGGCCATCGGCGCCACGAGAACCTTGAGGTCCTCGGTGGTGTAGCCGAACGTCTCCTGGCGGCGCAGCACGGCCTCGTGATCGGGCGCATGCACCGTCGGCGGCGCCGGCAGCTCCGACAGCGAGACCAGGTTTTCCTTCAGCCACTCGCCGTACGGCGCCGCCGACGCGATCTGATGCTTGATCTCGTCGTCGGAGATGATGCGTCCTTGCGCCGTGTCGACCAGGAACATGCGCCCCGGCTGCAAGCGCCCCTTCTCCAGCACGCGATCGGCGGGGATGTCGAGCACGCCGACCTCGGACGCCATCACGACCAGGCCATCCTTGGTGACGTAGTAGCGCGACGGGCGCAGGCCGTTGCGGTCGAGCACCGCGCCGATGCGAACGCCGTCCGTGAACGCGACCGAGGCCGGGCCGTCCCACGGCTCCATCAGGCAGCCGTGAAACTCGTAGAACGCCTTCTTCTCGGCCGACATCGACTCGTGGTTCGACCACGGCTCCGGGATCATCATCATGATCGCGTGCGGCAGCGATCGCCCCGCGAGCACCAGGAGCTCGAGCACGTTGTCGAACTGCCCCGAGTCGCTGCCGTCGGTGTCGATGACGGGGATCAGCTTCTTGAGGTCCTCGCCGAACAGCTTCGACGCAAACATGCTCTCGCGCGCGTGCATCCAGTTGACGTTGCCGCGCAGCGTGTTGATCTCGCCGTTGTGCGCGATCAGGCGGTAAGGATGCGCGCGCGACCAGTTGGGGAACGTATTGGTCGAGAAGCGCGAGTGCACCATCGCCAGCGCCGACACGACGCGGTCGCTCTGCAGGTCGGGATAGAACTCCCGCAGCTGCTCGGGGTTGAGCATCCCCTTGTAGACGATCGTGCGGCTCGACAGGCTGGGGATATAGAAGTGCGCGCTCGGGATGCCGGCCTTGCGCGCCGCGTGCCGCACCTTGCGCCGGATGACGTAGAGCTTGCGGTCGAAGTTCAGATCGTCGAGCGCCGGCATCTCGTCCGCGGCGTCGAGCCCCGGACCCCGCTGTCCGATGATGATCTGCCGGATGATCGGCTGCGATGCGCGCGCCGTCGGACCCAGCGAACGGTTGTCGGTCGGCACGGTGCGCCAGCCGAGCAGCTCTTGCCCCTCTTCGCGGACGGCCTGCTCGAACAGGCGCTCGCACGCCTCGCGGCTCGCGCGATCGGCGGGCAGAAACACGGCGCCCACGGCGTAGCGGCCCGGCGGGGGCAGCCTGATCCTGAGCTTGCCCGCTTCCTCGGCGAAGAACTCGTGCGGCGTCTGAATCAGAATACCGGCGCCGTCGCCGGTGTTGGTCTCGCAGCCGCAGGCGCCGCGGTGCTTCAAGTTCAGCAGGACCTGGATGCCCTGTTGAACGATGTCGCTCGACTTGCGGCCCTTGAGGTCGACGACGAACCCGACGCCGCACGCGTCGTGCTCGTGTTGTGGATCGTAAAGGCCCTGGGCCGGGGGCGCGCCCCAGCTCGGCTCACCATCTCGACGCTCTTTCATCTCCCCAAAAACCTCGAAATTACTCAGTGAGAAAGTCAGAAACGAGCCACTGTAGCACGGTGTAGTTCAAGCCGAGCCGCTTTCTTACGTGCACCTCCGGAAAGAAACATCGCGGAAACAGCTTGGTAACCGAACGTCGACGGCAGCTCATTCACGCGACGGCCGCAACAACGGATCGCCGGAGAATCGAGCCGTCGAGATCAATCCAGAATGCGGCGCACGCTGTCCCGAACGGCAACGTATTCATTGGGCAGCAACGTCGGGTGATTCGCATAGCGGGGCTCCGCGCGCGCGGGCACGGACGGATCGCCGGAGGCAGGAGCGCCCAGCTCGCCCAGCTGGCCTTCGTGATAGCGGGTCTTGAAGTCGGTGAACTTGAGACCGTTGGCGGTGCTCACCACGACGACACGCTGCTCGGGGCCGATCTGGCCGCGCGCCACCAACTTCTCCAGGGCCGCCAGCGCCACGCCGGTGTGCGGACAATTGAAGAGGCCAGTGCGATCGGCGCGCGCCGCCGCGTCCGCGAGCTCGAGCTCTGACGCCTGCTCGACAACGCCGTCGAAGCGCTGCAAGGTCCGGATGGCCTTCTTCACGCTCACCGGGTTGCCGATCTGGATCGCCGACGCCAGCGTCGGCTTCGCCGTGACCGCGTGGAACTTGTCGTAGCCGTCGCGGTAAGCCTGGTAGAGCGGATTCGCCGCCTCGGCCTGCGCCACGCAGATGCGCGGCAGCTTCTGTGTGAGACCCAGATCTTTCATCATCTGAAAGCCGGCGCCGAGCGCGCTCACGTTGCCGAGATTTCCGCCCGGAATGATCACCCAGTCCGGGACCGACCAGTCGAACTGCTGCACCATCTCGATGGCGACGGTCTTCTGTCCCTCGATGCGCAGAGAGTTCATGCTGTTCGCGAGGTAGACGCCCTCTTCCTCGGCCAGGCGCTGCACGATCGCCATGCACGCGTCGAAGTCGCCGTCGATCGCCAGAACACTGGCGCCGTTGGCCAGCGGCTGCACCAGCTGAGCCGTGGAGACCTTGCCGCGCGGCAGGATCACCATCGCGCGCACGCCGGCCGCCGCCGCGTAGGCCGCCAGCGCCGCCGAGGTGTCGCCGGTCGACGCGCACGCGACCGCGCGGATCGGCTTGCCGTCGGCGATCATCTGCTTCACCGTCGAGACCAGCACGGTCATGCCCAGGTCCTTGAACGACCCGGTGTGCGAGACGCCGCACTGCTTGACCCAGAGCTCGGAGAGGCCGAGCTCGCGCCCGTACCGCTCGGCCCAGAGCAAGTTGGTCCCGCCTTCGAGCATCGAGACCACGTTCTCGTCGCGCACGTGCGGCTGCACCCACTCCTTCTTGCCCCAGACGCCCGAGCCGTAGGGCCATTGGGTGCGCAGGTAACGCTCGTCGAACAACTTCATCCACGCGGCGCCGCTGCGCGCGCGCAGGTGCTCGAGATCGTGCACGACCTCCAGCAGCGCGCCGCACTTGGGGCAACGGTAGATGATCTCGTCGAGCGCATATTCGCCCGAGCACTCGGCGGTGCAACGGAACACGGAGCGTGAAGGCATGGCGGGGAACTTTACCTCAAAGTCCGCGGCGACTCCGGCGCAAACCGGTGACGACTCGCACCGCGGCGGAGGCGGTGCGCGGAAGGGGCCTTATCATGATACAAACTTCGGCTTCAAATGAGCGCGAAGAGGCCGGTTGTCGAGGTTCACAAGTTCGGGGGCGCGTCGCTCACAGATGCGGCGTCGTACAAGAACGCCGTCGGCATCATCCGCCAGCGCAAGGGGCAGCGCGCGATCGTCGTCTCGGCCCCCGCGGGCATCACCGACGCGCTGCTGGGCCTGGCCGGCCGGGCCGTCGCCGGCAAGGCCGCCGATCTGGAAAAGGACGCCGGCGCCCTGCGCGCCCGCTACCGCAAGCTGGCGCAGGGGTTGGCGCCGCCAGGCCCCGCGCGCCAGGAAGTCATCGCCGAGATCGACCGCTCCTTCGACGAGCTCGACGGCCTCTTGCGCAGCCTGCTCGTGCTGAGCGAGCTCACCGCGCGCACCAGCGACTTCGTGCTCGCGCGCGGCGAGCGGCTGTCGGCGCTCCTCATGGCGGCGGCGCTCAACGCCGCGGGGACGCGCGCCCGCTACGTCGACGCCGTCGACGTGGTGATCACCGACGGGCCGTTCGGCGGCGCGTCGCCGAATCTCATGCTGACCGATCTCCGCGCGCGCAAGATCCTGCGCCCGTTGCTGGCCTCGGGCGTGGTGCCGGTCGTGCCCGGCTTCCTGGGCGCGACGCCGGCCGCCGACAGCGACGAGCGCGGCAAGGCGCGCGCGATCGCGACGCTCGGGCGCGGCGGGTCGGACCTGACCGCGACGCTGCTCGGCCGCGCGCTCGGCGCCGCCGAGATCAATCTGTGGAAGGACGTGCCCGGCCTGCTCACGTCGGACCCGCGCGTGGTCCCCGACGCGCGCGTGATCCCGCAGCTGCACCTGCGCGAGGCATCCGAGCTCGCTTACTTCGGCGCCAAGGTGCTGCATCCGCGCGCGCTGATCCCGATCGTCACGCGGCCGATCCCGGTCTACGTGCGGCCATTCGCGGATTCGTCGGCGCCGGGCACGGAGATCTCGGCGCGGCGCACGCTCGATCGCTACCCGGTCAAAGCGCTGTCGGCGGCGGGCGGCCAGGCGCTGCTCACGGTCACCGGGAACGGCATGCTCGGCGTGCCCGGCATCGCCGCGCGCACCTTCTCCGCGCTGTACCAGGAGGGGACGTCGGTCTCGCTGATCTCGCAGTCGTCGTCGGAGCAGTCGATCTGCTTCAGCGTGCCCGAAGCGTCGGCGAAGCGCGCGCGCGATCGGCTCATGCAGGTCTTTCACGAGGAGATCGGGCGTAACGAGATCGACGGCGTCGAGATCGTGGGGGGCCTGGCCACGCTCGCCGTCGTCGGCATCGGCATGGCCGGCCACCCGGGCATCGCGGCGCGCGTGTTCGGTGCGCTGTCGGCGGCCAATGTGAACATCGTCGCCATCGCGCAGGGCTCGTCCGAGCTGAACATCTCGTTCGTGGTCGCGGCCAAGGACGCGCCGGCGGCGCAGCGGGCGATCCACGATGCCTTCCAGCTGTCGAAGATCGGCGGCGGCGCCGCCGCTCAGTCGACGCACGTCGATGCCGTGCTCCTCGGATTCGGCCAGATCGGCCGCGCGCTGGCCGGCATGATCGCGAAGACGGTCTCCAAGACCAACACGAGGCCCGGCGGCGGAGCCAGGGTGGTCAGCGCCGGCAAGGTCGGCAACGGTGTGCCGCTCAACGGTTCCAACGGCAAGCCGCACAGGTCGTCGCTGCGCATCGTCGCGGCGATCGATCGCAGCGGCGTGGTCTTCGATCCCAAGGGCCTGTCGCCGCGCGAGATCGCGTCGCTGGTCGCGGCCAAGGGCGACGGCAAGGGCTTCGCCGACCTGCCCGGCGGGCAGCGCTTGCAGCCAGCCGAAGCGCTGGCGCTGGTCGGCAAGCACGCCCTGTCGGACCCGATCCTGGTCGACGTCACCGCCGACGACACCGGCGCGATCATCAAGCAGGCGCTGTCGGCCGGGATGGACATCGTGCTCGCCAACAAGCGCCCGCTGTCGGGGCCGCGGCAGGCGCGCGACGAGCTGGAGGCGCTGGCGCGCGCCCTGGGCCGGCGCATCCTGTTCGAGGCGACGGTCGGCGCCGGGCTGCCGATCCTCGACACCCATCGCAAGCTCGCCGAGTCGGGCGACAAGGTGCTGAAGATCGAAGGCTGCCTCTCGGGAACGCTCGGCTTCCTGCTGACCGAGATCGGCCGCGGCAAGCCGTTCTCCGCGGCGCTGCGCAAGGCGATGGCCAAGGGGTTCACCGAGCCGGATCC
>Ga0265320_10002665_pt1 | contig 12347 bp, 8 predicted proteins | sample 4827metaG_FD_202087 | JGI IMG/M metagenome (GOLD analysis project Ga0265320, IMG submission 202087) | Rhizosphere microbial communities from Carex aquatilis grown in University of Washington, Seatle, WA, United States - 4-8-27 metaG | ecosystem: Host-associated > Plants > Roots > Rhizosphere >...
AGACTGCCATTCAACAGCCACTCTGCCCCCAGACCGGTGCGCGGAATACCATAAAAAGCATACAAAACTTGATTGGCGGAGCCAAACGTGTAGCTCGAACCGGCATTGTAAGTCACACCTGAACCGTCACGGGCCGTGTTCCATTCCCAAAAGACGCCGTTCTGTTTCGTGAGCTGTCCGGTGTTGTCAAGAACGGTTGCTGTAGCGCCTGAGCTGTACCAAGTCCGGCTGTCGATAGGCGGCTTGCCACCAAGGTTGCCGTTCCCGTCGTAGGTGATCGAGTAGAGCTTGCCGAAGGGCTGAAGGGAGTTCTGGCAACTGATCAGTTGTGTCAGAAAGATGGTGAGTAGCGGCAACAAACCGAAAACTGCGGCCGACCGAAAATCCCGACTAAACTTTTTGTGCTCGTACATTCTGAGAGAAAATTAGTTTGCACAAACTTTTGCGTCAAGTCCCTTAGGACTGGGAAAGGAGGTCGGGGCCGTAACTGAGGCGGGCGTACGGGAGAAAGGCGCCGATGAACCCGAGGGCCATCAACACCGAAAATAGATCGTTCGAAGTCTCGACAAACAGGACACCGCCAGCGTAGGCGACCACGATGGATCCGAGCCCGCCTATGGCGGAACTCAGAATCGTTTTGGGAAGGTTTTTTCTGACGACCTTCACCAAGAAGATAATCGCCAAGACCACGAGTGAGGCCGCAACAATCACGTGGAGCAGAATGAACCCGGGTTGGTGGTAAACCGAGTACTTTTCCGCTCCCTTTGGAATTTCCTGGTAGAGGCTGGCTAGAACCCCGAGCAGGAATTGAAGGGCGAGAAGCCCCAGAATGATGGCCGGCAGGCGTTTTGACACGATTGACCCCCAACGATTTCAGATGCCTCAACCTTAATCTGATTCAAGAAATCAGGAAAGTGGTCCTCACTCCTTCGCCGGATGGCTCTCCCACTTCACGCCGAAGGGCGGCAACCCCGCGGCTTTGTGGTTGTTGAAGTTCATCGTGAACACAAAATCGGTGGTTCCGTCGCTCCTTTTCTGGGCGTTGACTCCCGGCGGAAGCCCCTCAACAACCGGTTTGACGCCGGCTCGTTTGGCCAAGGCCGTCATCAGGTCGTCGGTGAAGCGCTGGTCGACCTTGGCGGCGAGGTAGTAGACCTCGCCCTTGCCGAACTTGTGCCTTGTCAGCACGGGCCGACCGGCGTACCAGTCGTCACCGTAAGTGGCCAAGACTTCCGAGCCTTCGGCGTGAACGACCTCGCAAAAGGTTTCTATGGTGTAGTCGCCCGAGAGCCCCAAATCGTTGCCCACGACGGGAACCGCGCGGTTGTGCTGGCTCTTCCACAACGGGTCGAGTTCTTCGGCCCACACTCCCGCCAGAGCGCGCAGAGGCCCAGGCATACCTCCTTCGAAAACAAGGTCGGTGTCGTCCACCCAGCCTGAAAGGAAGGTGAGCACCAAAGTGCCTCCACCTTCGACAAAGGCCTTCAGGCGCTCGGCCGTGCCAGGCTTGACCATGTGGAGCCAAGGGGCGGCGACGAGCTTGTACCCGTCTAGGGGCTGATCTTGGTTGGGTACATCGCAGGTGATCGAACGGCGCCACAGCGCGCGGTGAAACTCGAGGCAGGCTTTCTCGTAGTCGCGTTCGGGCTTGTTGAAGCCCTGAAGTTCGTCGATCACCCAGCGGTTTTCCCAATCGTAGATCACAGCGGCCTGGGCGCTCTGGCGCATTCCGACCACTGGCGACAAGGCCTTCAAGTCGCGGCCGACCTCGGCGACCTCCTGAAAGACCCTTGTGTTTTCGTGACCCACGTGGTCGACCACGGCGCCGTGGAATTTCTCGCTGGCCCCACGGCCCTTTCGCCACTGAAAATACAGCACCGCGTCGCTTCCATGGGCTACGGCCTGCAGGCTCGACAGCCTGTGCATTCCCGGTGCCTTGAGGCGGTTGACGGGTTGCCAGTTCACTTGGCTCGGAGTGCTCTCCATCAGCAGCCAAGGCTGGCCCGATTTCAACGAACGGTTTTGATCGTGGAGGAAGGCGACGCGGCTGGCTTCTTCGGCGTCACTAGTTTCGGCGTTGTGCCAGCGGGGGTAGTTGTCCCAGCTGATGATGTCGACATACGGGGCCCAACTCCAGTAGTTCAGGCCGGGGTAGGTTCCCATCATATTCACGGTGATGGGGAGGTTGGGTGTGATGCTCCGCAGCGGTGCCGATTCGGCCCTGAAGAAGTCGAGCGACTGGTGGTCGACGAAACGCTTCCAATCGAGAATCAGCCCATGTAGGGAGGACTCTCCCTGAGGTGCGGGGCTCTCGACTTGGGACCAGTCGGTGAGACGGTGGCTCCAGAAGTCCGTCCACCAAGCCTTGTTCAGCTCCTCAAGGGTTGTGTACCTCTTTTGCAGCCAGGCCCGGAAGGCGTCCTGACAAAGCGGGCAGTGGCATTCGCCGTTGTATTCGTTGGACACATGCCAAAGGATGAGCGAGGGCCGCTTGCCGTAGCGTTCGGCCAGGCGGGTGTTCATTTCGACAGCCTTGCGGCGGTAGGTTGGCGAGGTATAGCAATGGTTATGTCGGCCTCCGTGGAGGTCGCGGATCCGGTTGGCCTGACAGCGCAGAATTTCGGGGTACTTTTGGCTCATCCAGGCTGGCTTGGCACCGCTAGGCGTGGCCAGAATGACCGCCATTCCCGCTTTTTCAAGACGTGCCATTAACGAATCCAACCAGCCAAAATCGTACTTTCCGTCCTCCGGCTCGAGTCTTGTCCAGGCAAAGATCCCCAAGGAGACCGCATTGGCGCCGGCCAGAGGAAAGAGCCGGAAATCCTCATCGACGATGTCGGGTCGGTCGAGCCATTGGTCGGGGTTGTAGTCCCCGCCGTGCAACAGGGTCCGAAGGAAAGTTTTCATCCTATTATTCCATACCTCTTTGGTTCGCCTGTCCATCGGAGGCAAGGAGCAGGAGTAGCACAAAATGAACCTGCAGGCTACGCTGAAACCGTGGCCATGCTTTTTCCCGAACTCCCTGGTTTGCCTCTCCCTTTCCGCTTGCGAAGCCTTGGTGTCGGTCACCAACAGGAGCCTATCAGGCGACCTCATGGGTATCCTCACCATCAGTGGATTCAGGTACGTTCGGGGAGCCTTGCCCTGGCTTTAGGCGAACTCAGGGGCGTCGTCCGCGCCGGCGATGGTTTCTACCTGAGGCCCAACGAACCACATTCCTACGTCGCTGAGGCTGGTGGCGCCGTTGTCGACTGGATGGCCTTCGACGGGTCCGGCGTCGAGGAAGCCTTGGGGAACGGCCCTTTGACGAGTAGCGGTATCTATCGATTGTCCGACCTCGAGGCCGTCGACAGGGCGCTTGTTCGGGCGTGGACGACGGCTTCGGCCCGCGGAAACAACGGGTCGCAACTGTCGGCCTGCGTCTACGACCTCCTGATGGCTCTCACCGAGGCCGCGGCCGGGTTGGGTCAGGTCAGCGTCGCGGCCGGACTGGGTCGCCTCGAACCCGTATTGGCGGCGCTTGCCCACAGACCCGCCGCACCCTGGGATGTCGGCGCGTTGGCGTCGATGATCGGCGTGACTCCCCAGCACCTGGGTAAACTCTTTCGACGCGCCTTGGGCCAATCTCCTTTGGAATATATGGTTCGGCTCCGGCTCAATCGGGCCCTGCAACTGCTTGTCGAGCGTCCCGACCTGAGGGTCCATGAGGTGGGGGAGGCCGTCGGCTATCCCGACACCAACTACTTCATCCGTTTGTTTCGCCAACGCGAAGGAAGCACCCCCGGCCAGTTCCGTTCCCTCCACCTGGGCGAATGATTTTCGCCCCGCGTCGTGGTAGGGTATCGTCCATGACAACCACTCCCCTACTTTTGGCCCGGTTTTCCTTGGTTCAAACCTGCTACCAGATTGGCACCGTCATGATGATGTCGGTGGGCATCTTGGCCGCCGCTCCTCTGGCGCCCTCGCCGTTGTGGGGCGCCCTGCCGCTGGCCCTGTCGGTGGTCGGCACCTTCGCCTCCCTCTTCCCGGCGTCGGCCTTTATGAAGCGCTGGGGACGAAAACGAGGCCTGTTGGTGGGGATGAGCCTCGCCGCCGTCGGTGTCACCACCATCATTGGCGGCCTCCTGAGCGGCAACTTTGTTCTGCTGTGCGCGGGGTTTCTGGTTTACGGCCTGCACCAGTCGTTCCTGCAGTTCTTGAGATTTATGGCCATGGAGGCCGCGGGACCCGAGAAGAGCGCCGGAGCGTTGTCGTGGATTCTTGTCGCCGGAATACCCGCGGCGTTCCTGGGGCCGCTGTTGGGACTCTGGGGTCGCGACCTAGGGCCTGTGGCTTTTTCTGGGAGTTACGGACTCCTGTTGGGGGTTTTGACCGTTCAAGTTCTTCTGGTCGCCAGCCTGCCTGCGGTTAAGGTCGGCGGTTCAGTCCAGGCTGCAGGTGATCCGCCGCGACCTTGGCGGGAGCGCCTGGGGGATCCGGCACTGTGGCTGGCGCTCACGGCCGCCTCGTTCAGCTACGGTTTGATGGTTATGCTGATGGCTGCAACGCCTGTGGCCATGCACGAGCACGGGCATCCTTTGTCGGCTTCGACCCTGGTCTTGCAAGGGCATGTGCTGGGAATGTACGTCCCTTCATTCTTCTCGGGCGCTCTTGTTAAGCGTTGGGGCCCCCGCCGCCTGATCGCTGCCGGCGTGGTGATCTTCGGCTTTGAATTGGCCATGGCCCTTCAAGGAACCGAGTTCCTGCCGTTCTTCGTGGCTATGACTCTGCTCGGGGTGGGTTGGAACTTCCTCTATGTGGGTGGCACGAGCCTGCTGGTGACCCGCTACCGACCCGCCGAAAAGGCCGGCGTTCAGGCGTTCAACGATTCGTTTGTCTATGCTTTTGCCACGATCTCGACCTTCGGTGCCGGTGCGTGGGAACGCGGACTAGGGTGGAGCTGGCTCAACGGCTTGACCGTTCCGTTCCTCGTGATTGTTGTCGCCCTACTCGTCCTTTCTCGTTCCAAGAAATGAAACCGGGAATTGACAGCCCTCAAAAACGGGGTTAGCTTCATCGAAGCGCTTCGATGGGAGTTTCCTTGGCCACCATGAAAGATGTTGCCGACAGGGCGGGAGTCTCGCTAAGTACCGTTTCATACGTGCTGAGCGGTTCCCGCCCCATCTCCGAGCCCACCCGTGTGCTCATTCTCAAGGCCATGGAGGACCTGAAGTTCCACCCCAATGCGGTGGCTCGGGCCCTCGCCAGCAAGCGTACCCGCGTCATCGGCCTCCTCCTCACCCCGCGCGACCGGGGCTTGGGTTTGTCGGACCTTGAATTCGTCAAAGGAGCGGCCGAGGCCGCACGGTCCCTGGACCACCACCTCGTTCTGCTCACCGAGGGGATGGACTCCGAGTCGGAGCTGAGCTACCTCAAGGCCCAAGGTCTGCTCGACGGGGTGATTCTCATGGAGGTGCACCTGGACGATGCACGGGTTGCTTGGCTCCAAAGGCTGGGGTTGCCTTTCAGCATTCTGGGGCGCCCCGATCCCTCGGTGAACCTGTCCTTCGCCGACATCGACTTTGAACAGACCGTCAAGGATATTCTCGAACATCTGCGGGGTCTCGGTCACCAGCGTATCGCCTTCATCAACCAGAGCCGCAAGGCCTTCGATTCGGGTTATGGACCCGCCGTGCGCATGCAGGACGCCTGGAACCGCCAGGGCTCTGACGCCGCGCGGGCGCTGGTTTCCGTCTTCTGCGGGGCCACTCCCCGGGACGGGTGGAACGCCTGCCAGAACCTTTTTTCGGTTCCGGAGCCTCCCACAGCGCTGGTGGTTATGAACGAACGCGGTTTGCCCGGAGTCTTGCAAGTTCTGGCGGCCTTGAAGCTCAGAGTTCCCGAAGACGTTTCGGTCGTGGCCGCGGTGTCTTCGGCCCCGGCCGCCGAAATGATGATTCCCGCGCTGACTTCGGCCGATGCGCCCAGCTTGCAACTCGTCCGCCTTGCCGTCTCGAACCTTGTCAAAACCATAGAAGACCCGAAGGTCGCTCTCGAAAATGTGCTGCTTCCGTGTCGCCTCTCGGTGCGAGCCAGTACGTGTCCTCCTCTCCCATTCGATTCTTCAAGGAAGGAACCATGAAATTCACCGACGGATTCTGGCTGGTCCGCAAGGGCTACACCGTCAACAGTGCCGCCGAGGCCTACGATGCCCGCGAGCACCAGGGAGCCCTCGAAGTTGACGCTCCTACCCGCAAGATCGTCACCCGCGGAGACACCCTTGGCGGCCCCGTGCTGAGCTACCACCTCTGGGCTCCGGCGCCCGACGTCCTGAGAGTTCGGATCAGTCATTTCGAAGGAGGAGTGACCGCTGGACCCTACTTCGCGCTCGAGGCGCCAAGTCACGGTACGCCCGCCATCGTCGTGAACGACACCGAAGCCCGCATCACTTCGGGAAGATTGTCGGCAGCCTTTCGGCGCGGCAACGTCCCCTGGAAGCTCGAATTTTCAGCAGACGGCGTCCCTCTGACCAGCAGCGACACCAAGGGCGCCGCGATGGTCACGGCTCCCGACGGCAAGGTTTTTATGAAGGAGGAGCTGAGCCTCGACGTGGGCGAGCTGGTTTACGGTCTGGGTGAGCGGTTTTCGGCGTTCGTGAAGAACGGTCAAGTGGTCGACTTGTGGAACGAAGACGGCGGTACCGCCAGCGAACAGACCTACAAGAACATCCCCTTCTACCTGACCAACCAAGGCTACGGCGTCTTCGTGAACCACCCCGAACGGGTAAGCGTCGAAGTGGCCAGTGAAAAGGTCAGCCGCGTCCAGTTCAGCCTGGAAGGCGAGGTGCTCGAATACTTCGTGTTCTTCGGCCCCTCGCCCAAAGAAGTCTTGACGAAGTACACTGCGCTGACCGGAAGGGCTCCCCTGCCTCCCGCTTGGTCGTTTGGCCTTTGGCTGACCACCAGTTTCACGACAAGCTATGACGAAGGAACGGTCACCGGCTTCGTCGAGGGCATGGCCGAACGCCATCTTCCCTTGGCCGTCTTCCACTTCGACTGCTTCTGGATGCGCGAGTTCCATTGGACCGATTTTCTGTGGGACAACCGGACTTTTCCCGACCCCAAGGGCATGCTCACCCGCCTCAAGGCGCACGGCTTGAAGATCTGCGTTTGGATCAACTCCTACATTGCCCAGAGATCTGTGCTGTTTGAGGAGGGACGCCAACAGGGATTTCTTGTCAAGAAACCCGATGGCGGGGTCTGGCAAACCGACCTTTGGCAACCGGGCATGGCGCTCGTCGATTTCACCAACGCCGACGCGTGCCGATGGTACGCCACCAAACTCGAGGGTCTTCTCGACCTGGGGGTCGACTGTTTCAAGACCGACTTCGGCGAACGTATTCCCGTCGAGGTGGTCTGGGCCGACGGGTCCGACCCCAAACGCATGCACAACTTCTACCCCTACCTTTACAACAAGACCGTGTTCGACTTGCTTGAGAAGAAACGGGGCAAGGGAGAGGCCGTGGTCTTCGCCCGATCGGCCACCGTCGGCGGCCAGAAGTTTCCCGTCCACTGGGGCGGAGACAGCGACTCCACGTTCCCTTCGATGGCCGAAAGCCTGCGGGGCGGGTTGAGCCTGGGGTTGTCTGGCTTCGGTTTCTGGAGCCACGATATCGGTGGCTTCGAAGGAAAGCCGCCCGAGGAGCTGTTCCACCGGTGGGTGGCCTTCGGGCTGCTTTCGAGCCACAGCCGGTTGCACGGCAGTTCCTCGGTGCGCGTTCCGTGGGTCTACGGGGACAGAGCCGTTGAAGTCACTCGGTTCTTCACCAACTTCAAGATGACCCTGATGCCCTATTTGTTTGCCCAGGCGGTGGCGACCACTCAAATTGGTATTCCCGTCATGCGGGCGTCCCTGCTCGAGTTCCCCGACGACCCCACCTGCCAAACCCTCGATCGCCAGTACTTTTTGGGCGACCGTGTGCTGGTGGCGCCCGTTTTTCGTGCCGATGGCAGGGTCGAGGTCTATCTTCCCGAAGGCACCTGGACCCACCTGCTTTCGGGCAATACCGTCGAAGGTCCGTGCTGGAGCTGCGAAACGCACGACGCGCTCAGCCTGCCGCTGTACGCTCGGCCAGGGAGCCTGATCGCCTTTACGAGCGAAATGGCCAAACCCGACGCCGACTGGACCAAGACGCTGACCGTGAAGGCCTTTTCGCTCACCGATGGAAAGCCCGCGAAAACGACCATTGTCACTGTCAAAGGCGCGACCCTCGGCGAAGTTGCGGTAACCAAGAGCGGGACCAAGATCGAGGTGACGTCACCCGCGGCGATTTTGCCGTTCGCGTTGGAGGTTGAGGGTAAAAGTTACCGCGTCGAGAAAACCGTGCAGACTCTTTAGTCAAACGGGTTTGCGTTCCCGCGGCGACTCACGTGGAAATTCATGTTAGGGTCAGAGCTATGAAAGACAACCTCTCCCCCTTTGTTCTTGTCGGGATAGCCCTGTTGGTGACGGCTCTGTGGGGTTTCAACTTTGTCGTGATTGCCGTTGGAGTTCGGGAAGTTCCACCGCTGTTTCTGGCGTGCCTGAGGTTCGTGTTTGTGGCCCTTCCCGCGGTGTTCTTCGTGCGAAAACCAAACGTGTCTTGGCGCTTGTTGACCGCCTACGGCCTCCTGCTGGGCGTCGGTGAGTTTGGTCTGTTGTTCTTCGCGATCAAAGTTGGAGCGCCCGCCGGCCTCTCGTCGATCATTCTTCAATCGCAGGCGTTTTTCACGGCGCTGTTGGCCGTCGTCTTTTTGAAGGAGAAGTTTCGCTGGAACCACGGCGTGGGGCTGGTGGTTGCCGGTGCGGGTCTGGCGATGATGGGCTGGATCAAGACCCCTGCCGGGGCCTGGTCGGTTCCCTTGGTTGCGTTGGTGATGCTCCTTTTGGCGGCCCTGATGTGGGCCGGAGCCAACGTCGTGGCGAGGAAAATGGGATCGGTCGACGTTCTAGGCGTCATCGTCTGGTCGAGCTTGATCTCCCCCGTGCCGTTGCTTGCTCTTTCCTGGGGACTGGAAGGCGGCCCTGCCGTCACCAACGCTTTGATGCACCTGAGTCTCTTGTCGCTTGGAGCTTTGGCGTACCTAGCGTTCTTGTCGACCATGGTGGGTTATGGACTCTGGAACTGGCTTATCGGGCGTATCGGCGCCTCGGCCGTAGCGCCGTTTTCGCTGCTGGTTCCGGTCTTTGGCGTCACCTCCACCTGGCTTGTGTTGGGCGAGACTCTGACCTTGGCCCACCTGGCCGCCGCCGCGTTGATTCTGGGCGGGTTGGCAATCCATGTTTTTGGGTCTCGACTAAGGTTTCCTTGGACGGCGGAACACACTGGGAGGACACTGAAGGGGAACTCTTGAGGGAGGTCCCCATGCCCAGAAGAGACAAGATGACAGGATTTTCAGGATTTACAGGACATCAGGAAGAGGAAGGAGGTGTCTTTCTTTCCCAAGAATGCTGAGAATCGTCTTCAATCCTGGAATCCTGTTACATTTCCTTCGACAAGAATCCCCGAACAAGAGGTCAGCGTGCGGGCGTCGGCGGAACGTGCGACTCGTCGGGCAGGCCCAGAGTCTTGAGAGCCTGTTCGTAGGTTTCATGGGCAAAGATCCCTTGAAAAATGATGTTGGCGGCCTTGGGGGCCCACCATTCCCAGGTGTTGGTCCGCTCGACCTGAACGACCACGACGACTCTCTTTTCCGGGTCCGGGTCGTCGTAGGGGGCGTAGGCGATGAACCAGGAATGGTTGGCCGAGCCCTTTTCGCCGTCTTCTCCGGTTCCCGTTTTGCCAGCGATCTGAACGGCACGCGTCGTCAAGACGACTTCGGGCGTTCCCCCCGTGATGACGCCGCGCAGGGCTTCCTGCAAGGGGTGGAAGATCTTTTCGGGGTTGCTTGAATCAAAGATAACCTCGGGCGCGGTGGTTTCCTCGACGGCGTCGGTGATCGGGTCGCGCACCTCTTTCAATAGGTGCGGACGATAGATCTTGCCGCCGTTGGAAACCATGGCCATGGCGTCGGCCATTTGAAGCGGCGTGACTTGAAGGTAGCCCTGACCGATCGAGGTGTTGGCCGTGTCGCCGCCCAGCCACGGAGCATGGAGGGATTTCTCTTTCCAATGGGAATCAGGAACTTGGCCCGAAAGTTCGCCAGGGAGGTCGATGCCAGAGGAGCTTCCCAACCCGAAATCGCGGGCGTAGCGGCTGATTCGGTCGATGCCGAGGTACTCCACACCGACGGTGTAGAAGTACACATTGGCCGATTGCGCCAGTCCCTTGCCCATGTCCGTCCAGCCGAAACCGCGGGGGTCGTGTTCCTTGAAGACGCGGTCGCCCAGTTTGTACTCAGGACCGCAGAAGATCTGCTTCTTGGGGTCGATCACCGCGTCGCCGAGCAACGCCGCGCTCATGATCACCTTGAAGGTTGAAGCCGGTGGGTAGGTGGCCTGAATGGCCCGGTTCAAGAAGGGGTAGCGGGTGTCGGTCAGCAGTGACTGAAAAATCTTGGGTCCGTCGGCGGTCGTAAAGGCGTTGGGATCAAAGGTAGGATACGAGACGAGCGCCAAGACCTCTCCCGTCGAAGGCTTGAGGATGACCACCGAGCCAATGCGATCGCCCAGGGCCTTCTCGGCCAGCGTCTGGGTGGCCCTGTCGATGGTCAACAGAATCGACTTGCCCGTTTGCGGCGGCTGTTCTCGCGGCGTGCCTCCCGAAAGATTGCGGCCCGTGGCGTCCACCGTCAGGTACTTGACCCCGTCTCGGCCGCGCAAAAGAAAGTCATACTGCTTTTCGAGGCCGGCCTTGCCCACGATGCTGCGCCTGTCGTACCCCGAATTGTAGAGGACCTGCAGTTCCTCCTCGGTGATGTCGCCCACGTAACCGACTACCGAAGACAGTGAACCCAGGGCGTGGTACTCGCGAACGGGTTTTTGTTCCCACTGCAACCCCGGAAAATCCTCCGACTGCTCGGCCAAACTCTTGATGGTAGCGTATTCCACCCCGCCCAGAAGGTCGATGGGGTTGAATTGCCCGTAAACCGATGGGGGAACCTTCTTCTCAAGAAATTCGTAGGGAAGGTGGAGCCGCTGCGAGAGCTTGGCCAGCAACTGAGGAATGCGGTCGCGAGGAGCCGCCGCCGGAACGAAACTCAGGTCGAAGGCTTCGCGGTTGGTGGCCAGAGGGGCCTCATGGTTGCGGTCGTAGATTTCCCCACGAGAGGCCAGCAGGGGCGTGGACCTCTGGCTGACCAAGGTGGCGCGTTTGTGGTAGGCCGATCCCTCAAGAATTTGCAGCGAAAAAAGCTGAAAGGTGTAGAACAGCATCAGGGCGATCACAAAGACGGCGACGCCAATGATCCGATTCCTCTTGTTGTCGAGGTAACCCGTTTCGGTGTTGTCGCTACGCCTTGAAAATCCTTCCGTCGCCATTGGCCCAACAGTATCCATTAAAGGTTGACTTGGCAACAGGAGAACCTCGCTCAGAGCTACTGCGGAGGGTTCCTGCTTCACCACAAACTCACTCGTTTCCCCGTTGTGGCTACAACGGCCCGAGATCCGGTTAGGTCTTTTCCGAAACCCCTCCTTATCTTGTTCTCAAGGAATCAGAATCAAACGGGAGGATGCGATGAACCTTGTGATGACAGGATCTCTTGGCCATGTGGGGCGGCCGCTGGTGGCCCAACTGGTTCACAAAAAGCACAACGTGACTGTGGTGACCAGCAAGCCCGAACGGAAGGCCGAAATCGAGGCCATGGGCGCGAAGGCCTCGGTCGGCAGTGTGGAGGACCGGGCTTTTCTTTCGACCGCCTTTCAAGGAGCCGACGCTGTCTTTCTGCTGATCGCGCCGGGGGGAGCCTTTGTTGACCACGAGCTCGACATTGGCGCCAAGTTCCGGCTCATCACCGAGAACTTTTCGGCGGCCATCGAAGCCGCTGGCATTCGGAGTGTGGTCTACCTGAGCAGTATCGGTGCGCACCTGGGGTCGGACAACGGGCTTCTGAAGTTCCACCACGCCGCCGAGGGAATTCTCGACAAACTTGCCAAGGTCTCGCTCGTGGTTTTGCGGCCCGCGGGCTTCTACACCAACCTCTTCGGGTACCTGCCCACGATCAAGAGTCAGGGAATGATCTTCAGCGGCTACGGCGACAAAAAGGGACCATGGGTCTCTCCCCTCGACATTGCCGAGGCCGCCGCCGAGGAGCTCGAAGCCCTGGGAGCTGGCCCGGTCCAGGCAGGCTCCCGAAAAGTACGCTACGTTGTCAGCGAAGAACTTTCGGGACAGGAAATCGCCGACATCCTTGGTCAGGCGATAGGCAAGCCCGAGTTGAAGTGGGTGATCG
>Ga0265320_10002668_pt1 | contig 12336 bp, 10 predicted proteins | sample 4827metaG_FD_202087 | JGI IMG/M metagenome (GOLD analysis project Ga0265320, IMG submission 202087) | Rhizosphere microbial communities from Carex aquatilis grown in University of Washington, Seatle, WA, United States - 4-8-27 metaG | ecosystem: Host-associated > Plants > Roots > Rhizosphere >...
CTCTTACGGTCGCGGCGCGGTCAGCCCCAGGTCGGTCAGGATTTTCGGGTTTGCTTCCTCGACGGCCAGCATCTTGTGGCAGGTCTCGCAGTCGTTGGGAATCGTGCGGCCGTCGGCGCTGGTGTGGCCGCCGTCATGGCAACGGAAGCAGCCATGCACCTGATCCAGGTGACCCAGGTTGTTGGGATACGTTCCCCAGGTGATGTGCATGTTGGGGAACACGTTGCGGTCGTAGATAGCGACCACGGCGTGCGCGGCGCGGCCGACCCCCGCGGGATCGCTGGTCTTGTAATTGCTCTCGATCGCGGCGGTGATCCCGGCGTCCGCTTCGGCCTGCGACTTGTATGGCTTCTGCAACGCTTCGACGGCAAGCTTCTTGATGAACGGCAGCGCGGGCGAGATGGCGCCGTTGTCCATGGCGAGATCCACCGCGTGATCGGCCGTCTGGAAGGTGTGGGTGGGGCGGTTGTGGCAATCCATGCAATCCATCTGGCGGAGTGGCAGATTCTTGAGCGAGCCTGGCTTCGCGTCGGTCGAGATGTAGACGGTCGTGCGGCCGGTCGCGCTGTTGTGGTACTCGACCCGCGAAATCGTCTGGCGGCTCTCGTCGGCGGGATTGTAGGAAATGGCGACGCCGGGCGCCATATGCGCGAAGTGAATCCCGGGATGCTCGCCGCCGCCGCTGATGTGCATCAGCAGGACGGTCTTGGTGAGCGTGTTGTGCTCGTCGTCGGTGTACTTGTCGATGATCTCGAGCCGGTCCTGGACGAACTTCTGCGGCCAGTGGCAAGCCTCACACGTTTCGCGCGCGGGCCGCAGGTTGTGGACCGGCGTGGGAATGGGCCGCGGGTACGTGTTCAGGATGACGGCAAACACCTGGCCGAGGCCTGAGAGCTTGCTCTGTACGAACCAGGACGCTCCTGGGCCGATGTGGCAGGCCACGCATTCCACGCGAGAGTGAGGCGAGTTCTGGTAGGCGGCGAACTCCGGCTGCATCACCGAGTGGCAGGTCTTCCCGCAAAACGTGACGCTGTCCATGTAGGCGATGGCGCGGTAGGTGAACTGGCTGCCGATGGCGAGATTGGCGATGGTGGTGACGCCCACGAACCACATCAGCTTGCGCAGTTCCGGCGTTTGCAGAGTGAGCGGATTATAGGTGAGCGGGTATCGCCCGGCCTTCCGCTCCACGCGGATGTGCAGCCAGATGCCGAGCGGGATCAGCGACAGTCCGGCGAAGAAGACGCCGGGCAGGATCAGAAAGGCCAGGATCCCGATGTAGGGATACTGAACCTCGCCGCGCATGCTGGTGGGCAGCAGGAAGAGCCACAGGACCACGGCCGTGGTCACCAGGATCACGCCGGCGCGGCTGATCCAGTTCTGGCTGAGGTACACGAGCGGGTACATCCAGGAGCGCAGGCGCATAAGTTCTATTGTGGCTGATGTTCCTCGGTCTGAGAGTCGGTGTCCGTCTCGTCTTCCGCCTCATGCTCCTTGACCGACACTCCCGTAAGGAACGCGGTCTCGAGCGGATAGACGTCGGGATCGAAAATGACGGAGTAGAAATGCCAGACCACGATGGCCAGCGACGCGAGCACGGCTTCGTAGAAATGGATCGCGGTGGCGACATCGAGCGCCAGCTTGGGCAGGAACCGCAAGGTGAGGTTGTTGGCCCAGAGCATGACGCCGGTCAGTCCCATGATTACGGTTCCCCAGGCGACGGCCCAATACTCGGCCTTCTCGATGTAGCTGTGGGAGGAGATGTAGGGGCGCCGGTTCGTCAGCCCCAGGTTATAAGCGAAGCCGAAGAGCGCCTCGGTCACGTCGTTGCGCCGCGGCCAAAGCTGTTTCCAGTGGCGGCGCAGCCGTCCGCTCGAGATCAGCGAGACCGCGTGCGTCGCGGCCACCGCCATCATCACCGCCGCAGCGATGCGGTGCACTACGCCGCGCACCGGGAAGTCGTGCTCCCACATCACCAGGATGCTGGCCCACCAGTGGTCCGGATACTTGAGCGCGAAGCCGGTCCAGACCAGGGTGGTGAAGGACAGCACCAGAAGCGCATGCTGTATGCGCTCGAAGCGGTACATACGGATCTCGCGATGGCGCGCCGCAACCACGGGAGGAGGCGCCTGCCCCGCCGAGCGGAAACGCCGGAGCCGCAGCTTGCGAACCCAGTCGCCGCCATTGTGCAGCAGCATGAGGCCGATCGTCAGCGGGATGAGAATCGAATAGCCGATCCGCGCCCAACGTACTGCCGGCGGCTCGCCGCGGCCGGGGAGCGCATGCACGGTGCCGATGACAAACCGGGTCCCCGCTCCGGGATGACAGTGACCGCAAGTAGCGGCCAGGTTTCTGGGATTGACCGTGGAGTGGAGATCCGAGGAGGGCAGAATGTTGTGGACGCCGTGGCAACTGGCGCAGTTGGCAACCGACTGCGAGCCCGCCCGGGCCGCGAGGCCATGGAAGGAGGCGTCGAAACTCACCATCCGGTCGGAGGGAAAGCCGAAACGTTTCGAGAGCTGCACGTTCCCGTGGCACTGGCCGCAGGTGTCGCGGATGTGAGCCGCGTTCACACTGGACCGGACGTTCTTGGGAGATAGGATTTCGTGCTCGCCGTGGCAGGTGGTGCAGACCGGCGCCTCGGCGATTCCCTTGGCCACCGCCTTCCCGTGCACGCTGGCCTTGTACTGATCGGCGATGTCGGCGTGGCACATCCCGCACAGATCGGGCACGCCCTGCCGGAAGGTCTCCGACTTGGTGTCCTTGATCTCGTGCGGACCGCCGTGGCAGAGATCGCAGTTGGGAGCCGCCTGGTTACCGTGCTTGAGCGCCTGGCCGTGAACGCTGGCGGCGTGCTCGCCCACGATGGCGGCGTGGCATAGGGAGCATTGTGGCTTAGGTACGCCAGCGGGGTGCGGGTAGGTCTCGTGCCGCTGGTGGCAGGTGGGACACCCGACGTCGGCGTGCGCAGTGCCCTGGATCTTTTTGATCTGGTCCGCGTGGCAGTCGGCGCACGCTTCGGACGATTGCGCAAGGCTAAGAGATACCGATCCCCAAAAGGCGAACCCCACGGCCGCGAGGACGATGGGGAAACGCATAAACCAACCAGTCTAGCCTAGTTTGACGCTGGTGTCGTTAAAGGAGCTGTAAACATACGCAGCAGCGATTCCCAACAAATAGAGAACGGCTACCACGGTGAGGATTTTGCCCCACCTGTCGATCACGATCAGCTTCTTCGAGACCTCTTCCTGCTGCGGAATGCTCCCGGCCTCGGCATCCAAAACGTGGATCGTCTCATCGACCCTCATGTCAAGCCGGCGCCTGTAGATAGCCAGGATTACGACAATCGTAGTCAAAACTGCCCAAACCGCGATGTGCGGAGCATAGCTTGTCAACATAATGTGTGCTTCAGGCCTCGGTTCGGCTACTGCGCCTCGATGGGCGCCGCCCTTTCGGAGCGTAATGGCCGGCCGAGTGCCTCCTCCATAGCTTCGATGACCTGGGGCATACAGGAATCCAGAGCGCATAGCTGCTGGTCCCGCTGCGGACAGGTTCCGTCTAGTCTTTGATCGATGCAAACCGAACAGACGTGCTCGTGAATGGCGTCAATGTACGGCTGCAGATCGTCGGAATCGGTGGCCAGGACGGCCTGCGCCACCAGTGGGAACAAGGTGAACAACGAGCAGCGCTCGGGTTCCTGGTCCCCGCAAAGTCCTTCCACGGTCCGCTTGGCGCAGATAGAACAGATCCGGTTGCGCACAGCGGCTTCCAACTGGTCCAGTGTCGGTCTCATCTCAGCCCCCCTTCCTGTCGCGCCCCGCCAGGGTGTGTGCCACGGCGTGTGAAGCCGCGCAGCGCGAGTCACGGGGAGCACGGAGCTCCACCGCCATGATGGCCAGTACCGCGGTCGCCAGCGGGTCCTGGCTAAAAACCACCGAGCGGATGCCTGCGTTCCAGGCGCTAGACAAGTGCTGAGGATCGTTACTGGTAATCAGGACGATCCGCTCGGGGTTGTCGAGTGGGAATGGCAGACGGTCCAACGCATCCGGGTCCACCACGATTACACCGTCGAGGCCCTGGTCCGGCGCCTCGACCTGACGCACCTCGCGCACCCCGCCGCGCTCCAACATCTCGCGCAGCGAGCTCGCGTAAGACGCGTCCGTAAGCGTGATTTGAACTATCTCCATATTCCCCGTCTTGCCGCTTACTACCGCGGGCCTACTTCGCCTCGCAGACCTTCAGGTCCTTCTTGGTCTTGTAGCACTCACCGACGGCGTTCAGCTCTTTGCCCTTGCTGTGGCAGACAGTGCACTTGGCGCCGGTCGCCTTGGTGTACTCGGGCTTCGCGAACGATTGCGTCGCCGGAATGATCAGGCCCCCCACGAATACCAATACGGGTATAACGAACTTCAATTTGTTCATCGTGCCTCCGGCTGTTCAAACATGCAATCGTCTGGCCACAGTTTCAGACAGAGGGGCCTGTTTCTATCCTATTCGTTTCAAAGCGAGTCGGAATGACTCCCGGGTGGCCTCGCAACACCCAGCCGGCTTGAGAAGTGCGCAAGCTGCCCCAGCAGCGGGGCGCAAGCCCCGCGCGGGCCTGGAACGATCAACCCTGGGGCGGCGCCAGGCCGCCCTTGCAGGCTGGAGTCCGCTCCCTGGCGGTCACGGTTCTGAGCGGGCGTCCAACCTCCGCCTCGCAGCCCCCTGTGGCATTGACTTGGGTGAAATCACCCACCCAGTGGTAGAATAGGACCAGGAGCGGGCGAAACTCTAGTGTCTAAACTATTGCCAGAGTGGCAGCAAGCGCATGTCCTGGAAACCGTTTTCGATCAGCTCTCGGACGCCTTGGTCCTATACGACCAGAGCCATTCGATCACCGGAATGAACCGGGCTGCGGAGCGCCTGTTCGGCGTGGCTGCCGACGATATGGTCGGACACAACTGCCGCGAAGTATTTCGCTGTAGCGAATGTGAACCGGGTTGCGGTCTCGTCGAAGGCCTCGCCTCCGGCCAGGATGTCCCCCACGGCATGGTGCGCCTTCACACCGACGACGGGCGCGAGCGCCTGGTCCTGATCAAGACGTCGCACATCTCGAACGGAAACGGGAAGGTCCAGGGGTTGGTTGCCACCATTAAGGACATCACCGAAGAGATGACGCCGATCAAGCGCGAAGTGATCGCCGATTCTCCGGCGATGCGCGGGGTCCTGAGCTTCGTCAAGAAGGTGGCCGCCAGCGAGGCCACCACCGTCCTGCTCGAAGGTGAGAACGGGACTGGCAAAGACCTAGTCGCCAAGACGCTGCACTACGAAAGCGCCCGCCAGGCCGAGCCGTTCATCGCCATCAACTGTGCGGCCATTCCGGAGACGCTGCTCGAAAGCGAGCTGTTCGGCTATGAGAAGGGCGCCTTCACCGACGCTCGCGCGCAGAAGCGCGGCCTGTTCGAGCTGGCCGACAAGGGCACGCTCTTCCTGGACGAGATCGGCGAGATCCCGCTGACGCTGCAGACCAAGCTCCTGCGGGTGCTCGAAGACCAGAGCTTCCGCCGCCTGGGCGGATTGAAGGACATCCAAGTCGACGTGCGGTTCGTCGCGGCCACCAACAAGAACCTGCGCGAGGCCGTGAAGGAAGGCGCGTTCCGCCAGGATCTTTACTTCCGCTTGAATGTGATTCAGATCGTGATTCCGCCGCTCAGGGACCGCGTCGAAGATATCCCGGCGCTGGCGGCGTTCTTCATCGCCCACTACAACCGCAAGTTCAAGCGGCGCATCGAGGGCGTGACGCCGGAGGCGGAGCGGCTGATGACGGCGCACGACTGGCCTGGCAATGTCCGCGAGCTGCGCAACGCCATCGAGCGGGCCATGATCCTGGAGGAGTCCTCGCTGATCACGGCGGCCAGCCTGCCGATTACGATCGGCCGCTCGGACGGGGAACTGGACGCGGCCCTGCCGCAAGCCTTCGAGATTCCCGAGAACGGCATGTCGCTGGTGGATAACGAGCGGCAGTTGCTGGCCCGCGCCCTGGACAAGACCGCCGGCAACCAGACGCAGGCCGCGCGCCTGCTGCGCATCACGCGGGACACCCTGCGCTACAAGATGAAGAAGTACAACTTGAGGTAGGCCCCGCGGCCTTCAGCCTAGGTTGTCAACCTGCGGCGGGTTGGCAACCGGCGCACAGGATGCGATCCTGCCCCACGTGCGCCACGTCCGAAGTCCTAGCGGACCGCCCGGCGTCGTCGTAGCGCGCAGAGGCTGACCAGGCCGATGCCAATCAAGCTGAGCGTCGCCGGCTCGGGCGCGATGCCTTCGAGTTCTGCCCTGGCGCCAGCGGGGTTAATGACTTCGAAATCGCCAGAGGTTCTGGCCACTTTGATGCCGAACACAAAGTCCGCCGATTTCAGCGCCGCAAACACGGCGGTCAGATCGCCAGGCGCCACGCTCAGGGTCAGCCCCAGCGGGCTCGCGATGGGATCCGCATTGAGCCCCGTGCTACCGCCGCCGAAATCTCCCAGCAGGAACTGCGAACCGTCGACCTCCAGGTAGACGGAACCGCCTTCCGAGAGAGCATCGAACTGTTTGCCGAAAAGGCCTGGATTGTCCGCCACCGAGAGGCCAACGGTAAGCGAGTCGAGCGTCGACAAGTCGCGGGTGGCGGAGTCCGGTGCGGTGAAGCCGATGGTCAGACCGTTCCTCAGTACAGAGATGAGAAATGGGCTGGACGGGCAGTTGACCGCCGCAAAGTTGAAATTTCCAAGGTTCGCCGTGCATCCCAGGCTAGCGTTGGGCGCGACCGGAATGTCGAGCGCGGCTGCCCCCAGCAGCGAAGCGAAGACGAAAACGTTGGCAGCCAACGCGCCGGCACGCAACATTGAGGTTCTCCCCTTGGGCTGGCCTCGAAGGGCCGCTCCCGAGGTTTAGAGTATACCCGCAAGTGATTAACATGAATAGTACTTAGAGTTATTTGTGAGTAACGGTACCTTGCGCCCCAATTAAGTCGCGGGCGACGGTTCGGCCGGCCGGGGGTCTGTCGCCCGTTAGAGCCGCCCTCAGTCCGGGAAATAGCCCTGCTTCGCCCGGATCTTGTACTTGCCCGTTTGGCGGAGCGATACCTGGATGGTGCGCCAGCGATGTTCGTTCGCGGGCGGAGCCTTGTAGGAGAGCAGGTAGGTGTGCTTCAGAGCGTTGGCGATTTCATCGAACACCGCGCTGACGTCGGCGGGTTTCCGGACCTCGAACGCCGCTCCGCCGGTCTTACGCGCAATGTCGCGCAGGGTTTCGATGAGGCTCTTGGACTGGCGGGCGTCCCCCTCGGCGATGGTGTATACCGGCACGCCGATTTTTCGGGCGCTGTTCTCGGCCGCCACCGCATTCAGCGCGCTGGCGTTGTCCTCGCCGTCGGTGAACAGCACGATCACCTTCTTCCCTTTCCGCTTCGCGATCTCGTGTGCCGTCTGCGCCAGAGCGTCGAACAGCGCCGTCTCTCCGCCGGCGCGCGTGCGCATGACCGCGCGGCGGGCGGCCAGCTTGTCGGTGGTGAACTCCTGCCTGAGCCTCAATCCCGTGTCGAAAGTGTAAATGGCGATCGATTCCTGCGGGCCCAGCTTGTCGATGAATTCCAGGATCGACGACCGCACCTGCGGCAGCACACTCTCCATGCTCCCGGTGGTGTCGAGCAGGATGGCGCAGGCCAGCGGGTCGGAGGTGCCCCCAAAATCCACGATGGTTTGCGGTTGCCCTTCGTCGCGGACTTCGAACCCGTCCCGCCCGAGTCCGTCTACGAAGTGGCCGTGCTCGTCGAGAATGGTGGCGTAGACCTCCACCATGCGCACATCCACGCTGAACGACGGACTGCCCTGCGCGAGAAGGCGGCGCGGGATTCCGGAGATTGCCGCGGCAAGGCTGGCGAGAACGGTCCGGCGTTTCATCGCTCTTCGAATTTCTCTTCGACGCCCCTCGCACTCAGAGACGCCCAGGAATCCAAAAGGGAACGCCAGTCATCCAAACTGGACATCTCAGCCTTCGAGAGAACATCGCGCAGAAGCGGTTCGGCGATGGCCCCCAGCGCCGCCGGGGAAATCCCCGCCTGGTCCGCCGCCAGCACCAGTTGCATCTTGAACTCCGCCGAGCGCTCGGCGATGTCGGTTGGAAACATGTGCCGTTCGTACTGCTCATAGGGCGCGCTCTCGAGTAGATGCGGATGGCTGCACCCATACAAGTTCGACGGCACCGGTCCCAGCAGGTCGAGATTGTGGCCGTCGTTGTGCGACGACGCCACGCGCAGGAGGACCGCGACCGGCGATCGAAGCAGGCTGGCGTCGCACAATGCGGCGCAGCGAACGCCGAGCGCGTAGAGATCGGACAGCGTCACGGCATTCCAAACGCGCGCCCAGGAGCGTGTCGAGACGGCACTCAGCAGATCCGAGCGGCGCGCCGGCGACAGCAGCCCCGCGGACTGCCGGGCCAGCCCGAGGAATGACACCGGCTGCGTGGCCGCGGCCGAAACCCACTCCCGGCCAAGAGCGATACGGAGGTTGAAAAGCCGCTGGTCAGCCTCGCTGAGGCGTGCCCAATCGGTGTCGCGAATGGCTGCGATCTGCGCCGCCATCACCGCGTCGGGCACCCCTTTTCCGGCCTTCATCCCCACCGAGGCGGCTTGTCCGGCCGCGGTCGCGAAACCCGCGAAGCCACCCACGAAATAGCTGCCGCCGCCCTGCGCGGTCACGCGGAAACCGGAGCTGGCGTTGAGTGCGATGGGCCAGGCCCGGCCGAAATCATAGTAGTGATGTTTGCGCAGCAGAATCGGATCTTCGGAAACCGTGAGGTCCGTTGGCCTCAGATACCAGGCATAGATCAAACCGCTGAACGCCAGCGTGAACTGTGGCTGCTCCTGGGCGAGCATTTCGTCCGCGAGTTTCTCGAAGTCCTTCGGATTCGGCTTCTTTGCGGCAGCCTTCCGGGCAATCCGATCCACCGCTTTGACCAGGCCCGCCGTTTCGTAAAGGCGCAGGTTGGCCGCGTCCCCCCACGCCACATCCACATGCTCGCCCGGAGCGAGTGACGGAAGAGCAGCGGCGGCACTTTGTAGCGCCTGTATCTGGGCGGGGCTCGGAATGCGGCCATTCCGCATGGCGGCGGCCGCGCCGGAGATCTCCAGCAGCGGCAGCAGAGCGGGCACCTTCTGCATGTCGATCACGCGATCGAAGTCGTGGTATCGCATGCCGACCGGGTCGAGAGTGACGGAGCGCTCGCTGAAGCCGGCCTGCACGGGATGGGGCTCTCCGAGCAAAGCCACGCGGATGTCATGGTCGACGTTCTCCGTTGCGGCGGTGCGGCAATGGCTCAGGATCTGCGCAATGGCGTCGGCTCCCGCCGCGGCGATCGCAGCCGGACCCGTCGCCTCGGCGAACTTTTGCGATACGCTGCCCACCAACTCCGCCGCCTGCGACTCGGTCAGTTCCTCACGCCGCTGGAGCAGACAGAGCAACTCGATGAGCGAATGGAACTCTCCCGCCGCGGAATTGACGCCGGCATCTCTCGGCGCGTGGACTTTGTCCAGCGCGGCGAAGAAGCTCCGGAACTGGGGCGTGGTCAGGGCGGTCAGAGTGCTGAAATACGGGTACACAGACGACCAGGCGCTGAAGTGCTGGGCCAGGAGCAACGCTCCCTGGTCATCAAGCGGCTCGGAACGGTGCGCGTCAATGCGGCTGACCGCCAGGAAGTTGTCGGTCTCGCTCACACCTTCGGACTCCCTGCGGTAGCGGGTTTGGGCAAGCCGCGCCAGGACTTCGTCCTCCTGATCGGGCGCAACAGATCGCGAGACCTTCTGGAGCAGCTTCGCCATCCCGGCCTCGGAATGGGCGGCTCCTTGGGCCACCATCCAAACCTCGGCGGATCCCGGAAAGTCGACGTGGCCGTCGTCATCCAAAGGAATACCGCGCAGGAAATCGGTGAAGGAGGTGTCACGCGCTACGCGTCCGGTGGTCTGGCCTTCAACCGAGTCGCTGAACAATCGGTAGAACCGGCTGGTGCGCGAGGCGGTCAACGTAAAGAAGCGCTGATGCGGCGGATCGATCTCCGCCAGGGTGAAGAAGAACGCCAGCAGCCGGCCGTCGTCCTTACGCACGAGGGTCCGGAAAAACGCGGCCGGATCGCGCGGGCTCGCTCCAATCAGGCCGCTCCACGCTGGCTCCGCAGCATCGCCTCCGGGCAGCACGGCCCGCCCTGCCTCTACCGAAAAGGCCGCCGAGTAATGCAGCAGCAGATCTACGTCCCTGTCGTCGAGTTCCTCGAGGGTGAAGGCTTGCAGCAGCGCGTCGAGGGTTGGTCTGTCGAGCACACTCAGGGCCTTATAGAGGCGGGCCAGGCGCGGCCAGCGCGCTACGGCCTCGGCCAGCCCCCCGTACATCTTCTCCTTTCCGTAGAATGCCTGGCGCCACAGCTTCTCGTCCGGCCAAACCGATACGGGCTGATACGGAATCTCGAGGCGGAAGTCATTGCCCCCGGCGAGCGATTTCGCAATCGTGCCGGCATCCACGCCCAACGCGGCTGCCAGATCCTGCTTGCGCGCGCCTCTGGTCATCTCCTCGACAGAAACCTCGCCGCCCTGCGCAATGCGCAAGCGCATCCCCAGCAGCGCCAGGACCTTCTCCGCGCTCTGCTGGGAGCGCTTGTCGCGCACGGAGAGCACCACGACGGCGTGGTCCTTTTCGCGGCTGCCGAAGCCCTCGAGTTCGCCCAGCTTCTGGAAATAGTTCTCGATGTCCTCGAGGTAGTGTTGGGCGGCCTTCGGGTTTCCGCTGGGAGCGTTGTCGGCGACAGCGCGGCAATAGTCGATCAGGAAGCGTTCGGGCGAGGTGCGCTCGCGTGTGCGCGCAATGAACGCCAGTGCGTCGATTCCGCCGGGGAGCATCATCACGGAGACCGGGTCGCCGCTGGGCTGCGCATAGCTCCCGGCGAAACTACCCTGCCCGGCCCCGCGGAGTTTCTCCGTGAACCATTGGGCCTGTTCCATGTCATTGTCGCGCACGGCGACTTCCAGGCCACGGCGCAACGCATGCAGCAGATCGTCCGACGCCGCGCCGTCACCGGCAAGCAGGCCGGCCAGGTCGCGCCACGCAGGGGCGGCGCTGCCGCTGAATGCGTCCTCGTATTCCGCCGATCTCCGATACAGATCGACGTCCTTCACTTTCGCTTTGCCGGCGGCCAGTACGGCGCGCGCCCGGTACAACTCGCCCGCGGACAACAGGTCGTCAGCTTTCAGAATGTAGGGCCGGGCCGAAGCGGGATTCGTATCGAGGCCGCCAGCCGAATCCTCGACAGGCGCCGGCAGCCGATTCTGGCCAGCGGAACACAGGGGCGCAAGCGCGGTAAAAGCGGCGAGAAGAGGGACGAGTCTCATGGCGCACAACACCCACCACGCTGCAGGAATGATTGTATCTTACAGGCGACGGACGCGCGGAGCAACCGCTCGTCTCAGCCGAACTCGCCTCCGACGCGATGCCTAAGCCTCGGCGCATGCCGAATTTCCTCGGCCCGCCCCCGAATCCCGTCCGCCTGCCCCCGAATCTCTTCCGCCCGCCCCAAATCCCGAGACGCCTGTTTTGAGGGTGTGCCGGCTAGGGGCGGTTCCGCGGGAAACGACGCGGCTGGGATGCGTGAGCCTGCGCTCGGCGCGACGCATCTACTGCGCGTAGAGCACCGCAGAGCAGCCTGCCGTGATCGTGCCTGAGGTGCCGGTCACGGTGATCAGGAATAGCCCGGACTCCCCCGGCGTCGGAGTCGGCGTTGGCGTCGGCGTCGCCGTCGGCGTTGGAGCACCAGCCCCACCTCCCCCTCCGCCGCCACAGCCGCAGAAGCCTCCTGCCAAAACCACCACGAGCACCAGCATCCCCAGAGCCGCGCGCCGCTTGCGACTCCGCGTCGGAATAGCCAAGAGCAGCACCGAGACCAATACCGCGCCGCTCGCCTGGAGCCAACGATGCGCAGGACGGGCCGCCAAGACCGGAATATTGGTGATATACACGGTGGCCGTTGCCGTGCCGTTGCCGGTCAGGGAGACAGGGGAAGTCGTGCCAAAGCCCACGGTGGGCAGGACGGCATTCCCTTGAAAAAGGTTGTAAGGGAGACTGGCAGAGGCGGTGAGCGCCACGCTGCCGGTGAAACCGCCATAACTGGTCACCGTGATGGTGGCCGTAGCGGATCCGCCGCTGCTGGCATTAATCGTAGCGGGCGAAACGGCGATGCTGAAGCCCGCGGCATCGACGGCGAGAGCCAGCACACAGTTCCGGGTCAAGGCTCCGAAGGTTCCTGTGACGACGGCCGTATAGATTCCCCGGCTCA
>Ga0265320_10002669_pt1 | contig 12336 bp, 7 predicted proteins | sample 4827metaG_FD_202087 | JGI IMG/M metagenome (GOLD analysis project Ga0265320, IMG submission 202087) | Rhizosphere microbial communities from Carex aquatilis grown in University of Washington, Seatle, WA, United States - 4-8-27 metaG | ecosystem: Host-associated > Plants > Roots > Rhizosphere >...
CGGTCGGCGAGATCCACGATCCCCACCGACGTCACGAACTTGAAGATCCGGTTCTCGTTCTTGAGCCAGAGCTCGCGCTGCTCGTGCACCAGCGGCACGTCCTTGGGCCCGACGGGCGCCGAGCCCGACGCCAGCGACTCCTCCGCGATCCGCGCCAGCGTCTCGCCGGTCTGGTCCGCGAACGCCAGCCGCTTCGCGAAGTCCTCGTACTCGTCGCGCTTGTCCCAGCGATTCGGCACCGGAATGATCATGCCGCCGATGGCACCGGGGATGAAGATCGGCACCGAATCCGGATTGCGTTTCTCGCTCGCGCGATAGAGGCGCCCCGGGAAATCGGCCGAGAGCTTGCGGTTCTCCTCGAACAGCGACTCGGCGTGGCAGTCGTAGTTGATGAGCGTCGCGATGCGCTTGCCGTCGAGCGTCTCCGCGGCCATCACCGTCATCTCGTTGTCCTTGCGCGTGGGATCGTCCGGGAACCACAGGTTCGCGGAGATGCCCTCGGGCACGTTGCCGGTGCCGAAGCGCAGCCGCGCGGGCTGCGCCGACGCCACCGCGCGCGTGATGGCGTCCGCCACCTGACCGCGCATCCAGGTCATGTATTCGGGGTCTTTTCCCGAGGAAAACGGCAGCAGCAGACCGAAACCCCAGTAGCCCATGGTGTCCGGGCCTTCGTGGTTGTGGGTCGAGCCCACGATCACGCGGTCGGGATGCTCGCGCGTCACCAGCGAGCGGATGCCGCGCACCTCGTCGTTCAAGAGCCCGACGAAGTCGAGCCACGCGAACACCACCCACTCCTTCCCGTTGTCGAGGTAGAGCACCCGGCCGGTGATCGGATCGAGGACGCCCGTCGAGGTGCGATTCGGCGCGAAACCCGCGATGTAGACGTCGCCCTTCTCGGCCTTCTCGTAGGGCGTGATGTCGACGGTGGCGGCGCCCACGAGCAGCTCACCGTCGGGCCGCGCCGCGATCTTGTCGAGCGCCAGCTTCTCGGTGCCGGCCGTCGCCGCCCGCGACACCGACTCCGGCGAGGGCGCTTTCTTCGAGCAGCCGAACACGGTGAGGAGCAAGATGGCGCCCAGCCGCAGTAATCGCGTTGCATTCATGAAGAGCCTCCGGTTGCGGAACTCGCGCACCTTGATAGGGAATGAACGGCCACCCGGTCAAGCTCGGCGGGCTGCGGTCCCTCCGTTGTGCAGCCGGCGCGTGCTCGGCTAACGTCCGCCGGGCCTTTGCGAAGGAGCGGCGAATGGCACGGGGTGAACCATGAGCACGGCGAGCTTCGCAGGCAAAGTGGTACTGATCACCGGCGGCGCCTCGGGCATCGGGCGAGCGGTGGGCGAGCGGCTCGCGTCGCTCGGCGCGCGGGTTTTTCTGGCCGACAAGAACGCGGCGGGCGCCGACCAGACCGCCGCTGCGATCCGCGCCCGCGGCGGAGAGGCCAACGGCCTGGCGCTCGACGTCACCGATGCCGACGCTTACCGCCGCGTGGTCGACGAGCTGGTCGAGCGCGAGAAGCGCATCGACTACTTCTTCAACAACGCCGGCATCGCCATCGGCGGCGAGATCCGCGATCTCACGCTCGACGTGTGGCGCAAGGTGATCGACGTCAACCTGTGGGGCGTGATCCACGGCGTCACCGCCGTCTACCCACACATGCTGCGGCAGCGTTCGGGTCACATCGTGAACACCGCGTCGATGGCGGGGCTCGTCCCGTTTCCGGGCGGCGCCGTCTACGGCGTGACGAAATTCGGCGTGGTGGCGCTTTCCACCGCACTGCGGGCCGAAGGCCACGCGCTCGGCGTGAAGGTGAGCGTCGTTTGCCCCGGCTTCATCGAGACGCCGATCTACCAGGCCGCGATCTACGTGAACGTCGATCGCGAGAAGATGATCCAGGCGATTCCGGTGAAGCCGATCCCCGTGGAGCGGTGCGCGCGGGTGATCGTGGACGGCGTCGCGCGCGACAAGCCGATCATCACCGTGGGAAAGAGCGCTTTCGTCGCGTGGTGGTTCTGGCGCCTGGCGCCGAGCCTCTTCCTCCAGATCGCCGGCCGCAGCCTCGGCGACTTCCGGCGCTCGCGGCTCACGGCGTAATCCCGCCGTCCGGGTAGTGCGACCGCTACTGCACCTGATTCAGCCAGCCGGCGGTCCAGTTGTTGGAGCCCGTGGCCGAGCGATGCGCTCCGCCGCTCACGGCCGCGGCCGTTCCCGACGCTGTGTTGGCGAAACCTCCGCTCACGGCCGACGAGGAGCCGGTGGCCGTGTTCGAGTCGCCGCCGACGATCGACGAATACTGGCCGTGGGCCTCGCTTCTCCGCCCACCGCTCACGGAGGCACCTTGGCCACTCGCCAGGTTGCCAACCCCGCCGCTCACCGACGAATCGTTGGAGATCGCCGCATTGCCAGTGCCTCCGCTGATCGACGAGGCAACCGCGCTCCTGCCAGGGTTCTTGGCGTCCCCGGTCGTGTTGCTTTCACCGCCACTGATCGAGGAGGTGGCGGCGAGGGCGGTATTCGACTGTCCGCCGGTCACCGACGAGTAGCTGCCGTCCGCCCAGTTCGTCGTTCCGCCGCTCACCGACGAGTAATCGCCCTGGGCCGTGTTGTTCTGGCCGCCACTCACCGACGCGCGATTGCCGCTGGCCGTGTTCTGACCACCACCGGCAACCGATGCAAACGGACCGGAAAGGGTGTTTTGCCGGCCAGCCACGAAACCGCCGTAAGAGGAATAGTGGTGCAGCATGCCGACCACCAGGTTGTGCGAGCCCGCTCGATCCGCCTCCGTGGTGTTCGACCGAGGCTCGTCGTAGCCGAGGATCAGGTTGCCGAGGCCATTCGTGGTCGCGGTGGAGCCGGTGCCATTGGTGACGCGCACGTTGCAGCCATCGATGAGGAGATCGTTCCCCACGATCTGCATCGTGCAATCGGCCCGGGCCGCGCTGGCCGGGACCATCGAGCACAGCGCCGCAACGAGCGCTGCGCCGAACGCGGTCTTGGCCCGACGGTTCGGTTCCAGCCTCGGAATGAAGTCACACGATCGAGTCGCCATGGTGTGCTCGCCCCCCGCGATTGGTGAAGGTGCCTGCCTCTGCCAGGGCGGGAGCACGAACGGTGCCACGCCAGCGAAACCGCCTCCATCGGCGATTTCGCTGGCGTTTTGAAGGGGCCGCGCGAAGGGCGCCAGGTCGCGCCGCAACGTTCGTGGCCAATCCGACGAACTTTCGTTGCGGCCGGATATCAGATCCCTTGCAAGCACTCCTTGGGATCGATGACTCCCAGGCTTTCGGCGATCTTGAAGCTCGCGCCGCTCGCCTGGCCGATGTACATGTTCATTCGAACGTGGTGCTGGCCGGGCACCATCTCGGCAGGACCGCCCGGGCCTTCCGCGATCTTGGCGTGGTCCAGCGCCTTGATCACGTCTTCTTGATTCAGAGAGCCCGCCTCGATCACGGCCGCCTCCCAGAGCTTGAGACCTCGGTACAAGCCCGAGCACGCACCGCCGGCGGTGAATTTCTCTTTACCTGGAAAGAGATTGTCGTACTTCGCCACCAGCTTCTTGCTGAAGGGGTCGGTGACGCTCCAGTAGTAGTCGAGACAGCTGTAGAGACCCTCCACTTGCCCGGCGGGCACCAGGTTCAGGAAGTTCTCGTCGAAGTAGGTGCAGATCAGCCGTCCACCTCGTCTCATGAAGCCCGAGTTGGAGAGCTGTTCGAGGAACGGCACGAGCCCGGGCGGAACGATCGTGTTGAATACGACCTCCGTGCCGGTGGACGTGATCTTGTCGATGGTCTTCGAGTAGTCGGTGTGATCGAGCGGGAAGTACTCCTCCCCGGCGATCGTGCCACCGCTGGCGGCGACGAGCTCGCGGACCCGCTCGTTCATGATGTGCGGCCAGATGTAGTCGGCCGACGGCAAGTAGAACTTCTTCGCTCCCTTCTTCTTCATCAGCCAGGGAATGAGCGGCTCGACCTGCTGGGCCGGCACCGGGCCGGTGGAGAAGATGAGCGGGTGGCATTCCTGTCCCTCGTATTGCTCCGGGTAGATGTAGAGCTTCTTGCCCTTGTCGACCGCCGGACCTTTGATGGCCTGCCTGGTGGAGCTGTAGATCCCGCCGAAGATCACGTCGACCTTGTCTTCCTCCACGAGCTTGGCGGCCTTGGCCGCGGCGACGCTGTCCGTCGTGGCACCGTCCTCGAGGCAAAGATCGATCTGCCGCCCCAGGAGCCCGCCCTTCGCATTGATGTCGTCGATCACCATCTTCGCCACGTTCCCGTTGGCGATGCCCGCGAACGAGAGCGGACCGGTGATCTCCGCGATGACGCCTACCTTGATGTTCATGGCTTTCTCTTTTTCTCGGAACTGGTTGTGAAGTGAGCTTCGCGAGCGCGAAGCTGGCGCCCACTCGCTACTGCGTGAGGTCGTCCCAGCGGCCGCCGTCACCGAGCATGGCGCCGAACCACTCGCCGACGGAAACACCGTCGAGGGTGGTGCCGTCGAGGCTGCCGAGCTGGAGGTGGATGAGCTTGGGCAAGGCGCTCAGCGGCAGGATGACGGCGGTGAGATCGTTGCCGACGATGCCGATGGGATTGTGGAGCAACGCGGTGTGGACCGTGCCGTCGATCAGGAAGCGTCGGTAGCGGTTCGGGAACTCCTGGTGGATCCGGGTGGTCTCGCCGAGCAGCGCGGTCTTGTAGTCCTCGCCGGGGATGTCGAGGAAGATCCCGGCGATCACCCCGTCCTCGTACGAGCTGAACGATGCGATGGTGAGCTTGGGGTCGCGCTCGAGCGCCCACTCGATGAGCCGCGTGATGTGGCCGTTCCCGATGCAGTCGGTGCACGAGGGCGGCACGAAGCGCAGCGCCCCGAACTCGTCGAGCAGGGTGTGGATGAAGCTCACGTCGCCCGGCTTGCCGATTCCCGGGCCGCTGTCTTCGTAGACCAGCAACGGCACGTCGAGCCACTTGGTGCGCACCAGCGCCGTGGCGAGGATCGTACCGTAAGCGCCGCCGCTCGAGCCGGCGAGGATCACCCGCTTCGGGTGCGGAAAGCGCTGCGCCGCGACGTCGAGCGCCGCCGACACGTTCATGAGTCCGTGCTGGATCCGGTCGTGGCTGCCGTCGGCGTTCCCCACGTGCTCGGTGGAGCCGACGAAGAGCGACCCGTCGCAGTACGGCAGGTAGACCGTCGAGGTCGCGCGCAGCGGATTGGTGGCCTTGTTCGGATCGAGGATGTCGACCTTCTCCGGAATCCCCGCCGGAGCACCCGTGGTCGCGAGACAAAACTGCGACCAGCACGCTCCGCCGCCCTGCAGAAAGATGAAGAGATCGTCCGAGCCCTCGTCGCGGATCGCGAACCGGAACGGATCGCCGGTCATGCAGACGGGTCCGCTCGCCGGATCGTAGGTGTAGGTGGTGATCTGCGGCGTGGTCGCCACGGTCGACGACGGCGTGGCCGTGCCGAAGTACTGCGTGAGCCCGAGATCGACCGATTCCTGAAACGGGTTGGCGCCGGAGGACGAACCTCTCGACCCGCCGCAGCCGGCCGCGACGGCGACGCCCACGGCGAGCGCGAATGCGGCAAACACACCGCTCGCATGCCGCGAACTTCGCACTCCGTGGGTCGCTCGACGCCCGATCACGGGCGGGACTCTACCCGCCCGGCCAGGTCGCGAGAAGGCGGGGCGCGCCCCACCGGTGAGAGACGGATCGATCGCTGCCCACCGAGGGACCGGTGGGCCTCCAACCCGAGCGTTACCCCTCGGCTGGAGCGCACGGTGCCTCGCGCGCGAGGCCGAACCGAGTGTAGGTCAGGCGGCGCTCAAGACGCTGTATGGCGAGCGCGTGCGATCTCGCCGCCGCGGCGGTGCGGGCGGACCTTCACGTCGTTGAACGGGCGGTTGTAGACGTGGAAGCGCACCTGGTCCGGCAGTGGCTTCGAGAGCAAGCCTTGGTCGTCGAGGATCTCGAGCTCGTAGTGGGCGAGGATTTCCTCGACCACCAGCAGCATCTCGTCCGACGCGAACCAGCGCCCCTGGCACGCCTGGCCGCCACCGCCGAATGGCAGGTAGCGGGCCGACGCCTGGCCCTGGGCGCGCTCGACGGGGCGCGAGCGCGCATCGTCCGGGTCGGTGGTCGGATCGACGATCTCCTTGCCGTCGCCCACCGTCGAAGTCCAGCGCCGCGGGTCGTACGCGAACGGATCGGTCCACTGCTTGGGGTTGGTGTGGATGTACATCGGGCACACGACGATCCTGTCCCCCGCTTTGACCGGCAGGTCGCCCAGCCGATCGTCGCGCAGCACCTGGCGCCCGAACATCGTGGCCACCGGCGCGTGCAGCCGTAGCTCCTCCTTGATCGCTTTCACGATCTCCTTCCGGCTCTCGCGCAGCGCCGCCTGCGTGCCGCCGTGCGCGGCACGGTAGAGCGTCCAGAAAATGCCCATCGTCGGCGCTTGCGCCAGCACGTACATCACGGCGTTCTCGCAGACCTCGCGCTCGTCGAGGTCGCCGGCCTCCCACCCTTCCCGCAAGATGCCGCCGATCGACGTCGGCCGGCTCGACTGCCGGACCGCCGCCACCACTCGCGCGCGCAGCGCCTCGATCTGGCCGTCGCACATGTCGGCGAAGAGCATCGTCGGCGGGTGCAGCACGCGGTCGACGATGGCGGCGTAGTCGACCGCCGCGTGGTCGTCGAAGCAATCGAACGAGGTCTGGAAGAACACCCGCGCCCGGATCTCGACGGCGATTCGGTAGAGCTCCTCCAGCAGCTCGATGCTCTTGCGGCCTTCCCACATCGCGATCCGCTCGCGGACGATCTCGCGCATCCCGTCCAGGTCCTCGCGATAATCCTCGGAGAAGTACTCCTCGCACAGCATCCGATAGCCGAGCCAGACCCCGCTCGACCCGCCGCCCAGCACCGAGTGCTCCGCGAACGGCGGATAGCCGACCAGCGCGTTCCGCGCGTAGATGTCCGGGTGCTGAAGCATGTGGTCGATGAGCCGTTCGTCGCGCACGATGTGGACCGGTGGGCCGAGCGGCCCCAGCCGGAACGTGGCGACGCCCTCCGAGACGCCGAACGCACCGAAGAGCGCGCGGTAAAACCGCGACGGTCCGCCGGCGACGAACGCGATCACCGCGCGGCCCGACGGTGTGCGCGAGAGCGCGCGATGCGCGGCGAAGACGGCGGCGGCCGCCGCCAGCCACACGTAGACCGCCACGAAGGGAGACAGCGCGAAGCTGACCACCATCGCCGCCAAGAGCACCGCCGCGACGCCGCGGTGGCCGAGTCGCGCGACCGTCCGCGCCACCTTCAGCCAGGCGGCCTTCCCTCGCGACATCGGCTGCAGCGCGTCCGCGCGCCACGGACCGAACCCGATGCCGCGGCCCACGGCGGTCGCGAGCGTCGCGTAGGTCGCCCGTGCGTACACCGTGAACACCCCGGGGAAGAGCATGTCGATGAACGAATTCATGTCGCGAACGCCGGTGGCGCGCAGACGAACGGCCACTTGCTCGCGGGTGACCGATCCCAGCTCCGGTCCGAGGCCGCGCCCGATCAGCGACGCGAGCTGCCGCTCGTCGCGGTTGAGCAAGCTCTCGGGCACATCCGCCAAGGGGCGCAGCGGCGCTACGGGCGCAATTGGCGCCACGTCGCTCGATGCGGGAATCGGCGCGATCGGTTCGTCGGTGTCGCGACGGTCGGCGTCCTCGCGCTCGGCCTCGACCACCGGCGCGTCGTCGCCGCGCTCCAGGAACGCACGCACCGCGCGTTCGCAACCGCCGCAGATCGTGCCGACGCCGATGTTGGCCGAGAGCGTGTCGAAGTCGCTGCCGAGCTCGGCGACCGCGATGCGCAGCTCGGCCGGCCCGAGTCCCAGGCACGGGCACAATCGCTCGGTGCGGTCGGCCTTGCCGCCCAGGAAACCGGTGCTTTCGAAGCGGCGCAGCGCCACCGCTTCCACGTCGTCGAAATTCAGCACGTGCTGATAGAGGGTGCCGAGATCGTTTTCGATTCCTTCGGCCGAGACCGCGTAGACCACGCAGCGCCCGAGCTTCTCGCCCTTCCGCTCCTTCACGATCAGCCTGAGCTCGCGCTTGATCGCGTCGTCGGCGTAGGTCATCGAGGCGCGTTCGCCGGCCATGGACTCGGCACGCGCGTTGGTGAAGACCACGACGCCCTGGCTGAGCACCCGCGTCGACACGACGCCGTCGGTCGGCGTGCCCACCACCGAGGTGACCGCGCTCTCGCCGCCCACCTCGCCCAGGAAGAGGTTGACCTTGCGGCCCTCGGAGAGCGTGTAGACCTGCGACAGCGACTGGAAGAACCCCGACGCGTTCGGGTGTGCTGCGTGCCAGCGCACGAACGCGTCCTTGCCGATCCTCAAGAGCTCGATCTCGCCGTCGGCGACCACGGTGGCGGTGCGCGGCTCTCCCTTGAGCGCTCCCATCTCACCGAAGATCTGGCCGGCGCCCATGCGCGTGAGCTCGCGCAGCTGGCCGTCGATCTGCTTCCACACCTTGGCGTTCCCGCCCAGGATCAAGAACGCGCAATCGGACGGATCGCCCTCGTGCACGATCTCTTCGCCGTCCGCGAGCACCAGTCGCTCGACGCCCTCGCTGGTCTCGTCGAGCTCGGAGGAGATGAACGCGTTGAGCGACTTGGTGAGCTCCCGATAGACGTAGGTCGACGCGTCCCGTTCGAAGCGCTCCCGGTTGCGGCCGCTCGCGGCGATCCGCGTGGCGAAGACTTCCGCGCCGATCGAATGGACCCGGCATGCCGTGACCGCCCGCACCGACGCCGAGCGCAGGCCCGACGCGTTCCCCAGGAGCGCCTGCTCGCCGAAATAGGCGCCGGGGCCGAGCTCGGTCAGCTTCACGACGTGACCGCCCTGTTGCGTCTGCACGACCTCGACGGTGCCTTCCACCAACACGAAGAAGGACTCGCCCTTGGTGCCCTGGGTGATGATGTCCACGCCAGCCGGGACGGTGGCCTCGACCCCCTCCTCCAGAACCCGCTGCCGTGCCTCGGCGTCGAGCGCCCGGATCGGCGGGCACTCGCTCACGATCGTGCGGTCGAACACCGCGCGGTTGTCGCCGTTCGGCACGATGCGTTCGTGGAAATCGGCCGCGGCGATCTCGGCCACGCGGCAGTCACTCGTGGCCGTGGCGGTGGACCAGGCACCGGCGGCGATGCCGAGCAGCGCGTGCTCGCCCAGGTAGTCGCCAGGCCGCAAGCTCCCCAGCTGCCGCTCGCCGGCTTCGTCCGATCGGCGGAGCGCGGCCTCGCCGGCCAGGAGCACCAGCAGTGCCTGGTTGTGCGCGCCTTGTGTCAGCAGCCGTTCTCCGGCCGCCACCTCGCGCACCTGCGCGCGGCCCATCAACTCCTCGATGCCGCGCTCGTCCATGCCCTCGAGAAGTGGGCACCGGACGAACGCCTCGGCGTCGGCTTCGGCCATCGGGTTGTTCAAGCTTCTTCTCGGCTCGACGTCGGTCGGATAGAGATACCACCGCTCGGTAGGACGATGTAGCGTGTGCGCGAGGAGCACGTGGCGCATCGCATCCAGATCTTCCGCGACGGAACGCTGCTCCACGACTCGGACGCCGAGCGGATCGGCATCGGCCGCACCGACGTCAACGACGTAGCGCTCGCCGACGACGGCGTCTCGCGGCGCCACGGCGAGATCACGGCGACGCCGGCGGGGCTCGTCTATCGCGACTTGCGGTCGAGCAACGGCTCCGAGGTGAGGCGTGGCCGGGACCGGTTCGCCGTCGACGCGGCGGCCGGCTTCGAGCGTCCCCTCGAGGACGGCGACGAGCTTCTGGTCGGAGACCCCGACGCACGCGTGGTGCTGTCCTTACGCATCTCGGGCGCCGAGCCCGCGGCGCCACCCACGCCGTCGCCGCCCGCGGACGAGAACGTGCTGCGCCTCGGGACGCTCGACCTGGGCGACGGCATGGCCACCATCCTGGGCGTCAACCGCATCGACGACGTGGCCGCCATCTCGCTCCGCCTCGAGGACGACAAGGCGGCGCTGCTCTGTCTCTACAAGCTCTTGAAGGGCGTCTCCGGCATCCGCGACACCGCCGGCCTCTTCCAGACCCTGGGCGAGCTGGTGATCGACTCGTTCCCGATGGCCACCCACGCGTCGATCTACCTGCGCAATCCGGCCAGCCCCGAGGACTTCGTGCCGCTGCTCGCGCGCACCCGCCGCGGTCCCACGGCGCCGACGCCCGCGTCGCGCACCTTGCTGCGCCGGTTGCTCGAGAGCCGCGAAGCCATCGTGTTCAAGAGCCCCGAGTCGCTGGGCGGAGCGGTGAGCCTCATCTCGGCGAAGATCCAGTCAGGCATGGTGGCGCCGCTCTTCGACGAGGACGAAGTCCGCGGCTTCGTGCAGGTCGACAGCCGCACCCTCGCGGGCGTGTTCGGCGAACACGACCTCGACCTGCTCACGCTGATGGGCAATCAAGCGGCGCTGATCCTCAAGAACCTCTCCATGACCGAGGACTTGAAGCTCCTGAACGCCGATCTCACGAGTGCCCTCAACCGCATCGAGGTGCTCAACAAGGCGAAGGAGCACCTTTCCAAGTTCGTGCCGGAGACGGTGCGGAAGAAGGTCGAGTCGAGCCCCATCGACCCGGGCCTCAACCCCACCGACATCGACGCCACGGTGCTGTTCCTCGACATCGGCGGCTACACCAAGCTCACCGAGGCGCTCGAGCGCGAGAAGATCATCTTCCTGGTCGAGAAGTATTTCTCGGCCTTCCTCGACGACATCCACGAGCACGGCGGCGACATCAACGAGATGGCCGGCGACGGCCTCATGATCATCTTCCAGCACGACGATCCGATGGTGCACTGCCGGAACGCCGTGCGCGCCTCCGTCGCGATCCGCCGGAAGACCCGGCTCATCAACGGCACGCTCGAGGGCCTCGACGCCATCGCCGTCAACATGGGCATCAACACCGGAGTGGTGAGCATCGGCGCCAAGAAGATGGAAGGGATCTCCGGATCCCGCTGGACCTTCACCGCGACCGGCATGGTCACCAACGTCTCGGCGCGGATCGGCGCTTACGCCACCAACGGCATGATCTGCGTCTCACCGACCACCGCTTCGCGGCTCGGCACCGAGTTCCGGACCAAGGAGCACGCTCCGGTCCAGTTCAAGAACGTGTCGCAACCGATGCCGGTCTTCGAAATCCTCGACGGCCTCGACGATCCGTAGGCCGCCGCTCTCTCTTCGCGCTTGGCGCGCCGGTCCGCGCGCCAAGCCATTGACATATTTGAAGAAATGCCAGATCCACGCCAGGCGGAGTTGCATTTGGAACAATCAAGATATATCTTGATTGCATCTAAGAAGTTCCAAGATCAACCACTCACGTGAGGTTCCAAATGAGATTTTCCAGACACGTTCAAGGTCGAGGGGAACGCACGACGGCACGAAGACACCGAGGGGGCAGGAGCGATGCCGAGGGCTGGGCGGCGGAATTGGACGGCCGCTCGGGACGCGGACGCCACGGCGGCCGGCGAGGCCGCATGTTCGACAACGGGGAGCTCCGGCTCATCCTGATGCATCTGCTCGAAGAGGAGCCGCGCCACGGCTACGACCTGATCCGCGCGATCGAGGAGCTGAGCGGCGGCACCTACGTGCCGAGCCCCGGCGTCGTGTACCCGACGCTCGCCATGCTGAGCGACATGGGGTGGATCGACGAGTCGGCCGCCGAGAACCTGCGGAAGCCCTTCTCGATCACGCCGGAAGGCCGGAAGCAGCTGGTGGAGAACGCGGACATCGTGAAGGCCTCGCTCGAGCGCCTTCACGCCGCGGCGCAGGTGCGCCAGCGCACCGACGTCGCTCCCGTGCGACGCGCCATGCACAACCTGAGGACCGTGCTCATCGACAAGCTCGCCGGCGGAGCCGCCAAGGAGATCGTCCACCAAGCCGTGGCCCTGATCGACGAGGCCGCGCAGAAGATCGAGCGGCTGGGCTGAGGGCCGAGGAGCGCGCGCGGTGAAAACTGTCTGGATCCTCGGGGCCGGTGCGTCGAAATCGGCCTCGGGCGGCATTTACCCAACGCTCTCGGAGCTGCCCAGGACGGCGAAAGACCTCGGAGTGGAGGTGGCGCCGTCGGGCGGCAAGCCGGGATCCTTCGACGCGCTCAACACGTTTCTCTTGCGCCTTTACGGCCACGACCTGACCAGCGACCGGCGCATCGACCTGGAATCCGTTCTCACGCTGCTCGACATCGAGTCGACGCTCGACAGCACGCCCCTGCTCCACTCGGCGCGCGCGCAGCTCATCCGGCTCATCCAGCAAACCTTTCGCAAGCTTCAGAAGCAGTCGGATCCA
>Ga0265320_10002670_pt1 | contig 12334 bp, 8 predicted proteins | sample 4827metaG_FD_202087 | JGI IMG/M metagenome (GOLD analysis project Ga0265320, IMG submission 202087) | Rhizosphere microbial communities from Carex aquatilis grown in University of Washington, Seatle, WA, United States - 4-8-27 metaG | ecosystem: Host-associated > Plants > Roots > Rhizosphere >...
CCCCGGTGACGCGCAGCAAATTTTTCTCCTGCACGCGAAATTCGTTGTCCAGCCGCAGCTCAAAGCCGGCGCCCAGCCGGGCCACGACCGCCGCGGTGAGCCGGTGCCGGGCAAAATTCAACGCATAGAAACTCGCATCCACGGTCGCCGTGCCATAATCGGCACTCTTGTTTAGATAGGTATAGCCGAGCACAAGGTCGCAACGTGGCGTCTTCCTCACGGCGACAATCTCGCAGCCCAAGGTGCCAGTATCTACCGGGTTGGCCGTGCGCGCTGTAACGCCCTCCTGGAATGTCCAATCAACCAGGTTGTCGTCCCACCGGTAGAACAACGCGGTCTCGACCGTCCATCCGGCCTGCTTGAATGTAGTCCCCAGTTCCAGGTTGCGGCTGATCTCACGGCCCAGGTTGGGGTTGCCGCGAAACAAACCGGCGGAGGGATTCGAATTCAACGCCGTGTACGTCGGCACCTGCGTACTCTCAGCGTATTGGGCATAGAGGCGCTGGCCGCCCGGCTGGTTTAACTCCACGGCAACGATGGGCGAGACTGCCGAGGCGTCGCGGTTGGTGTAGTCGTATGTCGCTCCCACACGCAGCTTGAGTTTCCCTTCCGAGGTCGAAAAATTGTATTCCGGCACGGCGCCCAGCTTGAGATAAGTGCGGGTATTGAAGCGTCCGAACGTCAGCGCCGTGGATTCGAGGCTGTCCCGCATAACCTCGGCGTTGTAGGCGACGGCGATACCCTCGAAATCCTGGTGCCCCTCGAGGGAAAGCGACCGCACCTGCGTGGTGTGCTGATAGGGATTGAATTCACCGGGCACAAACCGGTCGAATTCATAATCGTCATAGTTCCGGCGGTAGTAGGCGCCCACCTGCCAATAGCTGTCGGGCGAAGTCCACTCGCGATGGTTTAGGACATACAGCTGGGTATGCAGGTCCTCGGTTTCATTGACGCCAAACGGGGTGTAGAGATTGGGCCAGCCAAAGAACTTTTGCTGCGTGCCGGCAAAAAGATCCGTCTGGCTCCCGGCTCCGCGCAACTGGATGCGGCCGGAGGCGCGCTTGAAATTGTGATCACCAAACGGCACCGAGCCATCCGACTCAGACCGGGACAATTCAACGTCGGCTGCGATCGTCTGCCCGCTGCTACCGCCGGGCAGGACGATGCCCTGGTACAGGCTCTGCCGGTCGCTGGCGTAGTCACCAAAAGCGGCGGTAGCCTCGCCCCGCTGCTCAATCGGCCGCCAACCGTAGGCCACGGTACCGACCCCGGCGTTGAATCCGGCGATAGCATTGTCCGCCCCGGTCAGCACCTTGGGTGATACCAGCATCGCCGGTGCAATGGGAATCTCGGCAAAGTAATGCCCGGTTTGCGGATCGAAAAGCGAAAGGCTGCCGACTTTGAACCCGGTGTTTTCAAAAATGCCGCCCCGAATGGTGATATCGGCCTCGGCCTCGGGCAGGTTGCGCGCCTGCACGTCCACCCTGGGCTCGAAGCGCAGCCCTGAAACCGGCATCGCAAACGCCGCCACCGGCGTCTGGTTCGCCACCTGCTCCGAATAAATCTCAAACTTCGGAAGTTCGTAGACATTTTCGTCCGCCCCCGCCTCCAGTCCAAGCAACGCGATCAGAAAAGCGCCATGCCCAAGGCGGCGCAGCGCTATGATGGAATCCATGTATTTACACATCCGTTAAAGCCGAGTGAAAATAAACTTAACAAGATAGGCCAAAAAAAGCCGCTGTTAAAAAGCGGCCCTTCGGACAATCACTCTTCGCCGTCGTTGCCAATGGCCTCAACCGGGCACCCCTCAAGGGCTTCCATGCATAGTGCCACATCATCGTCAGTGCTTGGCTGGGTGTGGACGAATGAATAGCCACCCTCCTCATGTCGCTTGAAAAAAGCGGGGGCAGTCTCGCGACAGAGGTCGCAATCGATGCACTGCTGATCGACGTAAAATTTACCGCCAGCATTGTCTTTCCATTTTTCTGCTTTGTTGGCCATTGTCGGGAGACATCAATGTGAATTCCCATCTGTGTCAAGAAGTCGAATCGGCGGGCCAACTCAGGCCAACGGCTTGCCATGGCCATGCTTGTCTTTGGTCCGCAGCCGCATAATTTATCCCGATGTTATCGGACCGCACTTACATGCGCAGTGATTACTCCCGGCCGCCGGCCTCCGTGCTGACCTGGATCCTCGCAGCCATTCTCTCCGGCTTCGTACTGCAAAACATTTTTGGCCGGTGGCTCGAGAGCAATGCGTTCGAGCGGCTTTTTGCCCTGAGTCCCGGCGGCTTGAATCAGGGTTTTTTCTGGACGTTGCTCAGCTACACTCTGCTCCATGGGAGCATCCTTCACCTGCTCTTTAACGGCTTGGGAATATTCCTCCTGGGTCGTGAGTTGGTGCCCTTGCTCGGCGCCCGGCGGTTCCTAACCGTTTACCTCTCGGCTGCGGGGTTGGGCGGCCTCGCCTGGCTGGCCGTGCATTATTTCGCTGGAGGCACGGCCCTGGTCGGCGCCTCGAGTTGTGTGATGATGCTGTTCATCCTTTTCGCATGTTTTTATCCGGAACGCGAAATAACTTTTCTGCTGTTTTTCGTGCTGCCCGTCACGATCAAGCCAAAGTACCTCGCATGGATCCTCGTGGGTATTGATCTGCTGGGCTTTCTGTTCAGCGAACTTCCCGGCGGATCGTATGACAGTGGCATTGCCTACTCCTCGCATCTCGGCGGCATGCTCGCCGGCTGGATCTACTTCCGTTATTTTCATGCGAACAACGGCTGGGATCGCGCCCCGAGCATTGAGCTGCCCGCCTGGTTGCGCCGGCGGCGGAAGACCGGTGCCGACGCCGCGTCGTACAAGGTAAATCTGGGCAAACCCTCCGGCAGTTTTCGCGCCGAGGTGGACCGGATTCTCGACAAAATCAACAGCCAGGGCTTCGGCGCACTGACCGAGGAGGAGAAACGCATCCTAGACGAGGCCAAGGACCTCCTCAGCCGACCTTGAGATTGCCGCAAATATACCTTTGGTTGCAGTGAACTTCATCCCGATTGATAGATTTACGAAACAAATCCCTTTTCAACCCGACTAACCCCTGTCCACTTAGACTAAATTTGTGAAATTACATCCACGCCCCCTTGTCCAGTTAGTCGCGCTTTCGCTGGCGCTGTTGGCCTCCGCGTTTGCGGCGCCAGACCGTGAATTCAAGACCACACCGGTCATGCGCCTGGAAACGAAAACCCTGGTGCAAATGCTGGAGTTTTTTCACTACAACAAGGATGCCGTCACCGCCGCCGACTATCCCCAGCTCATTTCGGATTACATGACGGAACTCGACCCGCAGCGCCTGTTCTTCACGACGGAGGACGAGCAGGGCTTTCGCCGGCAATACGGCCCCCGCATCGAGACCGATCTCGCCTATCTGGGCAACATTGACACCGCCTTTGATATTTACCGGGTTTATGAGCGGCGGGTGCAGGCCCGCACCTCGTGGGTCTTCCAGCAACTGAAGCAGGATTTCGATTTCACGGTGAAGGAATCCTACATCCCTGACCGCAGTAAAAGCCCCTTCCCGGTCAACGCCGCCGAAGCGGACGACATCTGGCGCCGCCGAATCAAATACGAGATTCTCACGGACATCCTGGCCAAGAAGACACCGGACGACGCCAAAACCACGGTACGCAAGCGGTATGAGCGCATGCTAAAAAACCTCGGGGATATCGAATCCTTCGATGTACAAGAAATGTTCCTTTCCAGCCTGACGCGGATGTATGACCCCCATTCCGCCTATTTCTCCTCCGACACACTGCAGGATTTCAGCATCCAGATGAAACTGTCGCTGGTCGGCATTGGCGCGGTGCTCAGCATCGAGGATGATGGCAACTGCGTCGTGCGCGAGGTGGTGCCCGGCGGGCCCGCGTTCAACAGCGGACAGATCCACGTCAACGACAAGATCATCGCCGTCAAACAGCAGGGCGGCGAAACCATCGAGGTGGTCGGCATGAAGCTGCGCCGCATCGTTGAGATGATCCGGGGTGACAAGGATTCCAAAGTCACCCTCACCATCCTGCCGCATGACGCACCGGATGCGACCAAGACCAAGGAGGTCTTCATCACCCGCGATATCATCAAGCTCAATTCCGCGCGGGCCTCGGCTTCCATTTTCGATGTGCCGGGCGAAAACAACCAGACCGTGCCCGTCGGCGTCATCTCCTTGAACTCCTTCTACGGCCCGTCGGATGACTCAACGGACAATGACGCCAAGAGCACGGCGACCAAGGACGTCGCCGAGCTCATCGGCAAACTGAAGCTGCAAGGCATCAAGGCGCTGGTCATCGACCTGCGGCGCAACGGTGGCGGGCTGCTCTCGGAGGCCGTCGACCTGACCGGTCTTTTCATCGATCACGGCCCGGTGGTGCAGGTGCGCGACTCGCTCGGCAAACTCACGGTGGACAGCGACAACAATAACGCCGTCACGTATGATGGTCCGCTGGCGGTTTTGACGTCGCGTTTCAGCGCCTCGGCCTCGGAGATTTTCGCCGGTGCCCTCCAGAACTACGGCCGTGCGGTCATCATCGGGGACAGTTCCACCCATGGCAAAGGCACGGTGCAAGCGGTGCTGGAGATGAAAAATTATCTGCCGCGCATGAGCCAGAGCATCACGAACACCGGCGCGGCCAAGCTTACCGTCCAGAAATTCTATCTGCCCAACGGCTCCTCCACCCAAAAGAAAGGCGTGATCCCCGATGTCGTTCTGCCCTCCATCGACGACTATCTGCCGATCGGCGAATCCAGCCTGCCCCATGCCCTCATCTGGGACGAAATCAAGGCCACTCCGTTTGAAGGCCGGGCCCTCGCCCAGACCTTTGTCAAACCGCTCGTGGAAGCCAGCCGCGAACGGCAGGACTCCCTCGAGGAATTCGCCTACCTGAAGAAAAACATCGACTGGTTCAAGGAACGGCAGGAGCAGAAAACCATCTCGTTGAACCTGGAGGAACGTCAGGCCCTGAAACTGGCCGACGACGAATTTAAGAAAAAAATGGATGCCGAGCGCGACCTGCTCGCCAAGGCGAATTACGCCACCCGGGAGATCAAGCTCGATTCCGTGCTGAAGGCGGAAGCCGGCGGTCCCAAGGAAGCCGCCGCCACCGTGGATGACGGTGACACCGATGCGCCCGATGCCGAAAGCAAAAGCAAACTGGACGTTCATTTGCGCGAAACACTCAGGGTCGTCACTGATGCCCTGCGCCTGGACAAGGATCCCCAATACTGGGCCGATGGCCGCGCTCCAATCACCGCCGCCACCAGCCTACCCAAAGGCTAGCAGGTAGCGATCACGCCCGGTCAGATCGTGCAGCGCTTCGGTCCGTCCGTAACCGGCCTTGGCGGCCAGTTCCAGCAATTGTCCGTGCTGCGCGATACCCGTTTCGCAGGCCAGCATCCCACCCGCGGTCAGCCACGGCCGGGCTCCGGAAATTATCTGCTCCAGTGCCGTTGCGCTTTTAGCCCCGGCCGAGAGCGCCATCGCCGGCTCGAATTCCTTCACCTCGGGCTGGGCGGCCTGCATTTCCTCATCCGAAAGATAGGGCGGATTGGCCACAATCAATTGAAACTGTGCCCCGGCGGGCAGCGCTGAAAACCAATCGGACCGGATGAAGCGGACGCGCCCGGCCAGGCCGCACACCTCTGTGTTCTCCCGCGCCAGAGACAGGGCTTCCTCGCTCTTGTCAACGGCGGTGACCGCGGCCTCCGGATAAATTTTCGCCAAAGCCAGTGCAATGGCGCCGCTGCCGGTGCCAAGGTCGAGAATGCCCGCGGGCGGCACCGTGAGCCGCTGCGTCACCACCTCGATCAAGTGCTCCGTTTCCGGTCGCGGAATCAGCGCCCGCCGGTCCACCTTGAGTTTCAATCCCGAGAATTCCGTTTCGCCCACGATGTATTGCAGCGGCTCGCGGTTGCCGCGTCGTTTCACCAGTGGACGGATCTTCTCCAGTTCAGCTTCGCTCAACGGCCGCTCGAACTGGAGATAAAGCTGCATGCGTTTCAACCCGAGGGCGTGCCCGATGAGCAGTTCAGCATTGAGCCGGCTTGATTCCACCCCGCGTTTTTCGAAAAATTCGGTGGTCCGCTTGATGATCTCCAGCACCGTCAGCATGGTCAGTTTTCGTCGGAGCCACCGCGCGACCGCACGGGCAGCGGACCGCCGGTCAGGGCGGCCAGTTTCTCCTCAAACTCGGCGCGCTGGAGCGCCTGGATGATGGGGTCGATGTTGCCCTCCATCACCGCCGGCAGGTTGTAAAGCGTCAGGCCGACGCGATGGTCGGTCAGGCGGTTTTGTGGAAAATTGTAGGTGCGGATCCGCTCGCTGCGGTCACCCGTGCCGATCTGGGTGCGACGCTGGGCCGCATATTTGGCGTGCTCCTCGTCTTCTTTCAACTTCAGCAGGCGTGAGCGCAACACGGCCATGGCGCGGGCCTTGTTCTTCTGCTGGGAACGGTCGTCCGCGCAATAAACGGTGAGCCCGCTCGGTTTGTGTACGATCCGCACGGCGGAATCGGTCGTATTCACCCCCTGCCCGCCCGGCCCGCTCGCGCGCTGCACGGTGATGTCCAGATCCTGCGGGTCGATCTGAACATCCACTTCCTCGGCTTCCGGCAGGACGGCCACCGTGACCGTGGAAGTGTGAATGCGGCCGTTCGCCTCGGTCACGGGAATGCGCTGCACGCGGTGCACGCCGCTCTCGTATTTCAACCGCTTGTAAACCTGTTCGCCGGTGATGAGAAAGATGACCTCCTTGTAGCCACCCCGGTCGGATCCGCTCGAACTCATGGACTGGACCTTCCAGCCGCGCCCCTCGGCATACCGCACATACAGGCGGTAAAGCTCGGCCGCAAACAGGCTGGCCTCGTCTCCCCCCGTGCCCGCGCGGATTTCCAGCACGGTGTTGCGCGAATCGGATGGCTCGGGCGGGACCATGGCCAGCAGCACCAACTGCTTCAAGGCTTCGCGCCGGTCCGACAGTTCCGGCATTTCCTGCTGGGCCAGCGCCCGCAACTCGGGATCGGCGGATCCATCCTTGATCAACGCGGCATGCTCGGCGAGCTCGCGGCCCAGGCGTTCGTAAGCCTGGTAATTTTCCACCAACAGACGGAGCCCCTGCTGCTCGCGCGAGACCTCCGTCGCGAGGCGCGGATTCGCGTAGAAGGAAGGCTCCGCCATCTGCGCATCGAGTTCGTCGAGGCGGCGTTGAAACGGGGCGAGAGCGGGAAGAATGTCCATGCAGGAAGTGAAGAGGGGAAATTGCGAATTGCGTCAGCCGCGGGCCGCGGCTTTATCAAAGGCAGAAATCAACGGCGGGATCCCGCCGTCTAGTAGAAAATATCCGCGATGGCCTCAACGCTCTTCAATCAGAACATTATCGCCTGTGTCTGGGATTTTGACAAGACTTTGATCCCTGGTTACATGCAGGCACCGCTTTTCCGCCGCTTCGGTGTGGACGAGGCTGACTTTTGGGCGGAGACCAACGCCCTCGCGGAAAACTACCGCAAGCGCGGCTACCACATCGCCCCCGAGATCAGTTACATCAACCATCTGCTGACGTATGTGCTGGCGGGCCGGATGCCCGGCCTCAGCAACAAGGTGCTGCGCGAGTGCGGCGCCGAAATCAAATTCTATCCCGGACTGCCGGAGTTTTTTGCGACCTCCCGCGCCTGGGTGAAGACCCGGCCGGAGTACGCCAAGCACGAGATCGTCCTCGAACATTATGTGGTCAGCACGGGACTGGCCGAAATGATCCGCGGCAGCGCCCTCGCGCCCTTCATCGATGCCATCTGGGCCTGCGAGTTCATAGAGAATCCCCTGCAGCCCGGTTTCCTCCGGCAAAAGGAATTCTCGATCGAAGCCGCGGCTGAAATCGCGCAGATTGGTGTCATGATCGACAATACGGCCAAGACCCGCGCGATTTTTGAAATCAACAAGGGGACGAACCGGAACCCGGCCATCGACGTAAACGCCAAGATCACACCCGAGGACCGCCGGATTCCTCTGACCAACATGATCTATATCGCCGACGGGCCGAGCGACGTGCCCAGCTTCTCCGTGGTCAAGAAAGGCGGCGGCAAAACCTATGCGGTCTACAACCCCGCCGTGAAGGCCGAATTCGAGCAAAACGACCGGCTCCGGCAGACGGGGCGCATTGATCACTATGGACCGGCCGATTACACCGAGAACAGTGCCACGGCCAACTGGCTCCACCTGCAGATTGACAAAATCTGTGACCGCATCGTTACCGACCGCGAAGCCGCCATGGCTGTCCGCGTCACGCGACCGCCCCGGCACTTGAATGCCTCACCGGAAGAAGAGGCGGCGAGGAAAGCAGCCCCGCCGCCCAAGCAGACCTCCTTCCTGGAATAAACGCGGCGCCAGCTCAGCGGGCCGCGATCACAAAGCTTGGCGTATCCTGCAGGATCCGGAAACGGAGTGTCTCCCCTGACTCGTTGACGCTGGGCTCAGGTCTGGGCTCATCCGGTTGCGCTTCGGGAAAGATAACAGTGCGCTGATGATCTTTAAAAGACTCCACCAGGTTGGACACTCGCTTGGCATAGTTGAAACTGGCACTCGGGGCACGACCAGACACTACCGCGTCCAGCCCACAATTCCATGCCATGGCGATGTTGAAGCTGTTGGCCTCCATGCCCGCCTGCTCCAGGTTCCGTTTGATCCATTCGTAATGCTTGACCGCAACCTCGTCGGCCACGGCCCGTTGCGTCGCGAGGCTGAAGGGCTTGTTGGTATGCATCCGCCAGGTCGCCGGTCGGAATTGATAAGGGCCCAATTCACCATAGCGGCCAGTCTGGGTCTGGTTGGTCGGGTTTTCCACCCAATTGATGGCGCGCAAGGTCTCCCAACGATCGGCTGCCCCGGCATTGATGACAAAGCCGAGGACACTGACCAGTAGCAGGAACTTTGTGAGCTGTATTTTCATATCCCTAGTGGCCGCGACAAAGGCCAATTCTAGGACCCCGACAAGTAGTATTTTATCCCAATTATTTTACACGAGACGGACTGTCCCAGATTTTACCGGAGAATTTCGCAACCCGTTGGAAAATAGGGTTTTTACGCGCCGTTCTTACTCAAATATTTTTGCTCAATCCAAACGCTTTTCGGTACAAAATCCCTCGATCAACCGTGCAACCAATGCCGTCCAGCCGGTCTGGTGGCTGGCCCCCAGCCCTTGTCCCGTTTCACCATGGAAGTATTCATGAAACAGCACCATGTCCTTGCCTTGGCGGTCTTGGGTCACGCCCGGCTGTTTTCCATGGCAGGCCCGCTGTCCGCCGGTTTCCGGCAGGAAGATTCTTACCAATCGCTTGGCCAGTTCTCGCGCCGCCACCTGCAAGTTCACCCGCCGCCCGCTGCCCGTCGGAAACTCCACCGTGAAGCTGTCGCCATAGAAATGGTGGTAGCGTTCCAACGCTTCAATCAGGAGGAAATTCGTCGGAAACCAGACGGGGCCGCGCCAGTTCGAGTTGCCGCCAAACAAGCCCGTGTCCGATTCGCCCGGCACATAATCCACCCGGTACTCCTGTCCACCTGCCTGCAACACGAACGGCTGCCCCTGATAAATCCGCGAGAGCGACCGCACTCCGTAAGGCGACAGGAATTCGCGCTCATCGAATACATACTTGAGCACCCGCTCGAGCCGCTCGCGCGAGGGAATCGCCAGCAGCCGCCGGCCCACCGCCGATTTACCCTCGGCCATGTAGGAGATTTGCGAGGCGAGATCCTTGCGGTTTTCCAAAAACCACCGCGTGCGCTTCGCGAAGCCCGGCAACCGGTCCAGCCGGGCCTCCTCGATAAACTCCACTGCAAACAGTGGGATGATACCCACCAGAGAGCGCAGGCGTAACGGGAATGCCTTCCCGTCGATCAACAGCTGGTCGTAGTAAAAACCGTCCTCCTCGTGCCACAGCCCCGTGCCGCCGAGATGGTTCATCGCGTCGGTGATGGCCACGAAGTGTTCGAAGAATTTCGAGGCGATATCCTCATAGGCCGGATCCTCCTCCGCCAATTCCAGCGCGATGGCCAGCATCGTGCTGCAATAAAAAGCCATCCAGGCAGTGCCATCCGCCTGCTCCAACTGCCCGCCTGTCGGCAGCGGCTTCGAGCGGTCAAACACGCCGATGTTGTCGAGGCCAAGGAAGCCGCCCGAAAACAGGTGGCGTCCGCTGGGATCCTTGCGATTCACCCACCAGGTGAAGTTGACCACCAGTTTCTGGAACACCCGCGCCAGGAAGAGCCGGTCACGTCCGCCGCGCGGCCCGGTCATCTTGTAGACCCGCCAGCAGGCCCACGCATGCACCGGCGGGTTTACGTCGGAAAAATTCCACTCGTAGGCCGGGATCTGCCCGCTGGGGTGCATGTACCACTCACGCAGAAACAGGTTGAGCTGCTCCTTCGCAAAATGAGGGTCGATCCGCGCAAACGGAATCATGTGGAAAGCCAGATCCCACGCCGCAAACCACGGATATTCCCATTTGTCAGGCATGGAGATGATGTCCCGGTTGAACAGGTGCGGCCAGTCGCTGTCGCGGCCCGTCCGTCGCGCGGCGGGCGGCGGCGGTTGTGCCGGATCGCCCTCCAGCCAGTCCTCGACTATGAAATGATAAAACTGTTTCGACCAGAGCAGGCCCGCAAACGCCTGCCGCGCCACGTTCCGCTCCTCGTCACTCACGCCCTCGGGCAGCACCACGGCGTAAAACTCCTCCGCTTCCCGACGCCGGGCGGCGAGGACCTGATCGAATCCGCCACCAAAGACTTTGGTCGGCGCTTCGTCCCCGGCATACAGCCGCGTCCGCATGACCGCAGTTTCCCCCGGAGCAAGGTCCAATACCCGATGGGCCGCGACCTTGGTGCCCCTTTGCTTCGCGTTGATCGCCGCAACCTGCCCGTGCACCACGCAATCATGAAACGCGTCCTTCACGTTTGGATTTGGGTTCCCGGCCTTGAACAACCGCTGCACGTTGGTCTCGTTATCCGTGAACAACAGCGACGTCGTGCCGTCCGCTGGCTCTTCGATGTCCCAGAAAAAACGCCCCAGCGATGCATGGTCGGCCTGCACCCGCCCCGGCTGCACCTGCTGCAGGCGCGGTTTGACTTCACAGCCTTCGTGCTTGCAACCCCAGGACCAGGTGTTGCGAAACCACAGCGTGGGCAGAAGATGCAGCGTGGCGCGCTCGGGTCCGCAGTTGGTGGCGGTGATTTCGACCAGAATGTCGTTGGGCCCGGCCTTGGCGTATTCGACCGCCAACTCAAAATAGCGTCCTTCGGCAAAAACCCCCGTGTCATTCAACTCAAACTCCGGTTCATGGCGGCTGCGCCGGCCGTTCTCTGCCCGCAACCTCTCATACGGAAACGCAGCCTGCGGGTAATGATAAACCGCCCGCATGTGGCTATGCGTCGGGGTGCTCGCCGTGTAGAAATACGCCTCCTTCACATCTTCGCCGTGGTTGCCCTCCGGCCCGGTCAGGCCGAAGAGCCGTTCCTTCAAGATCGGGTCGCGCCCGTTCCACAGCGCCAGGGCCAGGCACAAGCGGCACTCGCGATCCGTGATGCCGAGCAGGCCGTCCTCGCCCCAGCGGTAGGCACGGCTGTGCGATTGCTCAAAGGTAAAATACTTCCACGCATCACCGTCGGCGGAATAATCCTCGCGCACCGTGCCCCACTGCCGTTCGGCCAGGTACGGCCCCCACCTTTTCCAGTTTTTCGTGCGACTGGCGTCCTCCGCCAAACGCCTGTGTTCAGCTGTGTCGCCGGAGTGTCGCGCCGGCGGATGCTCAGCGGTGGTCGGAGCCGGCTTCTTCATTGGGCAAACGCTATACGCCCCGCCCGGCTTGGCACGGCAAAACTGGGTGCGCCGCGCGCGCCGGGTTCACAACAGCTTTTCCAGAGCCCCGCGGCCCGTCTTGCTGATCACCACATAAAGATGCGCCGGGTCCGCCCACGAGGCGATGCCCGCCCCATTTCTGTCCACCAACGCCGGAGCAACCGATGCCGCCAGGGCCGGGAAATCTCCGCGTTGGGCGATGTAGCAATGGAACCACGCGCCGTTGCGCTTGAAGCATACTTCCAGCACTTCGTGCTCCCCGAAATTCACGGTGCGGCAGCCGGCTTTGCGCAGGGCTGCAAAATCCACCGGTAGCCGGTCGCCCAGCCGCGTGGTGGTCTGGCTGAGCATCGCTTGCAGCGTGCCGGTCTCCTCGCCGCGCCCGCCGTGGGTTTCGCTGTGCCGTGCATCGGCCAGGGCAAATTCGGCCAGCGCATTTTCCGCCGCAGCCTGC
>Ga0265320_10002671_pt1 | contig 12330 bp, 8 predicted proteins | sample 4827metaG_FD_202087 | JGI IMG/M metagenome (GOLD analysis project Ga0265320, IMG submission 202087) | Rhizosphere microbial communities from Carex aquatilis grown in University of Washington, Seatle, WA, United States - 4-8-27 metaG | ecosystem: Host-associated > Plants > Roots > Rhizosphere >...
TCGTTTTCGCCGCGGTCGGCCTGGGCGCATTTTTTGTCGCGCGGGATTTTCTGGCCGTGCGCGGCGTTGCCGTGCTGCTGCTCCTCGCCGCCCGCTACGCGCTCGACGCCTCGCTCGTCTACACCCCGCCGCCCACCTCGCGCATCTGGCTCAACGCCTTCGTCTACGTCGTCATTGTCCTTTCGATTTACCTCGGCTCCACCCCCTATCACGTCCGCGACCTCATCGCCTGGCTCTATGCCAGACCCGCCCGCGCGCGCATTTTCGGCGCCGTCTGCGCGGGCTACGGCCTCGCCCTCGCCGCCCTCGCCGCCACCTATCGCGGAAAATATTGAACGCGAATTTTGGATATCGGATTTAAAACTGGGTGGTTTTCCCTAGCTCAAATTTTTGATTTCGGACGATTCTCCATTGCCTTCCCCCATCACGATTTATAAACTTCCGCCCGTCATTCTTCTCCGCTAACTTACCCCGCTCATGCCGGCGCTCCCGACCCTGCCCGATGGCCCTGGATTGATTTTTGTTTTTTCCGGCCCCTCGGGCAGCGGAAAAACCACCCTGTGCAACGCGCTGCTCGCCGCCGTCCCGCGCGCCAAGCGCCTCGTCACCTGCACCAGCCGCGCCCCTCGCTCCGGCGAGCAGGACGGCGTCGATTACCGCTTCCTTGCCCCTGCACAATTTGACGCCGCCCTCGCCGCCGGCGAATTTTTTGAGCACGCCCTCGTTCACGGAAACCACTACGGCTCGCGCCGCCGCGATGTCATCATGCTCATCGACCAGCGCCAGGACGTCGTCTTCAACGTTGACGTGCAGGGCGCGGCCACCATCCGCAAGACCGCCGCCGCCGAACCCCTCCTCGCCGGTCGCCTCGTCACCATCTTTGTCGCGCCCCCGCCCATTGAGGAATTGCGCCGCCGCTTGCACGAACGCTCGCAGGATCACCCCGAGGAAATTGAAAAGCGCCTGGTCGCCGCCGTGGAGGAAATCGCCCGCTGGAAGGAGTTCGACTATTTTCTCCCCAGCGCCTCCCGCGAGGAAGATCAGGAACGCCTGCTCGCCATCTACCACGCCGAACGTCTCCGCGTGCGCCCAGGTTCGAAGCTCCCCGCCGAATGGACTTACGAGCCCCCGAAGTAAGGCGCGCCCGCGTATTTAATACCGCGGCATCTTGGGGTCGAACGTCTCCGCCCATTCGTTAATGCCGCCGCGCAAACTCGACGCCCTTGGAAATCCCTTCGCACGCAACTGCCGCGCCGCCTGCAAACTGCGACCGCCGTGGTGGCAATAAATGAGAATCGCCCGGTCACGCGGCAGCGCCGCCAGTTGCTCCGGCAGTTGCCCCAGCGGAATCGCCGCGCTCTCCGGCAACCGGCACAGCGCGACTTCAAACGGCTCGCGCACATCGAGCACATAAGGCGCATTTTTCGAGCCGAGCCACGCGCGCGCCTGGCGCACGTCGACTTCAAGCGGAGGGTCTTCGGAGTTGGGCATGGATGGGCGGGTTTGGTCAGCGTCCCCGCGCAACGCCTTGAGGTCGCGGAGAAATCGTTCGTTCGTGTTGGAAGACCGGCGGCGCGGCTCTTCCGCCACGGCGCAGCCGCCTTCATACAACGTCGGGTCGAGCGCGAAGATGCGCTCCTCCGGCTTCGGGCCGCAACACGGGCAATGCGGGTCGCGCTTGATTTTCACATTCCGCGCCGTCGCGCTCATCGCGTCAAACACCAGCAGCCGCCCGCGCAACGGCTCGCCCAAGCCCAAAATTATTTTCAGCGCCTCCATCGCCATCGTGCTGCCGATGACGCCGCACAACGCTCCAAACACCCCCGCCTCCGCGCAATTCGGCACCTCGCCCGGCGCGGGCATCGTGGGAAACAAACACCGGTAGCACGGCGCGCCCCGCGCGGGGTCGAACACCGACACCTGGCCCTCGAATTGAAAAATACTCCCGTGCACCAGCGGCCGGCCCACGCGCGTCGCCGCGTCGCTCGCCAGATAGCGCGCCGGAAAATTATCCGCGCCGTCCACGATCAGATCATAATCGGAAAACAGCGCCAGCGCGTTCACCGGCGTCAGCCCGTCCGGATGCTCGCGCAGTTTGACCGCCGGGTTGAGGTTCGACAGGTGCGCGTAGCCGCTCGCCAGCTTCGAAATGCCGACCCACGGCGTATCGTGCAAAATCTGCCGGTGAAGATTGTGCACCTCCAGTCGGTCAATTTCCGCCAAACCCAGCGTGCCCACCCCCGCCGCCGCCAGATACAACGCCACCGGACTCCCCAGCCCGCCCAACCCAATCAACAGCACACGCGCCTTGCGCAATTTCTCCTGCCCCTCCAGCCCCACGCCCGGCAACGCCAACTGGCGCGAATAACGCGTCAGCTCATCCGGCGAAAACGAAGTGGATACGGAGGCGGCCATGGTCGGTCAGCAAAGCGTTATCTATACAATTTAACCCCCATAAGCAAAGCCGAAGGCAACGGAGCAAAAATGCGGAATTCGGAGAGCGGAGTGCCGAGCAAAGATGGCCGAAAATTATTTTGTGAATTGCCAAATCTGAAATTACAAATCCCGCATTCTTAATTCAAAACTCAAATCACTCCGCCCAACGCCGCCGCCGCGACGACGACCGCCCACGGTGGCACCCGCCATCTTTCCAATAGCAGTAACGCACTCGAAGCCACCTTGGCCCAAACGAGCCTTGGGCGAGCAAAATGGATTTGACAAAATGGGTCGGCTCATCATGGCTTACACTCCATTTATTCAAACTAATTACGCGGAGCGAATCCGTTTGAATGTTTATCGTTCCGTCGTAGATGAAAACTCCGTCAAAAAATGTTTTGCGGCAAGCACTGCGCTACTCCGACATATGTCGGCTGGCAGGAATCTCGGCGGCTTGTTTGCTTTTGCTGGCGCCGCTGTCGCGAGCGCAAGAATACACTTCCTCTGGCTGGAGCCAGACCAATGCCGACATCATAGAAAGGAGCCAGAGCTTGGTCAATTATTCTGCAATCTGGAGCCAGCTTTCCAACGCGGGTGGCAACGCCACCGCCATGGCCACAGCCGGAAATTTTACGCAGTGGATCTTGGCCACCGGCATTGGAGGTGGCGTCCCCCAGCAGGCCACAATGAAGTCGTTTTCGGACAGCCTGCCGAACCTCGTGCGCTACGCGATGAACATTGACCTGACGGGCCAGGGCGCACTCTTCCCTCAGCCTGTGGTTGTGGTTACGGATGCAGGGCCGGCACTCACGCTCAGCTATCGCCAGCGCAAAGGCATGGTTGATGTCGTGCTCGTGCCGCAGTATTCCAGCGACCTGACGAATTGGACGAATGTGCCCGCCGCCAACATCATCCAATTGCCCGACGACGATGTGAACACCGCGCGCTATATTGCCGCCATGCTGCAGTCGCCAAATCAGCTTCTCTATCTCCGCGTCGTCGCGCTACCCAATAACAGCCCGGTAACGCAATGGCCGGTATCGGCGGGCGGCAACGGACACTATTACCAAGCCATTGTGGGTCTGGGCATTGTCGATTTGAGATACGCACAAAACTACGCCGCCGCGCTGGGCGGATATGTCGTCACCATTACTTCTGCCGAAGAGAACGCTTTTGTTTTCAACCTCGTCAACGCACCGCAGTTCTGGGCGAACGACACCGCAGATTCGTATGGGCCGCTGCTCGGTGCAAATGGCGTGTCGGTACTGCAATGGGTAAACAATGAAGGGCCTTTGAATTCGACCTATACTAACTGGGCTTCCGGCCTAACCTTTTTTCCGGGAAACTCTTATGAAGGGGTTCAGTTTTTTGGCACAGGCTTGAATAACCTCCAGCCGACTTGGAACGCCTTCAGGCAGGGAGGATTCCTACAATCTAGTTTTGTAGTGGAATTCGATAGTAAACCGGCGGGGAATTAACGCCGGACGCGTTAAATCACTCCGCCCAACGCCGCCGCCGCGACCACCACCGCCCACGGTGGCACGCGCCATTGCTCCAACAACAGCAAGGCCACCAGCGCCGCCGCGAGGTCGCACCAGGTGTCAATCGCCTCCGTCCCAATCGGATTGACGAGCGCCGCCAACAGAATGCCCACGACCGCCGCGTTGGCCCCTTGAAAACCCGCCCGCGCCATGCTTTGCCCGCGCAGCGCATGCCAAAACGGCAGCGCGCCGCCGATGACCAGCCACGCCGGCAAATAAATCGCCGCCAGACACAGCAGCCCGCCGAGCCAGGCGTGCGGCCCGGCGAAAATCACCGTCCCCAAATACGCGGCAAACGAAAACAACGGCCCGGGCAGCGCCTGCGCCGCGCCGTAGCCGGCCAAAAACGGCCCGTCGCCAATCCAGCCCGGCGGCACCACCTCCGCCCGCAACAGCGGTAGCACCACATGCCCACCCCCAAACACCAGCGCCCCTGCGCGATAAAAACTCGCGAACACCTTGAAACTCCGCGCCTCCGACCCTGCCGCCAGCGAGGGCAATAACACCAGCAACACGGCATAGGCCACGAGTGCCGCCGCCGCCCAAAAATGAGAACGAGAGAGGAGCGCGGAAGGCGGAGTGCGGAGTGAAGACGCATTCGCCCCACCTGCATCGGATGTAGCATCCGGCCATTCCGTATTCCGCACTTCGCGCTCCGCACTTCCACCTCCCCACTCCCTGCTCCCTGCTCCCCGCTCCCCGCTCCCCGCTCCCGGCTTCAGCCAAAGCCACCCCACTACCAGCCCCGCCGCCAGCGCGCCGATTTGCGTATACGCGCCGGGCACCGCGAACACCAACGCTGCGGCCGCCAGCGCCAGCAACACGCGCGGAAAATCCGGACAGAGTCGTCGCACCATGGTCCATACCGCCTGCGCCACCACCGCCGCCGCCGCGATCTTTAGACCGTGCAGCCACCCCGCCGTCGTCGGGTCGCCCAGCGCGGAAAATCCGTAACCGAACAAAATCATCAACACCGTCGACGGCAGCAGAAACGCCACGGACGCCACCAGCGCCCCCGCCAGCCCCGCGCGCTCCCGCCCAATCGCAAACACCGTCTGGCTGCTCGCCGGCCCCGGCAAAAAATTGCACAACGCCACCAAGTCGGAGTAATGCGCCTCATCCAGCCAGCGCCGCCGCCGCACAAATTCCTCGTGAAAATATCCCAGGTGCGCCACCGGCCCCCCAAATGAAATGCAGCCGAGTTTCAAAAATACGGCGGCGAGTTCTGCCAGTTGCGCGGCGTTGGGCACCGCCTTACGCCTACCCCATTCCCGCCAAAGGTCAACTGCGCGCCACGTTACAATTCGCCCACCCGCGCCAGCGTGTATGACTTGATCAACAAATGCGCGCCGCCCTGCTTGGCCACCCGAATCTTGAAATGGTCCGCGGGGCTTGAACAATTTAACGTCAGGCTGATTTTGCCCGGGTTGGCTGACGCCCGATAGGCGGCACCCGCCCATTCGGGTTTTGCCAAAGCCAGCGGGTCGTGTTCGGTGGTCACATCACACACGATCAAATCCGCCGCGGCGGCGGAAGTCATCTCCACCTCCAGCGTGAGGGTGTATCGTCCGGGGGGAAAAGCCGACATCGCGCCATCCACGATCTCTTGCAACGTGTCATAATTCTGGTCGTCCCGAATGCCGCCATTGCCCTCCCGCCGGGCCTCCGAGCCGGGATGCGGAGCCAAGCCCACGTTGGGCATCGTCCCAGCCACTCCCAAGTCCGTGGCCCCGTCCGCCAAAATCAGTTCCGACGGCAGCGGTTTTTTACTCAGGACATAAATCCACAACCCGGGCAACAGGTATTCATGCCAAGGCCCCTGGGTCCCCGCCCACGCCAGCATTTGTCCGTAAGTGTAGCGGCCCATAAAACCAACCAGAATGTCGGGCGCTGGCGCGGAAATGCTGGACAAAGTATTCGCGCGGGTTATGTCCCGGGGAAAACACGCGGCCACGCAGGGATCAAAAACCTGCGCGCCCGGCTGCCCTTCAATCGCCCGCACCAAATCCCGGTTCCGGTTGTATTCCTCCGTCCTGAATCCCGATGGGCTTAGGCCGGTTTCCACGGCGACTGCCACGATGTTCCCGTGTTCGCTCCAAAACAAGGCCGCGGATGCCCCCAGCAGCGCGGCTTGCAAAATCACCGCCCGGCCAGGAGTCATGCGGCGCGGGTCCGCCGCATAAGTCAGCGCCGGCCAAATGAGGGCCACCACCAGTGGAAACCCGTAATAAATGGAAAGTTCGCCGGCGGAATCGTTCACCGCCACGAAATTCACCACCAGCCAAGGCAAAAACGCCGCCACGCCGCAGAGCAGCACCAGCGAACGCCGCCACGCCGCCGCCGAGAGCAGGATGAACAGCGGCACCCAGAGATATTTCCCATTGTTGAGATAATAATCAACGCGCCTGGCCAGCATGGCCCGGGTCACCTGATGGAACAGCGGATCGCCCAGATAGACCCGGCGCAGTGCGTCGTCACCCGGGAAATACAGCTTCTGCAAAATAATCGCCAAAATAGAATACCCCAGCGCAACCCCCATGAACGCGCCCAACTGTCGCCGCCGCCACCGCCACTCGGGAATCATCCACGTCAACCCCCATAAGAGAAACAGCACGCCGAACAGATGCAGCCCGCAGTCCTCCCGCACCAGCAACGCCAACCCAAACGGCCCCATGGCCCAACGCCACCTCCCTTGCAACAGCAACGCCAAAAACAAAATCGCCAGCCCGCCAAACAGAAATTCAAAATGCGGAAAGGCCATCCCCGCCAGCGCGAGGCCCGAAAAACCCAGTCCCAAACCAAATACGCCCGCCCACCACGGCCCCCCGCGAACATTTTCCAGCAGTGGCCGCGCACACCATGCCCCGGCAAAAGTCAGCAACCCGTAAATGAATCCCTGCGTCAATGCAAAGTAGGCTGGCAGCGGCACATTGACCCAGTCGCTCGGCAGCGACAACAGATACAAAATTGGCGAAATATGGGTCGCCAGATAACTGCCGGCTCGCGCGCTGGGCGGATTCGGCAGCAACGGCGTCGCTCGATAAATTGTTCCTGCCAGCCAGCCGGAATCAAACAGATACGGCCCAATCCGGTAAAAATGCGCCAAAATAAAATTAACATTGAAGTAACCCGTCAGCCCGCCAGCCACCCAAGCCATCAGGCCAAATAACCGCGACCGGCTGAGGATCCGTCTCGCCGCGCGGGGTGACTGGTCTGCCTCAACCATAAAGTTTATGGACCGGATACCGATGGCCGTGCATTATTGAAGAGCCGCATGAATTTAGTGCCAGAATCAAACTTAACGGTCAAGCCTTACGGCCCGCGTCGCCGCCACGAAACACCCGCCGCACCACCCCTTCGCCGCTCCCGCCGAACTTGTAAGTGTCTAGTTCGCGCCACCGGTTCCCTGGGAGCGACCGCTCCCCGCTGGCAACGCCTCCGCCCGCGTTAACGTATACGACTTGATCAACACCTGCGCGCCGCCCTGCTTCGACACCCGAAACTCAAACCGGTCGGCCAAATCCGTCGAATCAAACCGCAGTCTGACTTCCTGCGCGCCCGTTCTCGCCGCCGGCGCGGCCTTCGCCAAAATTTTTTGGCCGTCCGCCGTCGCCACATCGCACTCGATAATATCCGTGTTTTTCACCGCCGCCACCTCGAGTGCAAACGTGATCACATACTTTCCCGGCGGCAACGGCACATATGGCCCATAAACGATATTTTGCATGTGGTCATAGCGGGCCTCGTCGCGAATGCCGCCGTCGGGTTGGGCTGCCGCGCCCGCGCCGTCGGCGATGATCAGCCCAAAATTCGGCGGCAACAACGACATGCCCCGGTCCGCCACCCCCGCCGCGGCCAACAACTCCGTCGGCAGCGCCTCCTTGCTCATCACATACAACGGCAAGCCCGACAACGCGTATTGGTGCCATGGCCCCTGCTCTAGCGCATACGACAGGATGATGCCCGAAATCGGGCCGCCCGCATAGCCCATGACCAAATCCGGCCGCTGCTCCGCCACGCCCGCCGCCCAATCCGCCCGCGTCACATCCTTCGGAAACAACGCGGCCACCGAAATGTCGAACACCTGAAGGCCCTTTTGTCTCTTCAGTGTCCGCACGAAATCCCGGCTGCGATTATATTCCTCCGTCTTGAATCCCTCGGTGCTAAACCCGCCCGCCATCACGGCGTTAAACGCGGATGACTGTTCGCAGGCAAACGCCGCCAGCGACACCCCCAGCAGCACGACTTGCAAAATCACCGTCCGACCGGGAGTCATGCGGCGCGGATCCGCCGCATAAGTCAGCGCCGGCCAGATGAACGTGACCGCCAGCGGAAAGGCATAATAGCCGAACAGCGCGCCGGCCGATTTTGAATCCGCCAAAAAATTAAAAACCATCCAGGGCAGCACCGCCGCCAACCCGCAGAGCAGCACCAGCGAACGCCGCCAGAAGGCCGCCACCACCAGAATCAACAACGGCGCCCAAAGGTATTTGCCAAAGTCCAAATATGATTCCAAACGCTGCCGCAGCAAAGCCCGGGTCACCTGATGGAACAGTGGATCGCCCAGATAGATCCGGCGCAGGGCGTCGTCGCCCGGGAAATACCGCTTTTGCAAAATTATCACCACAATAGAATATCCCAGCGCAACCCCCATGAACGCGCCCAACTGCCGCCGCCGCCACCGCCACTCGGGAATAATCCACGTCAACCCCCCTAAGAGAAACAGCACGCCAAACAAATGCAGCCCGGCATCTTCGCGCACCAGCAACGCCAGGACGAACAGCGCCGGCGCGCCGCGCCCTTTTTCGCGCAACAGTTGCGCCAAAAATAAAATCGCCAGCCCGCCAAACAGAAATTCAAAATGCGGAAAAGCCACCCCCGCCAGCGTGAGGCCCGAGAAACCCAACCCCAGCCCGATTAATCCCGCCAGCGCCGCCCCGCCCCGCACATTTTCCAGCAGCGGCCGCGCCGCCCACGCCCCCGCAAACGCCAGCAGCCCGTAAATCAACCCCTGCGTCAGCGCATAATACGCCGGCAGCGGCAGGTATAGCCCATTGCTCGGCAGCGACAACAGATACAATATCGGCGTGATGTGCGTCGCCAGCCAGCTCCCGCCGCCAAAGCTCGGCGGGTTGGGCAGTGACGGCGTCGTGCGATACACCAACGTCGCCAGATAACCGGAATCAAACAGATATGGCCCGTTCCGATAAAAATGCGCCAGGATAAAATTGACGTTGAACCACCCCGTCAACCCGCCCGCGACCAGCGCCGCCCAGACAAAATCTCCACCCCGTGCGGGGGCCGGGACTGGGTCGGGAAGTGGCGGCGGAGCGTCGGCCATATATAAAAACAAAACCCGCGGCGCCGCGGGTTTTGGGAAAACGGAATGGCGGCCGGCGTTTAGGCCACCGCTTCGAGCGTGCCCGTGCTGTCGCCGAAGCGCTCAGTGGCGACGCCCATGCGGTTGAGCAGCGACACATACAGGTTCGTCATCGGCACCGTGTCGAATTGCAGGTGGCGCCCCGGCGTCAGCGTGCCCGCGCCGCGCCCGGCCAGAATCGTCGGCAGGTCGTCGTGCGAGTGCGCGTTGCCGTCGCTGATGCCCGCGCCATACACAATCATCGAATTGTCGAGCAGGTTGCCGTCGCCTTCCTTGACCGATTTCAATTTCTCGAGGAAATACGCCAGTTGCTTGACGTGCCAGTTGTCGATGATCGCCAGGCGTGCCAGCGCATCCGGCTGGTTGCGATGGTGCGAAATATGGTGGTGCCCCTGCGACACATTGATGAACGGATACGGGCGGTTGCCGCCATCGTGCGACACCAGGAAGGTCGAGACGCGCGTCGTGTCCGTCTGGAACGACAGCGTCATCAAGTCGAACATCAGCTTCATGTGGCGCTCGAACGTGTAGTCGTCGTTCATGTTGCCCATCGCGCCCTCGGGCACCGCCGGCGGCGCCTCGCCATTCATCTGGATGCGGCGCTCGACATCGCGAATGGACGTGAAATATTCATCCAGCTTGCGCTGGTCCGTCTTGCCCAGCTTGCCCTGCAGGCTCTTGGCCTGGTCCGACACCAGATCCAGCACGCTCTGGTCGTAGTGGTCGCGCTTGGCCTGCGCCGCGAGCGCTTCCGCCGTCGTCCCGCCGCCAAACAGCCGCTGGAACGCCAGCTTCGGTTCAATTTCCGGATTCATCGGCTGCGTCTCGGAGCGCCACGAAATATTAAACTGATACGCGCAACTGTAGCCCGAATCGCACGAACCCGCTTCCTGGCCGCGGTCGCAGCTCAGCTCGAGCGAGGGCAGGCGCGTCTTGTCGCCGAGCTTGTTCGCCACCACTTGATCCACGGAAATGCCCGCGTGAATGTCCGACGCCGACTTCTTCGGATGGCAGCCCGTCAAATACGTCGCCGAGGCGCGCGCGTGGTCGCCGCCGCCGTCCCCCAGGCCGAACGCGTTTTTATGCGTCAAACCGGTCAGCACGGAAATATCGGCCTGGTGCGGTGCCAGCGGCGCCAGCGTGGGCGAAAGTTCATAGTCCGCGCCAAACTTCTCCGGCGTCCACTTCGACATGTTAATGCCGTTCGGCACGTAAATAAAGGCCACGCGCTTCGGAAACTCCTTGGCTGCGGCACCCCCGAGACTCGCGCCCATCAATTTGCTGCCGGGCAGCATCGCCTCCAGCATCGGCAAGGCCACCACCGTGCCCATGCCGCGAAGAAATGTCCGTCGGGGTATTTGCCAGTTTTTGCTCATGGGAGGAAACAGTTGGGGGGAATTGGCCGATTAATAATGTAGGGGGAAAGGGGGTGCGTCTCAAGGCTAATTTGGCGGGTGCCCGTCACGGCGTGGGCGCATGGTCGCCCTCGCCCCGGCACTCTTGGAAGGGCAGACTATTCACCACATCGAACACCAGCGTCGAAAACTTGTATTGGTGCTTCGACAAATCATCCGCAATTTTCTGGATCGAATCGCGGTCATAGTATTCCGTCCCGCGCCCCAGCGCGTAGGTCAGCATTTTTTCCGTGAGGCAGCGCACAAAAAAGTCGCGCTTGCTCGTCGCCAAAATATTGGCCAGCTCCGCCGCGCCTTTGAAGGACTCCCCGCTCACCAACTGCCCCGAGGGGTCGATGGGGAAGGCTTGGGGGCCGGTCGGGGCCGCCGCCGTTTCTGCGGGCTTGGCCGCCGCCGCCGGGGCATTCGCCGCATCCGCGGGTGCCGCCACCGCGTCATCCGCCGCGTTTTGGATATTCGGATCCTCCGCCGGCGCCTTCACCACCAATTGCTCCGCGTCGCGCCAGCGCCCAATGCCGTCAAAATTTTCCAGACCGAATCCAATCGGGTCCATGCGCGCATGGCAGGACGCGCACACCGGATCCGCGCGATGCTCTTCCATCTGATGGCGCAACGTGCCCGACACCGGCTGGCCGTCGTTCTTCAATTCCGGCACCACGGGTGGCGGCGGTGGTGGGGGCGAGCCGAGCAACTCCTCGAGCACCCATTTCCCGCGCTTCACCGGCGAGGTGCGCGTCGGGTTCGACGTCAGCGTCAACACGCTCGCCTGCGTGAAGACCCCGCGCCGCGGCGTCCCCTTTAGCGACACGCGCTGGAAATCCTCGCCCGCGACATTCGGCAGGCCGTAAAGTTTCGCCAGCGGCTCGTTCACAAAGGTGTAATCGCCATTCAGGAAGTCCACCACGCTGCGGTCCTCGTGCATGATCGAGCCGAAGAACAACTCCGTCTCCTTCACCATCGCGCGCCGCAGGTTTTCGTCGAACGCCGGATACGTGTCATGGTCCGGCGCGACAAATTTCAAATTGCGGGTCTCCAGCCACTGGCCGGAAAAATTCTCCACGAACGCCTGCGCCTTCGGCGACGCCATCATGCGCTTCACCTGCGCGGCGAGGTTCTTCCGCAATTGGTTGTGCTCGGCCAGACCCAGCAGTTCCTCGTCCGGCGTGCTGCTCCACAGGAAATACGACAGGCGCGACGCCAGTGCAAATTCATCCACCGGATGCACCGACTCCGGATTGTTCGGGTCGGGTTGAATCTCCCCGCGAAACAGGAAAAACGGCGACACCAGCACGGCCTTCAACGGCTGCTTCACGCTCGCATTAAACGCCAGGCCGTCATTTTGCGCCGCCGTGTAGAGTGTCATCAGCTTGTCCACCTCCGCCGGCTGCACCGGGCGGCGCCACGCCTTGTAGGCGAAGTCCGCCACAATCTTGCGCGCCGCGGCAGCCTGCGCCTCCGGCGTGGCCTGCGCCTGCACCTTGGTCGCATCGAACAATTTTTTAATCGGCTCCGGCATCGCGGGCAGCGCCTGCGGCTCGCTCAGGCCGACCACTTCGAG
>Ga0265320_10002674_pt1 | contig 12328 bp, 16 predicted proteins | sample 4827metaG_FD_202087 | JGI IMG/M metagenome (GOLD analysis project Ga0265320, IMG submission 202087) | Rhizosphere microbial communities from Carex aquatilis grown in University of Washington, Seatle, WA, United States - 4-8-27 metaG | ecosystem: Host-associated > Plants > Roots > Rhizosphere >...
CAAGGCCGCCCCCGCGCCCAAGGCCGCCTCCGCGGCGAAGGCCGCCTCCGCGGCGAAGGCCGCTGCGGCGCCCAAGGCGGCTCGTGCGGCCAAGCCGGCCCCGTCGGCCAAGGCCGCCCCCGCCCCGAAGTCAGCCCCCGCGGCCAAGGCCACCCGGCCTCGCCGGCCGCCCGCCGATCCCGCTTCAGCCGAGGAGTAACGGGCGGTGCTCGACGCCCTGATCAACGCCCTGCGTGCGCCGGACATCCGGCGGCGCATCCTCTTCGTCCTGGTCCTGCTGGTCGTCTTCCGATTCCTGGCCCACATCCCGGTGCCGGGCGTCAACCAGAACGCCCTGGCCAACGTCCTCCAGGGCAACGACTTCCTGCAGCTGCTGAATCTCTTCTCGGGCGGCGGCTTCAGCAACTTCTCGCTGGTCGCCCTGGGCGTGAACCCCTACATCAACGCCTCGATCATCATGCAGCTGATGCAGGGCGTCGTGCCGCGCCTGCAGGCCCTCTCCCGCGAGGGCGAGTACGGCCGTACCAAGCTCAACCAGTACACCCGCTACCTGGCCGTGCCGATGGCCCTCATCCAGGCCTACGGCTACCTCGCCATCCTGTCCAACAACACGATCTCCGGCGGCACGCCCGTCATCGCCTCGTTCAACCTGGCCAGCCTGCTGACCATCACCCAGATCATCACCCTCACGGCCGGCACGATCTTCACGATGTGGCTGGGCGAGCTCATCACCGAGCGCGGCATCGGCAACGGCATCAGCTTCATCATCTTCGCCGGCATCGTCAGCCGCATCCCGCAGGGCATCGAGGCCTTCCTGGCCTCGCCCGACTTCGCCCTTGGCACCGTCTTCGTGATCTTCGCCATCTTCGCCGTCTTCGCCGTCGTGTACATGCAGGAGGGCCAGCGGCGCATCCCGGTCCAGTACGCCAGCCGCGTGCGCGGCCGGCGCATGTACCAGGGCGGCTCCACGTTCCTGCCCCTGCGCGTCAACCAGGCCGGCGTCATCCCCATCATCTTCGCCATCAGCATCCTGTTGCTGCCGAGCCAGCTGGCGACCTACTTCTCCAATTCCAGCAACGGCGTGGTCAAGGATGTCTCGCTGGGCCTCCTGAGCTGGCTTGATCCGCACAGCTGGCTCTATGCCGGTCTGTACTTCCTGCTCACGGTCGGCTTCACCTACTTCTACACCGCCTTCACCTTCAAGCCGGATGAGACGGCCGATCAGCTGCGCAAGAACGGCGGCTTCATCCCCGGCATCCGACCGGGCAGCCCCACGCGCGACTATCTGGCGCGGGTGGTCGTGCGCATCAGCCTGGCCGGGGCCCTCTTCCTGGGCAGCATCGCCGTGCTGCCGACGCTGATCTCCAACCTCGCCTCGGGCTCGGTCCTCTCCAACCTGGGCCTGGGCGGCACCGCCCTGCTCATCGTGGTCTCCGTCGTGGTGGAGACGATGAAGCAGCTGGAGGCGCAGCTGATGATGCGCAACTACGAGGGCTTCATCCGGTGATCTTCGTCATGGTCGGCGCACCCGGCGCGGGCAAGGGCACGCAGGCGCAGATCCTGGCCTCCCGCCTGGGGATCCCCCATGTCGCCTCCGGCGAGCTCTTCCGCGCCGCCGTGCGCAGTGGCTCGGACCTGGGCCGCACCGTGGCGGGCTACCTGCAGCAGGGCACGCTGGTGCCCGACAAGGTGGCCATCGCCGTCATCCTGGAGCGCCTCCACGAGAGTGACGCGGCGGGCGGCGCGATCCTGGACGGCTTCCCCCGCACGCGGCCCCAGGCCGAGGCACTCGACGTGGCGCTCGGCCGCATGGGCAAGCGGGTGGCCCAGGCGCTCTACGTGGGGGTGCGCGAGGCGGAGCTCCGGCGGCGCCTCTCGGGGCGCTGGCTGTGCCGCGCCAATGATCACATCTACCACGTCATCGATCGCCCGCCCCGCCGTCCGGGCATCTGCGACATCGATGGCTCGGAGCTCTATCAGCGGCCCGACGACCGGCCCGAGACGGTCCAGGCGCGGCTGGCCACGCAGCTGCCCCCGATGTACGAGGTCATCGACTACTACACCGAGCGCGGCGTCCTCACCGCGGTCGACGGTGAAGGGCCGGTGGCCGACGTGAGCGACTCGCTGCTGCGGGCCGTGGCCCAGCCGATCCGCTGAGATGACCGTGCTCGAGCGCCGGGTGACCCTGAAGAGCCAGCGCCAGATCGAGCAGATGGCTGTCGCCGGCCGGCTCGTGGCCGATGTCCTGGACCGCCTTGGCGAGATGCTCGCCCCAGGCGTCACCACGCTCGAGCTGGACGACGTCGCCCAGGCCCTCATCCGCGAGCGCGGCGGCGTGCCCTCCTTCATCGGCGTGCCCGGGCCGCGCAGCAGCTACCGCCACGCCCTCTGCGTCTCGATCGACGAGCAGATCGTCCACGGCATCCCCGGCAAGCGGCGTCTGGCGGCCGGCCAGATCGTCTCCATCGACGCTGGCGCCATCGTCGATGGCTGGCACGGCGACAGCGCCCGCACGTGGGTCATCGGCGTGGTGCCGCCCGCCGCGCGCACCCTGGTGGCCGCCACGCGCGAGGCCCTGCTGGCCGGAATCGCGGCGGCGCAGCCGGGCAACCACATGGGCGACATCTCGGCCGCGGTGGAGGACGTCGCCCTGAAGCACGGCTACGGCATCGTGCGCACGCACGTGGGCCACGGTATCGGCACGGAGATGCATGAGGCGCCGCAGGTGGAGAACTACCGTACCGGCCGGCCGGGGCGGCGCCTGGAGCCCGGCCTGTGCCTGGCCATCGAGCCCATGTTCACGATGGGGTCGGGCGACACACGGCTGCTCGACGACGGCTGGACGATCGTGGCCGCCGACGGCAGCCTGGCCGCCCACTGGGAGCACTCGATCGCCATCACGGAGGATGGGCCGCGCATCCTGACCACCAATGTAGCAGCAGGGGAGTCCTTGCCCGAGAGCACCATCACCTGATACAATCGCCGTTCGTGCGTCGGGGCTTGCCCCGGCATGGACGTGATGCCCATGCGGCCGGCCGCCAGCCGGACGGCCGGGCCCCCCACCCCCATCCAGCACCGTATCGAGGAGCCTGCTGCCGCCTGTGGCCAAGAAGGACGCCATCGAGGTCGAGGGCACGGTCGTGGAACCATTGCCCAACGCCATGTTCGCCATCGAACTGGAGAACGGCCACCGCGTCCTGGCGCATATCAGCGGCAAGCTCCGCATGAATTTCATCCGCATCCTGCCGGGCGACCGGGTCCGCGTCGAACTCTCGCCGTACGACCTCTCGCGGGGCCGGATCACGTACCGCTTGAAGTAGGAAGAAACGTGAAGGTCCGAGCGTCCGTCAAGGCGCGCTGCGAGCGCTGCAAGATCATCCGCCGCCACGGCACCGTGATGGTCATCTGCAGCAACCCCAAGCACAAGCAGCGCCAGGGTTAGGAGGGCGAGTTGGCACGCATCGCCGGCATCGACATCCCCCGCGAGAAGCGGATCGAGATCGCCCTGACCTACATCTACGGCCTCGGCCTGCCGACCAGCCAGAAGATCCTCGTCCAGGCCAACGTCAACCCCGACACGCGCGTCCGTGACCTGACCGACGAGCAGGTCGGCCGGCTGCGCGAGATCATCGACCGCCGCTACAAGGTGGAAGGCGACCTGCGTCGCGAGGTGGCCCTCAACATCAAGCGACTCCAGGGGATCGGCTCGTACCGCGGCCTCCGCCACCGCCGCAACCTGCCTGCCCGTGGGCAGCGCACCAAGACCAATGCCCGCCAGCGCCGAGGTCCCAAGAAGACCGTCGGCGTGCGGCGCAAGAAGTAGGAGCAGCGCCCCAGCATGGCCGAACGCAAGCGCGTCACGAAGACGCGGCGCCGGGAGAAGAAGAACGTGCCGTTCGGCCACGTTCACGTCCAGGCCACCTTCAACAACACGATCATCACCATCACCGACCCCAGCGGGGGCACGGTGGCCTGGGGCAGCGCCGGCATCGCCGGCTTCAAGGGCTCGCGCAAGAGCACGCCCTACGCCGCCGCCCTGTCGGCCGAGGGTGCCGCGCGCAAGGCGCTCGAGCACGGCATGCGCCAGGTGGAGGTCTTCGTGAAGGGCCCCGGCGCCGGCCGCGAGCAGGCCATCCGCTCGCTCCAGGCGGCCGGCCTGGAGGTCACCGCGATCACCGACGTGACGCCCATCCCGCACAACGGCTGCCGCCCGCCCAAGCGGCGCCGGGTCTAGCGCCATGGCTCGCTACACCGGCCCGGTCTGCCGCCTCTGCCGCCGCGAAGGGGGCAAGCTCTACCTCAAGGGCGCCCGCTGCTACACCAAGAAGTGCGCCATCGAGCGCCGCCCGTCACCGCCCGGCCAGCACGGCGTGCGCCGCCGCAAGGTCTCCGACTACGGCGTCCAGCTGCGCGAGAAGCAGAAGGTCCGCCGCGTCTACAACGTCCTGGAGCGCCAGTTCCACGGCTACTTCGAGCAGGCCGAGTCGCGCCCCGGCGTGACCGGGGAGAACCTCCTGCGGCTGCTCGAGACGCGCCTCGACAACGTCGTCTTCCGCATGGGCTTCGCCACCAGCCGGGCCCAGGCGCGCCAGTACGTGGGCCACCGCCACTTCGCCGTGAACGGCCGGGCCACGACCATCCCGTCGTACCAGGTGCGGCCCGGCGACCGCGTCGAGGTGCGCGAGCGGAGCCGCACCAACGGCCCCTTCAAGCAGGCCCGCGAGACCCTGCGCGGCGCGCAGGTGCCGGACTGGCTGACCGTCGACCCAGAAAAGCTGGCCGGCACCGTGACCGGCGAGCCCCGGCGTGACCAGATGCCGCTCGAACTCAACGAGCAGCTCGTGGTCGAGTACTACTCGAGGTAGGCCAGACCCCATGATCGAACTGGAGAACCCGCAGGTCGCGTCCGTCGAGGAGCTCGGCGCCTGGTACGCCAAGTACGAGGCCAGCCCCCTCCCGGCCGGCTACGGCGTGACCCTGGGCAACGCGCTCCGGCGCGTCCTGCTGTCGTCCCTGGAGGGTGCCGCCGTCACCTCCATCCAGGTGCGCGACGTGTACCACGAATTCGCCAGCATCCCCGGCGTCAAGGAGGACCTCACCCAGATCGTCCTCAACGTCAAGAAGCTGCGCCTCAAGTGCTACGCCCCCCACCCGGTGCAGCTCAAGCTGGTCAAGGCCGGCGCCGGCCCGGTCACGGCGGCCGACATCAGCGAAAACGCCGACGTCGAGATCGTCAACCCGGAGCTGCCGCTCCTGACCCTCGACTCCGACGACGTGACCCTGGAGATGGACCTCACCGTCGAGCGCGGCGTGGGCTACCTCGCCGCCGAGCGGGCCGAGCCGCTGCCCATCGGGGTCATCCCCGTCGACGCCATCTTCACGCCTGTGCGCAAGGTCAACTACACGGTCGAGAACACGCGCGTCGGCCAGATGACCAACTTCGACCGCCTGACCATCGAGGTCGAGACGGACGGCACGCTCTCGCCGGAGGAGGCCCTCTCCCGCGCCGCCGAGCTCCTCGTCGGCCAGTTCAGCCTCTTCACCCGTGCCGGCAAGGCCCTGCCGGCCGGCGAGCACCCCGGCGCCAGCGGGCCGCAGCTCTCCCAGAACATGCTCGACATGCCCATCGAGGACCTGGACCTGCCCATGCGGGCCTACAACTCGCTCAAGCGCAACAACATCGTCAAGGTCGGCCAGCTCCTGCAGCTGTCCGATGACGACCTCCTGCGCATGCGCAACTTCGGGCGCAAGTCGCTCGACGAGATGAAGGAGCGCCTCGTGATGCGCGGCTTCATCACGCCCGAGGAGGCCGGCCTCAAGTCGTCGCTCGACGACGACCTGCTGGGCCTCGACGAGGACGGCCTGGAGGACGGCGGGGAAGAGCCATTCGAAGGCGAGGAAGCCTGAGCCATGGCCAACCAGATCGACGGGCGCAAGCTGGGCCGCAAGCACGGCCCGCGCATGGCGCTGTACCGCAACCTGACCGTGGCCGTGCTGCGCTACGAGCAGGTCAAGACCACCGAGGCCAAGGCCAAGGAGGTGCGCGGCATCGTCGAGCGGATCATCACCCTGGCCAAGGAAGGCACGCTCAGCGCCCGGCGCCGCGTCGTGGCCCAGCTGCCCGAGGAGCCGCTCGTGGTGGACAAGCTGTTCACCGAGATCGCGCCCCGCTACGCCGACCGCACCTCCGGCTACACGCGCCTCGTGCGCGTGGGGCAGCGCGTCGGTGACGCCGCCCCGATCGTCCAGATCGAGCTCGTCTAGCACGGGCTCGGCCATGCCCGCCCGAGAGGGCGGCCTCGTGCGGTTCGCCGCACGGGTCGAATACGACGGCACGGACTTCGCCGGCTTCCAGTTCCAACCAGGACGCCGGACGGTCCAGGGAGCGCTCGAAGCGGCGCTGACGACGGTCTCCGGCGATGGTCGGGTCCGCGTCTCCGCCGCTGGCCGCACGGATGCCGGTGTCCACGCCACGGGTCAGGTCATCGCCTTCACCGTGCGGGACATGGCGGACGAGCGACTGGCTCGCAGTCTCGATACGCTCCTGCCGGCGGACGTCGGCCTGCGCGCGCTGTGGCGCGTGGAGGCCGGGTGGCAGCCCCGACGGGCGGCCCGGTACCGAGCGTACCGGTACACCGTCTGGAACGGGCCGCGCAGCCCGCTCCACGAGCGCACGGCGCTCGGGGTGCGACGGCCACTGGACACGGCCGCGATGGCCGAAGCCGCGCAGGTCCTGGAGGGCCGGCACGACTTCACCGCTTTCGGGACCGCCCATCGACAACCGATCCGGACCCTCCATCGGGTCCGGGTCCGCAGAGAGGGTCGCCGCATCACGATCGACGTGATCGGAGACGCCTTCCTGCGCCAGATGGTCCGCAGCCTGGCGGCTGCCCTCATCCGCGTCGGACGCGGCGAGGCGACCGCCGACGACGTCCGGCTCGCGCTGGAGTCACGGCCCCGGGCCTTCGAGGGCGCAGTCGCCCCACCGCACGGGTTGTGCCTGCGGCGCGTCGGCCTTGGCCGACCGACAAGGACAGGAACGGAAGATGTTGACGACCAAGACGTATAGCCCCAGCGCCAGCGAGATCGAGCGTCGCTGGTTCGTCGTGGACGCCAGCGGGCAGACCCTCGGGCGCCTCGCCACGCGCATCGCCGTGATCCTCGAGGGCAAGCACAAGCCGACCTTCGTGACCCACATGGACAGCGGTGACCACGTGGTGGTCATCAACGCCGCCCAGATCAAGGTCACCAGCGACAAGCTGACCAGCAAGCTCTACACGCGCCACAGCGGCTATCCGCACGGCCTGCGCCAGGAGACTCTGGGTGAGCTGCTGGCGCGGCGGCCGGAGGAAGTCATCCGCCGCGCGGTCAAAGGCATGCTGCCCCGCAACCGCCTTGGCGCACAGCAGTTGCGCAAGCTGAAGATCTACGCCGGCGCCGAGCATCCGCACCAGGCGCAGCAACCCGAACCGCTGGCCTGAGGAGACCGTCATCCCGATGACCACCGCCGCCTTCTTCTATGGCACAGGGCGCCGCAAGACGAGCATCGCCCGCGTCCGCCTCATGAGCGGTGAGGGTGAGGTCGTCGTCAACGGCCGCTCGCTGGACGAGCACTTCGGCAACGCCATCGACATGGCCGACCTGATGCTGCCGTTCCGCGTGACCGGCACCGAGGGGCGCTACAACGCCATGGTCAAGGTCGAGGGCGGCGGCTACCAGGGCCAGGCTGGCGCCATCCGCCACGGCATCGCCCGCGCGCTCCTGCAGTCCGATCCGGAGAGCCTCCGCCTGCCCCTCCGCCAGGCCGGCCTCCTGACGCGCGACCCGCGCATGAAGGAGCGCAAGAAGTACGGCCTCAAGCGAGCCCGGAAGGCGCCGCAGTACACCAAGCGGTAACGCCGCGGGCCCCGGCCCGCTCGCGCAGGGGGCCAGGGCCGCCCGAACGCCACCTTCGTCCGTCGCCATCGGGCGTTCCCGCGACGCGGCCCTTGCATGCGGTGATGCATCGGGCGCCTCAACCCGGCTCCAGGCGACTCGGTGGGCATCACACGCAACCGCTGACGGCGGAGCCCGATCGTGTGGGAAGGTCGCCCGCCGGATGCGTCGTGGCGTGCAAGGATCGCGGGCCCGGTCGTGCGCGCGCAGGGGGGCCGCGGCCGGCGCCCGCCGACGGGGCACGAACGGCGGGCAGGAGCGGACCGTGGTACCACGGACCGGGGCGGTGGGCCCGTCGTAGGCTGCGCGGGTCACCAAGGACGGAGCATGCCTGACCCTATCCTCGAGCAGTACAAGGAAGAACTGCGGGCGGGCCACGTGGCCGCCATGAAGGGCCAGCTCGAAGCCGCGCTGGGCCACTATCAGCGCGCCGCCGAACTGGCCGAGGGCCGGGCCATGCCCCAGACCAGCATGGGCCAGGTCCTGCTGCGCATGGGGCGCGTCGACGAGGCCCTGGCCGCCTTCTCCAAGGCGCTCGGCCGAGCCCCGCACGACGAGGCCGCCATCACCGGTCGGATCGAGGCCCTCATCGCCGCCGGCCGCGGTCTCGAGGCGGCCGAGATGCTGGAGCGCCTGGCCGAGGTGCAGGCCGCCAGCGATCGCGAACCGGAGGCCCTGGCCTCGCTCGAGCGGGCCCTCAGCCTGACCGTCACCCGCCGCCGCGAGAAGCGCGCGGCCGAGCTGGCGACGCGCCTCGGGGTGGCCCGCGTAGCGGCGCCCGCCGAGACCTCCACGACGGTCACGCCGGCCGCCGAAGAGCCGCCGGCCGACGCCGCCGACCCGGGCCCCGCGGCTGCCCCAGAGCCGATGCCGTTCGACGAATCCCAGGTGGCGGCCATCCGCGCCACGCCCGCACCGAAGCCGGGCGGCCCGCCGGACCTCCTGACCGCGCCGGATCCGGAGGCGTTCTTCGACGAGGCGGAGCAGGCGCGCGAGGCGGGCCAGACGCGCGAGGCCCTGGCCCTGTACGTGCTGGCCAGCGACGCCTACGCCCGTGCCGGCGCCCGGGAAGCAGCCCTCGAGGTGTGCCAGCGGGCCCTGGCCATCAGCCCGGAGGCGCCGTCGGTCCACCTTGCGCTGGTGCGGCTGTACCTGGGGCGCGGCTGGCGCGAGCGGGCCATCGAGAAGCTGACGCTCCTGGACCGCCTCCTGGCCCTGGGTCCGGCCAGCGGGGCGCGGCGCCAGATCGCCACCCTCGCCGCTGCACACGCCAACGGTGACCCGCGGCTGCTGGCCCTGGCCAGCTCGGTCGCCATCGCCGCGCCCGTCGCCACCGCGGGCGATGCCCCCTCGGCTAACGGGGAGGCCGCAGCGGCCGCCTCCTGACCAGCCGGTCGGCGGGAAGGCCACTGCTACAATCGACCCACGATGATCGAACAGCTCCGCGGGCTGTTGTCCAGCCTCGAGATCCAGCCGATCACGATCGTCGACGTCGGCCTCACGGCGCTGCTCATCTACGGCGCCTTCAGCCTCATCCGGGGCACCCGTGCGGTGCGTCTGGTGATCGGCGTCATGGTCCTGTATGGCGTGTACGTGGCCGCCCAGTTCTTCGGGCTGCAGCTCCTCTCCCAGGTGCTCCAGGCGGGCGCCTTCGTCGGCCTGGTCGGGGTCGTCGTCGTCTTCCAGCCCGAGCTGCGCCGGGCCCTCGAGCGGATCGGGCGCGTCGGCTCCCTTGGCTGGCTCTTCAGCCCCACGCCCGGCGGGGCCATCGAGCGGGTGGCCGCCGACCTGGCCCGCGCCGCTGCGGCCCTGGCCGCCCAGCGCCACGGGGCGCTCATCATCATCGAGCGCGAGACGGGCCTGGGCGACACGGCCGAGTCGGGCGTCATGCTCCACGCGGACCTCTCGCCGGAACTCCTCACCACGCTCTTCATGCCCCGCAGCGCCCTCCACGACGGGGCCGTCATCGTGCGCGGCGACCGCATCGTGGCCGCTGGCGTGATCCTGGATCTGGCCGAGCTGGCCCCCCACTCGGAGCGCCTTGGGACACGCCACCGGGCAGCCGCCAGCATCACCGAACAGACCGACGCCCTGGCCATCGTGGTCAGCGAGGAGACCGGCGCCATCGCCCTCGCCGAACGCGGTCGCTTCACGCGCCAGCTGGACGAGGAGCGCCTGCGCGTGGCGCTCGCCGCGCTCCTTCGGCCGGGGGGCGCGCGGGCGCGCGACGCGCTGAACCTGCCCGCCTCGCGCCGCAGCGTCCATCCCGTGCGGCCCCACCTCCGCCGCCGGGCCACCCCGCGGCCCGCCGCGGCCCCCGCCACGCCGGCCACGCCGGTCGCCCCCGCCGCGTCGGGCGCCGAGCGACGGTAGGTGTCGCGCGCCGTCGCCTTCCTCGTCCGTAACTGGCCCCTGAAGCTCGGGGCGGTCGGCCTGGCGACCGTGCTGTACGCCGGCCTGGTGGTCTCGCAGAACGCCCAGACGTGGTCCGGCCAGGTGCCCATCCAGCCGCTCGGCCAGCCCAGTGGGGTCTTCCTGCTCGATAACCCCGGCGCCGTCACGTTCATCCGCCTCTACGCGCCGCCCGACCTGGCCAGCCAGCTGAGCAACCAGGACTTCAGCGCGACCATCGACCTGTCGGGCATCCAGGCGTCGGCCAACAGCGCGCCGACGACCGTGCCGGTGCAGCTCACGGCCCTGGACGACCGCATCCAGATCCTGGACTTCCGGCCACGCCAGGTGCCGGTGCGCCTGGATCCCATCGTCAGCAAGGACGTGCCCGTCACGGTCGACCACGGCGTGATCCCGGCAGGCCTCCAGCTGGGCGACCAGCTCATCACCCCGGCGACGGTCACCGTCCGCGGCGGCAGCACGCTCGTGGCGCAGGTCACCCACGCCGTCGCGTCGGTCATCGTGGACCCCAACGGCATCAACGTCGATTCCGACGTCGACATCAAGCCGGAGGACGATCGGGGCGATGCCATCGAGCCGGTGAACGTGACGCCGGACCACGTCCATGTCCACATCGATGTGACCCCCGCGGCCTCGAGCCGTAGCGTGCCGGTGACGCCGGTCCTGAGTGGCACACCACCCGCCGGCTACCAGGTCGCCAGCGTGCAGGTCGCACCCGCCGTGGTGACGGTGACCGGCGACCCGACCGCGCTGGCCGCTCTGACGGCCATCCCCACCGCGCCCATCGATGTCTCGAAAGCGACCAGCCAGCTCACCACGAACGTCGCCTTCGCCGCTCCCAAGGGCGTCACGGTCGTCGGCGCGGCCCAGGCCCAGGTCACCATCAGCATCGCGCCGCAGCGGGGCAGCCAGACGTTCACCGTCGGGGTGACGGTCGTTGGCGCTCATCCCGACCGCAGCTACCAGCTGGCCTCCACGGCGGTCCTGGTGACGCTGGGCGGCAACCTGCCCACGCTGGCCGCCATCGACGGAGCCAGCCTGCGCGCCACGCTCGATGTGACGAACCTGGGGCCCGGGACCCAGGACGTGACGGTCGTCTTCACGCTGCCACCGGACACGACGCTCCTCGGCATCGCGCCGGCGTCGGTGGCCGTGACGATCACGGTCATCCCCACGCCCAGCCCCACTTGATCGATGACTCGCCTCTTCGGCACCGACGGCATCCGCGGGGTCGCCAACGTCGACCTGCGCCCCACCCTCGCGTTCGCCCTGGGCCGCGCGACGGTGCGCCGCCTGGTGCCTCCGGGCGGGGCGATCGTGGTGGGCCAGGACACGCGCCGGTCCGGCGACATGCTGGCGGCCGCCCTCGTGGCCGGCGCGACGTCGATGGGCGCGGACGTCCACCGGGCCGGGGTCCTGCCCACGCCCGCCCTCGCCTTCCTCGCCGGCTCAGGCAGGTTTGCGGCGGGCGTGATGGTGTCCGCGTCGCACAACCCGGCGCAGGACAACGGCCTCAAGGTGCTCGACCAGCGCGGCCTCAAGTTGGATGACGCCGTCGAGGACGAGCTGGAAGCGCTGGTGTGGCGCTCGGATGAGCTGACCGGGCCCCTCAACGAGGGCCTGGGCCGCGAGATCGTGGCCCACGACCTGCTCGACGCCTATCGGGCCCACCGGCTCAGCCTGGCCCGGCCCATCGGCTCGCGCCTGCGCGTGGTCCTTGACTGCGCCAACGGTTCCGCCAGCGCGGTCGCCCCGGAGATCCTGGCCGCCTCGGGCGCGACCGTTGAGACGATGTTCGACAGCCCCGACGGGGTCAACATCAACGCCGGCTGCGGGGCCACCGACCCCGTCGCCCTGGCGGCACGCGTGCGCGCCAGCGGCGCCGACGTGGGCTTCGCCCTGGACGGTGACGCGGACCGCTGCGTGGCGGTCGACGAGCGGGGCGAGGTCGTGGATGGCGACCGCCTGATCGGCCTGCTGG
>Ga0265320_10002678_pt1 | contig 12322 bp, 12 predicted proteins | sample 4827metaG_FD_202087 | JGI IMG/M metagenome (GOLD analysis project Ga0265320, IMG submission 202087) | Rhizosphere microbial communities from Carex aquatilis grown in University of Washington, Seatle, WA, United States - 4-8-27 metaG | ecosystem: Host-associated > Plants > Roots > Rhizosphere >...
TTTGCAAAAAGCTGACGGATGCGGACCACGCGACTGGGCGGTTGCCAGCCAACTACCGCTATACGCTGCCGACCGAGGCGCAATGGGAATACGCCTGCCGGGCGGGCACCACCGGGCCATATGCAGGAAATTTGGCGGACATTGCATGGTATTCCGCGAACAGTGGCAAAACCACCCACCCCGTTGGCACCAAACAACCGAACGCGTGGGGCCTTTACGACATGCTGGGCAATGTCTGGCAATGGTGCCTCGACTGGTACGGGGCCTATCCTGGCGGAGTCGTGAAAGATCCGACTGGCCCAGCTTCCGGCCCCGATCACATTTTTCGCGGCGGCAGTTGGTCGTTTGCCGCCGGCGATTGTCGCGCCGCCTCGCGCAATTTTGATCCCGGATTCCGCCTCGGACTTAACGGACTGAGATTGGCGATGATTGCGACGCCGTAGTGACGGCGAATGAGCATGATGCCCGATTCAAATGCCGCCAAGAATTTTCATGTCTGATTCGGGCAGCCGGTATGGAATGGGGCAACCGCCTCGACCCAAATTTCGCCGGTCCCCGCCGGGGCGCATGGACGTTAGATTGTGGGTGGCACTGGCATGGGTGGTGATGATAGCGGCCCTAATTCTTTGGCTGGGAAACCGGAACTCAAACTCCAGCAGTCCGGGAGTTGACGTGAAGCATGGCCCTACTGCAGACACTTTTTCCAGTGTCACCGCCGGGCCGCATGCCGGACACAATGCGAAAATCGGACTGCCCGGCAACGTCGTCGTGGACTTGGTGTGGATGGTCCCGGGCACATTTTTGATGGGCAGCCCGGCGACGGAGGCCGGCCATATTGCGGACGAAGGGCCACAGACGTCGGTTACGCTGTCGAAGGGCTTTTGGCTGGGGAGAACTGAAGTGACGCAGCAGCAATGGCAGTCGACCATGGGAAATAATCCGAGCAATTTCACCAGCGCCGGGTTGGACGCCCCGGTGGAGAACGTTTCGTGGGACGAAGCCATGGCCTTTTGCCAGAAGATCACCGACTTGGAACGTGCCGCCGGGCGGTTGCCCACCGGCTACCGCTATACTTTGCCCACGGAAGCGGAGTGGGAATATGCCAGCCGCGCGGGGTCGGCAAAGCCGAATGCCGGCGTCTTGGACGCGATGGCTTGGTTTACCTTGAACAGCGGCAACACGACGCATTCCGTTGGTACGAAACAGCCGAATGCCTGGGGCCTCTGTGACATGTATGGAAATGTCTGGGAGTGGTGCGCCGATTGGTCGGGTAAGTATCCCGGTGTTGCCGCAACCGATCCCACAGGTCCGGCAGCGGGGACGAAGCGGGTTGCCCGTGGCGGCGCTTGGAATTCCGGCCGCCCACGCAGTCGCTCGGCCACCCGGCTTTTCGATGTTCCTGGCACTCGCTCCTACTCGCTCGGCTTCCGCCTGGCCTTGTGCGCCGGACCATAGGGGGATGGGGGCGAAGGCGGGAAGAGCGCTAAAATTATTCCACCCAGGTCGGCTCAATCCGAAAACAGGCGGGGAATAGGCCGGTAATGCGCAGAGTGGTGGCGCCGCGGGCGGTATTCATCACCGGCGGAGCCGCCAATCAGAATGCGAATGCCAACGGCATCTATCTCGCGGGCGCCAGAGCGGGGTCCGGCGTAATTGGGTAAGGCTCGCCAAATTCGAATATTCGCGCAACATTTTGGCATCATGAAACTTGGTCTTGGCCTTTACCGGCACATGCTCACGCCCGACTATTTCCGTTTTGCGCGGCAGGTCGGCGCCAGCCACATCGTTGCCCACTTGGTGGATTATTTCAAGGGCGGTGCCCACGCCACCAAGGACAACCAGCCCACCGGCGCCAAATGGGGTTGGGGTTTGGCCGGGGACCCAAACACATTGTGGACGCTCGATGAACTCGCCACGCTGCGCAAAAATGTCGAGGCCGAGGGCCTAAAGCTCGAAGCCATTGAAAATTTCGACCCCGCCCACTGGCATGATGTTTTGCTCGATGGCCCAAAGCGGGCCGAACAGATGGAAAACGTAAAAACCATCATCCGGCGCCTGGGCGCGGCGGGCATTCCCGTCATGGGTTATAATTTCAGCCTCGCGGGAGTGTGCGGCCGGTCGAGTGGGCCGTATGCGCGCGGCGGGGCGGAGTCCGTCGGCGTGTTTGCGCCGTTTGATGAGCCGATGCCGAACGGCATGGTCTGGAACATGATTTACGACGCGAACGCGCCCGCGGGCAATGTGCCGCCGATTTCGTCGGAGGAATTGTGGCGGCGGCTCGGCGCATTCTTGCGCGAGGTGCTGCCCGTCGCGGAGGAGGCGGGCGTTAAACTCGCCGCGCATCCGGACGACCCACCGCTGCCGACGATGCGCGGGCAGCCGCGTCTGGTGTATCAGCCGCGCCTCTATCAACGCCTGCTCGACGTCTCGCCGAGCCCGAGCAACACCCTCGAATTCTGCATCGGCACGCTCGCGGAAATGTCCGAGGGCGACATCTACGAAACCGTCGCCCAATACGCCCGCACCGGCCGGCTGGGCTACGTCCATTTCCGCAACATCCACGGGCGCGTGCCGAACTACCACGAAACCTTTGTGGACGATGGCGACGTTGACATGCTGCGCGTGCTGCGCATCCTCCATGAGAGCGGCTTCGGCGGTGTCATCATCCCCGACCACACCCCCCAAGTGCACTGCGCCGCGCCCTGGCACGCCGGCATGGCGCATGCGCTGGGCTACTTGAGCGCTGCTCTGCACGCGCTCAAGTGGAATTAAGATTTATGATTTAAGAATTATGAAGTGAAACACCCGACCTCACAACGCCATCCAGCTAGCGCCGTTCGGCTCTTCATAAATCATAAATCTTAATTCATACCCCCTCCCCTTTCCCCATGAAAAAGTCCCTTGTTGCCGGTGTGAGTTTTGGGAGCGGGCGCAGCAAGACTGCGCCCCTACGCGACGGCGTTAACGTAGGGGCGCAGTCTTGCTGCGCCCGCTTCGGGATTCTCCTCGCCGCCACCTTCCTCGCCTCGGCCCTCCCCACCCGCGCCGCCGACGCCCCTTGGGTACACGCCCAATTTGCCCCCGGCGATTTCAAATTGGCCGAGGGCGCCCAGCTCGCGCAGGTGTTTGTCGCCCCGGAGGATTTTAAGGTCGTGCAGATCGCCGGGAATCTCTTCACCGGGGACGTCGAGCTGGTCACCGGACACAAGCCGGCCCTCGTCACTGACGCCGCGAAATTGAATTCGTCGGCCGTCCTCATTGGCACGCTCGGGAAGTGCCCCTTGATTGATAAATTGGTGGCCGATGGAAAACTGGACGCGAAGCAACTCGTCGGCCAGTGGGAGAGCTTTATCATCACCACGGTCGCCAAGCCGCTGCCGGGCGTGGATTCCGCCCTCGTCATCGTCGGCAGCGACCGGCGGGGAACCGCCTACGGTGTTTTCGAAGTCTCCCAGGGCATTGGCGTCTCCCCCTGGTATTGGTGGGCGGATGTCACCCCCGGCCATAAAGATAATGTGTATGTCGCGGCGGGTCTGCGCCGCTTTGGCCCCCCGTCGGTCCAGTATCGGGGCATCTTCATCAACGACGAGGACTGGGGCTTGAATCCTTGGGCTTCGAAAACTTTTGAACCGGAGGCCAACGGCCCCGGGCCGAAAACCGCCCTTCTGGTGCACCCGCCGGCGAGCCCCGCCGAGGCGGCGGCGGAAGCTAAAATAAACAGCATCGGCCCGAAGACCTACGGGAGAATATTTGAACTGCTCCTCCGCCTGAAGGCCAACACTCTCTGGCCCGCCATGCATGACGTTTCGACGGCATTCAATTTGGTTCCCGGCAACGCGCAAATGGCGGATGACTACGGTATCGTCATGGGCGCGTCGCATTGCGAGCCGATGCTGCGCAACAACGTGGGCGAATGGCCGCATGACGACCAGGCGGCCTTCAATTTCGTCACCAACCCCGTGGGCGTGACGGCTTACTGGGAGGAGCGCATGCGGACGAACGGCAAATATGAAAACCTCTACACGATTGGGATGCGCGGCATCCACGACGGACCCATGCAGGGCGCAACCGGCCAGGCGGCGGTCCCGGTCCTCGAGAAAATTTTTGGGGTGCAGCGCGATTTGATTTCGAAATACGTGAATCCAAATCCCGCGAAAGTCCCGCAGATTTTCTGCCCCTACAAGGAAGTGCTCGATTTGTTCCTGCGCGACCTCCAGGTCCCGCCCGATGTGACCGTGGTGTTCCCCGACGACAATTTTGGCTACATTCGTTATCTACCCACACCGGAGCAAATCGCGGTCCGGCCCGGCGGCTTTGGTATCTACTATCATATCTCCTACCTCGGCGGCCCGTTCTCCTATGTCTGGCTGAACACCACGCCCCCTGCGCTGATTTGGGAGGAGATGAGCAAGGCCTACGACCACGGCATCCAAAAATTCTGGATGCTCAACGTCGGCGACCTCAAACCCGGCGAAATCGGCATAGACTTCTTCATGCAAATGGCCTGGGACATCAAAAAATGGAATTTGAGCAACTTGCCGGATTATTTAAAAAGCTTCGCTGCGCAGCAGTTTGGGGCCACCGCCGCACCCGTTGTGGCGAAATTGTTGACGGATTACTACCGTTTGGATTACCAGCGCAAGCCGGAGCATTTGCAGTGGTATATTTCCAATTCCACGCTGAAGGAGCAGCCGCGGGCGAGTGATTTTAGTTACGTGGATTACAATCACGAAGGGCAAACACGTTTTCTCGACGCGGAGAAGATGGCCCAATCGGCCACGAGTATTGCGGCGAGCCTTCCGGCCGCCAAACAGGACGGTTTTTATGAGTTGGTTGGGTATCCGGCAACCGGCGCGGCTTTGGCGAATGAGCTGTTTTTCTCCAATGAGCTGGGCGTATTTGACTTGGCCCGGGGTAACGCCGGCGCGGCCAATTGGGCGGCAAAGTTCAAAGTGGCCGCGGTGCAGTTGGATGCGGCCACCACCCGCTACAACCAGTCGCTGGCGAATGGCAAGTGGAGCGGCATGATGCCCGACGACGTGCAACAGAAGGACCGGTCCTACCGCGATGGCGCGCTGAGCCTTTCGCCGGGCTTGGGTGCCTACCAGCCTGCGGCGGCCCCGGGTGTCGGGGTGGCCATTTCCGGGCGGACTGAACCTTTGCAAAATGGTGAAACGGCCGCCTTGCCGCTCGTTGATCCTTATGTGGCCAAAGACGTTTCCGTGGAAGTATTCGCCACCGGCTCCGCGACCACGGAATGGACCGCCAAGCCGGATGCGGATTGGATTGGTCTCACGCGCCTCAATCAGGCGGGGAACTCGTCGGCCCTGCCCGGGGACGGCCATGACGTCCAATTGGAGGTCGGGGTTGACTGGACCAAAGCCCCCAAAGGCGCGGATGTCTCCGGCAACATCATCATCACCGACGGCAAAAACACCTTCACCGTAAAAGTGCCCGTTTACAATCCCGCCGAAGTTCGCCCGGAGCAACTCAAGGGCATGTTTGTCCAATCGGACGGCGTGGTTTCCATGGAGGCCGAACATTTCACCAAGAAAACCGACCAACTCGGCGCGGCCTGGCAGATCATTCCCGGCCTTGGCCGCACCGGCGACGCCGTCGGCATCTTCCCCACCACCACCCCCAGCGTGGACCTCGCCAAAGTCGCCACCGCCGCCCCGGCCCTCGAATATCAGTTCTATATGTTCAGCAAAGGCGACGTCACCATTCACTACAACCTCATCCCCACCCAACCGATTGTCTACGGTCAGGGCCTGCGTTATGCCGTGGCGCTCGACAACGGCCCGCCCCAACTCGTCACCATCACCAAAGGCACCGGCCGCGAAGTCACCAACCGCGCCTGGGCCGAAAACGTCCTCGATAACACCACCACCGCCACCACCCAGCACACCCTCGCCGCCCCCGGCCCCCACACCCTGAAAATCTACATGATCGACCCCGGTGTCCTCCTCGAAAAAATCGTCGTGGACGCCGGCGGCCTCCGCCCCTCCTACCTCGGCCCCCCCGAAACCCGCGTCTCCGCCAAATAAAGGCCGGCCGCACTCCGGCCCAATCATTTCCCTGTCCATATTTCCCATCGGTCCTATCCGTCCTATCCCTCCACTCCCTGGAACGCGATTCAGCAAACCGCGTTCGCCGTGACGGTCCCTCAATCACAAATCACAAATCTCACCCGTCCTCAATCTCACCCGAAACCGTAAACCGTAAACCGTAAACTTCCCATCCCCCCCCTCAGCCTCGCCTGACCGGCGCCTCGCGTAGCAAGGCGGTGAAAATAACCGTGGATTTCAGGACCTATTGCCGAAATGCCAGAATTCATTTTCCGAGCCAATATCGTTGCCGACATCGATGGTTTCAGCTGTGCATTCTGAAATCTGAAATTTGAAATCTGAAATTTCCATTTTGGGCAACTCGCCCTTCAATCCCCGGAATCTGCCGCAGCCCCGACCACCGCATCGCATGACGGGCGCCTCGCGTAGCGAGGCCCGATAGTAACCGTGGATTTCAATCCACGGAATCTACCGCGCCCCCGACCACCGCGTCGCGTAGCGACGCCTGAACTGCCTTCGGCTTCGCGCCAATTGCCGCAAAGAACTCCCGGTGCAGGATTATTCACAGCACTGTTTTCCTCGCGCCAGCTTTGGAGTGCGGTGGCTTGACACCGCTTTCAAACCACGCCCGTGAATCCCAAATCAAAAAAGGCGGTGTCCTGCCACCGCACCCCAAAGTCGCATCCGTCCTGCTCTCCCAAGTCCCCGCAGGGGACGAAAGAAGGTAACCCACCAATTTATTGGTGGGCACACCCCCGCAAAAAAATGGAGTCCCATAGGGACGACAGAACAGTATTATTCTCCATCGGCTAAGCGCATGTTTGCTTTTACATGTTCCTTGCCATGCGCTGGCGAAGAGGGCAAATTTCTCCTACCGGGTGAAATTCAGTGCCATGCATCGCCTTTCTAAAAAACTGCGGGTGTTATTAGACTTTGCGCCATTTCTTATGGTACTGGCAGTCTGTGCCATTCTTCTGCAAATGACGGGTACAATACATCTCATTTTCGTAGCACTTCCGCTCTTATTTATGGTGTTCGGGCTGGTGTTTTGGATGAGGCTAAAAGAGCGAAAAGATCGCCAGCGCGGATGGCGAGTCCAGTTTAGCCATGGTCATTCGCTTACGTACGCTGAATTTCACGAAGGAAAATGGCGAATGTTGAGTTTCGGTTATAAACGGCTGGCTGGAAAGGAGCCCCGTTGCCTCCTTTACTTTCCTACATCTGAAAATTGGGGGTGCTTGCCGGGGCAGGACTGGGCCAAAGATCGCAGAGACGACATCATTGATCGCATTAAAGGCAAATTCAACCCACCGCGTTACATCTACAGCGATGCCCCGGACAACCAAGGGACGGCATAAACGCATTTAGATTTCTAGCTTCTTGAATTGCATTTCTCAATGGTGATAATCAGTTCCGCCTTGGTCGCGTAGATTATGCGATAGCTTTGTCCGATCTCCGGAATCTGGTTGCGCATCAGTAACGAGAGGGTTGTAAGCTGGCCCGGCTTCACTTGGAACGTTACGTGGTCCAACACAAATGCTCCACGGTAACTATTACGCAAATCCTTCACCGTGTAGCAGGAAGTGACCAGCCCTTCATTTAAGTCTGCGACCAAGTCGTAGCCCCACATGCCAAACACCAATAGACACATAATACAACAGCCATTCATCCCCCAAAAACGGGTGGTGGAGTGCCTCCCTGTCAATTTGTTGCCCTGGACCGCGCTTCTCACCAAGACGTAGAGTGAAAAAAGAATTGGCGAGAGAAAGTAGATGAAGTAGGCGGTCAGGGCTCCGGCCACGCTGTTCGGATAGAAGCCGTTGTGGATGAGATAAACCGCCGCAACCCCAACGAAAGGCAGTATGGCCAACAACTTTCTATGGCGACTAATTTTCATTTATTTCCCGAGCAAAAGGGCGATGCCCAATTCCTCGATCGGGCTTTGATGCATAGTGGCATTGATGCGGGGTGGTAAACGAAAGGATCGGCCATCAATATGGCGCTAAAATTCTCGGGCTTTGTGTTGGAACCTTGATCGGACGGGTTGAATCAGCCTCGATTGGCCATTGTACTTTTAAGCACAGGCACGTCAAAGCAAACCAAAGTATTCGCCACCTGGGATTTCAATACCACCCTCAAGCGCCAGAAAAGGGTTTCGCCTGGGGCAGTTTCGGTCAGGGCCATGCCCTCCGTCGGCAGCGACACCGAGACGGGCAGCGAATTTCCTGAAGTGATCGACACTTGCACGGTATTTTTCCAAAGCTCCCCGGTGCGCAATGCACGTTGGTATTTGCCGCGTCTTCGTTCCAGCCCCTTAAAACAGAAGCATGTCAGCTCTCCCTGAATTGGACACGGCAGATGATGGCCCATTCGAATCGTGCCTGTCAACGCGCCACCAGGCAGGGTTGGCATGTCATCTAACTCTAAAATGATATTTCCAAACGTGGACCTCGCCAATTTGGCTTTTCCAGCGGCCCTGTTACAAGCCCAAGCAATCGCGACGTACCCGACAATCGCAAAACATTCAATAAGTAGTTCCCCAAGGCCCTGATGCGTTTCCGGGGAAAGCACCGATTCGTTTGGATTCTGTGGGTTTACGAAGCACGTCGTTGTCATTCCCGCCGGGTACAATTTCGTTACGGCCACATCAAAGTTATAGCTTTGCACTGCAGGGGAAAAGTCATAGTTGCGCGAGGCGTAATTTCGGCCATCTATTTGGTAGGTATAGGCTATTCTCAGAGTGGCTGACCGGCCGTCTGCCAGCACCGTGCTTTCCCCAACTGTCGCGGGCACTTTGTTCCACTGCTGGGCCTGCTTGGCCTTCCACCTGGGTTGGAATATACAGCCATAGAAAATGCCAATCGAAATGGCCACGCATACAATTGCGGCAATACGGGAAGCGAAAACCGGGGCGGACCCGGGCCTTCCTAAAGGGAGAATTTTGACTGGTACACTCATAGTCACGAATCTAAATTGAACTGTGTCTAGATGGTGTCCAGCCTGATTGCTGCCTTGGGCTGGCTTAGTTGGAGTTGGTGGTTCATTGGAAAACTAATTCCAAGTTTGTCCGAAAAGGGTTCGTCTGGCAATCCAAGCTGAGGCGGTATGAACCGGGGACATAGGGGGACTCGCAAGCGTGCTCGCCCAGGAGTGAGCCGCTGCGTAGTGGCGGTAGCGCTCGGGCCGCGCGGCCATTCAAAGAAATAGCATGAAAATTCGCGCGCAAACATCGCTACGCGCCCCTGCCAAAAAATTTAGCCGCCGCTATTTCGGCGGGTCCTTTTGAAGGGGGCGCTTGCGATCACGCCGGGTAAGGCAAAATGTCGCTTTATATACAGACGGTTGCATATTGCTGCCGCGCATCAAAGAGTAAACTTCGACGCCGGGCTTCATTTCTTCGTCGAAGAGATGGAATGAATCCGTTGCCGTAACGAAGACGCAATGGGCTTCGGTGGCATATTGCCGCGCCTCTGCTTCGGCAAGTTGATGCGCTTCATAGAACGAATTTGCTTTCCAAACGGTGATCCGTTCTTCGTAGAGGAAATCCTCGTCCTCCGCTTTTCGGGTCGGATGATGAAACAGGCATTTTACAGAATACCAAGGCTCGGCCATGGGTTTTTAATTGGGATGTTTCACCTGGACGCACAAGGGAATTATTGGTGGCGGTGCCGAATAACTCGCGGAGTGGACAGTTATTACTCGATAAGTAACAAGGAAAAGGGCCGATGGGGGTGCGCCGTCCAAGAGCCAGCGCCCTTTCTCTGCCATTTTACGAAGCATGGCAAGGTCGTTTACGTGAGCAGTTCCGCCCGCGTAATCTTTACTTTGCCCTTGAAACTCCGAATTCGTTCTTAAACCGCGTGCAACTCTCGCACGTGGGCGATATCGCGCTTGGCAACCGGGCGAATCTGATCAGGCAGCAGGGTGGCAATGGCTACGGTTTGGCCGGCGAGCGTCATAAATTCAACCGTAAAGCCCGCCCCATTCTGATGCACATGCACAACCGTCCCAATATCGCCAGCTTGCAAGCCGTCATTCGGCAACTCCTGGGCCAACACCACCCAATCGTGTTCTTTGATCATTGTATTCAGTCCAAAGGATGGGCGGTAATCAGGCGCGGTGCAAGCTGTCCCTTATCCAATTGCCAGACAGTCCGGACTACCCTTTCTCCGGACGTTATCCGCCTACCATTCATTGGCTATCCAATAGAAAGTTCAAGTAGTCTTGCAATTGCTACCTCGGAAGCTAGAGATTCTAAAATATGGAACTCCTTTGAGTTCGCTTTTGCGCGACTCAATAGGTTAACTAGATCCGTAAAACTTTTCCCTTGTGGACCAACCTGAAAATTTGCCTCACGGAAAGAAATGTTTATTGCCTTAACATCTCCCTTCATATTATGCACCACTCCTGATTCATTTTGTCCATCTAATTTGATAAATTCGTTACCTATCTTTACCAACATTGAACCAAATCGCTTCGGATTTCCGCAAATTATTGAATCACTTCGTTGACACGCGCACAGAATATATGAAGTTAGATTCTCGAATTTTATATCATGACCTATGAATGCAAGGCCCGCAAGAACGTCAATTGCTTTTTTTGATCCGATTCGAAAAGAATCAGAGAGTGCACTCCGATTTCTATTTGCCTTAGAAAGGCAATCAATTAACTCCGAATTCGCACCTTCAGTTAGCAAACACTTAAGAATTGTTGAGCGAAAGAAAATGCATAATGACTCTATTTCATTCAAGTTATCTTTGACAAGTGAGTCGCCCTTTAAGCCTTCCAGGTGCATTGATTCATTGCTAGTGCGAACATAAAACACCGCTGAACCATTGCGCGCTCCGTTCACGATCGTTCCATCTTTCCGACAAATGGACAAAAGCGATTTTGCCAAATTATTACTATGTTTCATTTTTGAGAAATTAAAGCGCGTAGGCAGCTGCAAGTGACCCACCGCCCGTTTCTGGCGCTAGGGGGGTCGGAACACGGCTACGCTCAACCTTTTTAGCTGAATTTTTCAAGGAATGGATGGGGTTGGCGGTGATGCCGGGCGACAGAAACCAGATTGTAGGGATGCCCAAGGCTTGGCGAGCCAAACACCAAGGGCACCTTGCGTGCCATCACCTTAATCGGAGGGAGGTGAGGCTTTGGAGCGGTGTCAAGGCACCACACTCCAACGCGGTCGCGATGCAAACAGCATTTCATTTGGTTTTGATCAGAACGTGCGTTGCCGATATTGCTTCGAAGGCAGGCCAAAAAAGAGATTCAGGTGAAATTTTCCGGGGCCGAAAAAAGGGTCAGTTGTCAATGTTCATAGTTGACGCGCAAGGGAAGGGTAGGCCAAGGATAACGTCGGGCTTTACTGGAAAGAAGTGCGGCTTTGGAATGCGGTGGCTTGACGCCGCTTTTCTTCGGCTGTGGGATTCACCCTGGTGGTTTGAATGCGGTGTCAAGCGCCTGTACGCCAAAGCGACGAAGCGATTGATTCCCGGACGATGGCTTGATTTTCTGGCCATTTTGGGTTAAGCTGGCCTCATGAGTACAGTTCAGGAAATCAAGGCAGCGATCGAGGCTCTTACTCCGGCCCAACGCTTGGAGTTGGAACAAGTCCTCCATCAGCCCGTTCCGCCGGTGACGGCCGCGCGGTCGCCTTTGCCGGATTACGCCGCCCGCCGCCGCCGGATCATGGGTGACAAAGTTTACCCCAACCCCGTTTTGGAAGCCCGCGAGCTGGAGCGGACATGAAGTGCTACGCCGACACCTCGTTTTTGGTTTCCCTCTATTCCAGCGACGCCAACTCTGCGCGCGCGGATTTGTGGCGCCAGGCCAATCCTGACCCATTGCCCTTTACTCCCCTGCACGCTTTGGAGGTCCGCAGCGCCCTGTGGCAGACCGCCTTCAAAAAGACGCGGATGCCCAATGAAATTCTGGTGATTTTACGGGAAATTGAGCTGGATATTGCTGCCGGTATTCTCTTCAAGCCGCCCGGTGACTTTGACGATATCTGGAATCTGGCCTGTAGTTTTGCCGATGTCCACACCATAGTGGTTGGTGCCCGCAGTTTGGACATCCTTCATGTCGCTGCCGCCCACTGGCTCCAAGCCCAGGAACTGGTGACTTTCGATCACCGCCAGTCTGCCCTCACCGCGCGCATCGGGCTTAAAATTGCCGCAGTTTAGGGGCGGTGTATGGGCCAGGCACGCTTTCGAACCCCGTAGAAGATTTTAGTGGGAAATCCACGGGGTCAGGGT
>Ga0265320_10002683_pt1 | contig 12308 bp, 5 predicted proteins | sample 4827metaG_FD_202087 | JGI IMG/M metagenome (GOLD analysis project Ga0265320, IMG submission 202087) | Rhizosphere microbial communities from Carex aquatilis grown in University of Washington, Seatle, WA, United States - 4-8-27 metaG | ecosystem: Host-associated > Plants > Roots > Rhizosphere >...
ACCGGCACCGCGCGACGTTCCACGAGGTCGTGCTCGACGAAACCGCCGCGCCCGGTGGGCTGACCGATCCCGAGAAGCCCGGGTTCCGGCGGCCCGGTGAACAGACGGACGATCTCGTACGGGTACGTGAGCCCGCGCGCGCGGGCGAGCGCGACGCGACGCTCGTACGAGCCCGCGGGTTCGAGCGGCCGATCGTGGGGCGCTCGAATCGACCACTCGACACGGCCTCCCGTCGGATTGCCGGCGAGGATCTCGACTTTTTGCGCGCGCGTCGCGGGCTGCTTGCCGTCGATGCGCGCGAGCCGAACGATGACGCGCTCGAGGCCGAGGTGTCCGGTCTCCGGAGCGAGCCGGCGGAGCGCGCCGCCCACGAGTCGTTCGTTCAAGATGACCGCGGGACGCACCAGCAAATAGAGCCGATTCCAGTGGAGCCGCTGCGCGTTCTCTCGCTGGCTCTGAATCGAGCGCATGGCCTCGATCGCCGCATGAAACCGGTGTTCGAAGCTCGCGAGTTCCGGCTGGGTGGGAGCCTTGGGGCCGAGGTCGATCACCTCGGCGAACACGAAGATGCGCTCGTCGCCGCGGCCTTCTCGCGACTTTCCGAACAGCGCGAGGATGCCGTCGAAGCCGGCGAGCTCGATGCGCTCGAGCTCGAAGTTCGACAGACGCCAGAGCTCGTAGCGGCGCGCTTGCTCCGCGGTGAGCCCGAGCGGCTCGGCGATTGCCGCGAGGTCGGTGCCTTCGGGCGGCGGAACGACGGTGAGATCGAGATCGACGCGGCTCGCAGCCGCGAGATCGACCGAGTCGCTTCTGCGATCGAAGAGCACGAAGCGGAGCTGCGCCGCGAGATCGGAGACCGTCGCTTTCACCGTTCCGCGAAGCATCCACACGCGATCGAGCGCGTCGCGAAACGGCATCATGGCGTCGACGTGCTCGCCGGCCTCCGAGAGGTGCATGGCGAGCGACATGAGCGCGCTCAAGAGGCGATTTCTGAGATCGCTGGTCGTGCGCGTCGAATAGAGACGGAGCACCGCGCGCTCGAGGGTGTCGTCCGCCTCGAGTGAATCGATGTTGTAATGCTGGAGCGCTCGCTTGAGGAGCGCGAGAAAGCTCGGATCGATCCCGGCGCCCTGCACGGGAATGCGCCGGAGGTACATCGTCATCCGCGCTTCGTTCGACGGCCCGAGCTCGCCGTTGCCGAGCTGGGTCTGGGCGCGGCTGAACAGCACCTCGAGATCGGCGAAGAGCTCCACGCACGGCGGCACCAGCTCGCCGAGCTGGTTTCGGAACGCGGGCGACAGCTTGCCGACCGGGCTCGAGAGAGCCTGAACGAGGTGCGCGGCGCGTGACGGACTGACGTCGTATCCGAGCAAGATCCGGCGGATCTGACTCTTCAACGCCTGGACCGCCGCGGCGCGCTCGGAGGCGCTCAATGCGTCGACGGGCTCGAGGCTCGCGCGCTGTCGCGAGTCGAGGAAGCAGTCGAGCGGGTGCGGCTCCGCGACGAACTCCACCGCGCCGCTCGCCCTGGTGTCGCCCGACGAGTCGGAGGTGGGCTCGATGACGACGATGATGTCGCCGGCGTTCAGGCGCTCGCCGGGCCGCGCGCGCACTTCGCGGACGATGCCCGACAGTGGCGCGACGAACACCGTCTCGCACTTCATCGCCTCGAAGAGCCCGAGGCGATCGCCGGCGCGCACCACGTCGCCCGCCTTGACGGCGAGCTCGATGAGGAGGGACGGAGCCGGCGCGCGCACCGGACCGCCGACGTCGCATTCGACGCGATGCAAACGGCCGTCGAGCTCGATCCGGATCTCGACGTCGGACGCGCTGACCAGCACTTGGATGCGCCGGTCGCGAGTGATGAGGAGCCGCGCGAACGGCCCTTGCTCGAGCAAGGTGACCTGCATCGCGCGATCCTCGTGGTGGATGCGGTACGTCCATCCACCGAGGGCGAACACGTGCAGGCGGTACGGAGTGCCCGCGTACACCAGATCGATGTCTTCGCCGCTCGACGGCGGGATGTTCATCGGCCGGCCGCGCGACGCCTCGGCGATGAAGTGCGAGCGGGCGACGGCGCGGCCCTTCTGGTACATGTGAATCGCCGCGACGAGCAGCGCTTCGACCACTGGGGTGGTCGGACGAGCGATGCCGGCGCGGTCGAGCCAATCCGTCGCGATGCCCCCCGCGCGGAACGCCGGCTCGCCGAGGACGTCCAGCAAGAACCCCTTGTTGGTCATCCCGCCCTCGATGACGATGCGGGCGTCGAGGACGGCGCGGATCAGCCGGGCACGGGCCTCTTCCCTCGTCGCACCCTGGGCTAGAATTTTCGCGAGCATCGAGTCGAACTCGCTCGGCACGTTCATGCCGGCCGCGATGCCCGAATCGACGCGAATGCCGGGGCCGGCGGGCAAATCGAGGAGCGCGATGTAGCCCGGGCTCGGCGCGAAGCCGGCCGCCGGATCCTCGGCGCAAAGGCGGACTTCCATCGCCGCTCCGCGCTCCTCCGGAGCAACCGCGGGGAGACGTTCACCGCGGGCGATGCGGATCTGCGCCTTCACGATGTCGAGCCCCGTGAGGAGCTCGGTCACGCCGTGCTCGACCTGAAGCCGTGGATTGACCTCGAGGAAGAAAAATTCGTTCCCGCCGGTGACCAGGTACTCGCACGTCGCGACGCCGACGTAGCCCACTTCGCGAAGCAGGCGGACGGACGATTCGCGGATCCGATCGAGGAAGGCGTTCGAGAGCCCCGGCGGCGGGCTCTCTTCGATCACCTTTTGGTGCTTGCGTTGCACCGAGCAATCGCGGACGCCGAGTGCGAGCACGGTGCCGTGCTTGTCGGCGGCCATCTGCACCTCGACGTGGCGAGCGGCGGAGATTCGCGCTTCGACGAAGAGCGTCCCGTTGCCGAACGCGGCGAGCGCCTCGCCGCTCGCGCTGTCGAACGCGGTGAGCAAATCCGCGGGCGTCTCGACGACGCGGATGCCGCGGCCACCGCCGCCCGCGGTCGCCTTCAACACGACCGGGAACCCGACCTCGTGAGCCCATCGCTCGACATCGTCGCGAGTGACCGGGCCACCGCTCCACCGCGACACCGGAACTCCGGCGGCCTCGGCGATGTGCTTCGACATGATCTTGTCGCCGAGCCGCCGCATCGTCGCGCCGCTCGGGCCGAGGAACGTGATCCCTTCGCGCTCGAGCCGCTCGGCGAACTCCGGATGCTCGGCGACGAAGCCCCAACCGGGCCACACCGCGTCGGCGCGGACGCGGCGCAGCGCTTCTACGAGGCGGTCATAGTCGAGGTACGCCGACCGCAACGAGCCGTCCGGCGACACTTGGAACGCAGGACCGAGAGAGAGCGACTCGTCGGCTTCACGTACGAACGGCGCGAGGCGATCCGGATCCGTGAAGAGCGCGATGCCGACCAGGCCCGCCTGCGGTTCTTCGATGCGTAGCTCGCGGATCGCGCGCAAGCACCGCGCAGCGGCCTCGCCTCGATTGACGATCGCAATTCTCGAAACGGTCTCCGAGATTCCCATGTCCGTCGTAAAGTTCCCTCTTTCGGGTGAATGCCGCGCCGGGCGTCGCCCCAGAAACCTTGCCTTTACTCCCAGCCCGCAACTCTGTCATGGGGATCATCGGGCTAGAGGCGCGCACTTTCGAGTCGCGCCCGTTTCGCGACGATTCGGTGCGTAATGTATGTCGCAGCTCGTGAGAAACCGATGCGTCGCGTTATCGCGGCGTCGATGGTGGTCAGACCGGAATCACACCGCGCTTCTTGTATGGACGTTCGACTCGCTTGTGTTCGGCGAGCTCGAGTCCCCAAGCGATGGTGCGACGGGTATCGCGTGGGTCGATCACGTCGTCGACCAGACCCCAGCCACCGACTTTGTAGATGTCGATGTTGTTCTGGATCGCCTGCACCATCGCCTGCTTGACCTGCGGGTCGGGCGGCGCGTCGCCAAACAGCTTTTTTCCGGCGATGCCGATCATCCCCTCGGCGCCCATCACGCTGATTTCCGCGCTCGGCCACGCCACGATCAGGTCGGGCTCGTAGGCTCGTCCGCTCATCACGTAGTACCCCGCGCCGTAGCCCTTGCGGACGACGACGGTGATCTTCGCCACGGTGGCGGCGCTCATCACGTGAAGCATCTTCGCGCCGTGACGGATGATCCCGGCGTGCTCCACCTTCGAGCCGACCATGAAGCCCGGGACGTCCTGCAGAAACACGAGCGGGATGTTGAACGCGTCGCATACCTGAATGAATTTCGCGCCCTTGTCGCTCGCGTCGTTCTCGAGGACGCCGCCGAGATATTTCGGCTGATTCGCGACGATGCCGACCGAACGGCCGCCGATCCGGGCAAGACACGTGATGAGCGAGCGTCCGAACTTCGGCTTGATGTCCAGAATATCCCCGTGGTCGACGACCGCGCGGATGAGCGCGTACATGTCGTACGACTGGCGGCTGCTCTCGGGTAAGAGATGCAGGAGCGATTCGTCGCGTCGCTCGATCGGATCGGAGCACGGAACCACGGGCGGCGCCGCCTCGGCATGCGACGGCATGAACGACAAATATTTCTTCACGAGCGCGATGCACGCCGCGTCGTCCTCGACTTCGACGTCGGCCACGCCGCTGGTCGTGGTGTGGACCTTGGAACCGCCGAGCTCCTGCTCGGAAATGTCCTGGCCGGTGACCGCCTTCACGAGCGGCGGTCCGCCGAGCGCGAGCGAGCCGATGCCCTTCACCATCGGGACGAAATCGGCGAGGCCGGGAATGTACGCCGTACCCGCCGCGCCGGGGCCAACCATGGCCGCGACTTGAGGGACCACACCGCTCATCAGCACCTGCTCGCGGAAAAGGTGTCCGCTGCCGGCGAAGAGCGACAGATGATCCGGGTGGGTGCTTCCTGGATCGATGCGCGCGCCGGCCGAGTCGATGAACCACACGATGGGCCAGCGTCCGCGGAGCGCCATCGCGCGGAGACGCGTGACTTTTTCTTCACCGACTTGGCCGATGCTCCCGCCCTTGACGGTGAAGTCGTAGGCTGCGGCGCAGACCATCCGACCATCGACCTTGCCGAAACCCGAAACCACGGCGTCGGCGGGGACGTCGGTGACGGGCTCGCCGCCCATCGGGCGTCCATGAAGGCCCACCTCGAAGAACACACCGTCGTCGAAGAAGAGCGCGAACCGTTCCCGCGCCGTGAGCTTGCCGCGAGCGTGCTGCTTGTGGACCTTGTCGGGGCCGCCCATCTCGCGAACGCGGCGGCGCCGCTCTTCGAGATCTTTGACGAGGTCTTCCATGTTCATCGAGTCACCGTCCCTGCCACTTCGGCGCGCGCTTCTCGAGAAACGCCGTGAGCCCTTCGCGCGCGTCTTCGGTCCCGAGACACGCCATCAAACGCTCGGAGAGCGCCGGCACTTTTTCGGTCATGCCGAGCCCGTCGGTGTCGCGCAGCGCTTCGAGTCCGAGGCGGAGCGCGATCGGGCTCTTCTCGGCGATTTTCCCGGCGTATTCGGCGACCGTGGCGTCGAGATCCGCGGCGGCGACCGCGATGTTGACGAGGCCGGCAGCGGCCGCTTCGGCACCGGTGAGCTTTTGCCCGAAGAGCACCATCTCGATGAGCCGGCGCCGCGTCATGATGCGCTCGAGGACGGCGAAGATCATGAACGGGAAGAGACCGACGTCGACCTCCGGCGTGCCGAGCTTCGCGTCGGCTACCGCGACGGCGAACGTGCTCGCCGCGACGAGCCCCAGACCGCCGCCCATGGCGTGCCCGTTCACGCGAGCAATCACGGGTTTGTTGGTGCGGAACAGGGCCAGCAATAGGTCTTTGAAGTCGCCTTTGGGCGGCAAGGCCGGCGTGTCGGCGCCGCCCGTCATTTGCCCGAAGTCGCCGCCCGCCGAGAACACCTTGCCCGCGCCGGTGAGCACGATGCTCCGTACCGCGTCGTCCGCGGTCGCGTCGTCGAGCGCCCACAGGAGCTCGTTGACCAACACCGGGCCGAGCGCGTTGCGGCGTTCCGGACGATTCAGGGTGAGCGTGGCCACCCCAGAGGACACCCCGACCAACAATTGTTCGTAAGCCCGCGGCGTCATCGAGTCGTTCCCGGGAAGCGCTCGGCGCGAGCCGAAAGCGCGCGCTTCACGTGTCGTTCCTGACCTGCAGGATCTGCTTCGCTTCTTCCACGGTGGCGGGCCGTCGACCGACGTCGCGACAGAGGCGCGCCGCGACTTCGACCATCTGCGCGTTCGACGTCGCCATCTCGCCGCTCGGCAAGTAGAGATGATCTTCGAGGCCGGTGCGGATGTTGCCGCCGAGCACGAGCGCCGTCGCGAGCATGCGCCAGTGGCAATGCGAGATCCCGATGACTTCCCACTCGGTGTCGGGGACGCGGATCTTCGTCTGGAGTTGCAACGCTTCGACGGTCGGCGGAATGCCGCCGAGGACGTTCATGATGAACGAATATTGAAACGGGGGCTTGAGGACGCCCATGTCGACGAGCGGCCAGAGCCCGTGCGTATGCCCCGAGTCGAAGCACTCGAGCTCCGGATTCACGCCCGCCTCGTTCATCGCCGAGAGCATCCGGATCATTTTTTCGTAGGTGTTCGAAAACACCATATCGAAGACCATGCCCTGCCGCTTCGCGCTGTACTTCGCGTAGTTCATGGTGCCGGAGTTCATCGCCGCGATCTGCGGCTTCACTTCGCGGATGTACGTGCACTGCTCGGTCACGTCGTCGGAGAGCGTGCCGGTCGAGAAGTTGAGCAGGATCGGGCTCCGCTTCCGCACCTCGGCCGCGATGCTTCGAAAAGTCGCGGGTGACGCGGTCGGCGAGCCGTCGTCGTTGCGCGCGTGAATGTGCACGACCGCCGCACCCGCCTCGTACGCGCGCCGGCACTCTTCGCCGATTTCCGCGGGCGTGTACGGAATGCCGGGGTTCTGCGCGCGGTTCGCGAGAACGCCGGTCACCGCACACGTGATCACGCAAATGTCCGGATCTCTTTTTCGCGAATCAGTCATGGCGTGGGTTCTCCTTCGTGAGCCTGGACGACGTCCCGCACGCGGCGGGCGAGCTTCATCAAGATGCGCCGGAGGTCCGCGGAGTCTCGCGGGCCGAGCTCCGCGAGCACGTCGCGAAACATTTGCATCGGTTCCACATCGGTTTCTTCGGCCAACCGGCGGCCTTTCGCCGTCAGCTCGATGTGGACGACGCGTCGATCTTCGTCCGAGCGGCGCCGAACCACCAGACCGTCGCGCTCCATGCGATCGATGATTCCCGTGACGGTGCTGTTCTTCGCGCGGATCCTGCCGGAGAGCGCCGAGAGCGAGAGCTTGCCCACGGGCTCGAGCATTTTGAGGACCACGAGCTGCGGGCCGGTGAGCCCATGCGCGAGCGCGAGCGACTTCGTGATTCGCCGCGACTCCGTGTAGAGATAGACCATCGCCTCGAGGATCGCGTCCAGGTCGGGCTGAGGGTCGATGCGCGGAAAAGCTTGTGCCAACGGGGGGATCGCGTCCTTCGCAGATAGATATTTAGCGTACGAACTATGCGCCCGGCTCGCGCCGGAGTCAAACCACCGGACGACGACCCTTGGCTTCCGTGGTGTGCGCTTTAGGTTACGTGCATGCAGAACGTCCGGAAGCGGCAGTTCCAGTTTTCGTCCGCGTACTTGCTGGTCGCGCTCGCGGTGATGTTTCTGCTGCACTTCTTCGTCCTGAAGCGGGTCGAACCGAAAGAGGTGTCGTACACGGCGCTCGTCGCGGACCTGCGTGAAGGGAAGATCGATCGCGCCGAGATTCGCGCCGACACGATCACCGCGGCGCTCAAGGCGAAACCCAAGGCGGCCCCGGAAATCATCGTCGCCAATCGGCTTCCGAACGTGGACGGCGCGGATCTCGTGCGTGAATTCGACAAGCAGGGCGTCGCGCTCACCGGCGAAATCGAACGCGTGCCGTGGTGGGAGCAGATCCTCGGGTGGATCTTGCCGCTCGCGGTTCTCGCGTTGTTCTGGGGCGTCGTGATGCGCCGGATGACGCGCTCGGTCGGGCCCATGACGATCGGCAAGAGCCAGGCGAAAATTTACAACCTCGACGAGAGCAAGCGCGTCACGTTCGCCGACGTCGCGGGCGTGGACGAAGCCAAGGCGGAGCTCGTCGAGATCGTCGATTTCCTGAAGCACCCCGAGAAGTACTCCACCCTCGGCGCGAAGATCCCGAAGGGCGTGCTCCTCGTCGGACCGCCAGGCACCGGAAAAACCTTGCTCGCCAAGGCGGTCGCCGGCGAGTCCGGGGTTCCGTTCTTCTCGCTCTCGGGCTCGGACTTCGTCGAGATGTTCGTCGGCGTCGGTGCCGCACGCGTCCGCGATTTGTTCCAGCAAGCGATGGAGCGCGCGCCGGTCATCATCTTCATCGACGAGCTCGACGCGATCGGCCGAGCGCGCGGCGGCGCCCGCGCGTTCGCCACCAACGACGAACGCGAGCAAACCCTGAATCAACTCCTCGTGCAGATGGACGGCTTCGACGCGAACGATCGCGTCGTGATCATGGCCGCCACTAATCGACCGGAAATCCTCGACAAAGCGCTGCTGCGCGCCGGTCGCTTCGATCGCCGGGTCGTCGTGGACGCGCCGAACCTCGCCGGCCGCAAAGAGATCCTCGAGGTGCACACCCGCAAAGTGAAGCTCGGCATCGACGTGAATCTCGAGCTCGTCGCGCGGCGGACGCCGGGCATGGTCGGCGCCGATCTCGCGAACCTCGTCAACGAGGCCGCCCTCGCCGCCGCTCGTCGCGGGTCGGAGGTCGTCTCGCTCGCCGACTTCGACGAAGCCATCGACCGCTTGCAGCTCGGGCTGAAGAAGCACGGCCGAGTGATGACCGAAGACGAGAAGCACCGCGTCGCGTTCCACGAAGGCGGCCACGCCCTCGTCGCGCTCTCGGTCGAGCACACCGATCCCGTGCACCGCATCACGATCATTCCGCGGTCCATCGGCGCGCTCGGAGCGACCTTGCAGCTCCCGACCGAAGAGCGCTACCTGATGACTCGCGAAGAGCTCCTCGATCGCCTGTGCGTGCTGCTCGGCGGTCGCGTCGCGGAAGAGATCGCGTGTGGCAGCATCTCGACGGGTGCGTCGAACGATCTCGAGAAAGCGAGCGAGATCGCGCGCCAAATGGTCTGCCGCTTCGGCATGAGCGACGCGCTCGGTCCGCTCACGTACGGCGAGCCGATGGGCTCGAGCTATCTCGAGGGCCCGGTCGCCTTCACCGAAAAGAACTACAGCGACGTCACCGCCCAGCGCATCGACGCCGAGGTGCGCAAAATCATCGACCACGAGCACGAGCGCGCCACCGAGATCCTCAAAGAGCGCCGCGGCGTCCTCGAAGCGCTCGTCGAGAAGCTCATGGCCGTCGAAACGCTCGACGGCGAGGCGCTCCGTCAGCTCGTCGAACAGAACACCCGGAAAGCCGCCGAATGACCGGACACGGCGCTCGCCGTTCGATTCGGGTTTTGTTGGTGCGATTTTGTGGTCGGCGCGTTCGCGCGGGCGCCCCTCGCACACCCTGACCGGCGCCTATTTGCCTTGCTTTTTCCGGAGCTCGGCGAGATCGCTCAAATTCGCCGGGGGGCGCGGATCGTTCGGGTCGAGAGCGGCGGCTTTGCGGAACGCTTTTTCGGCTTCGTCGAGCTTGCCCTGATCGGCGAGGACGTCGCCCAGGTTGATCCACGCCGAACCGAGCTTCGGATCTTTTTCGAGCGCCCTCTTCAACGTCGCGAGCGCGCCCGGCAGATCGACGAGCTGGTGCTCGCAGTAACCCAGGTTCGAGAGATACGTCGCCTTGTCCGGCGCGAGCGCGACCGCGCGCTCGAGCAGCGGGCGCGCGTCGGTGGGGCGATTCGCGGCGAGATACGCGGTCCCGAGATCGGACACGGCCCGCGCTTCGTTGGGTTCGAGATCGACGGCGCGCCGATACGAGACGATCGCTTCCTGCACGCGCCCGCGCATCATGAGCGCCGTCCCGAGATTGGCCAGGCGCTCCGGGTCGTCGGGGTCGAGAGTGGACGCGCGCTGGAGCCGTTCGAGCGCGAGATCGGCCTTGCCCGTCGCGAGCAGCGCGACGCCGAACGCCGATTGCGCTTCCGGGTCGTCCGGCGCGAGCGACGCGCCGCGCTCGAGCTCGGCGAGAGCGGCGTCGGCCTTCCCCTGAACGAGCAGGAGGCGACCGCGCTCGACGTGAGCCGGACCATAGCCGTCGTCCATCTTCAAGATGCGATCCGTCTCGGCGAGGAGCGAGCGGACGCGGGGATCGTTCGGCGCCGCGCCATAGTCGGTCGGAACGTCGCCGGCCGCGAAGCGGACCCGAACGGCGCCCACGCGCGGCGCGGGATCTTTCGGCGCGAGCTTCTGTGCCTTGCCGTAGTGCAGCTTCGCGGCCGCGAGATCGCCCGAGCGATACGCCTGATCGCCCTGAGCGAGCTCGAGGTCCGCCGGTTCGCCCGACCCGCGCGCAAGACCACCCGCCACGAGGTTCGGCCCGGTCGTCGCGCCGCCCGAAGCGCCCGCCTCGCCCGGCACCGCGACCGCCCCTTTCGTGCCTGGTCGTCCATGCACGCCGCCGTTCGCCGCCGCGTCGCTGGCTCCCCCTGCACTCGGCGAGGTGCCCGCGGCGCTCGGCGCGCCGGTTGCGTCGGTCGCAACCCTCGTTCCCGCCGCGGTCGCGTTGCCCGCTGCGCTCGTCGCGGCGCCTGCGGCGCTCGGCGAGGTCGCGCTGAGAGGAGGCGCCTCGGGCGGCATTCGACTCACGACGACCGTGTCGGTGTTCTTCGCCGGCGCAGGGGAGCCGCACGCGACGGACTCAACGCCGCCGAGCATCGCGCAGAGTGCCCCCCAACCCAAAAGCCGGTTCATGGATCTATCGCGCCCTCGATCGAAATGCCCATGCGCGCCCCCGCGGCAGACCCGCGCTCATCCGTCTTGTTTCACGGTGTGTTCTTTGCCGTCGAAGCGATAAATCGCGACCTTGCCGTCGATCGCCGTTTGCACGCAAACCGGGCGCTTCCACACGCGGACGAGCGACGTGAGCGTCTCTTTTGCGTAGTCGGGCCGCAGATCGACGCCCTGGTGCTGGTGCTTCAAGAGGAGCTCGCCGCGGTTCTGGTAGTTCGCGTCTTCGACGTAAATGTACGGCTGACCGCGGTTCGTGAGCTGGAAGAGGAGCTTCTCTTTGACCTTCCGGAATTCGCGCGTCTCGATCTCGAAGCGGTCCGAGCGATTGGACCATTCGTACGTGAAGAGCTTGTGCCGGATCGCGAACTCCGGCGTGAGAAACTCGTCGATGAAGGTGACGTCGTTGTAGAGCGAGCGCACCTCGAAGAGCTTTTGTTTGCCGAGGCCGAGCCGGAGATCCCAGTGCTTCTTCACCTCGAGATCGTCGCACTCTTCCCACTCGCGGCCGAATTGGCCCTTGTCCCATCGCTCTTCGATGTCGCGGAAGAGCTCGACCCCGAGCTTGTACGGATTGATCTGACCCGGGCTCGTCGCCATGACGGCCGCGTTGTTGTCGGCGTAGTCGAGGATCTCGCTCGCGTCGCAAACCCGCTCGGTCATGAGGCGCGAGTGCCAGTAACTCGCCCAGCCCTCGTTCATGATCTTCGTCTGGATCTGCGGCAAGAAGTAATACGACTCCTCGCGCACCACCTCGAGGATGGCCCGCTCCCAGCGATCGAGCGGCGCGTGCTGCGTCAAGAACGAGAGCACGTCTTGTGACGCTTCCTTGGGGAATTTTCCCTTCGACCGGTCGCGCTCGGCGAGGATCTTCTTCTTCTGCTCCTCGAGATACTCCTCGGGGTTGATGAACTTATCCATGTACTCCTTCGCCTTCAGGCGAGGGACGTCGACCTCTGCCGGATCTTCGTCTTCGGTCTCCGGCTTGTGCCGAACGACGAAGGGCATCCAGGGGTCGATCAGGTTCTCGAGCGACAGGCAATGATCGACGAAGGTCTCCACCTTCTCGATGCCGTGTCGATCGACGAGGCGGCGGACGATGGCGCCGTGGTTCGCCATCTTGTCGATCCACTTGCGGTTCGGATCGTACTCGGGACCGGAGCGCTTCGACGGGTCGATCACGACGCCCGAAGCGTCCAGATCGGTCGACCGGAACGTGAAGTTGTTCCGAAAAAAATCGACGTGCCCGAGCACGTGGCACATGACGAGCTTCTGATCGGTGAGGCTATTGCCCTCGAGCAGATAGGCGACGGACGGGTTGTTGTTGATGACGAGCTCGTAGATTTTCGAGAGCCCGTATTCG
>Ga0265320_10002684_pt1 | contig 12306 bp, 5 predicted proteins | sample 4827metaG_FD_202087 | JGI IMG/M metagenome (GOLD analysis project Ga0265320, IMG submission 202087) | Rhizosphere microbial communities from Carex aquatilis grown in University of Washington, Seatle, WA, United States - 4-8-27 metaG | ecosystem: Host-associated > Plants > Roots > Rhizosphere >...
ACGGCTCGACGCCCCAGTGGAGGAGCAGTTGCTTGAAGACGAGTTCAGAGTCGGTGAAGGCGTAGATGGGGCAATGGCGGGGGCGCAGGGCGGAGAGGACGGCGGGGAGGTTGCCGTTGCGCGTGAACACGACGATGCCGGAGTTGTGGTCTTCCTGCGCGAGGCGCGCGGCGGCGCTGAGGAGGCGGTCCTTGTGCGTCTTGAGGATGGGCGTGGGGGCGGGCGGCATGTCGCCCTCGGCCTCGATGCGGGCGACAATGCGCTTCATGGTTTGCACACATTCGAGCGGGTATTTGCCGGAGGTGGTTTCGCCGGAGAGCATGATGCAGTCCGTCTGCTCGCGCACGGCGGTGGCGATGTCGCTGACTTCAGCGCGCGTGGGGACGGGCGACTGGATCATGGATTCGAGCATGTGCGTCGCGACGATGACGGGCTTGCGGTGGATGATGCACTGGTTGACAGCGCGGTGCTGGATGATGGGCAGGTCCTCGAACGGGCATTCGATGCCGAGGTCGCCGCGCGCGACCATGAGGCCGTCGGCGGCGGTGATGATTTCATCGAGGTTGGCGATGGCGCTCTGGTCCTCGATTTTGGCGATGATGCGGGCGCTGCTCTTGTGGTCGGAGAGGAAGCGCCGGAGCATGTCGATGTCGTCGGCCTCGCGCACAAAGGAGAGGGCGAAAAAGTCCACGCCCTCCTCGATGCCGACTTCGATGTCGGCGCGGTCTTTTTGGGTGACGGCGGGGAGGTTGACCTTGGCGCCGGGGAGGTTGAGGTGGCGGCGACTGGTGAGTTTGCCCGGGACGACGACGCGGCAGCGCACGCGGGTGGGGTGGGTTTCGAGGACTTCGAGGCGGATGAGGCCGCTGTCCACCAGAATGGTTTTGCCGACTTCAACGTCTTTGGGGAAGTCGCGGTAGTTGACGCCCACGGCGGGCACGCCCTCGACAGGGATGGTGGCAGGGTCGGTGACGAAATCGAGGATTTGGCCGACGGTCAGATCGATGGGCAAGGCGAGGTCGCCGGTGCGAATTTCCGGGCCTTTGACGTCCATCATGATGGCGATGTGGCGGCCGACTTTGGCGCAGACGGCTTTGACGCGGCGAATGGAGGCGCGGGTCCACTCGTGGTTGGCGTGGGCCATGTTGAGGCGGCAGAGGTCCACGCCTTCGAGGATGAGTTTGGAGAGCATCTCCTCGCTCTCGCTGGCCGGGCCGAGGGTGAAAGTGATCTTGGTATGTTGGAACGGGCGGCGCATAAGATAGTCCTTTGTAGCAGATTCAGTGCCTCAATGCGGGCGTAGGCGAGGGCGTCAACAATCCAGCATAGGACTGGCGACCGGCCCGGGAGCAAGCGAAATGGCTGATGGTCGGGAAATTTTAACCCAACTGCCATGGATCCGCTGTTTCGGCGGGTCGCGGGCGGGCCTTAAAGCGTGTCGAGGCCGCAATTGATGCCGGCGGCGGCGGGGTCGACGACTTCGATGGCGTAGCGGTGGCCGTTTTTGCCGAGGGCGGCAAAGGTGTCGCGCACGAGTTGCACGTCATTGCATTCACGGGAGAGGTGGGCGAGGTAAACGCGGCGCCAGGCGGCGTTCTCGGTGGTGCGCAGCAATTCGTGGGCGGCGTGGTTGGAGAGGTGGCCGTGGCGGCTCTTGATGCGTTGCTTGAGCGCCCAAGGGCGGCGGTGGTCGCGGTCGAGCATGTCGGGGTCGTAATTACTTTCGAGGACGAGGATGTCGGCGGCGCGGATGCGCTCGCGCACGAGTTCGGGCACGTAGCCGAGGTCGGTGCACCAGGCGATGCGCAGCGGCGCGGCGGGAGCGGCGAGGGAAAAGACGAAGCCCACCGGATCGGAGGCGTCGTGGGGGATGGAAAAGCTGGCGATTTCCAGATTGCGAAAAGTGAAGGCCGAGCCGGTTTCGAAAAAATTCCATGCGGGACGAAAACGCAGACGCACTTGGGCGGCGCGGGCGGTCTCGCGGTTGGCGAAGACTTGGACGTGCGGGTGGCGTTGAAGGCCGGCGAGGCCGCAGGAGTGGTCGGAGTGCTCGTGGGTGATGAAGACGGCGTCGATGTCGGCAAGACTGACGCCGGTGGGCGCGAGCATTTCGTTGAGGCGCCGCGCGGGGAAGCCGATGTCGATAAGGACGCGGCAGTCGGGCGTGGTGAGCAGGGCGCAATTGCCGGAGCTGCTGCTGCCGAGGATGTGAAACGTGACGTCCGCGCCCATGATGCCCTGCATACAAGAACCACCGCCGCGAATCCGCAAGAAGGAACGCGCTCGTCTTTTTTTCCGCCATGGGGCATTTTCCGTTTTCCCCATGAGTCCCGCCGAGCTGCCCATCCAGCAACTTCGCCCCGCGTTGCGCGCGGCGGCGGGGCGGGTGCGGCGCATTGTGATCCAGGCGCCGACGGGTTCGGGCAAGTCCACGCAGGTGCCGCAAATGTTGCTGGATGAAAAATTGGCCGAGGGCGGCGAGGTGATTGTGCTCCAGCCGCGACGGCTGGCGGCGCGGCTGCTGGCCAAGCGGGTGGCGGAGGAGCGCCAGTCGCCGCTGGGTGGCGAGGTGGGTTTTCAAATCCGGTTTGACCGCGTGGTGTCGGCGCGCACGCGCATCCGCTTCGTTACCGAGGGGATTTTGCTGCGGCAGTTATTGGAAAACCCCGCGCTGCCCGGCGTGGCGGCGATCGTGTTCGATGAATTTCACGAGCGGCACCTGAGCACAGATTTGTCGCTGGCGCTGGCGCGGCGGGCGCAGGAGACGGTGCGGCGGGATTTGCTCCTCGTGGTGATGTCGGCGACGCTGGACGCCGCGGCGCTGGCGGCGTGGTTGCAGCCGAGCGAGACGCTGACGTGCGCGGGGCGCACCTATCCCATCGTCATCGAGTATTCGGCGTCGGCGCGCGCGGTGGCGGAGAAGCCGGTGTGGGAGCAGGCGGCGTGGCATTGCGGGCGGCTGCTCAAGGAGAATTCCGAGGGTGACTGCCTGATTTTCATGGCGGGCGCGTATGAAATCAGCCGCACGATTGCCGCGTTGCAGGGGGTGCCCGCCGCGCGCGATTGCCTGTTGTTGCCGTTGCACGGGCAGTTGCCCGCGGCGGAGCAGGACCGCGCCGTCGCGCCCGCGCCGCCGGGCCGCCGCAAGGTCATCGTCTCGACCAACGTCGCGGAAACGTCGCTCACCATTGACGGGGTGACGCTGGTGGTGGACGCCGGGCAGGCGCGGGTGGCGCGGTTCGACCCGCGCCGGGGGATAGACACGCTGCTGATTGAAAATATTTCACAGGCGAGCGCCGACCAGCGGGCGGGCCGCGCCGGGCGCACGGCGCCGGGGCGCGTGGTGCGGCTGTGGGGCGAACGCGAGCACACCCACCGCCCGATGCGCGACACGCCGGAGATGCAGCGCGTGGATTTGGCGGAGAGCGTTCTGTCGCTGGCCGCAGGGGGATTTCACGACCTCGATAAACTCGCATGGCTCGAAGCGCCGCCGCCCGCCGCGCTGGCGCGTGCGCGGATGCTGTTGCGCGACTTGGGCGCGATTGACGACGCGGGGGAAGCGACGCCGCGCGGCCGGCGCATGGCGGCGTTTCCGGTGCATCCGCGATATGCGCGCATGTTTTTGGAGGCGCACGAGCGCGGCTGCCTGCCGGCGGTCGCGCTGCTGGCGTCATTCACGCAGGGGCGCAATTTGCTGCTGACGCTGCACGACCCGCGCCGGGAGGAGCAGCGCGCAGAAATGCTGGGCGAGGCGGACTCCGATTTTTTCCATCTGCTGCGTTTGTGGGAAATGGGCCGCGCAAAAAATTTCGACCCCGAGTGGTGCCGCCAATGGGGCCTGCATGGGCTGTCGGCGTCGCAGGCTGGCGAACTCGCGCGGCAATTTTTACGCCTGGCGGAGGCGCAGCAGCTCGACACGACGCCGCGCCCGCTCGACGAGGAGGCGGTGCGGCGCTGTTTGCTGGCTGGGTTCAGCGATCAACTGGCGTTGCGCGAGGACCTCGGCACGCTGCGCTGCCGGCTGGTGCATAACCGGCGCGGCGAATTGCGCCGCCAGAGCGCGGTGCGCCATGCGCGGTTGCTGGTCGCCGCCGATATCGAGGAAACGCACTCGCGCGGCGACGTGGCGGTGCTGCTGGGCCTGGCAACCAAGGTTGAGGAAAGCTGGTTGCGCGAACTGTATCCCGGCGATTTTTCCGAACAGGACGAGACGGTGTATGACGCGGTGCAAAAGCGCGCGGTGCGGCGGGTGATGCGGAAGTTTCGCGATCTCGTGCTCGAAGCCAAAGAAGCGCCGGACCCCGCGCCCGACGCCGCGGCACGGCTGCTCGCGGCGGAAGTGCTGGCGAAGCGGGTCGAACTGAAGTATTGGGACGAGGCGGCGGAGTCCTTCATCGCGCGGGTGAATTTTCTGGCGAAGCGCGCGCCGGAGCTGGGCATTCCAGCGATTGATGAGGAGGGGCGAAAGGCGCTGATTGAGGAAATTTGCCATGGAGCGAGTTCGGCGCGCGAGGCGCGCGAGCGGCCGGTGCTGCCCGCGCTGCGCGGCTGGCTCTCCGCCGAGCAATTGCTGGCGCTGGAGACGATGACGCCGGTGGAATTTATTTTGCCGAGGAAGAAACGCCCCGCGGTGCTGCGCTACACCGCCGACGGGCAGTGCGTCATCTCGGCGAAGGTGCAGGAGTTTTACGACGTGGACGCCAAAAAACTCCGCGTGCTGCACGGGCAGTTCCCGATGACGGTGGAATTACTCGCCCCCAACGGGCGGCCGGTGCAAATCACGAACGACCTCGCCGCCTTCTGGGCCAATTCGTACGAGCAGGTGAAAAAGGACTTGCGCGGGCGGTATCCGCGGCACGAATGGCGGTGAAATTTCCCGGTGGTCGCTTGGTAACCGCTTGCGGTGGCGCGGAATTGCGCCTACTTTGACAAGGCCAATCGTTGGCCTCGGACAATCAAGCCATTTGCGAATGAACTCTCGGAAGCAAAATTTGCCAGGCGGGCTGTTGCTGGCGATCAATGGCGGGTCCTCGAGCCTGAAGTTTGCGGTGTTTGACCGGGGCCGGCCACTGACGCGGCACACCTCGGGAGTGATTGAGCGCATTGGCCAGGGCCGGACGCGATTTTCATACGACGAAAACGTTTCCGGCACCAAAAAAACCCAATTTTTGACGGCGCCGGATCACCGGCGAGCCGCGGATTTTTTGATGCACTGGCTCGATGGGCAGATCGGCCTGGACCGGATTGCCGCCGTCGGGCATCGCCTGGTCCATGGGGGTAACCGATTTTTCAAGCCGACGCGCGTGACGCCGCCATTGTTGAAGGAACTGCGACACTTGAGTTCATTCGACCCGGAGCACTTACCTGCGGAATTGTCGCTCTTGGAATCATTTCATCGTCGATTGCCGGGGCTGCCGCAGGTGGCGTGTTTTGACACGGCCTTCCACCACGACTTGCCGCCGGTGGCGCGGCGGTTGCCGATCCCACGCCGCTGGGAAGCCAAGGGCGTGCGGCGGTATGGCTTTCACGGGCTGTCCTATGAATTTTTGCTCGAAGAACTGGCGCGCGTGGCGGGCCGCCGGGCCGCCCGCAGCCGGCTGGTGCTGGCGCACTTGGGCAATGGCGCGAGCATGGCGGCGGTGCGCGGCGGAAAGTGCCGGGACACGAGCATGGCGTTCACGACCGCCGCCGGTTTGCCGATGGGCACGCGTTCGGGCGATTTGGATCCCGGATTGATGTGGTATTTCGCGCGAACGGAGAAAATGACGCCCCGGCAATTTAACGCGATGGTCAACCACGAATCGGGCCTGCGCGGCATTTCGGGCACGAGTGCGGACATGCGGGACTTGCTGGCCCGCGAGGGCACCGACCCGCGCGCCGCCGAGGCGGTGGCGTTCTTTTGTTATCAGGCGCAAAAGTGGATTGGCGCCTATGCTGCCGCGCTAGGCGGGATTGACACGCTGGTGTTTGCCGGCGGCATCGGTGAAAACTCGCCGGCGATCCGCCAGCGCATTTGCGCGCCGCTGGGCTTCCTGGGCCTGCGCGTGGCGGAAGCGAAGAACCGGAAAAATTCCGCCCGCATTTCCCCGCCGAACAGCGGCGTCACGGTCCGCGTGATTCGCACCGATGAAGAGTGGGTGATTGCCCGCGCGACCCGCGAGGTTTTGGAGCGACGGTCGAAATCTTCCACCCCATGAATCAACCGCCAACCCAGGTCGAGCTCGAGCGGCTGGACGCCTACTGGCGCGCCGCCAACTTTCTCGCGGTCGGCCAGATTTATTTATGGGACAATCCGCTGCTCCGACGGCCGCTGACGCTGGCGGATGTGAAGCCCATGCTGCTGGGACACTGGGGCACGACCCCGGGGCAGAATTTCATTTACGCGCACCTGAACCGGGTGATCAAAAAATACGACCTCGACATGATTTACGTTTCCGGCCCGGGGCATGGCGGCCCGGCGGTGGTGGGCAACACCTACCTGGAGGGCACTTATTCGGAGATTTATCCCAACATCAGCCAGGACGAAGCGGGGCTGAAAAAACTGTTCACGCAATTTTCGTTTCCCGGAGGCATTCCCAGCCACGCGTCGCCGGAGTGTCCGGGGTCAATTCATGAAGGCGGCGAGCTGGGTTATTCGCTGAGCCACTCGTTTGGAGCGGTGTTGGACAATCCTGATCTCGTGGTGGCCTGCGTGGTGGGCGATGGCGAGGCGGAGACCGGGCCGCTGGCGACGGCGTGGCACTCGAACAAGTTCCTGGATCCAGCCACGGACGGCGCGGTGCTGCCGATTCTGCATCTGAACGGCTACAAGATTTCGAATCCGACGATTCTCGCCCGCATCACGCGCGAGGAGTTAGAGCAGTTGCTGCGCGGCTACGGGTGGACGCCGTATTTTGTCGAAGGCCACGAGCCGGCGCCGATGCATCGGGCGATGGCCGCGGCGCTGGATGCGGCGGTGGAGCAAATTAAAAAAAGCCAGGAGGACGCGCGGGTTCGCGGCATCCGGATGCGGCCGCGTTGGCCGATGATCGTCCTCAATTCGCCCAAGGGTTGGACGGGGCCGAAGATGGTCGACGGAGTGCAGATTGAAGGCACTTTTCGCTCGCATCAGGTGCCGCTGTCCGACCCGGCGACGCATCCCGAGCATCTCAAGCTGCTCGAAGACTGGTTGCGGAGCTACCGACCGGAGGAACTTTTTGACGAGCGGGGCCGCCTGCGGGCGGATTTGGCGGAACTGGCGCCCAAGGGCGAACGACGTATGGGTGCGAATCCCCATGCCAATGGCGGCATCCTCTTGCGCGACCTGCGGATGCCGGATTTCCGCGACTACGCGGTCGACGTGCCCGCCCCGGGGGTGCGCGGCGTGGGCGACACGCATGTGCTCGGGCGTTTTCTGCGCGAGGTGGTGAAACTGAACGACGGGCAGAGAAACTTTCGCGTCTTTGGGCCGGACGAGACGCTTTCCAACGGGCTGGAAAATATTTTTGAAACGACGCAACGACAATGGGACGCCGCGACCGGGCCGAACGACGAATTTCTGGCACCCACCGGGCGTGTGATGGAAATGCTCAGCGAACACCAATGCGAAGGCTGGCTGGAGGGCTACCTGCTCACCGGGCGGCATGGACTGTTCAACTGTTACGAGGCGTTTATCCACATTGTCGATTCGATGTTCAACCAGCACGCCAAGTGGCTCAAGGTCACGTCGCATTTGCCGTGGCGGCGGAAGATTGCCTCGCTGAATTATCTGCTGGCCTCGCATGTGTGGCGCCAGGATCACAACGGCTTCACGCATCAGGACCCCGGATTCATTGATTTGGTCGTCAACAAGAAAGCCGAGATTGTGCGGGTGTATCTTCCGCCGGACGCGAACTGTCTGCTGTCGGTCATGGACCACTGCCTGCGCAGCCGCCATTACGTCAACGTCGTGATTGCGGGCAAACATCCGGCGCCCCAGTGGTTGACGATGGACGCGGCGGAGAAGCACTGCAGCGAGGGCATCGGCATCTGGCAATGGGCGAGTAACGACCAGGGCGTGGCGCCCGATGTGGTCATGGCCTGCTGCGGTGACGTGCCCACGCTGGAGACGCTCGCCGCGGTCTCGCTGCTGCGCGAGCATTTGCCCAAGCTGAAAATCCGGGTGGTCAATGTGGTTGATTTGATGAAGCTGCAGCCGCACAGCGAGCATCCGCATGGGTTGAGTGACGCGGATTTCGACGAGCTTTTCACCAGGGACAAGCCGGTAATTTTCGCGTTCCACGCCTACCCGTGGTTAATCCACCGGCTGACCTACCGCCGCACCAACCACGACAACATCCACGTGCGCGGCTACAAGGAAGAAGGCACCATCACGACGCCCTTCGATATGACGGTGTTGAATGACCTCGATCGTTTCCATCTCGTGATGGACACCATTGACCGCCTGCCGCAGACCGGCGATCAGGGATTATATTTGAAGCAACGGCTCAAAGAGAAGCTGATCGTGCATAAGCAATACATCTCGAAGCACGGCCTGGATTTGCCGGAAATCAGGAACTGGCAGTGGGGCGCGCGGGAGGCGGCGCAGTGACGGCACGGTGGCGGGAATTCATTTTGGATTGGCGGCCTTGTCGACGATTTTTTGCAGCGAGGTTGTTTGGGCCTTGGTCAGGCCGGAGAGGGTGAGCGCGTTTTGCGCGGCGGCGGCGGCGGCGGCGGGGTCCTGGCCGGCCCACTGGGTGGCGAGTTTGACGACCTGGGTGTTGCGCGTGGTCGGATTGTTCATGGAGACCGCCCATGTCATGGCCGAGGCCGGGTCGTTTTTGCCGACGGTGGCAATGACTTGCGTGACGGCACCGTCGCGGGCGGGGCCGGCGGCCAGCGTGCCCACCCATTGGGTGGCGGCGGCGGGGTCCTGGCGCAGCCAGTCGGTGGCAACGCCGGCGGTGGCGGTGTTGAGGTTCTTGCCCTTCGGTAAATCACCGAGCGCGGCCGCAGCCTGGGCTGGCTGCTGGTTGGCCCAGGCGGTGATGACGTTGCTGAGGGCGGGGTCGTGAGAGTTGCCGGATAATTGCTGCACGGCGTTGAGGGCGGCTTGGGGATCCGTGTTGGCGAGCTGGGTCATGGCGGCTTCGATGGCGGTGTCTTGGGCATCGCCTGGGGGGAGGCCTTGGGCCCATTGGAAAGCGGCTTGCGGGTCGCTCGCGCCCCAGTTGTTGACGACCTGGGTGGCGAGTTTGCCGAAGGCGGGGTCGGCGGTGAGATTCTGGACATACGCGGCGGCGTCGGTCGGGTCGGTGTTAGTCCACGAGGTGAGGATATTGGTGAGCGCGGTTTGCCGGACATCGGCGTTGGTGGTGGGCAGGGATTGCGCCCACGCGAGGGCGGCGGGCATGTCTTGCGCGGCCCAGGAAGTGGCGAGATCGGGAATGGCTTGGTTGATGAGCGCCGGGTCCGTAAGCTGGGCGATATTCGCGGCGGCGGCGGCGGGGTCGGTGCTGCCCAGTTGCGTTAGCGCGGCTTTCGAGGCGGCGGCATAGGCGGTGCCGGTGAGGGTTTTGTCGGCCCAAGCGAGCGCGGCGGCGGGGTCCTGGGCGGCCCATTTGGTCGCGATGTCCTGAAGGAGATAGTCTCGATTGTAGCCACTGGTAAGTTTGCTGGCGTTGTCGGCGGCGGCTTGGGGATCCTGGGCGCTCATGGCTTGGATGGTTGAGCGGACGGCGTTGTCGTGGGCGGCACCGGGGGGCAGGGCATTGGCCCAGGCCAAAGCGCCGGTGGGGTCCTGTTGCGCCCATGTGGTGGCCACACCGGCCAGAGCCTGCATGCGGATGTTGCTGGGTGGCAAATTGAGCGCGCTGGCGGCGGCAGCGGCGGGATCGATCTTCGCCCACGATTCATAGATGGTCGAATATTGATAGGTGTCGAGCTGGCCGGTGGGCAGTTGGCGCATGGCGGCGAGGGCGCCCAAGGAATCCACCTTCGCGAGGTTCTGAATAATTTCATACTTCACGAATTTCGTGGTATGGGCGGGCAGTTGCGCGAGCGCGGCAATGGCGGCGGCGGAATTCTGCGACGACCAGACCTCAAAAATCAGATCAAGGGTCGACTCCAGGTTTCTTTTATTGGGAAGATTGAGCGCCCAGCCGAGGGCGGCTTTGGGATCCAGCTCGGCCCAACGTTCGGCGAGCGCACTCCACACGTCCCAATCATCATTGGGGTTGGTTTTGGCCGCGAGGTCGGCGAGGAGGCCTTTGAGCATTCCGGTGTCGAGCGTATCGGCGAATGCGAATAATTTGCGCTGGCGCTCGAGCGAATCCGGAATTTTACGGATGGCGGCGAGGGCGGCGCGGGCGTTGGCGAGGTCGGAAGCGGAAGGCGCGGTGGCGTTGCGGTAATTGCGCACGGCGACGGATTTGGTCGGCATCGGCGCGGCGTGGCCCGTGGGCGAGGGGGCAAAATACCACCCGGCGGCAAACGTGGCGACGGGGAGGAGGGCGAGGGCGGCCCGACGGCGAGAAAAAAATGGTGATGGGGGCTTCACGGCGTCGCAATTTTTTGGAGGGCTTTGATTTGGGCGTTGGTAAGGCCGGCCATATTCAACGCTTGTTGCGCGGCGGCGGCGGCGGCGGCGGGGTCTTTGGCGGCCCATTGTTTGGCGAGGTCAACCGTCTGGGTGTTGCGGGTGGTTTGGTTCCCGAGCGTCACAGCCCAATTGAAGGCCGAGGCCGGGTCGTTCTTGCCCACACTGGTAATAAGCTGGGTGACGGCGCTGTCGCGCGAGGAGCCGGGGGCCAGCGTGGCAATCCATTGGGAGGCGGCGACGGGGTCCGCGCGCAACCAGTTGGAAGCGACGCTGCCCGTGGCCGTATCGAGGTTCTTGCCCGGGGGCAGGTTGGCGAGTGCGGCGACGGCTTGGTCGGGTTGCTTCGCAGCCCAAGTGGCAATGATGTTGCCAACGGCTTTGTCGTGGCTGTCGCCGGTTAACTGTTCGGCGTCGCTTAGCGCGGTCTGGGGGTCGTAGGCGGCGATGGCGTTAACGACGGAGGAGACAGTGGAGTTTTGGGCGTCCCCGACGGGCAAACTTTGGGCCCAAGTCAAAGCTGCTGATGGGTCAACCTGGGCCCACTTGCTGGAGACCTGGCTGGCCAACGTGCTGAAGTCAGAGTCGGTGCTGAGGGTTTGGACATAGGCGGCGGCAGCCGCCGGGTCGTGGTCGGACCAGGTGTAAAGGACAGTGGAGAAAACTTGTTGGCGCACGGTGTTGGTGCCGTTTGCACTAGTGGTGTTGGACGCCGGCAGGGACTCCGCCCATTGGAGCGCCGCCGAGCTGTCCTGCCCCGCCCAACTGTAGGCCAGCATAAAGAGGTTCATGTTGTTATTATTACTGTTGGTCAGGGCGGGGTCGGACGATTGGCTGTAGTAGGCGGCGGCGGCGGCGGGGTCGGTATAACTTAACATGGAAAATGCGGTGTTTAACGCGCTATCATGGGCGGCGCCGGTGAGGGATTTTTCGACCCAGGCGAGCGCGGCGTTTGGGTCTTGCACCGCCCAACCGCGTGCGATGGTGCCCATCAGGGTGTCGTGGTCGGGAGTGTTCGGCAGCGCGCTGGCATACTCCGCGGCGGATTGAGGATCTCTAAGGCCAATGGATTGAATAGCGGCACTCAGCGCGCCATCGCGGGCGGAACCGGCGGGCAGGGATTTGGCCCAGTCGAGCGCGGCGGCGGGGTCTTGCCTGGCCCAGGCGTCGGCGACGCCATTCAGCGACTGGTTGCGAATGGCGCTGGAGGGAAGATTGAGCGCGGCGGCGGCGGCGGCGGTGGGGTCGTTGCCCGCCCAAGCGCTGAATACACCTGTGTAAAGCGAGCTGTTACCCCCATACATGTATGCGGTTCGAGCGGAAGATTGCAGACCGGGGGGCAGGGCGCGTAGCGCGGCGAGGGCATCGACGGGGTTTTGGGCGGACCAAGCGGAGAACACTTGCTGCATGGCCGTCCTTTGCAGTCTAGGGTCATGGACATTTTTGCTCCAATCGAGGGCCGCCTGGGGGTCCAATTCAGTCAAACGCTGTAGCAAATCCATTTTGGTTTGATAGTCATCATATTTGGCCGTTTTGGCCGTCATGTCATCGAGGAGGCTTTTGACGGAATCGGCGTCGAGGGTGGCCAGGAAATCAAGCAAGGCGCGTCGCTGTTTGGCTGAGCCGGGGATTTTGATGATTTGGTCGAGGCCGGCTTTGGCTTTGGCCAACTGCTCGGCGGCGGATAGCACGACGAGTTTTTTGGGGGCGGCCGGGGCGGGGGCTTTCGGCGGGGCGGCGAAGAGGCG
>Ga0265320_10002686_pt1 | contig 12301 bp, 12 predicted proteins | sample 4827metaG_FD_202087 | JGI IMG/M metagenome (GOLD analysis project Ga0265320, IMG submission 202087) | Rhizosphere microbial communities from Carex aquatilis grown in University of Washington, Seatle, WA, United States - 4-8-27 metaG | ecosystem: Host-associated > Plants > Roots > Rhizosphere >...
CAACAAGAGGCGCCATTCAGGAAAGATTGCCCCGAGTTCTTGTTTTTTGTGGAGGTTGTTTGTTGCCAGGAGGATCGTCATTGCCGCCACTATACACGGTCCCCAAGTTCCTTTTCAAATGGTAGAGTCCCGAGTCGACGCTTCCCTTCGGCATGCCCAGGAGGTTGGCCAATTCCAGATGTGTCGGCGCCGTCGAAAGCGATTCCTGCTGGCGGTTGAGGCTGGCCAAACGTCTCCGGTAGAGTCCGGCTCGTCCTTCGTGAACTTGCCGTCGCTCAGGGTCGGACTCTCTTCGGGCCTCGTCTTCGGCAAGCAGCCTTCGGGAAAAAGCATCTCCACGCTTCCGAACTATTTGTTCCCGCCGCTCGCGACGTTCCCGCGTCTTGTTGGTCAGGCGGTACTGGCAGGCCTGCAGCCAAGCCAGATCCACACCGGCGTGCTGGCTCACGGCTTCAAGGTGGATATCCTCAAGGTAAGGCGCCGCTTTGAGCGCCAGCAGGACCAAGCGCCGACGCGTCGCCGCTGACAGGAGAGCCAGCTCGCCGTCGGTGCAAGATTGGACCGCCTCGGCAAGGCAGTCATCGGTGGCCTCCCACCGCCATGCGTCGGCAGCCAGAGACTCTTGGCGGCGCCTCTGAGCCCGCTCGGCTTGGAAGGTGTTCCACTGCCATCGCAGGGATCGAAACAGGAAGTGACGAAAAGGGAGGCCCTGGTAGTGGAACCTGCCCAGCAGCGCTTCGATGCGCTCGTGGAACAGCAGGAGGAAGTCCGAGATATCGTCCTCACCCTTGCGCCGGTAGCGCAACAAATGCGCGAACGCAGCCTCCAGGATCAAATTGCGAACTCGACTGAGCGATAAATTACCAATTTGGTAATCAAGAACTGATTTTGTCAACGAATCGTCCATTTGTCACCTCAAGGGGTGAGCGGCAAGCGGCATGCCATCCCGTGTCGTATCTTCGGATAGGCACAATGACGGGCCCGTTCGTTTACTCCCATTGACAAGGCAACAACGAAGCGACCGCTCTTGGCGGAAAACTAGCCGTCAGGCGACGGTTGTTCAATCGGGGAACTGTTGGGCGACTTCGGCAAACAGCCGCGATTTGACCTCGGCCAGAGTTCCAGGGCAACTGAACCCGCTGGCGCGAACGTGGCCGCCCCCGCCAAATTTCTGGGCGAGGACCCCCACATCGACCTGCGCTCTTGACCGCAGGCCTCCCGTCACGGTTGTCGCGGTGTCTTGCCTCAGCAGGATGATCAACTCGACACCGGTGATGCCTTGAAGGGCTTGATAGATTGTATCGGACTCGCGGTTCTCAGCGCCGAAGGCCGCTCGGTCGGGAAGTGCTTCCCATGAATACATCACCTTGCCGCCAAAATGGCTTTCCGTACGGCTCAGGATCAGCCCCATCAGCTTCTGATTGGCCAGAACCTTGCCGCCGCTGATCTGCTGAAAGATCGCCTTGGCCGACGCTCCAGAACGGGCCAGCGCCGCCGCGGACTCGAAGGCATCGCCGTTGCCGGCCTCGACGTGGCGGAAGAACCCCGTGTCGGTGGCGAGACCGAGCAGGAGCCAGTGTGACTCCTCGGGCGTGGGAAGCTGCCCCTGACTGACGATAAGGTGGTGGATCAACCAGGTCGTCGAAGGGCGTTGAGGCTCTATCCACCGCACGTCGCCGAAACTCTGGCCCGTGGCGTGGTGGTCGATAACCGCGACCTCCAGACCGCCAAGATCCTGTTGCAGATCGCCGATGCGATCAAGGGTAGAACAGTCAAGCACAATCACGCCGGGTCGGGGGACCTTGTCGAAGGGATCGATCCGAGCGCTGAACAGCGGCTGGTAACGGTTGATTTCTGCCCTTTTGAAGGGTCCATGATTGTACTGTTTGACACTCTTGCCTTGGCGGGCCAAGAACGAACCAAAGGCCAACTGAGAGCACAGACAATCAGCGTCGGGCTCTTGGTGGCCAATGAGGAGAAAGGAATCGTGGCTTTTCAGAAACTCGGTCAGGACCTCGGGAACCATCAGAACTGTAGGTCAGGATCTTTGGTGGGATCGAACTTGGCCCCCATGTTCTCGGCCGGATTCACCACTCCCCAGCTGCGATCGTTGTAGTCGTCCACAACAAACAGCCTCAGGTGGTGGAACTTGCCATCTTTCCAGAAGAACTGGACGTAAGGATAAGCAGGACCTCGTCCTCTCACGATCTCCGCCTTAACGAAGCCGTCAGAGGTACGGTAGTCGGCTGTCTTGTAGAACCAGTCAAGGGGAATGTAGATGGTCTTCAGATCGCCGTGGGCGGTGAAGTAGGTCACCTTGTAGCCCAATTCATGAGAGGTGATTTTCTGGACGGGAACAGCCTTGGCATACATGGGGGACTCGATGGCCGAAGCAAGGCCAGCGAAAACCAAGGCGAAGACCAGAATAGCGAGCAGTTTTTTCATGAGTGTCGTTCCCTCCGAAAAGGAGTATAACCAACCCGAGGCGAATCCGCAAGAAGCAAGTCGTTCGCCTCGGAAACCCGAAATTCGCCCGGCTCCTAGAGAAGGGTCGCCAGCATCAAGGCCTTGATGGTGTGTTTTCGGTTCTCAGCTTGGTCCCAAACGCGGCTTTGCGGTCCCTCGATGACGCCCACGGTGACCTCCTGGCCCTTGACGGCTGGCAGGCAATGCAGAAACACGCAGGCAGGGTTGCCGGTGGCGAGCAAGACCGATTCGTTGATCTGGTAGGGTTTGAGGATCTGCTGCCTCAGATGGAGCAGAGTCTCTTCTCCCATCGATGCCCAGACATCGGTGTAAAGCGCGTCGGCTCCCTTGACCGCCTTTTCGAGATCTGTCGTGATCACAAGTTCGGTGCCCTCTTGAGCGGCGATGGTGCGGCAGAATTCCACGTCGTCCTCCGCCGGAAAAAGGGGCTCGGGGGCCGCGATCACAAACTTCATTCCCATTCTGGCCGCGCCGACCATCAGAGTGTGACTCATGTTGTTTCGCCCGTCGCCGCAATAGACAAGAGTCTTGCCGCGCAGGGTACCCCAGGCCTCTTCGAGGGTCATGAGGTCCGCTAGAACCTGGGTCGGGTGCGCCATGTCGGTCAGCCCGTTGTACACAGGGACGCCCGACCACTGGGCGAGCGCGTCTACCGTGCTCTGGGCGAAGCCTCGAAACATGATAGCGTCGAACATCCTTCCCAGCACACGGGCGGTGTCTTCAATCGATTCTTTGTGGCCGAGCTGAATGTCGTCTTTGGAGAGGAAGACGGGGTGCCCCCCCTCCTCGGCGAAGGCGGTCTCGAACGCTGCCCGCGTGCGGGTGGAAGGTTTCTCAAAGATCATGGCGAGAGTCTTGCCTTGAAAACGCTGGGTTACAAGACCTTGCTTCTTCTGTCGTTTCACTTCGTGTGCTAGGTCAAGCAGGTGGCGGATCTCCTTGGTCGACAGGTCAGCCATCAACAGGCATGAACGACCCTTCAAAGGGGACGCAGACATGGGAACCTCCTCAAGAACGACCCCACTGTACTCCCTTTTGGAAATTTATGCAATAGCATGCATAAATATACATTCAAAGGCCTAGCCAGACCTGACTTTTCGGAATACAAAGGAGCCATGCTCCGTTTGGGATTCGTCTTCCTTCTCCTGCCGCTGGGTTGCGCCTCGCTGTCGGGTCTTTCCCAAGTCCAAGATCCTCTCCGTTCGGAGCTTGAGGATTTCTCGGGGCCTAACTGGAAACCCTTTCCTGGGACCATGCCCATCGTGGCGCAGGGTTCTCCTTTTGTTCCTGAAGCGGGCCCCGCCGTGAGCCAATACAGAGCCCACCTGGCCGGAGTCCCTTGGGGCGCTCATCCTGTTTGGCACCGCATGGGCACCCTCCCCTTGTCTCTTCAGGGCGGGAACACGCTCAGGCTGGCGGTCAATGTGTTTCAGCCGGAGGGAATCTCAAAAGGAACTCTGCTGTTTCTCCACGGCTACCGGGCGCACGCCGGGGATTTTGCCTACACCTTGGCTTGGTTTGCTTCGCGCGGCTGGAGGGTCGTCACCCTCGACTTGCCCGGCCACGGCATCTCGGAGGGCGTCAAAGAAGACATCGGCGATTTCGCGGAATACGGCGATGCGGTCACCGTTTGGATGACCTGGGTCTTCGACAAGGGGTGGCCGGGTCCGAAAGTCCTGTTGGCCCATTCCTTGGGCGCAGCGGCGGCCTTGGAGGCTCTCAGGAGAATCGGCTCTCCCCGCCCCGACCGCGTGGTCTTCTGCGCCCCGCTCTTGCACACCACGTGGTATCCGGCCCTTTCGTTGACCGATTTCGCGCTGGGATGGCTGTTCACTTCTGTTCGGGCGGTCCATTGGTTCCACGAGCTTGAACTCTGGCTGGCCAGACTGACCACCCAGCCGCCCCTCGATCTTTCTCTTGTGATTTACTCGGGAGACCGCGATTCGGTCGTCGATGCAAGCTGGAACCAGCAAAGGTTCCGCCAGCTGGTTCCGGGTGCCCGGTGGGTCACCTTGCCCGGAAAGGGTCACTGGTTTCTCAGCGCGAGCGAAGACAGGGAGGCGTTCCATGAACGTTTGACCGCCGAGCTGGACTCAGAATTTCTCACTCCTCTTCGGCAATCGGAGTGACGGCCTTCATCTGCACGGAAGACGGATCGGAGACAAAGCTCTTCCCCCGCCACTTTCCCGACCGCCACCTGGCCAGCATGACGAGTCCCCGCGTCCACTCGTCGGCGCACAACGCCAGGTAGACGCCAACCAGTCCCCATCCGAAGACAAGACCGAACAGCCAGCTCCCCAAAACCCCGACTCCCCACATGAACAGAACACCCACTCCCACAGGGAATTTGACGTCACCGGCACCCTTGAGCGCGGGAACCAGGATCACGTTGAAGTTCCGTCCGGGCTCAAGAGCGATCGATACAAGCAGAACCGAGCCAACCAAGGCCAAAATGTCGTGGTTCTTGGTTAGGATCCCAAACAAAGGCACCTGAAGCAGGTTCAAGACAAGCACCATACTGAGCGAGATCGCCGTGCCCACGAAGAAATAGGAGAGGGCCTTGCGCGCGGCCGTGTCCTCTTTGTGTTGCCCAACCCACCAGCCCACCTTGATTTGGGTTGCGGCGCCAATCGAGATGGAGGAAACAAAGACGTAGCGCAGAAAGGTTCCCAGGAACACGTACGCGGCCATCGCTGTCGTTCCAAGAAGGGCGACAAAGCGCATGTTCACCATCTGGGCCACATTGTAAGAGATGTTCTCGCCAGCGGTGGGCACTCCAACGCCCAAAATTCGTTTGTAGGTGTCCCAGCGAACTTCACGTAGCCGGCGGAAATCCAGCTGGATGGCCTTTTTGCGCCGGATCATCAGGTTCAGCGCCACGCACGCCAAAGCCTGGGAGGTGACCGTCGAGAGCGCCACGCCGGCGACGCCCAAGACCGGAATTCCAAACCAGCCGAAGAGGAACAGCGAGTTTCCGATGATGTTCAGCACGTTGGCGGCCATGTTGATGTACATGGGCGCCTTGGTCTCTCCGTGCACCCTCAGCAGCGTCGACTGGAGCATGGAGAGGGCGACAAACACCGAACCCGAAGCGTAGATCACAAGAAACTGGACGGCGTACAGATGCACCTGGGGTTCCAGGCCGTAGAGTCCAACGATAAAGGGAGCGCCCAGAGCCAATCCCAAGCTAAAGACAAGCGAGAAAGCAACACCCAGGACGAAACTGCCCAAGGCGGTCTTGTGGGCGTGTTCAGCCGCACCGGACCCCACGTACTGCGCCAGGAGAATGCTCGCCCCGGAGGCCACCATGAGGTACATCAACTGAAGGAAGAACACGAATTGATTGATCAGACCAACCGCCGCGACGGCCTTTTCGCTGTAGAAACTCAGCATGAAAACGTCGACAGTGGTCAGCGTGGTCCGGAGCAGGTTCTCGACCCAAAGCGGCCCGGCGACTTGGAGGAGACTGCGGTTTTGAAACGATGTGGGCAATGAAGGTTCCTTAAAGTTCCTGAAGGTCTTCGGTCGGCACGCGGTTTTGATACTCCAGGATGCTGGCCTTGAGGCTGTGATAGACCAGCGGCGCCACGACCTCATGAAAATGGGTTCGCTGGATCAGGCTTGTTCTATGGCGCCTGTACTCGTTCAAGACGCTCTTGGAGGTCGATGCCATGCTTTGTTCGTACGAAAGGAAGTTGGTAGGAGAAGACTCTTCGCGCGGCGACTTGAGGCTGTCCTGGTGGCGTCCCAAAACCTGGAAGATCTTGTTGAGGCTGAATTTTGTCTCTAGTTCGACGCCCTGCTGCGTCCATTGACTAGCCTTTCGGGGTGCAAGGATGGCCACGAGCGCAGCCTTGCGGAGCTTGACCCCCTTCTGACTGAACAGAGCCTCGAGATGATCGACCACATAGGTGTTGCCACGGAAGTACTGGATAAGCTGGATGATGCGGTCGGCTCCCATCGGCCCTTGGTCGAGAAGGCTTTCGATCTGCTTGCCCAAGGTCTCGGGAAATTGAGGGTTGACCTGGACAGAATAGGTGTTGTAGGCGGCGCCCTTCTTTTCGCTCAGGGTCACTTTCTTGAACGCGAAGATTTCGTCCTTGGTGATGTTGGCGTAGCTGCTGCCATGGGCTTGCGCCTCGCGCCGGAACCGTTTGCAATAGTCGTCGGCGACGCCGAGAGAATCGAGGATCTTGAAGTAGTCTTCGCTGATCCGAAAGCCGCCAACGGGGCTTGTCGATTCCATCCGTTTGGCGTCGATGACCGGCATGCCGATGATGTCCCACTGTTTGGCACCCTCCGGGCCAAAATTGCCTATGGTGACCTCGCCCAAACTCGCGCCGATTCGAATTCGCACCTGAAAAAAGGCGCTCATGGTCTTGGAAACGTCGGAGCGCTCCCGCAAGGTCTTGATGATGGTGAACGCGTCTTGAAGGGCTTTGCGCCCCTCTGGTCCGATATCCTTGCGAAGCAGAAAGCCTTCCTTGGCTTCGTTGAAAAAGACGCACACACGCTGCATTTCAACGCAGGTGAAGAACAGCTCTTTGACAATGTGGCGCTGAACCTCGTCGGGGGGCAGACCTCCGAATTGGGGATCCATGATGACCGTGTCGAACTGGAACATCAGCGAGTCGCCCTCGATCTTGTTCAGGTAACCGCCATGGCTCTCCAGCACCGCTTGAAACGCGGTGTACAGGCCGTTGAGGAGGGTTTGATTTTCCATGGGACTGAGAAACTTCGACAGAAAGGTGTAGTCCGCGATGTCAATGAATCCGACGCCGACCCGGCTTTCTTGTGAAAACCGGGGAATTTCGCCTCGTTCGTAGATGGCCGCGACAAGTTTCCGAGGCAGATAGTACTGTTCGATTTCCTTCAGCAGAGCGTTGTTGTCCGACATTTTGGAAACAGTTTAGTGGGGTCAGGAAAACTGCGCAAGGGGACTTGAGTCAGACCCCTTTTTTGGCGAGAATGGAGAATATGCGTCGATTGCTTTTCCACTTTTTGGGGTTCATTGTCCTAGTCGGTCCCTTGTTGGCCGATGCCGTCGCACCGTCGAAGTCTGGCGAAGTGAAACCTCCCGAGGAGGTGTTTTCACCGGTCACGGCGTCGCCGGTCGCCAACCTGTTTGTCCATCCTTTGATCGCGTTTCCGGAGCGAGCCTTTGTCCCCGGCAAAGATGAGTCGCGCATGGACGAATGGTTCATCACGATCGATGAATTTGAAAAGGTTCTCGAGTCGCTGGAGGCCAAAGGTTATATCTTGGTGCGGCCTTCGGACGTGTTCGCCATCGACCAGAACGGCGTCAACTTCAACCACCTCGCCCTTCCCCCAGGTCGCAGGCCGCTCATCTTGTCGATGGATGATTTGAACTACTACCCCTACATGAGGGCCAACGGCACAGTTTCCCGCCTGCTGGTGGACGACAAGGGAATTCTCCTGGCCCGAACTGTTCAAAAGGACGGGACGGTCCGCGACGACACCGACCGCGAAGTCCCCCAGATTTTGGAGCGCTTTGTGCTTTCGCATCCGGACTTTTCGTTTCGGGGAGCGAGGGGACTGATCGCCCTGACCGGGTACAATGGCATTTTGGGGTGGCCTACCCAAGAAGCACCAGGACCTGGGTTGGAAGCGGCCCAGGCCGGCGCCAAACGCGTGGTCTCCACGCTCAAGGCCCTTGGGTGGGAATTTGCCAGCCACAGCTACGCGCACCGGTCCCAGCGCGTCCAAAAATTCGACGCCTGGAAGGTCTCGGAGGCCCGCTGGAAAGCCGAAGTCGAACCGCTGGTGGGACCAACGCCCTTCTATGTCTTTCCGTTCGGCGAACCCTGGTGGAAGGACGCGCAACGCTGGACCGTTATGAAAGAAAGTGGGTTCAAAGTGTTCTTCGGCGTCGAGGCCAACAGCAATCTGCGCTGGAAACAGGCCCTTCCCATCGAAGGGCGAGTCCCCCTCGACGGACGGGGTCTTCGCCATCGCTTTGGCAAGCTCAACGTGTTCCTCGATCCGCGTCTGGTTTGGGATTCGCTGCGTCCTCCCGTGATGTCTTATCACTGATCGTTCGGCTTGCTCTGGTGCGCGGCCTCCGCGTCCCTTAGTATTGAAGGCATGGACAGCCGAGAGTCTGGACTTCAGGGGGGAGGGATCCCGCCGGATCCGAGTCCAGCCGTAAGGGCCTTTGGACCGTATCTCATGATTGAGGATCGGCAAGAGCTATGGAAAGACGGGAGACGGCTCTCTCTCAACACCCAAGAATGGCGACTCCTCCACTATTTGGCAGAACATCCTCAACGCGTTCTTGACAGGTCCGAAATCCTCGAACGCGTTTGGGGCTACGGCTTGGGAACAACGACGCGTACCGTCGACGTTCACGTCGCCAAACTGCGCCACAGGCTTGAAGAATCGCGCGCCCCCAAACACATTCTCACGGTAAGGGGGAGAGGCTACTTCTTCCAGCCGTAACAACTTATTGTAGCCGAGACCTCTGCCAAAACCACAACGCCATGAGCATGATTCCGTGGTCGTACTCCCCTGACCCGACGTTGGAAAGCACCTCGCTGACGGGCCTGAGGCCGACACGGACAAACTCGTGGGGGTCGAGGTTGCGAACACCGAGGCTGAGCGCCTGAGCCCCAAAGGTCGACACGGTGTTGGTCATGAAGGACGGGTTGGGGTTGGTTTGGCCAAGCAGAGTCAGGTTGTCGGCCCGCCACCCTGTTTCTTCTTCGAGTTCGCGGGCCGCAGCGGCGGCGGGAGCTTCTCCCTTCTCGACCATGCCGCCGGGGAATTCCCAGACGGCGCGGCCCAGACCGTGGCGAAACTGCCGGACCATGAGAAAACACTCGGCGCCGGAACCGTCGCGCACCACGGCAACGACGTTGGCCCAATTGGGCGCGTCGACAAGAACAAACCGCCCCTCGGTTCCGTTGGGGCCCCGCATTCGCCTTTCTTTGAGATCGAAGATCGCCGTGTGGTACACGGTTGAGGTCTCAAGAGTTTCAAAATGCAGATCATCATCCGACGAAGGAGTCATTCTCCACCCGCATTGGCTCGAGGAGGGGGCGGCGGCGGAGGTTCGGGAATCTGCTCGACGGGGGGCTTCTCGACATCGATGGCCGAGTCGGGGTTGGGGTGGACGGCGTAGTCGGGGAAGGGACCGTAGAGCACAAGAACGCGGCCCTCGGCCAGAAGGCGTCGGTTGGCCTCTCGCGAGAGAATCCTGTCCCAGTCGGCCTGGGCCAGAACCAGATCGCCGGGTCTGGCGCCCCACACAGCCCGGGCAACGATGCGCAAGGGATCGAACCCGATGCGCTCCCGCCAGCGGTCTTCGTTGAACAGGCCGAGGCTGGCCCCGGCCTGGCCCCACTTGCGCACGAACTCAGGGTCCTGCATCGACGGCTCAAAAAGGACTTCGCCGCGGGGGTTGAGGAGACGGAACGAAAGCGAAGGCGACCAGCGGGCCTTGAGACCAGTTCCCAACCACTCAAGGTCGCCCATGGCAAAGATCACAAGACCTGAGAAATCACGCGAAGGAGCCCACTTGATCAGAACGGGAACAGGATTGGCCTCCTTCACGTCGTCCAGAAGAGGGGCAAGACCATCAAAGAGCCCGACCGACCAAACCATTTCAAGGTTGGCGTAGGCTTCGTCGACACGGCTTGAGACAAACTTCATGTGTTCACCCAACTGAGCCACACCAGACTCAACGGACGGGTCGCTCGACATCACTTCGCTAAGGGTCTTGCCCGAGGCGACGGGCAACGCACCGATGCGGCGCACAAACTCCTGCTGCAGGTGGCGCTGGGCCTCGACTTCGGCCAGATAGCGACGCTTGGGCGGCGTCGCGTCGGGATCGGCCGGCAGCGGCATCTTGAGCGTTAGCGTGAAGACTCCCTTCTCCCAATCCCACGCCCCTTCTGATGACAAGGAGGAGGAAGCCGGAACAGGTCCAGGGGAAGCGGCAAATGTGGAAGAACTTGCCGCGACAAAGAAGACTGCTACGGTGAAAGCAAACCAATACCCCAACCCCGTTGCCCGACGTCGCGAGGAAGCCTTTCGGGAAGCAGGATTAGCCATGCGAGGCGCCTGAGCGGTAGGGCCCCACATCCTTGAGGGCGGCGATAACAAGGTTTTGCCCAATCTTGAGAAAGGAGGGTTTCAGGCCTGGATTGTCGCGTTCTATCATGGCGGAATTGACCCCGTACCACTGGGCGATTTCCGAAAGCGTATCGCCTTTTTGAACCGTGTACAAGTAATACTGAACCAGCTTTAGCGAAGGATCGTCCAGGGCCGCACGCAGCGGGTCGACCCACGCGGCCTTAACCTTGAGGTCGTAGCCGCCCCGAAGGACGGGGGTGAGGTGGTAGATCAGCTCGCGGTTGGCCGCTCGCAACTCGTCCTCAGGAATTCCCGCTGCGGCAGCCAGCAATCGGAGGTCGATCATGCGGTCGATTGTGATCTTTTCCCAGGCGGGAGACGGGTCCCAATCGGCCGTGAAGCCGTACTCGTCCCAGTGCGAGGAAATCCTGGCCAGGGCCAAGAGTTGAGGCACGTACCCGGCCGTTTCGCGGGGGAGCAGGCCCTTGTCAAGGAGCGCCCAGTAGTCCTTCTCTCCCTTGGCCTTCCTCACGATCTTTTCGATCCGGCCAACACCTGCGTTGTAAGCCGCCAGCGCCAGATACCAATTGCCCAGGCGCTGATAGTTGTACTTCAACTTGCTCAAGGCGCCGTCCGTCGATTTCCAGAAGTCGCGCCGCTCGTCGACGTAGGGGTTGATGGCCATGCCGTAGCCGTCGACGCTGTTTTTCATGAATTGCCAAAGGCCGGCAGCACCCGTGCGGCTTGTGGCACCCGCGTTGAAGCCCGATTCCACGGCGGCCAGCCAGAAGAATTCCTGGGGCATTCCTTCTTCAGCCAGCCGACGGCGGATAAAATCGCGGTACGGTTGCGACCGATCAAAACTCCTTTGAACCCATTCGCGGCCTGGCCCAAGGTAGTAGGAAAGCGCTTGGTCGATCAGGCGGTGCGAAACGGGCGGCAGCGTCAGGGTTTCCGGGGGCAAAACCTCCCCCTCGGGAGCCAAGGCCGCGGGCTGGTAGACCACTGCTGGAGGCAGGGGTTCCCAAACAGCTAAAGCCGCCTGGTTCAAAACCGGCAGGGGCGGCGCCTCGGGTACCTCAGCCAAAGCCGAAAAACAAAGAACGACTGTCTGAATGTAACAAAATATCAGCCTGTAAATCTTGCCATACGAGGTAGCGAGGAAGGCTTTTTCGCACGCCAATGCCTCCGCAGTAGGTCTGGGGCCGAATTTCATAGTTTTTCTCCGAAGAAGAGGCCCGCCCATTCCCACGACCCATTGACGTCGGGGTCAGCCGGGTATTCGACGCGGCGGAAGTAGAAGTACCACGTCGGAATGCGGTAGTTCCAGCCGGTACTTCTGACGTAGGCCTCCGATTCATTCGAACCCTCGTCGAGGGTATCGGAAAACCTGACCTCGGTCCCCGACCCGTAGTTGGCCTGCCGCACAAGTTCGCGCAGGAACTGCCGGATGTCGAAGGCCTCGGAAAGCGTATCGGTGACGTCTTGGTTGTCCCAACTGACGGCAAAGAACCCTACCTTGGCCCGAAGGCTTTCCATGGCCGAGGTGTTGGCCGACAAGATCGCCTTTTTGACTTGCGTCAGAAGATCGCCAAGGTCCTGCCGGATCCACGAACGGTCGGTTTGGGCCAGGTCGATCAGGGAGTGCACCCGGTTGGCCGCCTTGGGGTCGCCTGGCACCGTCGGATCGGGAAACTTGAGAAAGGCGTTGTACGCACTT